>JADMIO011126974.1_pt1 | contig 26410 bp, 53 predicted proteins | sample 8958161 | NCBI WGS metagenome assembly JADMIO01 (sample SAMN16585339, study PRJNA669376) | soil metagenome | isolation source: Crop rotation soil | place: USA: Cullars Rotation, Alabama | collected 2011 | reverse complement strand
CGCGACTTCAAGTCACGTGAATTCCAAGCTTCGGATCCCACTGTGCTGGAAAGTCAAGTTGCGTTCTTGCTCTCTCAGCTCTACCTCTGCTGCCCTCACCCAACCCCGCGTCACCGTGCTGCGCAGCTGGCCTGCAAAAAGTTCTTCCAGCTGACGCATCCGCGAGCCTGGGAAGAGACGCAGCCCATCATGCATCCCAATCAGTACTTTGCGCAGTCACTGGCCTTCTTCAAGGAGCGCGACAAGGATGTCCAGGGTAGTGGCGGCATGCTGCCCGAGTATGCCGACACCGGCGCCGCCTCTGGTGGTGGTGGTGGTGTGTATCCTGCTGGTTACAACCCCGATGAGGACGACGCGCTCATGGAGGTCTCGTCAGACACGCCACCGCCACCCACCATGAGCGACAGCCTCGTTTCGCCTTCACCCCCGTCTGCGTCCTCCTCCTCAGCCCCGCCAGAAGTGGAGATGATGGACGACGAGGCGGAAGCCGAGAGACCAACAGACTCGGAGTTGCAGGGGGCCGATTACGATGACGCGGAGTGAGTTGTGGCGAGTGTAACGTCCAGGCTGTCACACACCCGATCTGCAGTCCTTTTGTTTCAATTACTTTTCTGATTTTGGAGGTTTCAGGCCGGCGCAGTTCGGTTCGTGTATTGCCCGGCGCACCTCACCTCGGTTTTAATCTCACTCACTCCCTCTGCAGGCTGCTTGTGCTGGTGGACGCCTCGCAGGGTTTGCGACATGAATACTCTGCTTGTTTGTGCAGCATATCGATTTGGCAGTCATCCGGCTCGCAGTTGACGATTCTCTGGAGTTCCGAAAAGCCACATCACACATCTCAGCATCTCGTGCGCAACCACCTTCTCCCTCCTTCATGTCTGCTGCTCCTGCCGCCGCCTCTGCTGCCTCCTGCTCTGCTTCCGATTCAGAGGAGAGTGAGGACGCCAATGTTATGCCCCATGCCGATGCCTCGTGCTCCAATGGGTGGGAATCGTTCGAGGCCGGTGCTGCTGCTGCGTCGTCAGTGACGCTGGAGAGCGTGGAGGCCAGCGAGAGGCGGCTTGACTCTTCCCTCATAGTGGAGAGTCACGCCGTGTCGCTTTTCGCAGTGGCAAGCGTGTTGTTTACGATGGTGGTGCTCCTGTGGCGGAAGGACCTGACAAGTTTCGGCATGTGGCACTGTGCGCATTTGATGTGTTCGAATGCACTCATCAATCTTCACACAGTGAGCTTTGTGAGTGCAGGCGTTATCATGTGGCTGGCCGTGCTCTACGCACGGTTGAGTGGAGGAAAGGTCTTCAGCTCAGCCGACAGCTGGGTGCGATTTTTGTCCGTGTCGCGCGGCGTTCAGGATGCTCACACGGTTCGTCGAACGTGGCGCTCCCTGTTTTCGTGACTGGCAACCATCGCTGATCCCTGCCACCACGCTACACTGCCTGCCTGCAGCGGCTTGCTCGTGACTTGAACATTTACATGTTGATTGCCGCACTGGTGGCGGTCGGTGGCGTGCTCTTCACGCCGACGCTCAGGTACTCCATTCCGCGGCCGCGTCGCTGCTGTATCAGTGCCTTTCCGTCACCCTGTCAGACAACTGAGCCTTATTGTGCTGCAGCACGCTGCTCGTGGGCGAGTATGTGTTCGCATCAACACTTGCAGCGTGGTTGTATCCGGCACCCAAGTGGGTACGTTAGTTACCGGTTCGTGTACTTTGCTGTCCTTTGACTTCGTCCTCGCGGCCCGCTGCTGCAGCTGATCGCTCGAGTCCTTGTCACGATGGCCGTCAACTCATACAAGGCTTACCAACTGGGATATGCGTGGGTGCGTTACCGCAACAGGACGTGACTTGGCTTCAGTCTTTAAATAATGTTCTGCCCACCACCAGGATATCTGTGTCGCGATGGCTCTGTTGACTTTCTTCTACTCGCTGCGCACCATGGCACGGTTGCAAGTCAGCACCCCTTGTCTGTGGTCGTCATTCTCTGACTCGCCCTGCAGAACATGTTCCTCGAAGTCGAACTCATGGTTCATCGTCTGCGGCTGGCCATGTCGCAAGTGGCGGAGACCAACGAGAAACTGGAGTGCTCCAACGCGCTGATTGCCGAGAAGGCAACGGCTCTGGAAGAAGCGATTGAGGACAAGGACCTGTTCTTGAGTAAGGTACCGTCTTGTCTCGAGCTGTGAAGGCAACGCGGGCTCACTGCGTGGGACCCACTGTTGACAGTGCGCGCACGAAGTCCGACAGCCGTGCTTTGCCATCACGGCGGCACTGGAGGCCTACCGTGCCACAGCACGGCGGGATGCCAACCCACAACAGCGAAGCAATGACTCTTGTGTTTTGTCACCGGCGTCGGCCATCCGCACTAGTCAGACAAACAGGAGCTCACTCTTTGTTGGCATACAGGTCGCGGATGCACTGGCCTCCACCAAAACGCTGCTTGGCATTCTCAACGGTTATGCCGCCCGCTCAATCTCCGTATTGTTTGTTCCCGCCGTTCGTAGCACTCACCGAACCTGCATGGTCGGGCAGATCTTTTGCAGCTGATGAAGGAGAAGCGCTTGACCACCAATCTGAAACTCTCCGCGTGCAGCCTGCGAGAAGTACTGAAGCGTGGTGTCAGAGCGAGCAAGCACATGGCCAACAGGTGTGCGCAGCGTTCCAGAAGCTCGTCGTGACCGCTGGCTTCTCAATGTGCTGGCTCCTCTCTCGCGCAGTTCCCATCTGGAGTTGACACTCGAACTCGACCCGTCGCTCAAAGCACAAGAAGCCAAGAGGGCACTGGTCTGGCTCGATTCACTCCGAGTGTTACAGTGCATGGCCAACCTGCTGTCCAATGCTATCAAGGTGCGCCAGCAGCTCTCTGTTCTTGGGCTCGTTCGGCTCACGAGCCCGGTGGTTGTTGGCATCAGTTCACTACGTGCGGTTCCATTCGGGTTCGAGCGCGACTGACGACTCGAGAGAAGATCGGCGGGGCAGAGCAAGCGAGCTCGAAGGTGGTGGCGTTTGGCGGTACGCAGCTTTGTCATCAGCGCTCCGTCCGACCTTTTCTGATTCACCCTGCAGATCCACAACATGTGTACACGCCAGTGGCGGCGCTTCCAGCCGATATGTTCACTTTTCGGTCATCCAGTGAAGCCCGCGAGGCTTCCTCGACCCACTGGGTGGAGATTTGTGTGGAGGACACCGGTTGCGGAGTTCCTGGGGATCATGCACAACGGCTGCTCGAGCCGTTCTTCCAGAGTCCACCCACGGGAACCTCCCGCGCCCCTCGGTTCTCTGGCTCTGGACTTGGGCTCGGTGCGTGTGTCTCCTGGTTGACATCCACTTGCAGCAGCTGACAAAATGACACACACTCCGCGCAGGCCTAGTACGCGACATGTGCCGCACTCTATGGGATGGTGACCTTTGGTGAGCTGTCAGGTACAGGTGTCAGTCGCTGTTGCATGTGCTCATCTGATACGCTGTGGCAGGTTCGAGACCGAGGTGGGCGTCGGTTCTCGCTTCTACATCTCGCTGCCGTACATGCTCGTGTCGGAGTTGCGCGATGCTGGCTGTTCTGCACGATGCAGCATGCTTGCTCTTCTCAATCTGAGCCCCGCCCAGTGTGCGTTCTGATTTCTCACCAGTCAACGTCAGTGACGATCTGCTCGTCGTCCGCTCCAACAGCAGCACTCCCAGTGCCAGTCCAGTCCTCCCGCACCACCCGTCAGGGGTGCCACCAGGGTGGCACTTCTCGAGCGACTCCAGTGCCTCGCCCACCAGTAATTGGACGCCGTCGCCCCGCAGTGACACTGCTGTCGGGCCAGCGATGCCCAGCGCGCAGGTGGATGGTTGCATGTCATCTCGTCGTGCCTCTTTGAGGGTGGTTCTCCTGGACGACAGTGCCGTGATTCTCAAGTCACTGGAGCGCCTTTGTCACGCTCATCCCGTTTCGTGTGCCACAGTGCCGGATGTCTCTCCTACTGTGCTAACCGTGGTGCAGTGTATTGACGTGACGGTGGTCGCCACCTTCCGTGACGGGGCGCCTTTCATCGAGTGGGCCAGCCGACGGCTGGAGTCAGATCCGCAGCTTGCCCTCTGCGATGTGCTCTTCGTCGACATGCATATGCAGACGATGCACGGCAACGAGACGCTGCAGCGACTCGAACAGTTGCACAGCAGGCCTGGAGCACCGCCTCTCCCTGAGGTGGTGGCGCTCAGTGGTGATGCGGACGCAATGCAAGGTGCGTTGAACTGCTTGTTCTTTTGTGCCCAGTCTCCGTGGCAGTTTGACTGATTGACGCACTGTCAGATTCCGCCACCTGCATCAGTCACATGCTGCTGAAGCCGGCGACCAAGGTGTGAGCGTAGTTCGTGGTGGAGCCCATGTTTGCTGGGCTCACACGCAATCCTCCCGCAGGTCAGCCTGCAGCGTGTGCTCACTGCTGCAGCGATAAGCCGAGGCGTTCTTACGAGACCAGACTCCTCCACACCGTCACCAACGCCATCGACGGACACGCCTACAAGGTCTCGAAGTGTACATTAACATAAGTTTCAAACATTACTTGGCACCGGTCAACAGATAGGTGGTCACGATGCCGATGCCCTTGACTGCAGGCAGACATGGTGCATCAATGGTCAGCACAGCGGTCAGCAGATGAATCTCCTCCACAAGCAGGAGCACCCTCAAACCTTCCACACTGGCAGTCTCGAATGTGTACAGACCGCGCAGTTTCCGCTGCACAGCCTCGCTGCACTGAATGTGGTTGGGCACCGCTGAAGACTCCATGCGGGACGCCATGTTCACAGTGTCTACGGAGATTGGCGGCGAATAAGACACCAGTTGCTTTTTGCGAAGAATGGTAACAGAGAGCCACCAACCTCCATACAGGTCGAACGTCTGGATCAGCTCGGCCACCTGCGGATTTGCCAAATGTTAGGCAGAGCAGGCCAACACGAGCGTTGGTTGTTACGACGCGTACGAAACGATGCCACTAGTCACCGGTCCGGTGTTCATGCCAATGCGCCAGGTAATCTTGAGATGGTTCTGACAGGAGGGAACCCTTGATGAGCACGGGCGGAGTGACCAACACGTGAGTACGCCCGGAAAGGAAATACTCAACTCGTCCACTGAACTTGGCAATCTCAGTGGCGACCGCCAGGGCAAAATTGGCCGCCACCATGGGGTGGTCATAGCGTGGTGCGTACATACCGCACACTGCCAGATAGGCCGAGCCTGGTGCATGAGGTGGCGTCGTCAGACTGCTGACACGACGCAATGCGCTCTCTCAGCACAGACTGGTCACACACCAATGGTCTTGACGCGCTCCACCTTGTGCTCCTTCACCAGTCGATCGAGGATGACGGTGAGCTGATGAACAACATTCACCTTGGCCACCAACTCCAAATCCGACAGTCCACTCTCTGCAAAGACGCAAGAGATCAGTTTTTGTGACTGACGCCACGCACGGCACAGCGTCCAGCATTCATACCACTTTCGTTTTGGATCTTGGCAAACTTGATGAAGATGCATGTGACCTGAGTCGCGGACAAGTCAGCACTGCGCGACATAATTAGCTGAGTGGTGTAGGGTGCAAACCTCTGGGTGGTAGGAAAACACTGCCTGTGAGGGGCTGTTCAACTCCTAGCGAAAGCATCACCACCAGGTTAGCCTGGGATGTTCAGCATTTAAATCATCCCACCAAGGACCGACGAACCAGGTCCAGCGCGCGGCGGGCTGATTCCACATCCTGTGGCAGTAACCGCTGAAGAATGGAGGCCGGGAATGGAACTTGGAGCAGCTGCAGCAGGACATGAGGCGGTGTCGGTTGATGCACAGGGTGCCGAGGAAGCAATGAATGTACGGCACCTCCAGCAAGCGGTCATTCAGACGGCGCTGAGTGACCATGGCCACTTGCGTGTCGCTCAGCTCCGACATCCGACAGACGAGGCGCGGCTCCGAGTTGATCACAGTGTCACGCAAGGTGACGTAGCCACGGAATCTGAGTACGCGCTTGAATCAGTTACGAGCACAGCAGCAGTACTGGAGGAGTAGCCTTAAACGGAACGATGAGCCGTCCTTCCGAACCAGGTCCACCTCGCACGCCACGGGCAGTCCATGCCTGGTGAGCTCAGAGAGTGTCGTGCTCTTCAGCAATGCTGCCATGTCAACGGCGCCTGTGGAGACAAGGAGACACTGTGTGAATGTCTCTCCCACCCGCAGACTACATGAAGTCGAGACAGTCCGCGCAACGATCCGCGCCCGTGACCTCCTCCACGGTGTAGCCCAGTAACTTGGTGACCGAAGCATTGGACCAGAGCACGTGGCCATCCAAGTCCAGCCAAAAGACAGCGTCATTGCTGGTGGACAGCGTGCACTGCAGCTCGTCGATCTCTTCCTCCATCTGGTTCCGCTGCTGTGCCTCGTCGACGATTTCGCGGATGACGGCGCAAAAGAACCGTTGGCCCTGCACCGTTGCGTCCACAACGTTGACGCGAACTGGAAGTAGCGATCCGTTCCTGTGGAGTGCTTGAACGTCGCGACCGCTGGGAACACCACGAATGAGTGTGACATGAACTTCAGGCGATGACAGATCGTATGCTCACCTGGACGTAATCTCGCTTCGCTCGTCTAAGCCAGATCGTGCCACATACCGCGCCAGGTACCTGGTGCACATGCCGTAAGCCTCACACCCAAGATCTGATCACCAACGCGGCGGTGACGCAACTCGTCATGTCGCTCAGCATGCGGCGCTGGTACCAAGATCTTCACGTTGCGACCGAGAATATCCGCCGCTGAGGTGTACCCGAACATCTTGAGTGCCGACTGGTTGACTTCCAGAATCTTGCCCTGCGACATGCGTGCGGCAGATGTCAGTGAAGCGAAACCGCCAGAGGCGCGGCATCACGCACTCACCGACACATCGGCCACTACTGTGCCCGCCGTCATGGAGGCGGTGATCTGGGCAGTCTACAGCGGCGAAGAAAGAAATGTTGAGCAGAAAGCAACAGAGGTGCCCTCCGCCAGCTGACTCGTTCACAGACCTTGGCGAGTCCGGCTTTGCGGGCTTCCTCGCGTTTCAGCTCACGCGTGCAGTTTTGCAGCATGGCTGAGAAGTAGCGATGACCACCAATCACGAACTCGGAAACGGTCAGGAGAACGGGAACGGCCGTGTTGTCCTTCCGTGTGGCCTGCGTGTGCATGCGGATCAGCGTGTATCAGCAGCAGCGTCGGGCGCGGAGAGAGTGGAGGAGTGTCACACTCACAAAAGTCAGCACAGAGCGGCCAAACACCTTGCTCGTCGTGCCCCCTCCGCGATTGGCGAGGTGGCGAGCAATCAGTGCGTCGTGGATCGGTTGAATGTGGGGAGGAGTGACAATCTATCGTGGTAGACAGTGGGTCAGTATCTGGCAGTAACAGGACCAAGGGCGATGCCGCTGGTCACCTTGATGTTCTGCTCAACGTGGCCGTGAGGATGCAACAGAGGTCAGCCGCGTCAGTCTGTCGACTTGCTCGAGAGAACAGCGCACCTGGCCAATAATCTCCTCGGTCGAGTACCCCAGCAAGCGCGTGAAGGTGTGGTTGATCGACTCGACGATTCCCTATCAAGATGGGGAGAGAGTGAAATTCAGAACAACGCTGGACAGTGCGATGGATCAAGCGCGCCAGATGCCTCACATGCTCGTTGGTGATGACAAACGCCTTGTCTGCGGGGAGATAATCAAGGACGACATGAGAACGCAGCGTTGGACAAACAAAGGCGCGGGAACAACGCAACACTGAATCAGATTCTTGAACATGGTATGTGTTTCGTTCATCTTCTGACCGAGCGTGAGTGATTCTTGCACGGACTCTACGCGCAGATCGCAAGCATCAGCAAACGCACAAGTTATGAGGCGCAGATGGCCACGCAACTTGGCAACAGCTGCCGCTGGAGATGGTCATTGGTGGATACCACCTCCGTGGGCACGAACAGCATGGCCGACTTCAAGAAACGGATCTGCTCGTCCACCGTCTGCAACTTCGGCAACACCAGCAATGGCAGACCAAACAGGACTGCCACTACGGCCACGGCAAAGGTGATGCTCATCAACAGCGTCATGCGGCGGACGGCCAGATCAAACGAGGTTTCGAACAGCTGCATGCGTAGCATGTGAGGCGACGATTGGCGCAAGCGCTCTGAAGAAGCCCGAGGGCTTACCTCCCGACTCCTGTCAATGTACGAATCGACGGTGTACCGGGCAACGCGAATGTACTCGACCATCTCGCGTTCTGCGGCCGTCGGTGGACTGGAAATACCGTTCACCAGCAAGCTGGCCCGTGTGAGCATCTCCGTGATCTGACGGCCAGGCAGTGGGTCTTCAGATCAGCTGGGTAAACTACCAGGGGAGCTGACAGGCAAGGAGTGCGCACTCACCAAGACGCTCATGTTCGCGCACATTAGTTCGGCCCGCTGCATGCCATAGCGAACGGCCGCCGCCTGTCGCTCACTCTCTGAGCAGCGCTCGTTGAAGAGCATGTCGTGTTGAACGGCGCCGACACTGCTGGCCGATTGGCTTTGATCGACGAGTTCGGCCAACATCAGATGCTGTTGCATGGTCTGGGTGGTGAACAGCGTCAGGTTAGCTCGCGTTGATAGCCACTGCAGTCACCACGGTCAAGCACACACTTCTGCTGCTGTCGACGCCAAACGCTGAACCACGTCTGCTTGCACCTGAGCTCCGGTGTCCACTGTAAGCAAAGTGACCAGCGCTGTCACCTGCTGGATGCCCACGTCCCGATACCCTTGCAGACTGAGCGTGTTGACATGTTGCTCGGCGGTACTCGAGACGAAAGACGCAGAGTACCTGCGTACGGAGACCTTGCATGAGCTTCTGGTTGCGTGCCAACACACGTTCCGATTCTCACTTCTCACGCAACGACATTACCGCCAAGCAGGCCAGCACCACGACCGTGAGCGCAGAGGCTCGCAGCATGAGATTGGACAAGAATTGCCAATCGTCACGAGTCCAACTGGTGGTAAAGTACTTGTTCTCCACCGTCAGGTGAGGCACCATTCCCTGCATCACGCAGCAAAAGTCAGTCGTCCCTGTACGGTTCACGCTTGCACACACGGTTGCCCACCTCGCGTGCCACACGGGATCCCTCCAAGTAAGACAGGTACGAGGCGCGTGCCCGAGCAGAGATCTCGGCAGTCTCTTTCTTGGCAATCTGGGAGAACACTCGCACTCCACCCATCACCTGCCGGTGCACGGCGAGGACCGACGGGAGAACTCCACCGAGGAGCACGCCCAACACGACGCTGGGACACCGCCAGAAAACAATGAGCAACTGTCGATCAGCTACGGAGCCTAACACACTTGCACGCACCAGATCAAGACGGCCAGAGTCACCCACACCGACGCAGCCGCCGAGTCAACAGCCTGCTTGAACTCGGCCTCCTTCTCGGCGGCCATGGCAAACACGGCATCCTCAACTGTCTGGGCGTTGCGCAGTACAAAGAAGGTGGTGGCGGGTGTGCCCGCCTTGAGCTCACTGGCCGCGGTTCTGGCCACCGCCTGAGAAGCCACGACGCTCAATTGATTTTGACGAACTGCTTGATGAAGAGCGCCGGTCCTGCTCACCTCTGAAGCATCAGCATACTTAACCAGCGCGTCCATTGCCTGAATGGAAGATAAACTCTCCAGGTCAGAGCCCACGCGATGCTGGGCGACAGTGACTCGACTGCCGAGGGTGTGGAGTTCCGAGCTGAAAAAAGACACACGCATGAGGCTCATCCGTTTTGTGCTAGGGCCGACACCCAGCATTCACGCCACCTGCCCGACCACAGGTCCGTAATGACGTCGGTCACCACGGTCGAGTTGGAGCGCAATCCCGCGCGGTAGGTGTCCACAGCACTGGGGTCAGCGCCCAACGATGCTGCCATCTGCAGCTCCAACGTCGCCAACGACGTGAGCGTCACATGGATGCTGCACCGTGAGGCAGCATGTCGTCAGTCACTGGACCACCAGTAACGCACGAAGGGTTGTCAGTCCCTACACGCACGCAACGTGGAATGGGAGATGTCGGAAGCCGCCATGGCACGAGTGCGAAACTCGGCGACATTGCTGAGATTGAGCGAGAACAGCACGGCAACACACGCCACCAGGACGAGGGCGAGCAGGATGAGGAGGCATGTAGCGATAACGACGGCGGGATTCTACTCAAACGGGGAATGTGTGAGGGTACAGGCGAAGAGAGACAGGGGCAGAGCTCAGGTATCACGCACCGGATCGTGCTGGATTGTGTGACGGACCGTCTGAGCACTGGCATCGTCGAAGCTGATGGCAGAGTTGCTCAGATTGCAAGTATAGCCCGATCGCCGGGAGCCTTTGCTGCTGCTCATTCCAGCGAACATGGATCAGCGTCGACAAGACGGAACCACACACCGCTCACCCACACATACCTCAGTCCGTCGGACCGAACACTGCCGGAATCAAAGTCGTCGTCATCTGCACATTGTTTTCCGTGGACTCAATGAGACATGGCCGGGGGCGAAGAAGCACGAGGCCTGAGTCGCGTACAAACCATTGACAGAGACCGCTTGATTTTGAGGTGGTCCAGCCGCCGCTGCTGACGTGGTCGACTTGCGAGAGGCTACAGAAGAAACAGCAGCCGGGTTCTGTGGGGCGATCGAGGGTGAGCTTACTATGTGAAGTGGCACAAGGGCCAGATGCTCGTGAAGACCCTCACCTCTTGCAAATTACTTTCGCTGGGGGCAAAGCGTGCCACGGGCCGTTCACGAGTGCGGCGTCGATCACCGCTTGTGGAGCCGGGCATCTCGTGAGTGGAGAGTGATCCATCAGAGACACCCGAGTGCCGAGCCGCAGTCATGGCGGCCTTTGGTGTGCTGCCGCGGCCTGGCGGTGATGGCAAGTTGTCAGCAGAGCACGACAGGGTGAAAGCTGACGAAATCACTCGCGACTCACGGGACATGCGACGGGTGTTGAACTGCTCCACAGCAGTTGGCGAGATCATCTCCTCCTCTCCTTCCACGCCAACTGAAATAGTCACACTGGACGGGTCTGTTGACGAAGCTTCAGTACCGAGTCTTATCGTGTCACGAAGCCGGCAGGCTCACCAGTGCCCGAAGAACCGCCAGACAGCGACGACAGCACATCCTCTGCTGCACTACCTGTCCGCGCCAGACGATGGAGTTTCTATTCGCATTGGCAACATACAGCGGGTTTGAGGACTTGGTGGCGTGATAGCAGCGCGCGTGACAGCACGAGGCAGCAAACCTCACTCAGCTCGCGGATGGTGAACTGGCGCTCCTTGTCGCGCGCCACCGGACCCGTCAGCGTCTGTTCGCCCATTGACGCCAGCATGTCGGCAATCTCATCCAGCTGACCAGCCATCGCTGTGTCGTGCTTGATCTCGCTCACGTACTGCCGAGGGACGGACGCGGTGAGTGGGTCGGTGGACGAGCATTTGACAAAGCACGCAGCACTGCACCTGAGCTCGCAGGGCCATCACATCATACGATTCGGGAAAGTCGTGCAGCATGTCCTCAAACAGCCGATCGCAGGCATCCTCGGCGTCCTTCAGATTCAGGATGATCTTGGAGAGCTTGTCCACTGTTGTCAACGTAATCGTCAGTCAACAGTCAGCTTCTGAGACAAAGCAGTCCATGAATGCGTAACCCTGCTGCCACGGCAAATCCACTTCGCGCCACAGACCGACCAACAGCATGTAGCAGCGGCAGCATGCCTCATGCAGCGCAGCAAACCGCGCCTTGAAGACGTGCTTGTGCTCGCGCGCCTCGCCGTGTCCCATGGGCAAGCCCATCACCTCCAGCATGACCGGATACAGATCCAACGGACACTCTTGCAGCTGCTGTGAGCAGAGGTAGCCTGTACTACTGGCTTCCACCCCGCGACTGGTCAGCCCGGCAGTGGCGGCGGTGTGGAACGGCGTGGCCAGCTCACGCGCTCGAATGGCATCCACGCCGAAATCCATCAGATACAAGGCGAAGGAGAGATGTGCGACGGCCGATTGTGGGAACAGCACGAGCCCTGCAAGGCGTCCAACACAGCTTAGCCGCCGAACAAGAACGCACATGCCAGAGGAGCTCACTCACCGAGCTCGAAAATGTCCACTGCGCGTGCCCATGGATCGTGCGCGGATTGTGGCGGTAAACGCGCGGCGAGTTCGACAAACCACACACTGCGTAGTGCCACACTGGCACTGTGTTCCACATCGTCCGCATCGTCGAGTGCGCGTGCGCTGCTGGTGGTGGAATCCTGTTGGAATGCCGTGGTTGATCGGTCAGCGACTCGAGTGGCGAGAGGAGATCATGATTGACGTAACTGCGGCGAACGAGGTGGGCGAGGCGAGTGACTCTGTGGCTGGGTGTGTCTGGTCTCTGCCACCGCGAGTGGGTCGGCAGAGACCGACTGGCAAACAGCCCACTGTTGCAGCTGAATTGGTGGGTGTGGGGGCCATGAAGCGCTCCAGTGCGCGTAGCAGGCGCGTGTAGAGCCAAGCAGTGAGCCACCAGATGCACAGGAAGCCCAGCAAGAGACTGCCACCGAGCACGATCAGTGGGAATGTCCAGCCGGGGTTGAGCGACGCACTGATTGCACTGGAGAGTCCCGCGTTGACATGCGGAAGGGCCAGACCGACGGCAGCCAGGCCAGTGGCGGCGCTGCAAGTGGAAATGAAGCGGGAGGTGCTGGGGGAGTAGAAGGGCAGATAGCGTGTGCTGGTCCAGGTGAGCGCTAGGGAGCCGAGCAGCGCCAGTGCCAGGTGCGCCAGCGGGGATGCATGAGCCACAAAAACGTGGCTGATGCACAGCAGGCCGCGCAGGGCGTTGACGGCGCCCAGGTAGCGACCAGCAAGGAGCCCGGCACTGATGCTCTTGAGCGAAGGTCGAAACGGCAGTGATCTGTGTGATGGAATTCAACACGAAATCGAGGGCCGTAAGCCGAAAAAAGAAAATCGGCCAATGTCACGTCGATGCCCGTGATGCAGGACGCAACATTCTGGGAATGACCACGGCCAGCAGTGTCAGAATCACCACGGTGAGCAGGCCCACTGCGCCCATGAGAATGTTGACAGGGTCATCGCATGCTGTGGAATCACAATCGAAACAGCAACGGTGTCAGAATATTCCTTGTCGATCGCGGTGGGCGGCCGACAAGCTCCGCAAGGTCAAATCGTCAATCGTGTGTGGTGGTTTTACCTTCTTCGGTCGAGGCACCGTTAGCACTCAAGTGCTTCAGGGTCTGGAAGTTGCAGTGGAGTGGCCGCAGCAGCACGATGGCGATGATTGGCAGAAGTGGACCGCACAATAGCGATAGCTGTCCGAAAGGCGCGTGCGCGCGCACACTCATGAGTGTGATGGCAACTCAGCGCAGATGCAGACAATGGCATGTCACCTGCACCCGCAAAAGTCCGGGCATCAGGTCGTTGGCACTTGCACCATCCATAGCCTCCTCCGTGCGCATTCGTGTCAACAGTGAGGCGACGGAGGTGGCCGGTCCTCGCCCACCGGGCATGCCGCTCGTTCCACTCGCCATGCTCTGCGGGGCATTGGTCTCGTGTGCCGCGGCTGTTGTGACTGCCGCCTGGCCTGCGTGTCCCGTCGGCGGCAACGGCCCGCCGGCCGCACTCCGGCCGTCTTGCAGGAACCACACGATTTGGGCAAGTAGCAGCGCGGCGTAAACAAACGTGTAGCTCCACGACAGCATGATGCGACTGATGCTCAGATTCTGAACAGCGAGGATGCAGTTGCAAGATGAGGAGCAGCTGGGCCATGGAGATGAAGAACGGGGGACAGTTGACGCAACGGTCGGCAAGACTCGCGCCACCAAAAATATCGAGTCGGCAGCGTCGGGCGCCACCGACGGCTCAAACACCAGGGCCAGAAGCGAAAGTTGAGTGGTAGCTAGCAGTATAGCTTCCACCCATGGCCTCTGCGCGAGGGATGTCAGTAAAAAAGCAATTTGCTGACATCGGAAAACAGGCAGACAGCACAGGATTTGTGCGACAGAGTGAATCAAACAGGATGCGGGCATCAGCCGGGGTTGTTTGTGGGATGTGCGGTTAGAACAAGGCACAGGACACGGGACAAGCGCGTGTGGAGCACCCTTGCAAAAGAGAGAGAGAGAGAGGATTTTGCCTCGTGTGTTCGAAAGCATCGCGCGGGACGCAAGATATGCCAGACATGAGCAAACGATTGGTGGTTTTTCGAATTGCAGACAATTCGCCCTGCGAACAAAAAACAAGTCTGCTCACGCAACTGTGGAAAACAGCGGGCGGCGACGGAAGAGCGACACTGCCCGGCGAATCACGTACTGTCGCGTGGCTGGATCCCCGCTGGCCAGCTTCATGAGTAACATCATGCTGATGTGGAATGCTGAGACCGGTGTGGTGGTGGTGACTGCCAAAAGCGCGCGCTGCTTGATGATCGCACACCACTAGTGTTACGCCACCTCTCGAAGTCGTAGAGAGAAAGGAGAGAGAGAGAGAGGCAGAGATAGAAGTGTGCCGGGTGCGCACGTCAAAGACAGAGATGGACAGGTGGATGTGAGTGCGCTTCGCTCTCGACTTTTCTCGCAAAACAATTGAATTCCCGCTCAATCGATTCGGCACGCGCTCAGCCTGCTTGCTCGCTTTTGGCCCATGTTATTTCCTTTGGAAAACTCTCGACCTGTTTTCTCAGTTTGGATGCCTATATGAGTTTCCCCTGTGCTCTGTCACAAAATTCACTACACTCAAACATACAAGCTGGTGCAGGGCAGCTATGACGGGGTCGTCTCAACCTCAGGCGCGGTCAGCTGCAAGCACACACACACGGCAGTGGAGAAACGGTGGTGAGCGTTCGCGAAACAAATCGGGCTAATTAGGCAGCAAGCGAACGAAACAAGGCGTTCGGGCGAGACGTCCATGGTGAACTCGCTGTCGGAGGTGCTGGGCGATGGTGGAGCCTCCAGCTCGTCTTCACCGGCCTCGCCACCGCTGTTGGAGTTGCCACACGCAGCCGCCATCATCTCCAGCTTGCCAGACAAGGCGGCGAAGGCCACCGCTGGTGGCACGTGGCCGGCCTCGGCCAACATCTTGAGCAGTGACGCCACCACTTCGTCGGTGGTGGCATGGTTGTTCTCCAGCTCGTAATCCCAGCCGAACGACTGCAGTCACACAAGGAAAAAAAAGAATGAGATTGTGCACAGAGGACATGGCAATTTGGAGATAGCCAATCGAGTTCGGCGAGACACGCACACCGGCTAGCAGCAATGGAAACAGGCAAGCTGAACTGAGGACGCAACGTCGTAGAAGAGCCGGACTTGCTGCATCCAGTCCCATTGATCCTCGCGGTACTTCTTTCGTTCGGGCTCGCGTTGCAGACGCTTGCTGATGCGGTCCCACAGGAGATCCTCCTTCACCTTGAGCGAGACGGTGATGACCTTGATGTTGGCCTGGCTCTCCAGCTCCACCACTTGGTGACGAATGACTTGCTCCAGCAGGTGACCGTTGGCGGCGTAGAACACTGCCGAGTATGGTGACCTGGGGCGCGAGAAACGAGGAAAAACGATCTGTGAGAAAGATGCGGCAGAGGATGCTTCCCGCGACAACCAAAAACATCTGACGGAGTTGTCGAAAAAAGCCAGTGTCGGGCCCATGACGCACTCGAACAGCAACAGCGCGCAGTGTAACCGACGCCTTCACAACGGGAAGAACAAGGACGAAAAAGGACAAGGCGAGTGGGAGGACACCAGACTTTTGGGAGGAGACAATCATCATCGATCGAAATCGGGACAATCTCTGTCAACGGCTCAAGAAGAGGCAGCGCCACCATGTGTCAAGCTTGCTACGTGAGCAGATCACGTGGTCAACAGCCGCGATGGACTGCTCATCAAAAGAGACACTGAAGAAAACCACACAACGAACCGAACACCAGGACAAGTGTGGATTGCAACCGTGGCGCACCGAAGGATTATTACCTGGACATGAAAAACTCACTGCACTGACAGGAGACGAGCGACAGGAAGAGTTTGCGCCTGGACAGAGTGATGGGAGGAGTGTTGATCATCTGCCTCTGCAACGGATAGTGAATCATGGTTTGTGCCAAACAGGAAAACGGTGCAAGTCACGCCGAGCAATGTGCGCTGGACACACACCCCCACAGACACACCCGCACCCAACGGGCACAAAAACATAACGACAAACACAAGCACTAACCTGTCGGCAATGAACACGGTCTGCTCAGCAATCCGGCCGGACTTGCGCACTTCGCTCTGTTTCCTGAGAAGGCGCTGGAACCAGTGAGAGATCCAGTACGTCTCCATGACCAGGCTCTGCAAGCAAACGAGAGAGACATCAACAGCGATGATGAGTTCATCACGAGATCATGACCAAGCACACACAGATTTCGCGCGCAAAATCCACCATCATGACCCGGAAACCCCCCAAGTGACACAAACCTGTGGATGCAAGGCATACTCGGGCTGATCCAAGAAGCCTTCGTCGAGGACCTCAAAGTTGTGCAGGCGGGCCAGCTTCTGGCACAACTCCGTCTTTCCGCTGCCTGGAGTGGAAGTGCGTGAGAGATGAGCGAGTCATGGCCAACCCTTCTCGCCTCTCTCTCTCTCTTCTGCTCTGTTGTCTCTCCGTCACGTGTGTGCATGAGTGGCACGTCTCTCGTTCTCTCTGTGTGAGTGCAGCGCAATGCTCTCTTTGACGTGCAGAGAGAGGGCGAGGAATGAGATTCGCGGGCAGAATTGAATCACAGCGGGAGGAAACCCCTCCGCCGTGTCGGTCAGTCAGTCATGTCGCACACTTTTTCGCTGGTGGATGTGCAAGGCGCGCGCGTGTGCGTGCATATCTCGCTATCGTGCACAGCAAACGATGAAAAGAACGCGTGCGTGTGTGTGTGTTGACTCGCTGTGATCACACACACAGAGGCTCAGTCACTCACCGTGGCAGCCTTCAAGGCAGATGACGTACATGTGCGTGTGTGTGTTTATGTGTGTGCGTGAAAGAGAGAGTCGACAGAGCGTACAAAAATGAATTGAGATGGGCGCGCTCGCGGGGGTTTGCCTGATCGTTACACCGCCCAGCCGCGAACACGTCATCACCGGCCGACCAACCAATGGACTGGGCGATGGAAATGCGTCAACTTCTCTTCCCGCTCCGCCATGCTTTCCCCACCAATAACACAAAAACTACTGCTTCTCATCGCGGTGGCAGCAGCGGCGTTGTTAGCGGTTCAAAATCACGGCCCAGCCGCCGCCACCGCGGAGATGATCGGAGATGACAGTCTGTGTGGGGCGGCGACCTCGTGTGACGAGTGCATGGAGGCCGGTCGATGCTCATGTTACGTCGTCATCCGTGTGCAGAAGCAATAGAGAAGACAAAAGAGCAAGTGTGATTTGTTGGTGTTGTTCACGTGGGTGTCGTGTCTCTCACAGGGTGTGAGAAACACTCCATTTGCTCGGTGGACTCGGGCCAGTGCATGTGCTCGGGAGGCGAGTGTGTGACGGATGCATGCCCGGAGATCTGTTGCGCGTTGTCTTCGTTGGTGAAGTCCCGCTGGTGACACTGACTGACATGGGCGGAATTTCTCATCTCGGGGGCGGGCTGCAGGGTTACTCTCGGCAGTTTCGTGTTTTCCCACAGAGTCATGTACACATGCACACAGACAGGCACACACTCACACACTGCGCCTGCGTTTCAGCTTGGAATCACGATTATGGTGGTCGGCTCCGCGGTGATCATTGCAGTGATCATTCTCATCGCCGTGTGCGCCGTGCGGAGGAAACGGCGACAACGGGCCGCCCGTGCCGCGCTACTGAACATGGACCCCGGTGAGGGAAACTTGCCTGGTTATGCCTTCTCAGAGACCTCGGCGGGCGCGTGGAAACTGCCGTCGGCGTCGGCGTCGTTGAATGTGGGACCGGTGGCGCAGGGTGGCCGCACCCGCACCACCAGCTTCAGCAGTGCGGGCAATGGGTATGGTGCGGCGTCGCCACCAAATGCCTACCAAACGTTGGCCGAGTCGCCGCCACTGTTGTTGCGTGCTTGTGTGTGGTTGTTGCATTAGACGTGGCACTGAGACTGCTTGACGTTGCAGAGGAAACCGATTGCCGTCTGGGGCCAGCACGCGAAGATTATGAGGCGCCGCCAGTGCAACCCTTATGATTGTGTTTATATGCTACCAGAATGAGTGGGCCCCCAGCGCTTCTACCCAGTGAGTGATGTAGGTCGGCAGTGTGGACCGTTGACGGAGACAGGATCTGCGCCAACGTAAGTAACTCGCCAGACCGCCTCGCTCAACGAGACCGCACCACGCCACACCTTCGCAGTTCGTCACTTCGCACGTTGAGAGCAAACTTTCCGTCACGCGCACTAACAATCATCACCAGCCCCAAGTCGTCACAGAGGTGAGCAAAGCAGCGGCGCAGTGCGGCGGGGGTGTATGGCCGGCCGGCTTCACCCATGATGAGATCGTCCAGTGCCGTGTTGGTGCCGCGCTGCGAAGAGGAGTGGCGGATCAACCATGCGCGTACCAGGGACCAGAAAAACCCAGTGCAGTCCCTCACCTTCTTGCCAGACACCAGCTCCATGTAGTCCGAGTACACGTCCTCAAAGGTGAAGGTGGCGTGCTCGCGTTCGTGAATCCGGCACATGCAGACGCAGAGAATCAACTCGGTCAGCGTCAGCGCTGGATTCAGGCAACAACACATCAGTTACGACTCTCACGCTCTTCATCAGCACAGAGTTGTCAGCACACCTTCGAGCGACCGGTCTGTGCCGGTCTTGGAGGCATCACGGAGGCAGGCCAGGAACCAATCGGGCGACCAGGCGGCTTGTAGATTCGATCGCTGCAGCAGGAGGAGCTGCTCCCAGCAGCCAAGTCGCGTCAGCACACCGACACCACACACAAGAGTACCAGGTGGTGTGGACGCAACTGCCAGCCGCTGTACATCACTGGCTGTACACCCCTGCGAAATCAGGTCCTCCATGGCCTCACTGACGCGCGGGTCCTCGACGCAGGTGCCTATGCCTTGCGTCATGGCGCGCAAGATGGCTCGCTGCCCGCCGTCGCTGCCCACCACGTTTGGTGGCGCAAAGTACTCCTGCATCGACATCACGCTTCAGCGTCAACTGGCCACGCAAAGAACACAAAACTCAAGCGCACCCTGAGCAACGCCATCGGCGAGCCCACCGACTGGAACTCAGTGAAGAAGATCTGGCGATGTGAGAAGCGGCTCTTGACACGCTTCTCCAACAGGTCCATGGCGTTCTACAGGGTACAACATCAGTCACACGCTGGGCAACAGAGCAGCTGAAATCAAGACGAAACTGGCCGGATCGTCATGCCCACCACAAACATGCACGTGTTGGTCTCATGCACCACGTCGAGCAAGGCATACAGCGTCTTTCCACAAGACGCTGCAATCTGCTCAAAGTGCTGCAACGACAGCACGATGGGTCGGTCGCACTCGAGCACCATGTCTGTCATGAGCGACAACTAACGAAAAAGCACCAGTGAGGAGCAACCAAGCGTGGCGAGCCAACGCGACGACTAACTCACCAGCGTCTGCTCCGAGAGCACGGTCACATCTTCCAGCGTTCCCTTGGTGGAAAACACCACATCGCTAATGGTTTGCCGTTGCGACTTGGTAAGGAAGGTTTGCGCCCGCTTGGCCTTGTTGGCTCGAGCATCCACCTGCAGCTCCGATTCTGAGATGGGGGAAATGAGTCACTCTGATCAAGGCCTTGTGAGCCGTCTGCACCCACCGAGTTCTTGAGAGAACTGGCAGAACGGCGCCAGGGCATTGCACAAGGCGCGCGCGAGGCCACGGTTGTCTCCGTGCATCAAGCCGTTGAGGCGGACCCACACGAACGCGTCCTGCTTGGCGGGCAACTCCGTGGCGAGCCTGCGCAAGCAGTGCTCCAAAGCGGCCGTCTGCAACCAAAACCCACCAGCTCAGCACCGACAAGCCTCTCAAAAACTCTCTTCGTCTGTCCTTACCTTGCCCGTGCCATGGGCTCCCGTCAACAACACGGACGAATTCTCCTTGGTGCTAATGGCATGCCGCAACATCTCGTACAGCGAGCCGACCTGGTAGTCCAGTCCCACGAGGTTCGTTGGGCACGCCTCCAGGATGCGCTTCCGCACGAAACCGCGCACGTCAGACACCGAGGTGGGCGGAGGACCAGCCGGAGCGGCCTGTGCAGAACCACTGCCTTCTGCTTCGGCTGGGGCGCCGACCTGGATGGAAGAGCTGCAGTGAGCAACTCGCACTCTCTCTCTCTCTCTTTCTCCACTCGCACTGTCACACTTTCACGCAGTCTCTGTTACTCTCTGGCAGCTCACTCTACCTCCTTCTCTCCCGCACCCCAGGCACAGACAGTAACCTTTCGCCTCTTCGCCCCCACTCCCGCTGTCACACTTTCTGGCAAGCTCACTCCCCCTCCTTCTCTCCCGCACCCACGTACAGACTGTGACCTTTCGCCTCTTGGCACCCACTCTCACTGTCACACTTCCACTCTGTCAAGCTCACTCCCTCTCCTTCTCTTCCCGCGCCGAGACACAGACAGGTACCTTTCGCCTCTTTCGCTGCGGTTCCCCACCTGCAGCAGCATCGGCGCTGCCACTGGCGACTCGCTTTCCCGGCGATGCCACTGCCGGCGTCTGTGGCTTGTCTGTGCATGCATGCATCACATCACCACGTCAGACGCGCGCACCGATCCAGTGTCTTTCTCTCTCTCTCACACACACAACACACCGCCGGAATACTTGGCATACAGAGCCACACACTCACTCGCATCTGCTAATGCCTTGACGGCCAGTTCGTAGCCCTCCGCACCTGAGTCCAGTGTCAGATTGATGATGATGATGACTGGATTGAATGCATGCACAAAGAACGCCACCTGGAAAGCACTCGCGAAAGAACGCCAACACGCGCTTCACCTCCGTGTCATCGCTTTTGAGGGATGCAGACGAGGAGGCGGTGGCTTGCACACAGGCCTGGTGGTGAGAGTTTGTGTGAGTTGTGATGCACAGCTGAGTCTTGCGCGCGTCAACAAACACAGGCGGCTGACCTCGATAAACTCAGCGCCGTATTGCTCGGGTCGACGCATGAAGGCCAGTGTGGGCGAGAGCTCACAAAACACATCCAGCGTCGCTTTGCTGAGGGAGAGCCATCGCTCCATTCAAGCTTTGTGCTTATGGGGGAAGACATCCAAACCAATCAAAAACCAGTTGTCAGTGGGCTGCAGTCAGTTACTCTCGGTCGCGCTTTCATTTCTCTTCAGCGTCTCCACTGCAGCGCGACAAGTATATCGTGTCGCACTGCAGACACTGCCTGAGCTCTTTCAACTATCACCAGTGGGCGACCGACTCACCCAGACACACACCACCAAAGCCGCAGACATACACACAGCTGATCCCACCGGCCCTTCAGATGTCGTGGATGGAGGGCACAGCAGCACCAGTGTCACGCTTGCCCGAGTCCCCGCCGAAAGCCTGCTTGCTGTTGCTGCCGGAAGCCACGGCCTGTGGGAACAACCGAGCCACGGGCGAGCCGGGCTGCACCGGCTTGGTGGGCAGAGGCGGTGGTTTGGCGAGCTCGGCGAGGACGGTGGACAGGGGCCACGAGTACGCATCCTGCAGACACACTCCATTACGAGCATGCACAACAAACCGTGCGGCCTCCTCTTCCGTCACCTGAAGCGCGGCAGCATGGTCAGCATGAAACGCCACCTGAGCAACCACTGGAAACTCACCGCCACCAGCTTGTCAAGTCCAGGTGGTACCTGGCACGACGGGCGTTGACCGCCAGCAGCCACCTCAATGGCGTGCCGCCAACTGGTCACACACTTCTCTCCTGTTCTCATCACGAGTTCAACAAGTCAGTGATCGGCCTCGGGCAGAGCAGCAAGCCAAGTAACCGGCACAGCACCGTGAGACGCGTTGTCCAGCGACCTGAAAACACTAGATCAGCGTTTGGTCGCAGTGAACGACCGCCAGAATCTCGCGTACCTGCAGTTGTTGAAACCCAGCAGGAACTGGTACGTCATGCCGTCAGTCGGCAACTCCCGCAGCAGCCACAAATACCGGGCCCGCAGTGCCTTTCGGCGCTCCCACGGCGCCAGCTCGTTCAGCAATAAGAGACGGGTAGGGTGCACAGAGGCGAGTAGTCCTTGGAATATGAATCCCAAAGTCTGACGCTTCTGCGCCGCCACCTCGGCACACAGCTCCGCCAGGACTGTGTCGGCGCTGTGCGCGAGGGGCAGGTGCGCCCACCGGTGCTGCGCGAGGACACGTGGGCCGTGGCGAACCAGAAGCGCTTTGTTGGCTTCCATGCGTTTCTGATGCTGGGCACGCACCCGCTGCGTCAGATATTCGGTGGCGCTGGCCACTGTGAATGCCCTGCGAGCACGGCACTCAGACTCCATCGAGAGTATTGGGAACACCTGCCACAACGATACACGTACTGCAGTCTGTCAGGTTCACCCGACGTCTCCAAATAATGGTGGTACAGCGCCGTGGCCACCACTGACGGCAGCGGCGGACCGGTCACGTGTGCAAGCTTGACCAGCATGGGCGTGAGTGTTAGGCTGTCGGCGAACTTGTCGACCTTGCTGAGGCTGACGACACCAGTGTCGGAGTTTCCTCCGACCAAGTCCTGACGAATCTGTCCGTGTTCATCCAGCAGCGGGCTGTTATCGTCCAGTCGAGGTGGCAAGTTGTCCACTGCCACATATGTAGGTCACTCAGAAGCCATAATGTCTCCACGAAGATTCAACAGCGTAGTACTCACCCAGGTTCTCAATGAGCGCGTCTGCGTTACGCTCGTTGGAGGCCCATCGAACGGCATTGTCGGCATGGCGGAACACGCTGGCGGCAAACATGGCCTGCCAGAACTGGTCACGTCGGCCTGACTGAATCATGCCTTCCTTGCTCATGAAGGCATGCACAATGGCCACAAGCTCCAGACTCTGCAGGTACTCATTGCCACCCCGGCGAGTCCAGATAGACGGCGTGGAGATGAAGTCGTTCAGGAAGGTGCTCCACGAGGTGCGGGTTGACGCACCCTGCTTCACTGCAGTCCACAAAGGGCAGTGTCAAATGGATGTGGCGCACAAATGATCTGCGCTGCCGTAACTGATGGAGCGGACCGCAACCCACAGCGCTTCAAAGGCCTTCTCGTTTTCGGATGAGTATGCCCCCAGCAAGCACTGGAAGGGGAAACAGCGGGCATTCACACTCGTGCCGCCCTGCAAGAGAAGAGAACGGGTCAGAAATGCGACGGCCTTGAAACAGCAAATGCCACGACGGTTCGCACTTGGAGCACATGACCCTGAGCGTGGAGTCATTCACGTCAGCAGAACTGCATGAAGACACGCGCAGAGATCCAGCTGGACACGTAACAGTGTACGCCTGAGCTGCCGCCATCGTCACATAGGTCTCCCAGATGGACCAAACAGCACTGATGGCACTCTCCGAGAGCAGAGGCACGTCGGCAGGAGGTGGCAGAGCAAACACCCTGGAACAGTCGCGTCACCGGTCAGCACACGGCAAGGTTGACGTTGAACAAGCATAGACCAGATTGTGACGCAACGCGTTGTATCCACTGGAACAGGTGAAGAGCTCATCAAGTGCAGAATGCTGTTTCGTCGAGTCGTCCGTAATGGCCAGACGCATCGGTTCCAAACCGGCGCACCACTGGAGGTACTCGCCAACCATGGGCGTCGGCGAGCTGTCATTGGTGGCGAGCGCCGTGACCTCTGTGACCTTGATGTGCCCGGCCATCCAGGATTTACTGGTTTGAGAACTCATCGTCAGCACACCAGGAAACGAGGACAATTGTGCGACTCACGACCAACCTGCGCGTCACCGACAAGCCCAAAGCCTGGATGTCCGGGACGCCGTCTGCACTCACGCGCACCCACTTGCTCTGAATCAGCTGATCCTTCACAGCGTCGGGGACACGGGCCCAGGTGTCAGCCAAGCGATCGAGCCAGTTGGTACCGATCTGGGCGGCTAGCTTGCTAGCCATCCGATCGGCCAAACGACGGGTGCTGTTGCGCTCAAAGCCACGGATTTCACGAGCCGCCGCCGCATGCCCCGTCTCCTCGGCACCGTGACGGAGGTAAAAGTCGAGAGAGTCGTCCTGAAGACCCGTGGCCGCCGCCCAGCGGCGCAGCCGGTCAAGCAGTTGGGAGGAGCGATCAGAGTCCACACGGTGCGCATGTGCGGCCCAGCGAGCCACCTTGACTGCAGTGGCAGGGTCCAAGTCCAGAGTCAACATGTCCTGCAGTCGTCCAAGTCAATCAACATCCGTGGCCCCATGCAGATCACTGAGTGAACAAGCGCTTGCTTACCGTCGTGGCAGCCGGCGCCACATCGCAGTACTGGTACTGGACGTACACGGTGGCGTCCTCTGCGGAGGAGAACCACGTCTCACCCGCCTCACGGTAGGCGCCGACGCTGCCGAGGCTGCGCAACAGCGGCTTCGCCTCCTCCAAAGCCCCCATGCTGTCCACATGGATGAAGCTGCTGCCGCCCAGTGCCGCCTCAATGGCCTGCACCGTCTGTCGATCATAATCGGCACCCACACCGCAGGTCACCATGGACACATGTCGCAGACCGCTGCGCTCAACGACGCTGCTGAGGTGGCGAAGGTGACTGCGACAGGGAGGGGTCCTTGTGAGCGGCTGTCACTGCATTCACTCATCAGACGGTACACAAGGCGCACAGACCGTGACACTTCAGAGCCGTTGTGCTGCCCGTCCGTGAGGAGAAACACGCTCAAGTGCCGTTCCACATGACCACCGCTCGCGGGCATATGCGTGGGCGAGCGGCAGGTGTCGTTGATCAGTTCCGCGAGCGACTCAATCCACTTGTCCATGTGTGTGGCAGCGCGTTGGGCGCGACCACGTGGCAGGGGCCACACTGAGGTGGAGAACACAGTCGCACTGCAAAAGAGGGCCGTCATGCTCGCCGGCTTCGTCGAGTGAGCATGAGTGGCGCCAGCACGGACTTCGTCGGCCAGCTCAAACGCCGCAGTCAAACGATCCACAGGTGGAACTGCTGTTTCTGACCACGACGGCGGGCCGTTGAACCAGCCGAGGGCCACGCTGGGTGAAGCAGGTTGAAAACGTTGCTGAACCAACGACTCACTCATGCTGCCACTCGTGTCCAGCATGATAACCACGTGCTTCTCCACTGGCGCAGCAGCAGCAGCAGCATGGTGTAAAGTGGATCGCTTGCGCTGGAGAATGCCAACGTCGCGATAGAACACGGGACGCACTGCGTGCTCATATTAGGATGAGAAACACGCATGACCTTACAGAAGGCCAAAAATGCAAAGATGCACGCAACAATCCGCCTCCGCGCAAGTCACACCAGGCTTCTGCGTCGTGAAGAAGCGCACCGCCGCCGCCGGCGTACGACTGCGAGGTGAGACAGACAAGCACGTTACATGACTGCACTCTGTGTGGCGGAAAACACTGGGCGAGCAAACAAAAAACGCACTGCATCAGAGGGCGCCCGCGAGCAGCAGCCATAGCAGCAGTGGTCAGCAGGCTCATCTGGCGAGCCCAGCCGCCCCCGCCGCTCAACAGAGTCATTCGTTTCTGTAAGGCGCCTAAGGTGTATTTTTAGCCTCGACGTCTTCACACCACTCGTACGTACCGAAAAGCCACGCGCCCTCGCTCTCGCCCAGGCACTCAAGAACACTCAGCCAGCTGCAGTCACAATCCTCGAGACAGCGGACGTGTCGACGTCGGGCGCAACGTCAATTTGCGCGGCAATCGAAGCTGTGATAAACGGCCGCTCGCCATTTGCAAATTTGTTTTTCTTTTCGCGCGCACACACATAACAGCGGTCGCTCTCGCTGTGCGTTTTGCTTCTTTCTTCTCAGCTGGGTGTGTGTGTGTGTGTGAGAGAGAGTGGGAGTGTCTGAGAGAGCCGCGAAAAAAAACAAACCGCGTGCGCACAGAAACAACTGTGTCTCTGTGTGTCTGGCTGACTCACCTCGATCAAGCCTGGTTTGTTTGAGCCGCAATGTCTGGTGAGTGCAAAAAGCGCGTGTGTGTGTGTGTCTGTGAGTGTGTGTGCGTGTTTGGCGTTTTAGTGCGGTGCAATCGACATTTTTTCTTCAACAAACGTTGGGGTTTTGAAGCGCGGGATACGATCTGGCGCCGTTTGTATGTCTGTGAGCTGACTGTCTGCTCTGTGTAAACGCGCAGACTTTGGCGCCTCGCGTAAGGCCCCGCTGCACAGCACAGCCAAGCCTGCGGTGCAGTTGGCCCCAGAGGAAGTGGAGCAGAGGCTACGGGAAGGAGTTGCGTTTTTTTGTTGTTGGTGGCGGGGCGTTTGTTGGTGACGCAGAGCAGCAGCACAGGAGGCAGAGCGATGTGTGTGTGTGTGTGTGTGT
>JADMIO010796576.1_pt1 | contig 26410 bp, 25 predicted proteins | sample 8958161 | NCBI WGS metagenome assembly JADMIO01 (sample SAMN16585339, study PRJNA669376) | soil metagenome | isolation source: Crop rotation soil | place: USA: Cullars Rotation, Alabama | collected 2011 | reverse complement strand
CTTTCCCCGGCGGCGCGGCGGCGGCTGCGGCGATCGTCGTGGCACTGCTACTCACGCCGGCACAGTCGCCGCAGGCCACTCCTTCGCAGCCCGTGCAGCAAACGGCGTCCAACGACGCCGCGATCGACAATCACATCTGGTCGATGACGTTTACACCGACCCCCGACGAGGAGAGTTTGATATGATGCGTACCCTGTCGAACGGAGTGGCGCTGCTCCTTCTGGCAACCGCGGTTCCCGCGCTGGCGCAGTCCGCACCGCCGCCCCCGGGCGGATCGCCCGAGGTGCGTGAGCGCCGGATGGTCATCAAGCGCTATGGCCATGACGGCCGCGACGACCGGGGCCCCGGCCCGATGGGCGGCACGCTGTCCGGCCTGACGCCGGAGGGCCGCAAGATCCTGACCGACGCCATGCGCGAGAACCGCTCCGACGGGCGCGACGCGATCGGCGATGCGCGCCGCAAGGTGCTGGAACTGCTCGACGCCGACCGGCTCGATGTCGCCGCGGTGCGCCGTGCGATGGCGGAGGAGCACAACCTCGTCCAGCGCAAACAGCAGGAGCGGCAGGAGGCGATGCTCACCGCCTACCAGAAGCTCTCGGTACGCGACCGCAAGGCGTTCGCGACCTCGATGCGCGCGCAGACCTACCGCATGGAGCAGGTTCGCAAGGACGCCGAGGGTCGGATGAGCCGGATGCGCGAGCGCTGGGGCCGCGAACCGCAGGCGTCTGCGAAGGACTAGGGGCTAGTTCGGGATCGCAAAGCCCGTCTGGTGCGCGATCTCGGCCCAAAGAAGTTCGCCGAGGCGGCGGGTGACGGGGCCGGGCTTGCCGCCGGCGACGGGCTCGCCATCGATCTTCGTGACCGCGAGGCAGGGGGCGGTGGTCGAGGTGATGAACGCCTCGGCTGCGGCCTTCGCCTCTTCGAGCGAGAAGGCGCGTTCGACGACGCGGATTTGCGCTTCATGCGCCAGCCGCATCAGCGTGGCGCGCATCACGCCGGGGAGGATGGCGGGCGATAGCGGCCGGGTGACGACGGTGCCGTCGGCTTCGACGATCCAGGCATTGGTCGAGGCGCCTTCGGTGACGTTGCCGTCTTCGTCGACGAACCATGTCTCGAAAGCTCCGGCGCGGCGCGCGGCCTGCTTGGCGAGGACGTTCGGGAGGAGCGAGATCGACTTGATGTCGCAGTGGCCCCAGCGATCGTCCAGGCGCGAGGCGACCGCGACGCCGGTTGCCTGCTGCGCGACGCGCTGGCCGAAATCGAAGGGGCGTACGGTCATCACGAGACTGGGGCGGCCGGTGGCCGGGAAGCCGTGATCGCGGCGCGCGACACCGCGCGTGACCTGGATGTAGAGCAGCGCATCGCGCGCGTTATTGGCGGCAAGCAGTCGCTTGGCGACGATGGTGAGTGCCGCGTCGCTGAGCGGCGGTGCGATCTCCAGCGCCTCGCGGCTGCGTGCCAGCCGCTCAAGGTGGCCGGGCCAGTCGAGCAGCTTGGCGTTCAGGACGGCGCAAACCTCGTAGACTCCATCGGCGAACTGATAGCCGCGATCCTCGACCGAGACGGTGGCTTCGGCGAGCGGGACGATCCGGCCGTTGACGTAGGCGATGCGCGGCATGGATGCTTCTTGCCTTGGGCGGGGCGGTGGTTTCAAGAGGACGACCAGCCGATACCGACGCCCTCTTGGCGCGACACATGAGAGGACGGTTCTGACTTGCAGCGGTGTCTAGCGCCGAGTGACGGAAGTACTTAACGTAGCCGCGATGCCGGGGTCTCATCTCGCTTTAAGTCTTATGCGGCTTTCAGCCGTCTTTTTTGCCGCCTGTGCCATCGCGTTTGGGGCGCTATTTTTTCAGACGGTGTCGATCCCCGTAGTGGCAGGCGCCGCTCTGTTGTGCGCTCTGGCCGCGGTTCGCGCTTGGCCGATGATCTGGCTGTTCGCCGCCGCAAGCCTGGCGATAAACTTCGAGATGAATAGTCTTTTCGCCATGGCGATCATGGCACCCCTGCTCCTTATCAGGTCGCGAGCATGAAAACCCGTCTACCCATCATCGCGTGCGTGATCCTTGCCCTGCTTCTGTGCGTGATACTTTACGGCCGCAACAATCCTGCCTCGTGGGCCGGGCATGGCTATAGTTTCATAAAATCAGCAATCTCCGCTCCTCATCCTCCCACCTTTAGCGAAAATGAAAAAGTCATTCCCGGCGGCCCGCGCCGAATTTATCTCTTTCACGGAATTTGGGACGATCACACCTTCTGGGATGATGCGCCTTACTCCGAGTTCGTCAAAATGCGGTCGGACGACCAATTGGTGATTGTCGACCTGCCGATTGCCCAGCCGCATTTTTTCAAAGACGGCGGTCTTAAGTATTGCAAAGCGTTCGATGCGTGGTTCCGTAAGCTGGACGCCGGTTTGGACCGAACTTCCGGACGCCGCCAACCGAAGATCGCGGTCGGCGTCAGCTACGGCGGCTTACATGCAATGCTGGCGGCGGGAAGGCACTCGTTCATCGATGCCTACGCCGCCGTGAGCCCCGTGATCAAGATGTCGGCGCTTGATGAATTCTGGTTCGTGGAAAACGACCAGTGTCAGGCCAATAGCGGAGCGCTCCGAAAGAAGCCCGGAATTGTGACCTATGGCACAGCAGATGATCGCGTGGATACGACCCTTATTAGGGCTTTCGTGCGTGACGCGGCTCCCAAAGCAATCATCTACCCCGGGCGTGGTCATGATGTTCGTGGGGACGAGTTTGCAGCGATCAATCGTTGGATCGGTCGATAGATTCTGCGAAGTGAACAAGCGCTTGCGGCTAGGGCGGAAGTCTTCGCGGGATTATGAATAGAGAGATCCGGCGGGGCGGGCATCTGGAGCGCGCGGGCGGGCGCTTTGCGCATGCCAGCGGCGGCTGGCTGTCGCGCGCGCTGGCGGGGAGTTTTCAGAAGGCGCTGGATGCGATCGACCGTGGGCTGGTGCAGGGGCGGCTCGATGCGATGCTGCCCGATGGGCGCACGCGGCGGCTGGGCGGCCGTGCGCCGGGGCCGGAGGCGGAGATCAGGCTGAGCAACTGGCGGCCGCTGGTGCGGCTGGCGCTGGGCGGATCGGCGGGGTTCGCGCAGTCGAACTTCGATGGTGATTGGGAAAGCGCGGATCAGGTCGCGCTGTTCGAACTGTTCATGCTGAACCGCGCGACACTGGGAGCAGCCGGGCGCGGTGGGCGGATAGGGCGGATGGTCGGTCGGCTGGCGCGCGGCTTCCAAGCGAACACCCGAAAGGGGGCCGAGCGCAACATCGCGTTCCACTACGACCTCGGCAACGACTTCTACGCCGCGTGGCTGGACGAGACGATGACCTATTCGTCGGCGATCTGGGGCGAGGGCGACGATCTCGCGGTGGCGCAGCGGCGGAAGGTGCGCACCTTGCTAGACAAGCTGGAGCTGAAGCCGGGCGAGCATCTGCTGGAGATCGGCTGCGGCTGGGCCGGGCTCGCGGAGATAGCGGCGCGCGACTATGGCGCGCGGGTGACGGGGATCACGCTGTCGCGCGAGCAGCTTGTCTATTCGCAGAAGCGGATCGCGGCCGCGGGGCTTTCGGACCGCGTGACCTTCGCGTTGAAGGACTATCGCGATATCCGCGAGAGCTACGACCATGTCGCCTCGGTCGAGATGTTCGAGGCGGTGGGGCAGCAGTTCTGGCGGCCCTACATGCAATCGGTGCGGCGCGCGCTGAAGCCCGGCGGGCGGGCGGCGCTGCAGGTCATCACGATCGATGAGGCGATCTTCGACGTCTATGCGCGCGGCGCGGACTTCATCCAGACGTATGTCTTTCCCGGCGGCATGCTGCCGAGCGCGGAGCGGCTGCAGGCCGCGGCAGAGGGCGAGAAGCTCAAGTGGAAGGGCGCGACGCACCACGGCGCGGACTATGCGCGGACGCTGAAGGCGTGGCGCGAGCGCTATGACGCGGCGCGGGCGGAAGGGCGGTTGCCGCCGGGCTTCGATGACCGGTTCGACGCGGTGTGGCGGATGTATCTGATGTACTGCGAGGGCGGTTTCCGTAGCGGCGGCATCGACGTGGTGCAAGCGACGTTGGTGCGGCCGGACTAGCGGGGCGAGGGGAGCAGTTCGTCGGTGCGGCCGCGCAGGCGGTACCAGGCGAGGCCGATCCATTCGTGCAGCGCGAAATCGACGCGATCGAGGTTCGAGGTGATGCGCTTGGCGAACTCGCCGGGCGGCACGGCGCGATAGTCCACTGGATAGACGAGCGGCTCAATCCCGGCCTGCCGGAAACAGGCGACCGAACGCGGCATGTGCGCGGCGGTGGTGACGACCAGGATGGGTCGGGGCAGCCGCTGCGCACCGGTGGCGTTGGCACAGGTGTCGAGCGTCTTGTCGATGACGATGATCCGGCGCGGGTCGATGCCGATGCGGCGCCAGCCGTCCGAAACCAGCTCGACGTCCGAGAAGCGGCCGCCGTCCAGCCGGACGCCGCCCGCGATCGCAAGCCGTGCCGATGGGAAGCGGTGCGCCAGCGCGGCACCTTCGAACACGCGCTCGCCGGCTTCACTGAGCTCCAGCGCGCCACGCCACTCCGACGAGCCAAGTGACTCTCCGCCGGCGAGAACGACGATTGTCCCCGGCGCTCGCGTTAGAGGCGATGGCGGGAAGCGGGCTTCGAGCGGGCGTATCAGCCAGGAGCCGAGCGGCACGAAGCCGAAGAGGATGAACAGCGCCAGCGCGGCGAAGGTCAGGCGGCGGCCGCGTGCGGCGCGCTTGCCCTTTCGGTCCCTGCCGACGAAGTGCGCCGCGGCGAGGGCTAGGAGCCAGAAGGGCCAGGTCTTGGGGCCGAACAGGTCCCAGATCAGATAGTTCACACGCCGTGATAGCTTCGGAACCAGTCGACGAAGCGCGGCACGCCGACGTCGATCAGGGTGGTGGGGGCGTAGCCCAAGTCGCTCTGGATCGCGGAGATGTCGGCGTAAGTGTCCTTCACATCGCCGTCCTGCATCGGGAGATATTCCTTTACCGCCTCGCGACCACAGGCGGCCTCGATCAGGCCGATCATCCGCATCAGCTCCTCGGAGCGATTGTTGCCGATATTGTAGAGGCGGTGCGGGCTGACCGAGCCGCCGGCCTTCGGCGCCTTGTCATCAGGCGGCGGGTTGTCGAGGCAGGCGATGATGCCGGCGACGATGTCGTCGATATAGGTGAAGTCACGGCGCATATCACCGCCGTTGAACACCTTGATCGGCTTGCCCTTGAGCACCGCGTCGGTGAACAGCCACATCGCCATGTCGGGCCGGCCCCAGGGGCCGTAGACGGTGAAGAAGCGCAAGCCGGTCTGCGGCAGGCGGTAGAGATGCGCGTAGGTCTCGCTCATCAGCTCGTCCGCCTTCTTGGTCGCGGCATAGAGCGAGATCGGGTGATCGACCCGGTCGTCGACCGAGAAGGGCAGCTTGGTGTTCGAGCCGTAGACCGAGGAGGACGACGCGTAGACGAGGTGGCGGCACCGCTCAGAGCGCCGCGCCAGCTCCATCAGGTTGAGATGGCCGACGAGGTTCGACTGCACATAGGCGTGCGGGTTCTCGATCGAGTAGCGGACGCCCGCCTGCGCGCCGAGATGGATGATCCGGTCGATGCCGAGGCCTTCGGTTGCGGCGGTGAGCGCGGCCATGTCGGCGAAGTCGACGTGCACGAAGCGGAAGGCGTTGTCGCTGGCTTGTAGCTTGGCCAGCCGGTCCTGCTTCAGCTGCACCGGGTAATAATCGTTGAGATTGTCGAGGCCGATGACCTCCTCGCCGCGCTCGAGAAGCGCGGCGGAGACGGCCGCTCCGATGAAGCCCGCCGCGCCTGTTACTAAAACTGCCATGGCCTCGGCTTAGCCGAGGACTAGTTGGCGGGGAAGTCCGTGGCGGCGCCGGTGCGGCCGTTGACGATGCGCATGCGGCCATCGGTCCAGAGCCATGCGTCGAGCGAATGGCCGGCATCGGTCTCGCCTGCCAAGTTGGCGATGCGGTCGGCGGGGCCATCGACCTCCGGGCTGCGCGTCGCGGCGTGCTGCTGCCACAGCGCGGGCTTGGGGTTGGCACTGGTCAGGATGTCAAACACCTGCTTGTCGCCGCCTTTGCGCGCGCCATTGCCCATCAGCGCGACGCGCGGCATGGTGGCGGCGATCAGCTGCGGCGTCGTGCTGAGCGACGAGCCGTGGTGCGAAACGACGAGCAGGTCGATGCGGCCGAGCTTGTTCGTCGGGCAGACGAGGCTGAGCTCGACGTCCGCCGTGGTGTCGGCGAGGCTCAGGACGCGCGCCTTGCCGAAGCTGGCGACGATGCCGATCGAGGCGGGGTTCTCACCATTCGCAGCGGGGGCGGAGCCGGGGCAACCGGGGGTCGTGCCGCCGCCGCCGGGAAGCGTGCCGGCCATCGGCTTTGCGTCGGCGTTAACGAAATCAAGGCGGAGCGAGCCAACCTGGAGCTTGTCGCCAGCTTTCACGACGAGGCGCTTATGGCCCTTGGCGGCGATTTCGTAGCTCTGGAGGAGGCCAACCGCGGAGCTGGCGTAGGCGGGGGTGCCGGGCGCGGCGTTGGTCGTTGGCTCCCGATTGGTACCATGGTCGACAAGGGTGCCGACGGGCATGGCGCGCAGCATGGCGGGGACGCCGCCGATGTGATCGAGATGGTAGTGGGTGACGACGAGGTAATCGATCTTCGAAACGCCGAGCGACTTGGCGGCGGCGGCGATGCGCTGGGCGCTCGTCTCGGGCGCGGGCCGGTCGCCAGGCTGGCGGCCCTCGCCGTCCGGCCAGCCGGCATCGAGGAGGACGGACTTGCCTTCGGGCGTGACGAACAAGGTCGCGCCGCCGCCCTCAACATCGACGAGCTTGACCTTGAGCGGATCGCCCGGCTTGGCCTGGGCGGCGCCTGCCGCGAGTAGAGCCACCGCGCCTGCGAACGCCGCGTGCCGCATGATCGAAGTCATCGAACCTCCCCGGATTGGTCTTTGCGGCCTGTATCGCACGCCACGCCGCCGCCCCCAAGCCGATCAGCGCGCTTGCCGCTCAAGCAGCGAACGGGTAAGCCGCGCCGCCTGTTGGGGCGTCGCCAAGTGGTAAGGCACCGGTTTTTGGTACCGGCATTCGCAGGTTCGAATCCTGCCGCCCCAGCCATCCCACGCGATGCCCAGCCGGCGACACACGCCACGGTCTGAAAGAAGGCATATGCGCGACATTTCCCATCTTATCGTTGGCGCCCCGGCGTCCAGCTCGACTCGGCGGGCGGATGTGTTCGATCCAAATACGGGCAAGGTTCAGGCGAGCGTCGCGCTGGGCGATGCGGCCGACCTGGACCGTGCGGTCGCGGCGGCGGTCAAGGCGCAGGCCGGCTGGGCGGCGACCAATCCGCAGCGGCGGGCGCGGGTGATGTTCGCCTACAAGCAGCTCATCGAGCGCGACATGAGCGAGCTGGCGCACCTGCTATCCAGCGAACATGGCAAGGTGATCGCGGATTCGAAGGGCGATATCCAGCGCGGGCTCGAGGTGATCGAGTTCGCCTGCGGCATCCCGCACGTCCTGAAGGGCGAATATACGCAAGGCGCGGGACCGGGGATCGACGTCTATTCGATGCGCCAGCCACTCGGCGTCGTCGCGGGCATCACGCCGTTCAACTTCCCCGCGATGATCCCAATGTGGATGTTCGGCATCGCGATCGCGGTGGGCAATGCGTTCATCCTCAAGCCTTCGGAGCGCGACCCGAGTGTGCCGGTGAAGCTCGCCGAGCTGATGCTCGAGGCGGGGGCGCCAGAGGGCATCCTGCAGGTCGTGCACGGCGACAAAGAGATGGTCGACGCGATCCTGGACCATGAGGACATCAACGCGGTGAGCTTCGTCGGTTCGTCCGACATTGCACACTATGTCTATCAGCGCGGCGTCGCGGCGGGGAAGCGCGTGCAGGCGATGGGCGGGGCGAAGAACCACGGCATCGTGATGCCCGACGCGGACCTGGACCAGGTGGTAAACGACCTGGCGGGCGCGGCGTTCGGCTCCGCGGGCGAGCGGTGCATGGCGCTGCCGGTGGTCGTGCCGGTCGGCGAAAAGACGGCGGATGCGCTGCGCGCCAAGCTAATTCCCGCGATTGAGGCGCTGCGGGTCGGCGTGTCGACCGATGCCGAGGCGCATTATGGTCCAGTCGTGACGGCGGCGCACAAGGCGAAGATCGAGGGCTACATCCAGACCGGCGTCGACGAGGGCGCGGAGCTGGTGGTCGACGGGCGCGGTTTCACGCTGCAGGGGCATGAGGAGGGCTTCTTCGTCGGGCCGACCTTGTTTGACAAGGTGACGCCGGCGATGCGGACCTATCAGGAGGAGATTTTCGGGCCCGTCCTGCAGATGGTGCGCGCTGACAGCTTCGAAGAGGCGCTGCGGCTGCCGAGCGAGCATGCCTATGGCAACGGCGTCGCGATCTTCACGCGCAACGGGCATGCGGCGCGCGAGTTCGCGGCACGGGTCAATGTCGGCATGGTCGGCATCAACGTACCGATCCCGGTGCCGGTGGCGTATCACACGTTCGGCGGCTGGAAGCGGAGCGCGTTCGGCGACACGAACCAGCATGGGATGGAGGGCGTGAAGTTCTTCACCAAGGTGAAGACGATCACCCAGCGCTGGCCCGATGGCGGCGGCACGGGGGACAGCGCCTTCATCATCCCGACGATGGGTTGACGGCAATGGAGTTCGTCTCCGTCGATCCCGCAACCGAAAAGGTCGTGTGGCGCGGGGCTGCGGCGTCGGCGGACGAATGTCATGCCGCGATTGGTGCGGCGCGGGCCGCGTTTCGCGGGTGGTCCGAGACGTCGCTCGACGAGCGGATCGCGGCGGTGCGGCGATTCAAGGCAGTGCTGGAGCGCGACGCGGAAGACTTCGCGCGGGATATTTCGCGGGAGACGGGCAAAGCCTTGTGGGAGACCAAGGCCGAGCTCGGATCGATGGCGGGCAAGGTCGAGATTTCGATCGTGGCCCAGGCCGAGCGTGCCGGGCAGCGCGAGGCGGCGGCGGCGTTCGGGCGATCCGTCCTGCGGCATCGGCCGCATGGCGTGATGGTCGTGCTCGGGCCGTACAACTTCCCCGGCCACCTGCCGAACGGGCATATCGTGCCGGCGCTGCTGGCGGGCGACACGGTGGTGTTCAAGCCGTCCGAGGAGACGCCGCTGACCGGCGAGCGGATGGCGCGGGCGTGGGACGAGGCGGGGCTGCCGCCGGGCGTGTTCAACCTCGTGCAGGGTGGCAAGGATACCGGTGCGGCGTTGCTCGCGGGCGAGATCGACGGGTTGTTGTTTACCGGTTCGGCGGGGGCGGGGGCGCATTTCCGGCGCGCGTTCGTCGACCGACCCGAGGTGATCCTGGCGCTGGAGCTGGGGGGCAACAACCCGCTGATCGCGTGGGATGGCGATGCGGAGGCGGTGGCGTCGATCGTGGTGCAGTCGGCGTTCGTGACGACGGGGCAGCGCTGTTCGTGCGCGCGGCGACTGATCGTGCCGCAGGGTCCCGCGGGAGATGCGATCGTCGAGGCGGTCGATGCACTGGCGGCGCGGCTGCGGATCGGCGCTTGGGACGAGGCGGACGAGCCGTTCATGGGGCCGCTGGTGTCGGCCGGGGCGGCGGAGCGGGCGCTGGTGCAGGCGGCGGCAACTGGCGGACGGGTGATCCGGCCGTTCGCGCGGGTTGAGGGGCGGAGCGCAGCGTTCGTGTCGCCGGGGATCGTCGATGTGACGGGGATCGAGACACCTGACGAAGAGATTTTCGCGCCGGTGCTGCAGGTGCGGCGGGTGGCGCAATTCGATGCGGCAATCGAGGCGGCGAACGACACCCGTTATGGGCTGTCGGCGGGGCTCATCACGGCCGACGATGCGCTATGGCGGCGCTATCTCGACCGATCGCGCGCCGGGGTGCTCAACCGCAACCGGCCGACGACGGGAGCTGCGGGAGCGATGCCGTTCGGCGGGCTCGGCGCCTCCGGCAACCACCGGCCCAGCGCCTATTATGCGGCGGATTACTGCGCCTATCCGGTCGCGAGCTTCGAGGCCGATGCGGTGATCGACCAGACGGGCGACATTCGCGGGCTACGCTAGGGTCGAGAACAGCAGGGCGATGTAGAGCGCGATGCCGGCGGCCATCAGCGGCGTCGCGATCTCGTGATAGCGGCGATTTGCGACGAGAATGCCGAGCAAGCCGAACACTGCGAAAACCACGTGGAAGGCGAGGTTCTCTGCGTCCGGCAGATGGCCGTCGATCGTCCAGTCCTTGGCGACGCTGGTCGCGAGCATGGCGACGAGCAGGGCGTAGAATGGCCGCCGCTCACGGTAGTAATGCGCGCGCAGATCGATGGCGGAGTCGACCGGTATGTCGGGCAGAACGAGCGCGCTCATCATGTAGAGAAGCACGGTCTGGAGCAGCAGCAGCGTGAAGCCCGCGAAGGTCCACTCAGTGTGCCCGGCGAGGCCAAAGCTGGCCCACCAGCTCTGCGTCGCGATCACCAGAAGCAGTGCGGACCAGATCAGCGTCGGTGCGTAGAGCCGCACCCGCGCGCGGGCGAGCAGGAGGCCGCGATAGCCCTGCAGCACCTGCGTTATCGCCAGGCCGATGATGATCGAGAGCAGGACGGAGAGGTAGGAGAAGGCGTCCATCAGTCCTTGTCCGCCGTCTTGAGCTGGCCGAGCAGCGCGAAGGCGCAGAGCGAGGCGGCGAGTGCGAGGCCTGCGCCGACCAGCGCTGCGCCGTGGAAGGCCGCGATCAGCTCGCCCTTCGGCCGGGCCATGACCGCGCCGACGAGGGCGGTGGCGATCAGGCCGCCGGTGCGCGCGATGGCGCTGTTGAAGCCGGAGGCGGTGCCGGTGTGCCGGTCGTCGACCGAGGCGAGGACGGCGGTGGTGAGCGGGGCGACCGCGCCCGCCATGCCGATCGCGATGACCAGGACGCCGGGCAGGATCGTGGTGGTATAGCTGCTGTCGGCTTTAACCAGGGTCAGCAGTGCGAAGCCGCCGGCGACAACCAGCGGCCCGATCGTCAGCGGCCAGCGCGGGCCGACGGTCTCGGCAAGCCGGCCCATGAAGCGCGACGCGCCGCCGATCAGGATCGCGAAGGGGAGCAGCGCCGAGCCCGCCGCGAGCGCCGAATAGCCGGCGGCGGTGATGAGGACGTAAGGCAGCAGCACCATCATCCCGCCGAGCGCGCCATAGAGCAGAAGCGTGAGGAGCGTGAGGCCGAGGAAGCTCGCCGAGCCGAACAACGAAAGCGGCGTCATCGCCTTCTCGCCCTGACGGTGTTCGGCGAGGACGAACAAGCCGAGGAGAGCGACGCCGAGCGCGCCGACCGACGCGTTGGGCAGGTCCCAGGCGTTGCGCGAGGACCAGATGGTCAGCGCCCAGGTCACCGCGCCGAGCCCCGCCGTGGCGAGCGTCGCGCCGAGCCAGTCGAGCGGCGTGTCGCCGTCGTCCTGGCTTTCCTCGACGTAGCGCAGCGCGAGGAAGATGGCGCCGGCGGCGAAGGGCAGGTTCAAGAGGAAGATGGCGCGCCAGCCGACGCCGTCGATCAGCCAGCCACCGAGGGGTGGGCCGACCGCGCCGGCGATGGCGCCCGCCGCCGCCCACGTTCCGATGGCGCGGCCGCGATGTGCGCCGGAGAAGGCGTTGCCTAGGATCGCAAGGCTGTTCGGCATAAGCATCGCCGCGCCGAAACCCTGCCCGGCGCGGGCGGCGAGGAGCATCGGCAGGCTCTGCGCCAGCGCACAGGCGAGCGAGGCGGCGGCGAAGATCAATGTGCCGAAGATAAGCAGCCTGCGCCGCCCGAAGCGGTCGCCCGCCGCCCCACCCATCAGCAGCAGCGCGGACAAGGGCAGCATGTAGGCGTTGATCGCCCACTGCATGTCTGCGGTGCCGCCGTCGAAGCTCTTGCCGATCGCTGACAGCGCGACGTTGACCACCGAGCCGTCGATGAAGGCGAGGCTCGACGCGAGGATGCAGGTGGCGAGGACGAGGTTCGGGTGGCGCGCGCCGCCACCCTTGCCCTCGACCGATTGGCGCTTGGCCGCGCTCACCGGCCCTCGACGACGCCCCGTGCCTGGTCGAGCCGTGCCGCATAGGCTTCGAGCGCGCGCGAGGTGGCGGCGGCGTAGGTCGCGGCATCGGCGAAGCGGCGTTCCTCGATCGCTTCGCGCACGCCGGGCAGCGTCTTGGCGCCATAGCCGGTGAAGCGACCCGCCGCCGTGGTCAGGTTCTTGTACCAAGGCCGGAAGGGGAGGCCGGGCTCGTAGAGGAGCAGCTGGTCGATGTCGCGGAGCAGCGCGTTGAGGCGGGCGCGGCGCGTGGCGTCGAGCGAGGCGCCCTTGGCGGCATAGGCCTTGTCGTAGGCGGTCGCCGCCGTGCGGAGCTTCGCCGCGGCGTTGTCGAGGCCGGCGAACTCGATGAACGGCGTCGCGGTCAGTGCCTCGGGCGCGCCGACCGGGCGGAGCGGATCGCTGGCGAGGCGGAAGGTCTCGTCCTTCGCCAGCCGGTCGCGCAGGGCGTCGCGGGTGCGGCGGCTGCTGGCGAGGCCGCGGATCTCGGTGACGTAGCGGTCGATCGAGGCGGAGAAGTCGGCGAAGCGGAGCGGCGGCGTGTCCGAGTCCGCGACGCGCAGGACGACGCGGCCAACGGTCTTCGACAGCGCCGCGCCGTACTTTAGGCCGGGATCGTCAAATCGGGTGAAGTGATCGAAGCTGTCATAGGCCGAGTGATACACGCCGCCGCTTTCATCCTCCCCGCCGAAGCCCAGGTTGAGCGACGGGATACCGAGGTGGTGGACGAAGGCGGTATAGTCCGAGCCCGAGCCGAGCGGATCCAGCAGCAGGTCGCCGCCGCTCTCGGCCGCCTTGACGTCGGTGCCCTCGCTGCTGCCGCTTTCATAGGCGTCGTTGAGGATGAAGGCGCGCAAGCGGGATTGCACGCTGGCGCCGGTTTGCGGGTCGGTGACGTCGCCCGCGACCTGGTTCACCAGGTGCTGCCAGGCATGGTTGCCCGCAGCCCCCAGCGCGCCACGGCCGTTCGCATCGGTGTTGATATAGAGGACGGCCTTCTTCTTGAGCTCGGCACCATGCTGTTCGGCCCATTCGGTCGAGCCGAGGAGGCCCGGCTCCTCGCCGTCCCAGCTGCCGTAGACGATGGTGCGCTTGGGGCGCCAGCCGGCTTTCCACAGCTGGCCGAGGGCCTTGGCTTCGGAAAGCATGGCGACGGTGCCGGAGAGCGGGTCGCTCGCGCCGAAGACCCAGCCGTCATGGTGGTTGCCGCGCACAACCCATTCGTCGGGCAGGGTACTGCCCTTCAAGGTCGCGATGACGTCGTAGACCGGCTTCAGCGACCAGTCCGACTTGACCGCGAGATGGACCTTCACCGCCTCGGTGCCGCCGAAATGGTAGGTGATCGGCAGGCCGCCGCGCCACCGGGACGGGACGACCGGGCCGCCCAGCGCCGACAGCAGCTTCTGCGCGTCGGCGTAGGACATCGGAAGCGTCGGGATCTTGAGGATCGTCTCGGCCTGCTCGCGGCTCAAGCGCTTGACGTCACCCGTCGAGCCGACACCCGGCGTGGTCGGATCGCCTGGACGGGTCGGCAGCTCCATCACGGCGCCGCGCTGAACGCCCTGCGGCGGGCGGGAGCCGCCCTTGGGGTAGGGATCGTTGATGCCGTAGCCGTCGTTCGCGGGATCGGAATAGATGATCGCGCCGATCGCGCCATGGTCCTGCGCCAGCTTGGGCTTCAGCCCGCGCCAGCCGCCGCCGTAGCGCGCGATGACGATCTTGCCCTTCACGTCGATGCCGCGCCGCGCGAGATCGTCATAGTCGGTCGGCATGCCGTAGTTGACGTAGACGAGAGGGGCGGTGACGTCCCCGTCGCCCTGGAAGGCGACGTAGGGCGGCAGCGCCTGCGACAGGTCCTGCGAGGTGGCGTCGCCGGCGACGGCGCTCTCCTGCCCGCCAAGCACGATGCGCTGCGGCGTGACCATCTCGACGGTGGTCGAGATCGGGGTCGGGTAGAGCACGTCGAACTTCTCGATCCGCGCGTCCCAGCCGAATTCCTTGAAGCGCGCCAGGATGAACTCGGCATTGGCCTTGTTGTGCGGCGCTCCGACATGGTTCGGGCCGGCGGTGAGCGTCTTCAGCCAGGCGGTCTGGTCGGCCGAGCTGACCGAGCTGTCCAGGCGCTGCTCGAGATTCTTGGGCGGGGCGGCGGAGACGGCGGACAAGGCGATAAAGGAGACACCAAGAACGGCAGCCAGGCGAAACGTCATTCCACACCCCTTTTGAAACGTAGCCGGAACGTGCGCCGGAAGCTGGCCCAAGGCAATGGCTTGGCGACGGTGTGTTATCGTGATATTACACCAAGTCTCAGGAGGCCCATATGATCGACTATCAGGATCTCGATGCCGCTGTTGCCGCCCGCGTACTTACCGCTGAACAGCGCGCCGCGCTGATCGATCTTTCGCGCGAACGCGCCCAGCCGTCGCTTGGTGCGGACGAGGAAAATTTCCGGTTCATCACCGGGTTCAACGACATCTTCGTCACCATCGCCGCCGTGCTGCTGCTGACCGCGCTGGCGACGCTTGGCGCGCGCATCCTGCCCGATGCGATCGGTGGCGGCGTGGGGGTCGCGATCGGCAGCTGGGTGCTGGCCGAGTATTTCACCGGCCGGCGTCGCATGGCGCTGCCGAGCATCGTGCTGCTCATCGCCTTCATCGGCGGGCTGTTCGCGGTTGGGGTTGGACTTGCCGAAAGCGCTGGCCTGCTTGGGCCGAGCCCGGAGCCGCCGGTCGGCGCCTTTGTCGGTGCCGCGGCGCTGGCGGTTGCCGGGGCGATTGCGCACTGGAGGCGCTTTCGCGTGCCGATCACCATCGCAGCCGGGGCGCTGGCGGCGGTCGCGCTCGTCGCCTCGCTCGTCGGCTTCGGCCTGATGAGCGCGGGGATCGAGGGCAAGGCGGCGGAGGACATCCTGCTTGCCACGGGCTTCGTCGGCGGGCTCATCGTCTTCGCGCTCGCGATGCGGTTCGACATGGGCGATCGGGAGCGGCTGACGCGCCGCACCGACATCGCCTTCTGGCTCCACCTGCTCGCCGCCCCGCTGCTCGTGCACCCGCTGTTCGTGCTGCTCGGCCTGTTCGGCGGGGAGTTGGGGACTGGGCAAGCAGTGGCGGTGGTCGCGATCTACCTGGCACTGACGGTCGTGGCGCTGATGATCGACCGTCGCGCGCTGCTCGTCTCTGCGCTGGCCTATGTGATCTACGCGATCTTTGCGCTGTTCCGCACGGCGGACGCGATCGACCTGCAGGTGGCCTTGAGCTGCCTCGTCATCGGCTCGTTCCTCGTCATGCTGAGCGCCGCATGGCGTCAGATCCGGGGCAGGGTGATGACGTGGGTGCCGGAGAATGTCGCGGCGCGGCTGCCCGTCTCGGCGGCCGCCTAGTCGACGACCTTCAGCAGCTTGCGCTCGACTGGGGCGAGGATGGAGCTCAGCTCATGTCCTCGCTTCAGCGTTGCGCCGACTTCGCCGACAAGGGCGTACATGCCCTGCTTGGCGCGGAGCGCAGGGCGCTTGACGATCTGAAGCTCGGGCCGCTCGGTGGCGCGGCGGAAGGCGGAGAAAATCGCTGCCTCGCGGTCCATCGAGATCGCGTAGTCGCGCCACTCGCCCGCCGCGACCATCCGGCCGTAGATGTTGAGGATGGCATTCAGCTCGGCGCGGTCGAAGACGACCTGCTCCTCCTTGCGGATCGGCAAGGGCAGGACGTTCGACACCTAGTGGGAGACGCCTTGCTTGCGCGGGCGGCGCGCCGCGTCCAACTCGGCGAGCCGTGCGCTGAGCGAATCCACCTCGGCGCGCAGGCTGTCGATCAGCTGGCCCTGCGGGTCGCAGCGCTCGGTGCAGACGGTGCCGTAGGGCATGAACGGCTTGGCATATTCGGTCGCGTCGACAAGCGCGGGCTTGGCGGGGATGCCCGTCATCGTTGCGCCTTCGGGCACGTCGCGCGTGACGACGGCGTTGGCGCCGATCCGGCTGCGCGCGCCGACCTCGATCGGGCCGAGAACCTGCGCGCCAGAGCCGATGACGACCCCGTCATGGACTGTCGGGTGGCGCTTGCCGGCGATGCCGTCGACCGGATTGGTGCCGCCTAGTGTCACGCACTGGTAGATCGTGACATCGTCGCCGATCTCGGCGGTCTCACCGATCACGACGAAACCGTGGTCGATGAAGAAATTGCGGCCGATCTTCGCGCCCGGGTGGATGTCGATACCGGTCAGCAGCCGCGCGATGTGGTTGACGAGACGCGCGAGGAAATACAGCTCGCCGCGATACAGGAAGTGCGACACACGGTGCAGCGCGACGGCATGCACGCCGGGGTACAGAAGCACTTCCCAGCGCGTGCGCGGCGCGGGATCGCGCGCCTTGATCGAATCCAGATAGTCGAACAGCGGGCGAACCACCGTACGTCCCCTTATTAGTCTTGGTTTTGCAATGTAGGACGCGGGAACGCCCGCTCCAAGCCTTCGTTGACCGGCAAACCCGAACGAGGAGCGAGCCTGTGTCCGATTCAACTTATCAGGGCGACAATGTCGACGGGGCCGGCCGCGACCGCACCGACCGCGTCGTGGCGGACGAGACCGGCACCTTGATCTCGGCGACCAAGGTGCTCGGCACCGACGTCTACAACGGCGCGGGCGAGCGGCTGGGGCTGATCGACGGGCTGATGCTCAACAAGCGCGCCGGCAAGGTGGCCTTCGCGGTGCTGAGCTTCGGCGGCGTCCTCGGCATCGGCGAGCGCTACCACCCGATCCCGTGGGACGTGCTGACCTACGACACCGAAAAGCGCGGCTACAATGTCGACAAGACGGCGGAGCAGCTGAAAGCTGCTCCGCACTACAGCCGGGAGGAAATCGACGCGCTCGACTACGACAAGTCCGGCCCGGAGATTTCCACCTACTACGGCGTGCCGCTTTAGCCCGCTGCCTGCAGCGTCTTGCCGACCGCGTTGACGACGGCGGCGAGGCGGACGGCCGCCTGGATGGTTGTGGTCGGCACGCCGTGGCCGAGCAGCACCTTCTCGTGGCTGTCGATACACATGCCGCAGCCGTTGATCGCCGACACCGCGATCGAGAACAGCTCGAAATCGACCTTCTCGATGCCCGGCTGGCCGATGACGTTCATGCGGAGACGCGCGGGGAGCGTGCCGTATTCCTTGTTCGAGGCGAGGTGGACGAAGCGATAGTAGACATTGTTCATCGCCATGATCGCGGCGGCGGCCTTGGCGGCGTTGATCGCTTCTTCCGAGATGTTCGCGGCGGCTTCGGTCTCGGCCGCGCTGATGAGCGGGCCGTAGCCGGTGGCATGGGCCGAGGCGACGAGCGTGCCGTACTTCTGCTGCGGCGTCAGACCGGGCTCCGACAGGAGCGAGCCGATGTTGAGCTTCAGGTCCTTGGCGTAGTCGGGAAGGGTGCGGGCGAGATCGGTGACGGACATGGGTTGTCTCCAGACGCAAGGAGGGCGGATGCGGGGACCGCACCCGCCCTCCAAAGGTTAGTAAAGGTTAGGCCGCGGGCTTGAGGACGTCCTCGCCCTGCTGCCAGTTGCAGGGGCAGAGCTCGTCGGTCTGCAGCGCGTCGAGGTTGCGCAGCGTCTCCTGCGGGTTGCGGCCCTGGTTGAGGCCGTTGACCGAGACGTGCTGGATGATGTTGTGCGGATCGACGATGAAGGTGGCGCGGAGCGCGACGCCCGCGTCCTTGTCGAGGATGCCCAGCTCGCTCGCCAGCTCATGCTTGTTGTCCGCGATCCACGGGAAATCGCAGTTGGCGAGGCGCTCGTCCGACTTGCGCCATGCGAAGTGGACGAAGTCGCTGTCGGTCGAGGCGCCGATGAGGACGGCGTCGCGATCGGCGAAGTCGTTCTTCAGCTCGCCATAAGCGATGATCTCGGTCGGGCAGATGAAGGTGAAGTCCTTCGGCCAGAAGAACACGACCTTCCACTTGCCGTCGGTCTCCGACAGGTCGAGCGTCTCGCCGTTCGGGAGCGCCGAGATGCCCTGCTGCACCGAAACGGTCAGATCGGGGAACTCGTCGCCGATCGTCAGCATGCCGCGCTGATAGATGACCTCGAAATCGGGCTCATTGTCGGTGATGGTGACCATAGTCTTGTTCCTCTCGGAGGGCGGGTTCGTAAGCGGTGAAAGCAAACTTGCCCGGCGGATATGACTGCTGCGTGATGATAAAACCAATTGATTATTCCGCGCAGATTGATCGATAAGTTCGATCATGTTTCTGCCGACGATCAAACAGCTGCAATATCTGACGGCGCTGCATCAGCATGGTCATTTCGGGCGGGCGGCGGAGGCGTGCTTCGTGACACAGTCGACGCTGTCGTCGGGCTTGCGCGAGCTGGAGACGCTGCTGGGCGCGGTACTGGTCGAGCGGACGCGGCGGGTGGTGCGTTTCACGCCGCTGGGTGAGCGGATCGCGACCAAGGCGCTGACCGTGCTGCGCGAGACCGAGGCGCTGGCGGAGCTGGCGCAGGCGGCGGGGCGGCCGCTGGCGGGCGAGCTGCACATGGGCGTCATCCCGACGATCGCGCCCTTCCTGCTGCCGCGCATCTTGCCGCTGCTGCGGACGCAATATCCCGATCTGAAGCTGTTCCTGCGCGAGGAGATGTCCGGCGCGGCGTGCGAGGCGCTGTCGCGCGGCACGCTGGATTGCGTGCTGCTGGCGCTGCCCTATGCCTGCGGCGACATCGCCCACGCCAAGCTGTTCGACGACCCGTTCCACCTCGCCTTCCACGAGGGCGAGATCGTCAATCCGCCGGCGCGTGTTCCACCTGAGGCTATCGACGAGCACCGGCTGCTGCTGCTGGAGGATGGCCATTGCCTGAAGGATCAGGCGCTGGCGGCTTGCAACCGGCCAGAGCTTCGCGCCGAGGCGGCGATTCTCGGCACGTCGCTACACACGCTCGTGCAGATGGTCGACAATCGGCTGGGGCTGACGCTGGTGCCGCAGATGGCGATCGACGCGGGCATCCTGAATGGCACGCACGTCACCGCGCGACCTCTGGACGGGCCGCGGGCCAGCCGGGAGATCGCGTTGGTGTGGCGGGCGAGCAGCCCCCGGAGTGCCGAGTTCAAGCTGCTCGCAAGCGTGCTAGCAGCGGCCGCACAAACTTCGTAAGCAACGCACGCCCCCTATGAAAATCCTTTACCATCACCGCACCCGCGCCACCGATGCGCAGCGCGTCCATATCCTCGAGATCGTTCGCGCCTTTCGCGCTGCGGGGCATGAGGTGCGGATCGCCTCGCTGGTCGATACCGAGGCTGCGCCCGCCGCCCCCGCCGAGACGGGCGATGCCGGGTGGAAGGAGTGGGTGAAGCGCATCCCTTTCAGCGCCGAGATCGTCCAGCTCGGCTACAATGTCGTCGCGCTGCCGTGGCTGTTGTGGACGATCTTCACGTGGAAGCCGTCCTTCCTCTACGAGCGCCACGCCATCTACAATTTTGCCGGCGTGCTGGCGGCGAAGCTGACCGGCCGCGCAATCGTCCTTGAGGTCAACTCGCCGCTCGCGATGGAGCATGGCGAGGAGGGGACGCTGACTGCACCCGGCTTTGCGGGCTGGTGCGAACGGCTCGTCTTCCGGCTGGCGACGACGATCCTGGTCGTGTCGGGTCCGCTCAAGCGCATCCTCGCCAAGGAAGGCGTCGAACCGGCGAAGATCGTGGTGATGCCGAACGGTGTCGACCTGGCCGCGTTCGGCGACGTTCGCGATGCGTCGGCGCTGCGGGAATCGCTCGGCCTGCAGCAATCGACGGTGATCGGCTTCGTCGGCTGGTTCCGGCCGTGGCACGGTCTCGAAATGCTGGTCGAGGCGTTCGCGCATGCCGAGCTGCAGTGGAAAGGCGCCAAACTCCTCCTGATCGGCGACGGCCCGGCGACCCCGGCGCTTCGCAAGCAGGTCTCGGCCCTTGGTCTCGACGAGCATGTCGTGTTCGCAGGCGCGGTCGCGCACGAGGCGATCCCGGATTATCTCGCGCTCGTCGATATCGCGGCGCAGCCTGCGGCCAACGAATATTGCTGCCCGATGAAGGTCATCGAATATATGGCGATGGCCAAGCCCATCGTCGCGCCGCGCCAGGAGAATATCACCGAGCTGCTGGCAGACGGCGCCGAGGTCGTGACCTTCCCGCCGGGCGACATGGCAGGGCTGGCGGCGGCGCTGGCGCAGCTCGTCGCCTCGAAGCAGGAGCGCGAGCGGCTGGGTGGGGCTGCGCGCGCTGCGATCGACACGCGCGGACTGCTGTGGAGCGCCAATGCCGATCGTGTCGTCGGCCTTGCGATGGGAACGCGCTAGGCGGCTTCGCGCCGCTCGTCCTGGTCTTCGTCGCGAAGGTGGCTGACGAAAGCATCGGTCGACATGCGAAGTTCTCGCGCGCCGGCTGAAAGGCGCTGGACCGCGTCGCGCACCTGCACAGACAGTTCGCTCGCGGCCTGCGCGGCGGTCGCGACATGGCCAATGCGGCTCTCGATCATCGTCGCGCCGCTCGCCGCCTCGCCCGCGTTGCGCTCGATAAGAGCGGCGACGCTGCGCTGCGCGGTGACTTCGCTGTCGATCGTGCCGGATGCCTGGACGACCTCGTCGACCGCCGCCGCCGCGTCGCCGATCGAGCGTTCGGCGAGGGCCGCGCTCTGGCTGATCGAGCCGAGCAGGCCGGTGATCTGATCGGTCGCGTCGCGCGCCTGAGCGGCGAGCGCCTTCACTTCGTCCGCGACCACCGCGAAGCCACGGCCGGCGTCGCCGGCGCGCGCTGCCTCGATCGTCGCGTTCAAGGCGAGAAGGTTGGTCTGGCGCGCGATGCCGTGGATCGTGTCGAGGAAGGTGCTGATCGTCGCGGCGCGCTGGGTCAGGTCGCGGACCGCGCTGTCGCTTGCCTCCGAACTGGTCTGGACAACGCCGGTCAACTCGGACTGCTGGCGGACGTTGACCGAGATGCGGTTGATCGAGCGCGACAGCGCGGCGGAGGCGCTCGCCACCTCGCGTGCATTGGCGGTGGCTTGGGTCGCGGCGCTCGCGACCTCGATCGCCTGACGGCCGGTTTCGGTGGCGAGGCCGCTCATCGTCGTCGCGGAGTCTTCCAGCTCGCCCGAGGCGGTCTGCACCGTGCCGACGATCGCCGCCACGGTCTCCTCGAACCCCTCGGCGATGCGCAGCAGCTCGATGCGCGCGATGCGCTTGGCCTGCGCCTCGGCGGCGTCGCGCGAGCGGCGCTCCTCGGCGGCGCGGGCTTCGGCGTCACGCACCGCGTCCAGCGCGCGCTCGGCGGCGCCCTGCGCGAGGCGCGCCTGCTCGGCATGTTCGCCGCTGAGGGTAAGTGCGGCTTCCTGATTGATCAGCATCCGGCGTAACCGGTCGGTAAGCGTGCCGAGGACCGCGAATTGGAGAATCACCGCGCTGGCGTGGAGCAGCACCCGATCGATGTCGCCACCGCCGGAGAACGCCCAGGCGGGTGCGATGAAGCTGAACAGCAGATGGTGGACCGCGACGATAACCGAGGCGAGCGCGATCGGCCGCCAGTCGCACAGCAGCCCAAGCGCTGCGAGCGCCGGGAAGAAATACATGTGACTGTCCATCTGCCACGTGCTGCCGGTGAACAGGAAGACGATCAGCGCGGGGTGGACGGCGAAGGTGACGCCCAAGGTCATCCGCGCGTCCGATCCCGATCGCCAGCGGAGAGCATTCCAGGTCGGAAGGCTTTCCAGCACATTGGGATCCTAAGCTTAGAATTCCACGTGGACAAGTTGTCGCGGCCGCTTCTATAGTGTCACCTAAATACTAGTGACTCCAGCGTAACTGGACTGGCCACAGTTAGGCCGCAAATGTAATCACACTGGCTCACCTTCGGGTGGGCCTTTCTGCGTTCGCGAGTGGACCCGATAAGCTCATGGAGCGGCGTAACCGTCGCACAGGAAGGACAGAGAAAGCGCGGATCTGGGAAGTGACGGACAGAACGGTCAGGACCTGGATTGGGGAGGCGGTTGCCGCCGCTGCTGCTGACGGTGTGACGTTCTCTGTTCCGGTCACACCACATACGTTCCGCCATTCCTATGCGATGCACATGCTGTATGCCGGTATACCGCTGAAAGTTCTGCAAAGCCTGATGGGACATAAGTCCATCAGTTCAACGGAAGTCTACACGAAGGTTTTTGCGCTGGATGTGGCTGCCCGGCACCGGGTGCAGTTTGCGATGCCGGAGTCTGATGCGGTTGCGATGCTGAAACAATTATCCTGAGAATAAATGCCTTGGCCTTTATATGGAAATGTGGAACTGAGTGGATATGCTGTTTTTGTCTGTTAAACAGAGAAGCTGGCTGTTATCCACTGAGAAGCGAACGAAACAGTCGGGAAAATCTCCCATTATCGTAGAGATCCGCATTATTAATCTCAGGAGCCTGTGTAGCGTTTATAGGAAGTAGTGTTCTGTCATGATGCCTGCAAGCGGTAACGAAAACGATTTGAATATGCCTTCAGGAACAATAGAAATCTTCGTGCGGTGTTACGTTGAAGTGGAGCGGATTATGTCAGCAATGGACAGAACAACCTAATGAACACAGAACCATGATGTGGTCTGTCCTTTTACAGCCAGTAGTGCTCGCCGCAGTCGAGCGACAGGGCGAAGCCCTCGGCTGGTTGCCCTCGCCGCTGGGCTGGCGGCCGTCTATGGCCCTGCAAACGCGCCAGAAACGCCGTCGAAGCCGTGTGCGAGACACCGCGGCCGGCCGCCGGCGTTGTGGATACCTCGCGGAAAACTTGGCCCTCACTGACAGATGAGGGGCGGACGTTGACACTTGAGGGGCCGACTCACCCGGCGCGGCGTTGACAGATGAGGGGCAGGCTCGATTTCGGCCGGCGACGTGGAGCTGGCCAGCCTCGCAAATCGGCGAAAACGCCTGATTTTACGCGAGTTTCCCACAGATGATGTGGACAAGCCTGGGGATAAGTGCCCTGCGGTATTGACACTTGAGGGGCGCGACTACTGACAGATGAGGGGCGCGATCCTTGACACTTGAGGGGCAGAGTGCTGACAGATGAGGGGCGCACCTATTGACATTTGAGGGGCTGTCCACAGGCAGAAAATCCAGCATTTGCAAGGGTTTCCGCCCGTTTTTCGGCCACCGCTAACCTGTCTTTTAACCTGCTTTTAAACCAATATTTATAAACCTTGTTTTTAACCAGGGCTGCGCCCTGTGCGCGTGACCGCGCACGCCGAAGGGGGGTGCCCCCCCTTCTCGAACCCTCCCGGTCGAGTGAGCGAGGAAGCACCAGGGAACAGCACTTATATATTCTGCTTACACACGATGCCTGAAAAAACTTCCCTTGGGGTTATCCACTTATCCACGGGGATATTTTTATAATTATTTTTTTTATAGTTTTTAGATCTTCTTTTTTAGAGCGCCTTGTAGGCCTTTATCCATGCTGGTTCTAGAGAAGGTGTTGTGACAAATTGCCCTTTCAGTGTGACAAATCACCCTCAAATGACAGTCCTGTCTGTGACAAATTGCCCTTAACCCTGTGACAAATTGCCCTCAGAAGAAGCTGTTTTTTCACAAAGTTATCCCTGCTTATTGACTCTTTTTTATTTAGTGTGACAATCTAAAAACTTGTCACACTTCACATGGATCTGTCATGGCGGAAACAGCGGTTATCAATCACAAGAAACGTAAAAATAGCCCGCGAATCGTCCAGTCAAACGACCTCACTGAGGCGGCATATAGTCTCTCCCGGGATCAAAAACGTATGCTGTATCTGTTCGTTGACCAGATCAGAAAATCTGATGGCACCCTACAGGAACATGACGGTATCTGCGAGATCCATGTTGCTAAATATGCTGAAATATTCGGATTGACCTCTGCGGAAGCCAGTAAGGATATACGGCAGGCATTGAAGAGTTTCGCGGGGAAGGAAGTGGTTTTTTATCGCCCTGAAGAGGATGCCGGCGATGAAAAAGGCTATGAATCTTTTCCTTGGTTTATCAAACGTGCGCACAGTCCATCCAGAGGGCTTTACAGTGTACATATCAACCCATATCTCATTCCCTTCTTTATCGGGTTACAGAACCGGTTTACGCAGTTTCGGCTTAGTGAAACAAAAGAAATCACCAATCCGTATGCCATGCGTTTATACGAATCCCTGTGTCAGTATCGTAAGCCGGATGGCTCAGGCATCGTCTCTCTGAAAATCGACTGGATCATAGAGCGTTACCAGCTGCCTCAAAGTTACCAGCGTATGCCTGACTTCCGCCGCCGCTTCCTGCAGGTCTGTGTTAATGAGATCAACAGCAGAACTCCAATGCGCCTCTCATACATTGAGAAAAAGAAAGGCCGCCAGACGACTCATATCGTATTTTCCTTCCGCGATATCACTTCCATGACGACAGGATAGTCTGAGGGTTATCTGTCACAGATTTGAGGGTGGTTCGTCACATTTGTTCTGACCTACTGAGGGTAATTTGTCACAGTTTTGCTGTTTCCTTCAGCCTGCATGGATTTTCTCATACTTTTTGAACTGTAATTTTTAAGGAAGCCAAATTTGAGGGCAGTTTGTCACAGTTGATTTCCTTCTCTTTCCCTTCGTCATGTGACTTGATATCGGGGGTTAGTTCGTCATCATTGATGAGGGTTGATTATCACAGTTTATTACTCTGAATTGGCTATCCGCGTGTGTACCTCTACCTGGAGTTTTTCCCACGGTGGATATTTCTTCTTGCGCTGAGCGTAAGAGCTATCTGACAGAACAGTTCTTCTTTGCTTCCTCGCCAGTTCGCTCGCTATGCTCGGTTACACGGCTGCGGCGAGCGCTAGTGATAATAAGTGACTGAGGTATGTGCTCTTCTTATCTCCTTTTGTAGTGTTGCTCTTATTTTAAACAACTTTGCGGTTTTTTGATGACTTTGCGATTTTGTTGTTGCTTTGCAGTAAATTGCAAGATTTAATAAAAAAACGCAAAGCAATGATTAAAGGATGTTCAGAATGAAACTCATGGAAACACTTAACCAGTGCATAAACGCTGGTCATGAAATGACGAAGGCTATCGCCATTGCACAGTTTAATGATGACAGCCCGGAAGCGAGGAAAATAACCCGGCGCTGGAGAATAGGTGAAGCAGCGGATTTAGTTGGGGTTTCTTCTCAGGCTATCAGAGATGCCGAGAAAGCAGGGCGACTACCGCACCCGGATATGGAAATTCGAGGACGGGTTGAGCAACGTGTTGGTTATACAATTGAACAAATTAATCATATGCGTGATGTGTTTGGTACGCGATTGCGACGTGCTGAAGACGTATTTCCACCGGTGATCGGGGTTGCTGCCCATAAAGGAGGCGTTTACAAAACCTCAGTTTCTGTTCATCTTGCTCAGGATCTGGCTCTGAAGGGGCTACGTGTTTTGCTCGTGGAAGGTAACGACCCCCAGGGAACAGCCTCAATGTATCACGGATGGGTACCAGATCTTCATATTCATGCAGAAGACACTCTCCTGCCTTTCTATCTTGGGGAAAAGGACGATGTCACTTATGCAATAAAGCCCACTTGCTGGCCGGGGCTTGACATTATTCCTTCCTGTCTGGCTCTGCACCGTATTGAAACTGAGTTAATGGGCAAATTTGATGAAGGTAAACTGCCCACCGATCCACACCTGATGCTCCGACTGGCCATTGAAACTGTTGCTCATGACTATGATGTCATAGTTATTGACAGCGCGCCTAACCTGGGTATCGGCACGATTAATGTCGTATGTGCTGCTGATGTGCTGATTGTTCCCACGCCTGCTGAGTTGTTTGACTACACCTCCGCACTGCAGTTTTTCGATATGCTTCGTGATCTGCTCAAGAACGTTGATCTTAAAGGGTTCGAGCCTGATGTACGTATTTTGCTTACCAAATACAGCAATAGTAATGGCTCTCAGTCCCCGTGGATGGAGGAGCAAATTCGGGATGCCTGGGGAAGCATGGTTCTAAAAAATGTTGTACGTGAAACGGATGAAGTTGGTAAAGGTCAGATCCGGATGAGAACTGTTTTTGAACAGGCCATTGATCAACGCTCTTCAACTGGTGCCTGGAGAAATGCTCTTTCTATTTGGGAACCTGTCTGCAATGAAATTTTCGATCGTCTGATTAAACCACGCTGGGAGATTAGATAATGAAGCGTGCGCCTGTTATTCCAAAACATACGCTCAATACTCAACCGGTTGAAGATACTTCGTTATCGACACCAGCTGCCCCGATGGTGGATTCGTTAATTGCGCGCGTAGGAGTAATGGCTCGCGGTAATGCCATTACTTTGCCTGTATGTGGTCGGGATGTGAAGTTTACGGGAAAG
>JADMIO011478692.1_pt1 | contig 26412 bp, 22 predicted proteins | sample 8958161 | NCBI WGS metagenome assembly JADMIO01 (sample SAMN16585339, study PRJNA669376) | soil metagenome | isolation source: Crop rotation soil | place: USA: Cullars Rotation, Alabama | collected 2011 | reverse complement strand
CTGATTTTTTCGGTCAATTTCCTCACATCGCTGACGGGCGTGCCTTCCTGCGGCGCGTTGACGTCAAACCAGAGCTGCAAAGTCAGCTTGGTCGTTCCCGCGCCGACAAATTGCTGTGTCGGCGTTCCGCGCTGGTCGCCCGCGCCCTGCGGCGTTTGAATTTGATTGGCGAAAGCGACCTTGAGCGTTTCGGGATTAAATTGAACCTTGACGTTGTTCTCCGGCTTTATTTCGTTTTTATAATCGGCGTCAAGCTGTCGAAGCTCGGCTTTTGCTAATTTTACGGATTCAGGCATTTCTAATTTTCCCTCTATTTATCGGTTTTCAGCTTTAAAGATTCGTACGCTAATTGCAGTTCTTCGATTGCCACGCCGCCGTCTTTGGCGTTAAGCGGCGGAGCTTTCAGTTTTACCGGAACGCATCGCGTCAGTAGAAACTTTGCTTTCACCTGCTTGTCCGCCGAAAAAACGACGACTTCGGCATCAGCCCGAACGTCGGGGTTTGTCTGCAACAGCTCAATCCATTTCCACAAATCGAAAGTTTCGGTCATCCCGCGTTTTAAGGTCAGCGAAGCGTAACTCATCGGTCCGGTCAGGCGAATCTGTTTGCCGTTGTTGCCGCCTTCACGAATCGTTTTCACGTCCATCGTCATTTCCAGACCGTCGCACTCGGCAAAAGCAGCGTCGCAAATCTGCATCGCCACGCCTTCAACCTTTATCTCGACGGCAAAATTGAATGCCATGAACGGATAATTTACTTTTTCATTTGTCGAAGGATTTGCCATTTTTTAATTTCTTCAAACTGTTTCGGTTACATTGCTTCGCCCGCCTGCCTGCACCAATCGAACCGTTACGAACTTCAACGGCAGCGACGGCGCAACGCGCAGCTCGACGATAAAACGACCTTGTTCGAGACTCTGAAAATTATTGACCGTATCGCTGATGACGACTTGATACGAAGTTGCCGGAGTCGCGCCCGCAAATGCTCCGCGCATAAACATCAAATCGAGAAGCGAAGAAAAACCACGCTGCACCTGCCGGCGAAAACTCTCGCTGTTCGGCTCGAAAACATATTCCGCGCCGTGTTTCAAAGCAAGGCGGCGCAATAAACTCAAAAGCCTTCGGACGTTTATCGAGCGCAGGTCGAAATCATCGCTCAAAGTGTCGGAATCAAGCACCATAAATCCCGTCGGCTCGTGCCTGACTAGATTTATCAACCCGTCCTGAAAATCCAGAAAGCTCGCGCGCTCGAATTCCGTCGCCAAGCCGACAACTTCCTGCAAAGGCTCGTTGGCGGGCGCAATCCAGGCGCCGCGCCGCGCCGAACGCTGCGCCATTACGCCGCAAACCGCGCCGCTTGCCGGAACGTTTCGCACCTCTTCAAAATTATCCTCGCGCGCTATCAGCCACGGATGATAAACCGCGCCGAAACTTAAAGCCTTTAGTTCGTCGTCGCTGAACGGCTCGACGTCTTTGCTCACCTCGGTCAAGCCTTTTGTCGCTTTCAGCGTCGCCACATGATTGACGGCGTCTTCTTTTTCGTAATGTTCGGGCAGAGACAGAACCGCAAACATATCGCCGCGCGCAGCGCACATTCGCAGCAAAGCGCGCTGGACGGCAAATAAAACATCGGGCTTATATTTAATCAATTCATTGGGATTGTTTTTATCAGTGGATTTTGCCACCCAGTTGTCGGCTGCCGGAACTTTGATTTTCAATCCGACCGACCAATCGCTGAAAAATTTAGCGGTTTTACACGAAAATAGAAGAATAAGAAAGGGAACCCATGAAAATACACTAAACACCACCAAAAAAGGACAATTATTTAGTAATTCTTGTATAAAGCAGGCTTCGGCTTTAACGCGATAATAATAAATGCCCGCGCCGTGTTCTTCCGTAATCTTAAATTCTTTATCTTTTCCCGTGTAGATGACCTTCGAGATTGTAAAGCTCGGCGTTATGGATTCTTCCAAAACAAAGTTAATAGACTTCTCTACTTCGTCCTCGTATTTCCAAACGAGCGTAAATTTTCCCGAAACAATTTTTGTATCTCCGATGTCCAACTCCTCCGGCGCGGCGACAACCCGAATCCCGCAATCTAAAAACTGTCCTTCGGGCGGATGGCTGACAGGCTTTATGTCCGGTTTCCGGCAATCCTGAAAATGCCACCATTCGGGACGCAAAGGCGGCGGAAATGTCGGCGGCGGAAACAAAACCGGACCTTCTTCGTCGGTTTCCAGATACCAGCCGAGATGCACGGCGTCCGGCACGGAAATAATCGTCGCTTCATCCATTGAAAAACTTGTAAAGACAGGATTTGTCGGCGTGCTTTCCGCCGCCACATCCGTTGTCGTTTCCGGTACGAGCGCGGAATGAATTCCCCAAAGCGGGCGCGGATTTTGACTCAAATAACGGATAAATTCGCCTTCGGTCAGAAGATTATTTAACCCCGTATTTTTTAATTTTTCATCCAGGAAAAGCTCCGCATCGAATTCTTCCAAGCCGTCGCGCTGGAGCTTTGTTCCCGGTACAAACACACTGCCCAGATAGTTTTCGGGAAAGGCGGTCGGGAAAAGCGGAAAATAAAAATCGTTGCGGTCTTCATTTCCGGCAAGCGGAAAATTCGATAAATCGCCGGCTTGCGTCCACGAAGGAATTTTAAATGCGTCTTTGTCTTTGCTTTCGGGAAAAGTGTATAAATCATCGTCGGTCGGCAAATTTCCCCAAAAGCGTTCGTGACCGGAATTAAATGCCAAATCGCTTAATTTAAAAAATGACGTTTCAGCTTTTTTTATCCATAATTCAAAGCTCAGACGCTCGACCAACGGCTTTGGATACGGCGGAAGAACTTCTCTCCGGCAAAAAACCGCGCGGCACGTAACTTCAACATCTATCGTCGTTTCGGAATTATCGAGATTTACCGTTTCGACCTGCATACAAAGACTTTTGTCTTTTTGAAGCTCGGAAATCAGCAAACTTCCGGCGACAGGCGTTTTTTCCGTCGAAGGAACGGTAAATTTAAGTTTGACCTTCGGCGGCAGTTCTTCGTCGTCTTCGCCTATTTGCTTTTCAACACTCATTTCAACTTGCCGCTCGACAAAAAACGTCTTTGCGACATCTTGCGCGGACGAAATATTTCGATGCGTCCACATTTTGACCAGAATGTTTTGCGCTAAATTCGGAGAACCTACGGCGGGCAAATCTTCCTGCCAGATGAAACGCGCGGAAGTAACTTTTATGATTAATCTTCCGACGTGCGGCACAACTGGCGGAGAAGAAAAGTCCTTCGCGCCGTCTTCGATTTTATCGGCTGCCAGAAACAAAATTAATCCTTCAGAAAAATCCAGACGCAATAATTCGCCCGTCTTTAACGGCTCATTCGCGGGAACTTCCAGATACAGGATTTTTTCTGTCTCGTCGCCGTCCAAACTTAAAAATTGGACGGAACGCGAAAGCGTCGCGGTGCCGACCTGCAAATCATCCGACCAGCTTCCCTTTGAACGCGAGCGGGCGAAAGCCGGAATAAGGTTATCGGACATTTTGTCGCCGTCTGAATGAAAACAAGCCAGTCCGGCAAGCGAAAAATAATTGTAAGTGGCGCGATTAAGCGGTTTATCCACTTTTGCCTCAAGCCGTGCCGTCCGAATTACCCAACAGCGTTTTCCGCCGTTGCGAAAAAACGCCCGCACGGTCGGCGCGAGATACGAATAAACCATCTCGCCTTTTTCCTTGTTCCAGACGAGCGGCAAACGCTTTCCGAAAATCGTGTTGAACTGTTCGGCTGAATCCAGCACGACCGGAATTCCGATTGGACCTGACGCGGCAAACCCGACAAACACGGCAATGTCCATTCGCGGCAGAACATTCTCGCGCGACGCTGTTCGGGTTTCAAAACGAAAGCCCGGCAAACGACGGATTTTTTGATTAGTCGTCACCATTTTTTTGAAGGTTGATTTTTAAGGCAAAAACGGACACGCCGACCGAATTATAAGCGGTTCACTTTTGCCTTAACGCTTTACTCCATTTCCAGACGCTCGTATGCAAGAGTTAATTCTTCCATCGCCACGTCCGTACCTTTCGCGTTCATCGGACCGCCGACATACTTGATGATGCGGGCGTTCAAGAGTCGCCACGTCAAAACCGGCGAAGTGTTTGTTTTATCTTCGCTCATCAGGTTTATCGTAACGTTGCGAACGCCGCTGCTCGTGCCGTTGCGGATGTCGTTGAGCCAGCCGTATAAATCCAAAACGCCGATTGCGCCGCGTTTGAGCGTTACGTCGCTGGCTTTGTTCAAGCCGGTGATTTTGCGAACATTATTCGTGGCTTCGTTGCCGTTGCGATACTCGACAACGGTCATTTCCATCCCGATATTGCTGCATTCCTGAAATCCGGCGCGGATGCCCTGTCCCAAATCAACCGTAAAATTAAATTGCGGATACGGATTTACTCTTTCAGTTGCCATTTTTCCTCCTCAAAATGCTTATACTTTTCTGTCTGACGTCCATTGACCGATACGGAAAATAACGAATTCCGCCGGTTTGACAACCGCCACGCCGATTAGACAAACAAGCCGCCCGTTGTCCAAATCGTTCTGCGTCATCGTCGAGCGGTCGCAGCGCACGAAAAACGCTTTTTCGGGTTTTTCGCCCAAAAGCGCGCCGGAAACCCATTCGTTATAAAGAAAATCCTGAATCGTCTGCCGGACATTTGCCCAGAGTGCTTCGCCGTTCGGCTCGAACACCGCCCATTGCGTTCCGCGGTCAATCGAGCGTTCGAGATACGCGAAATATCGCCGCAGAGGAACATATTTCCATTCCGGGTCGGAGCTTGTCGTGCGCGCGCCCCAGAGACGAAAACCGCGTCCTTCAAAGAAGCGGAAACAGTTGATTCCTTCGGGATTCAAGACTTCCTGCTGCGCTTTATTCAAGGTTTTTTCAAACCCGATAGCAAGCCGCACGACTTCGTTTGCCGGAGCTTTGTAAACTGCCCGCTCGACATCGTTTCGCGCGTAAATGCCGGAAACGAAACCGCTCGGCGGAAGATAAATTTCCTGCTGTGTTACAGGATCGAGAACGCGCACCCAAGGGTAATAAAAGGCGGCGTATTTTGAATCCAGCCGCGCGCGCATTGCCCGCACTTCGGCAATATTCTGATTGTCGCCGCTATCGAGAACCGCGATGCGATATTTCATCCGCTCGGCGTGCGAAATCACCAAATTGATGATTGTCGGGGCTTGCGTCGCGTAGCCGTTGCCGTAGCCGTAAGTCGAGCCGGGCGCGGCGACAATCGAAATATCTTCAATGTCCTCAAACGCCTTTAAGCCAGTCTTAAACGGGTCGGTGTCTCTTGCCGTGCCTTCGTATTCTTCGGCAGTCGGGCGCATTCCGTCGTTGCCGCCGTCAAGCAGCAAAGCAATCGAACGGTCATCTTCGCTTGATTCATCGTTCAATAAATTGTCTTCCAAATCGGTATTTTCGGTAAACAAAAGATCCAAAACGTCTAAACCCGAATCTAAATTATTGCCTTCGATAACAATCGGCAGTCGTCGCGCATCCGCCACGTTCGCAGGTTCTTTCCTGAACTTTTCAAAAACGGAATCCGGCGCTCCCGCGCGTTTGTGCGCCGAGTCGAGCGCCAAGCCTTCATACACGCGAGTCTGCGCGTCCGGGTCTTCAACCGCTTTGGTCGTAATGGTCATCGTAACAACGCGAATCAAATCGCCGTCGTCAACATCCAAAGTGTCCAGTCCTACATCTTCGCCCGGAGACGATGCGCCCATGGGTTGAAATTCCCAGATAATTTCGCCCGTTGTCGTATCGCGGTTCTTTTGAGCGATATAAAATCCACCTTCAGGCTCGGGCGGCGGCGATGTCGGCGGCGAAGTAGCAGCCGCGGCATTGCTGATATAAACCACATCGCGGTCGAGCAAACCGCCGACTGTCGGATTTCCGTCCGTGTCTTTTCCAAGCACGCTTTGACCGATTCGCAAAGTCAGCCAGACGCGCATTTTTCCTAATTCGCCGGGAAAGCGCGCGCTCACCTTTATCCAGCTTTCGGCATCGTCCGGCGCGTCTTCACCGGCTTCCAAAGCCGGAAGATACGCCTTCGCGTAACCGTCATTGAAATCATCTTCATCGGGGTCGGGCTGAATCGCTCTAAAAGTGCGCGAAATATAAAGCCGTTTGCCGCCTTCTTCAAAAAAGGCTCGAACGGCGTGCCACATATAATTGTGCATTTTCTGCTTCGTGTCATCATCGGGATTTCCGAAAGAAAATTGCTGACGGTCTCCGTAAACACGCTCAAACTCGCCGAGGCTGGTTATCACATCTGGTTCTAAATCTACCGGACCGTAGCGTGTCGGACCGATAAACCCTGTGGTCGTCGTACTGACACCTTCGATAGACTTGGCACGATATGAAACTTCCTCGATAAAAACACCAGGCGCAAGATATTCAGGCATTGATAGTCTCCTTATAAAATCGGCTTAAATAGCCGGACTGACAAATAAATATGACGAATAAGCCGTTTCTGAAACAGGCATCGGCGATACGCCTGCCTTGCGGGAACGTAAAATGAGTTCCCTGCCCAAATTCAGAGTGGCTGTTTCGTATTCTTCGGTTTGCTCGGCATCCGCCCAGAGCGTTCCAGCCGCTTGAGCCAGCGCGAGCCGCAAATCGGGAAAAACTTCTTCGTCGCTTTCCGCAGGCGGCGAAGTTTGAAAAATATTCGGTTCGTATTTGATAGTTAAATCCAAAATCCAGTTTTGGTCCGCCAGCGAAATTTGCGTAGCGGTCGCCGGCGGCGAAATTAAAGGTTCGCTCTGCGGCGCAAGCGTCGGGAAAATCAACACGATTTGCCCGTCACTGTCGGCAATTCCTCTGGCGACGAGATTTCCTTCAAAACGCGCTTCCAAAACCGCCCACGCCGCCGGAACGTCTTCGCTCTCACGCAGATGCGCGCGAACGACCGACATTCCGCCCAAAACCTTACGCGTCGGCGCGGAATAGACCGGAATGCTCGCTAAATTTTTATTCGGCGAAACCGCAGGAATGTTTTCCCATTGATAGATACCTTTGACCGGAAGCTCAACTGTAAATTTAAAGTTCTGAAATCTTTTTTCATTGTCGGAAACCTCCACAACGTATGTTTTTTGCGGCGGGTTATCTTCCCAAAACTCCGCATCGCCCGCGCCGTTTGCAAAATCCGCCAAACCGGGCGCGCGGTGCAAAACATAAACACCGACACGGTTTGGCACGGCTGACGCTCTCGTTTTCCACACGCTCGCAGTCGCGGGATAAACCGAAACATTCAGCCCGTCGCCGATTCTCTCGCCGGTCGCCGCGTCATGAAAACATAACCCGAGCGGCGCGACAATTGAAAGTTTTTCGATAATTAGGGGCAACGTCATATCAAACTTTTAATTTTTTAAAAAATATTTAGGACTTGGCGAAATCAATTTCGCGTGTCTGAACCGGCGCTGACGTTTGCGGCGTAATTGCCGAATCAATCCCGACAACTCTTGCGACATAAGCGACCGACGCAGGCACGCTGACCTTAAAAGCACTCCAGAGATTCGATAAATCCTGGAGAGAAAGTGTTTGAAAAATAACCTCGACCGTTTCATTCGGACTAAAAACATCCGCTTCGGGACCGAAATTATTTAACCGTCCGGCTGACAATACGGGCGCGTCCTCAAGCGTTCGCATTGCCCATCCGAGAATGCGTTGTTGCTTGATAACGTCTTTTGCCCAAACCGTCAGTAAATAATACAAGTCGAGAGGCAAAGGCGCGCGGCGCGAAATACCGTCTAACCCGACCCGGTTAGGCATATTTCTCAATCCGGCATTTACCTCGATTCGATAAAGAAAAAGGGAAATCCCTTCTTCCATTGGTGATTGGAAATTTGAAGATTGGTAAAGCTCGAAACGCGCGTTCGTAAATTCCGCTTTAGGTATATTGTCCGCCAATAAACCTAAAATGGTCTGTCCGGTTACCGCGATAGCTTGAGCTTTTGCCACAAATATCTCCTGTTTTAGATAAGCGAATAAAGACAAGTAAAGATAGCCCGACTTTATTCAAACAAGGACAGTAAACAGTTTTTTTATTAAATTGCTTTGAGTCTGCCAAAGTAATTTGAAAAACAAAGACTGCTGGTAATTTTGTATCGCCGATAGTACACCAACTTTAAATAACTTGTCAATGAACTGTTTTATTTTTTATGTTAAGAAAATTTAAAAACGCAAATAACACGAAAAAGATTGACCTAATTCGTGTTATTTGCGTTTTGTTTCGGAACTATTTTTTCTGTGCTGTTTGGCTTGAAGAAGTTTGAAAAGCGGAAAAGTTTAATTACCAAAACCTAAAAAGGCGATTCTTCATCGTCAAAAACAATGCGGCGTTTTATTTTCGGTTCTTTTTGCTCGCGTAAATCGTCTTTTTCGATTGCCTGAAGCGATGGATTGCCGTCTTCGTCCGCGAGCAAAACCTCGATTCGGCGTTCCGCCTGATTTAGTCTTTCCTGACATTCACGCGCAAGATGCACGCCTGTTTCAAATAATTTGAGGCTTTCTTCGAGCGGCAAATCGCCGTCTTCGAGGCGGCGGACAATTTTTTCCAATTCTTTCAAAGAGACTTCAAATGTTTGTGTTTTTTCGCTCATAAATCTATTTGAAAAGGTCGTCAAATTTCCTTTTTGCGTCTTCCAATGTGTTTGAATTCGAGTTTGAATTCGGATTAATGACTTCTTTATCAACTTTATTAACCGTCTGATTTTTCGTGCGATTTATCCATTCCTGTCCGAATTTTTCGGCAAGTCTGCGCGCCAAAACTTCGTCTTTAACGTAAAATATCTGCCACAAATCGCCTTTGCGCCGCATCGTCAGTTCGAGCGGCTGATCGGGAATTTTGCTTTTTACATACGCTTTATCGCCTTCGATGCGAATGTCGAGATATTGACTTGCGCCAATAGCGATTGCCCACATCGGAAAGCCTTCAAACGGTTTTGTTTTTTCCCGAATCAGCGCCGGAACTTGTTCGCGCGCGGCTTCCTTGATTTGCGGCAAATAGGGCGTGGCTTGCTGCTGCACTTTCGTAATATCCATCGGCGACGAATTTTTGGCGTAAAGTTCGATGGCTTTTTCCGAAACCTGCGGCACAAAACCGTCAATTACGGCGTCCGTATCAAGCACCTGATCAATTGTTTTCTGGTCGTTCCGCTTCGCCGCATCAACCAGCAGAGCGAGAGAATACGAAGGCTGAAACTTTACGTTTTGCCAGTAAAAATAACCGACAACCGTTCCAACAAGCAAGATCGCAACTAGCGCTATTGCAATAATTCCAATGATTTTTTTTGCTTTACCCGAGCGTTTAGGTTGTTCGTAATTGGTGAACTTCGGCGCGTCCGCTTTTTTTCCAACGACCGTCTCGCTTTCTCGTTCTACTTCCTTTTCTTCGCCAATATTGATTTTAAATTTCGACATTTTTTTACGAGCCGCAATAATTTGCAATCTTATTTTTCCGTTTTCAGAACTTTCGCTTCAATTCTACCTTTTGCGAGCCGAATTTTCACGTTGTCATCAGGCTTTATTCGCGTCGCATCGCGCAAAATTTCGCCTTTTTCGTTTTCCGCAATCGAAAAACCGCGATTCAGAACCGAGAGCGGCGAAAGCGCGTCGAGCGAAGCCATAAGAATTTTCAAACTTTCGTCTTTGGCATCCAAAACAGTTTTCACCGCCGAGATTTGTCTTTGCTCAAGAAGCGCGAAATGAGTTTTTTTGTGATTCAAACGCGACGCGAGCTTCAAAGGCGAAAGACGATTCGTCAGAATTTCTAGGCTCTTTCCCTTCGTTTTTAGCCTTTCCGTCAAGGCGTCGCGCATTTTGTTTTGAAAATCTTCGATTTCATATTGCCAATCTTTTATACGCTGCGGAAAATCTGTAAAAACCGGCGACATCGCCATTTCCTGAAAATCCGAACGCAAATTAAGAATCTGATAATTAATAAGCTGAAACAAATCCTGACGAAGTTGCTCGATAAAATATTTCAAGCCTTCTTCCGATTCGGCAACGATTTCCGCCGCCGCGCTCGGTGTCGGCGCGCGACGATCGGCAACCAAATCTGCAATCGTCCAATCAATTTCGTGTCCGACCGCCGAAATCACCGGAATTTCCGAAGCGCGAATCGCCCGCGCCACGCGTTCTTCATTAAACGCCCACAAATCTTCGCTTGAGCCGCCGCCGCGCCCGACAATCAAAACATCTATTTTTTCGGCGGAAATTTTATTAAATTTGTTCGCAAATTTTATCGCTGCTTCGATTTCCTCGCCCGCCGTTTCGCCCTGCACGCGCGTCGGAATCAAAGTAATATTGACGGTTCGCGTGCGGCGCGACAGAACATTCAAAATATCGTGAAAAGCCGCGCCGTTCGGACTCGTTACAACGCCGACGCGATGCGGCAAAATAGGCAAAGGTCGTTTCAAATCTTCATCAAAAAGTCTTTCTTTGCCGAGCTTTAGCTTAATTTGCTCAAACGCGACCTTTAACGCGCCTTCGCCGACAGGCTGGAGAGATTCGACCAAAATTTGATATTCGCCGCGCGGTTCATAAACGCTCAATTTCCCGCGCACGCGAATCTGCAAACCATCAAAAGGCTGAAACCTAATTCGCAAATTATTGCGAACATAACAGGCGGCGCGAAGCTGTGAATCGCCGTCGTGAAGCGTGAAATACCAATGACCGGAATTTGCCGCGACAAAATTAACGATTTCGCCTTCAACCCAGACGGACGCAAAACTTTTTTCGAGCGCGTTTTTAACCTGTTCGTTTAATTCCGAAACGCTCAAAGGTTGGCGTTTTTCTTCGTCGAAAAGCGATTGTAAAAGTGAAGACTTCATTTTGTTGTAAAGATTTTACAGCAAATTACGGAAAATACGGATTAGATTTCAAAAAAATTTTGCCGCGTGATAGTTTTTTCGCAATTGTAACGCATTAAAGATTAGAGAGATTTATTGGCTTCGGGCAATAGCGATGAAAATATTGAGATAAAAGGAGTAAAGATATGCGTTTAGATGTGAGATTTCATGGTAGATTTCCTTTTTTTGTTGAATTTTTAACCAATAATCCGATTTGGAAGGCGATGCCGAAAAACATGAAAATTATGTCCTGCTTAAAAAAGCACGGGGAACAAAACACTAAATTTTTCCAAGATGCTTTGAAAGATGGAAATGAACCTCGAATTGTCCCGAGCGATTTGCAAGGCGAGTTCGGTTTTACTCCAAATGACTCGCCAAAAACGCGAATAATCAGAATTGATATTCCTCTCTTGAAAGGACATCACTGGAGCAAGGTTTGCGAAAAAACCTTTTTGAAATTACCGCCGGAACATGAAATCAGAAAAACGCATCCGAAACCTGTTTTTAACTCGGTAATCTGGGAAGAAATTATAACCACGACCTTGCTTCACGAATTAGTTCACTTCGCCAATCACGACAAAGGCGTTTTTCCGCCTGCTGACGACGAGCGAGGCTTCAAATTCGAACGCTGCGCTAAATTAAAAACGCCTTTGGTGCCGGAGTCTGAAATAGAAGATTTTAACTTTTGGGCTAAGCATAACACTATCGAAAAGCCGCTTTTTCCGATTCAAATGCCCAGACTTTAACTGGAAATTTTGTGAGGTGATTTATGAATGATAATGAATATGAATTAATCCCCGACACCCAAATCTGGGTTCGTGATATAACCGAGAGCTTCGCCGGTAAATTTGCGGAAACGCTTGAAAGAAATGCTTCATTTCTAAATTTTCCGCGACTACGTTTTCCGCTCTCTAAGGGCTATTCGACCGGCGATTATTTGGACATCGCCAGAAGGCTTCGAAGCTTTGAGCTTGATGTCTATGAGACGCGCGACGACCAGCATTTTAACGCTAAATATATTTCGGTCGGCACATATAATTTCTTTGTCGTTACGCCGAATGTTACTATCGCGCCGCTTTTGAGCGAGGAAACATTGATTCATGAGGCAACTCACGCCATTCAGGATTTGAAACAATGGCGGATGTCCCGACTCGATATGGAAGTTGATGCACATTTTTCCGGAGCCTTGTATACTGCCCGCAAAAACATTGTCAGCCAATCTGAAGACGACTATGCAACAAAAGAATTTATAGACGCGGCAAAAGCATTCAACGCCAATAAAAACTTCCCGTGGACGCTGGATTTTCACCAATTGCGGGGGACAATGAAGAAGAATATTGTCACTCACTATTGGAATATGAAAACTATTTTTGAAGACAATCCGCAGACATTTGAGGCGTTTAGTAAAGATTTCAAAAAACGCAGGCGATTGGACGGCTAAGATTTGTTAAAAACTACTTTGCCGGTAAAAATCTTCTGTGAAATACAGTTTATTTGGCGGTTTCCGCGTGTTCCAAAATCACGGTGAAATTATTTTCCCGCGCTTCGGTGAAAAGTTTTTGAAAAAATGCTTTGTTTGTCGAATCAAATAAATTGTCGGTGAAAAATTTCTCCGTTTCTTCCGCTTTCGCGTCAGAATTGGTTGATCCTTTTAATTGATTTGAAGTCAGACGAATCATAACGCGCAAACCGTATGGATTTTTGCCGACCTTGATGTTGCTCAAATTTGTGTAGAGCATCATTTTTATCAAACCGTCTTTGATGTCGTTGCGGCTCGGAAATTTGGCGCGTTGGCTGTGTTTGGCTTCGATAAGATAGACGGTTTTTTCTTCGATTCGCGTCTCGTCGCAGGTAAAAAAATACTTGCCGAAAAGCGCGTTGTTGATGGTAACTTTAGCCTTTGTGTCGGTCGCAAGCGCTTCTTTCGGCTGTTCGGTAACGAACTCGCGGTTTTGCGCGTTTTGCGATTTATTGCGGGAAAATTCGATAAATTTCTGCGGCGTTTCGGCATATTTTATCAGCTCGTCCAAAGCCGTCGAATCGTGCAAATAAGTTTGGGTTTGTTTGGAAATTTCCGCGTAAGCCGTCTTTGCTTTTTCAAAAACCGCTTTGAGCTGTTTTGCTTCGCGTTCATTCCATTCACGCGCCGTTCCCTGAAAGCTAAAAACTTCCGTCAGGGGCGACAAAATGTAAGTATTATCGAGCTTTTGCGAAGTTATCTGGTCGGCGCGACGCGTATTTTTTTCGGCTGAATTGTAATAAGCAAGCACGACGCGAACGTCCAAAAGACTGAGAAGCGAAATCGTGTCCCATTGCAAGAAATCGCGTTCGCCGCCCAAACCTTCATCTTTGACGACTGGAATTATCGCCACTTTTTTCCCCGAATACGCGAGCGTATCATACACACGCTCATACGGATACGAGCGCGTCCGCTTCGGCGAAATCCAACGGCTGACGGCAATAGTTTCTTTATCATTTGAGAGCAAAAATGCGCCTTGTGATTTGTTGATGTCGAAATTTTCGAGCTTTGAAACTTTTAAATTGTCTGCCAGAAATTGCCTGTATTTAATGCTCTCAATATCGCCGGAAATTTCGGCGGATTGGAAGTAGGTTTCCCGCAAAGGAGCGAAGCTCGCAAGGGAATTATTGAAAAAAAAACTTGTCTGATAAAAACTTTCTTCGCGTTCTTCGCGTCTTTGCGGGAAATTATTTTCCGAAGAATCTTTCTCCTCGACCGAAACGACCGAGCCTAATTTCACAAAAGAATTTGCGCGTTTCACCTTGACTTTCAAACGCGGCGAAGCAGTTGTTTTGTTTGGTTGTTCCGCCAAATCCGAGCGGAAAGTTACGGTGTAAGCCGTCCGAAGCTGAATAACAATATCGTCGTAAGCCTTTTGTAAATCAGCGATTTGGCGAATCGGATAATAAACGCCGCCGGAGATTTGGGCGAGCTTTTCTCCCTCACTTTCAGCCCGCGAAGTCAAGCCCATATATCGTGTGCGAAGCGTATCAACTGACGAATTCGGATTGTTCGTCGCCGTCGCCGCAATCAATTCAGAAGGCACATAGAGCGGATAAATCAACGCGCCGCTTTCCTGAATCGAGCCGAGAAGCGACTCGAACGGCAAAAACGAACGATTGTCGTCGCCGTCCGTGAGCGCGACAATCGCCGTGCGTTCGCCGCGTAGAGGTCTGAGAATATCAACCAATGTAAAAGCGAGCGCGTCGTAATAAGCCGTGCTTCCGCCCGCGTCGAAAGTGTCCAGACTTTCGGATAATTTGCCTTTATCGGTCGTAAAAGTGGCAATAGTTTTGACATCTTCGTTGAAAATTACGACGGCAATTTTATCGCTCGGACTTGCCGTGTTAATAAAGTTTCTCGCGGCTTTGCGGATAAAATCAACGTAATTTTCGACACTTCCCGAAACGTCCAAAAGCAATACTAAATTAAACGGCGCAGTTGTCGGTTCGACCGATAAAACTTCGCGCTCAACGCCCGACTCGGAAACTTCAAAATCTCCCGGTTTCAAATCCGCAATTGCGCGATTATTGATGTCCGTAACTTTAACTAAAACCTTTTTTATGTTTGCTTTAGGCGCTTCCTGCGGCTTTTCCGCCTGCGCCAAAACAGGTGTTCGTTTTATCGGCGGCAAGGTCGCGGCATAATCGCCGAAATATTTCGGGCTGGCGCGCCGAATTGCTTCCATCAAAAGCGAATCGCCGCTTCTGATAATCGCTTTGGCGGCTTCGGTCAATTTCCTCTCGCGCAAATCCGACGGCACTTCGCTCGGATTGACGTTGAGCAGAATAATGCCGCGCGCCGTCGTTAGATTTAATGAAATAGTCTTTGGTTTTTGGTCTTTGATCTTTGATTCTTTATTTTCAGAATTTTCTTCGGTTTCAGATTTTGTTTCTTCTGATTTTTCAATGATTTTGCCTTTGATTTGAAACTTTCCGGCGGATTTTTCTTTGATTTCTTCGAGCGTTGGCTCGCTCAAAACACGCGGGCGCGAAGCCGTCCACAAGAAATTGTAGCGCAAATCATCGAGCGGAACTTGCGCCGCTATCGTGCCTGTGTCGGTGAAAACTTCCGCTGATTCGAGATTGCCCGAAACGCGCACTTCGCCTGCTTCGGTCGTTACCCGAACACGCGCGCGAAGCGGTAGTTTTATGGTTAAATCAATTCTGGTTTTCGTGTCTTGCGGAAGAGTTTCGACGGTCAAACCTTTCGCCGTTTCAATTCTGAGTTCGCTTGCGGCTAATGACCTTTCGGAGTCAATAAGAACGATTGCTTTGTTTTCGAGCTTTTCATCAGCCAGAACGAAGACGCGCCCGTAAAGATTTGTTATTTCAACAATTGCGCCCTTTTGATAGGAAAATTCGCGCTCAATCTTGCTTTGCGCTCTAACCGTAAAGAACGCCACAAAGATTGTAAAAATAAGCGCAATTTTTTTCATAACTTCAAGAAGAACGACTCGTAATTCTGCCCGATTGAATCAGCCGGTCGCGGACTCTTTTTTGCCAATTTTTTTGCTGATGCTCGTTTTCTTCAAATTGTTCGAGCAGCTCCGTCATTGATTCGCCGCCCGCCTGCCGCGTTTTCAGATAAAGCAAAGCCAGAATTATAGATGTAAAAGATGCCACAAAAATATGCATGGGAAGCCAGAAAATCTGAATTACTGACTCTAAAAACGTATTTTTCAGTTGGGTTTGCATATCCTTGTTTTTATCATTCAAATTTAGCTTCCCGCCTCTGCCGAGATTTATGCTGAAATCCTCTCCATTTTTTTTCACAGAAACAGGTTCGGAATTGTTTTCATTCTCTTTCTGAGTTTGGGCAATCGCCGCGGTATCTTCGGGCAATTTTGAAAAATAAGCTTTATCCAAAAGATTAACAAAAAGCGATATGGAGCCGGAAATAATTGCGGGAATCAGGAACATCAAAAAAACTGCGGCAATCGTCGTCCAGACTGAACGCCGCACAAGCTGATAAGAACGTTTTAAAGCCTTCCAGCCGCTCAGGTTTTCCATCATCACGACCGACGAAGTCAGCGTCCATATAACGGACGTCACCAGAAATCCCAAACCGCAGGTAATGATACCAAGGACGAATGTCAAAACCGTGCTTAAGATTCCCGTTCCGACAAGCGCTTTCCATTTCTTTTTCGCTTCCCGAAGCGCCGGACGCACTTTTATCGGGCGAAGCGGAACGGCTAAAAATTGCGTAACAATCAAGGTCGTCGCGCCGACAGTCAGATGAGTACAAAACGCCGTCAGAATTCCGAGCAAAGTAGCCGTCAAGCCAATCAAAGCTCCTCCCCAATTTTCAGAGACTTTTCCGCTAACTCGTAGAAAACTAAAGGCAATTAAAATAAATGTCAGCAAAATCATCGGCAGCGAAAGAAACGTCGTCAAGCCTAAAAACTTCGGCAGATGCTCGCTGTAAATTACCAGAGAACGGCGCAAAAGCGTCCAGATTCCTTCCGATTGCGAGCGCAATTGGCTGGCAAAAGCGTCTGCCGTCGCCGGACGTTCTTCCGCGTTTTTGGCGAGCGCGGAATAAATAACTTTGCGAACTTTACGCGGAACTCTGTTAACCTTCAAAGGCGGCGGCGCGATTTCCTTATGCGCGTGCATCACGGTTTTGAAATCGCCCGTAAACGGCGTATCGCCCGAAAGCATCTGATAGGCAATCACGCCGAGTGAATAAATGTCCGAGCTTTTTTCCAATCGCTCGCCGCGGCATTGTTCGGGCGACATATAAAGCGGCGTTCCGAGAACCGCGCCGACGCGCGTCAAATCTTTGGTCGTCGGCGTATTTATCAAAGACTTTCCGGTTTCAATCTGCCCTGACATCAGCTTCGTTCCGGTTTGCTCGTTCATCGAAACGGTTTTGTTTTCATTCGCTCCGAAAATCGCTGTTTTGTCTTCCAAATCGCTTCCGTTCGGCTGCAAAATCGTTCCAGCTTCCGTGTCTAAAGCGTTTAATTCGTTGGTTTGCAAGATTGTTCCGGCTTCTGAAACAACGGTCGAGGATTTGTTTTCGACAATGGTATCGGCTTGCGCCGAATCGGCAAAAGTCGTGTGTTTGAAACTGCTCGTCGGCACAGACGGCAGATTCGAAATGTGAATTTCCGCCATTTCTTCCGCCATATTTTCTTCTAATTTGGCGATGCCGAAATCCAGAACTTTGACCGTATAGCCGCCGCGCTGATTAGGTTCGAGCCAAATGTTGTCGGGCTTCAAATCGCGGTGAATAATCCCCTGCGAATGAGCTTCCTGCACGGCTGAGCAAACCTGTTCAAGAATATCGATTGACCACAAAAGCGGAAGTTTTTTCTCTTCTTCCAAAACTTCACCGAGCGTTACACCGTCCAGATATTCCATCACCAGATAAGCGACGTTTCCCTGCCCGCTTTCGGCAAAACCGAAATCCGTTACGTCAACGACATTCGGATGACGAAGCCGTCCGGCGGCGCGCGCTTCGCGGCGAAAACGCTCGACAAATTCGGTGCGCTGCATAAATTGCGGAGCGATGATTTTCAGCGCAACGGGACGCTCCGTGCCGACGTGAGTCGCCAGATAGACGGTTCCCATTCCGCCGCGCCCGATTTCGCGCTCGATTTTATATTTGTCGTCAAGCGTCTGCCCGACAAAACTCACAAACTCCATATTTCCGCCATTTTTACAAACCTTAAAATCAGGTAACAGATTCTTATTTAATCCATACGAGCTTGGGGATTTTAAGTTTTAATTATAGACATTTTTTGACCGATTGGGAAAATTAGACGTAAAGCGAAGGTAAAAAGTAAAAAGTAAAAAGTAAAAAGTCGGCACACACTCAAATTAAAATCCAAATTAGAATGCTTTAACTTTTGCCTTTTTACTTTTTACTTTTTACTTCTAAACCTTCTTTCTGATTATAATTCTGCCGCTGTAGGTTTTTAGATTGAGCGTGGCTTCGCCCGCGCCGAGTTGTCCGGTCAGATTTTGGGCACCTGAAACAGGTGATCTTTTTTCATTTTGCAGGGGAATCGCGGAATCGAATTGTCCGAAGCCGAAAAATGCGGTGATTTTGCACGAAGATTTTTCCGGTATCAAAAGCATTATCGCGCCGTTTGCCGTGCCGAAACTATATTGTCCGCCGTTTAAAAATTCGCCTGAGAACTTTATCGAGCCGGAATTTGAGCTGACATCAATCTGGCGATGTTCGATTTCCTGCAAAGTAATCGCGCCGTTGATAGTTTTCGCCTTGAAAACGTCGCCGATTTCGCTCGGACTTACGCCGTAAGCAATGATGTTTCCCGACGCGCTCGAAAGCGCGATTGCGCCGCTCGACTGGCTGACCGTTACGTCGCCTTCGTAAGTTGCGGCTTCGATTCCGTTGGAAATATCGTTCAGACAAATATCGCCGCCGACGTTTTCGACACGCGCTTTCGCCACCGATTCAATCCGCGTTTCGCTCTCGCGGCTTTTGATATTAACGGTCGCGCCGCGCGGCACGTCTAATTCGATTTCTTCGCCCGAAAGACATTCGTCCGATTCGGTTTCGTTGGTTTCCGACGGGTCAAACCCGACGACCATCACCCAGACAGGCTTTTCCGATTGCCTATTTTTTTGCAGGATTTTGAAACCAACCTGACTTCCGCCGCTGCTGACGTAAGCGCGAAGCTCGTTGCGATCCCAGCCGTTAACTTTTACTTTGCCTTCTGTAACGCACAGCGAAATATTAACTTTCGCGTCAACCGCGACTGATTTTTCAGCCGGAGTTGCGCTTTGGTTCATCACCGTTCTTTTGGTTTTTGGTTTGTTGGGTTTTGTGACTTGCGCCGACGCTGAAACTGCGCCGAAAAAACCGAATGCGAAAAGGACGAAAAGGAAAATTTTTAAAATTGTTCCTGTTTTAGTTTTCAAATTATGAATCATCTATCCGTCCTTTTCTCTCTAATTTTTCGGTCTATCGCATCGTAGCCATCAATTGATTTTTCTCGGTAACCGAGCTTAGCAAATCAACTTTGTTCTGATATGAGGACATCAAAACCTGTTTGGCGGATTCGTTGCGCGGATTTTTCTTGACTTCCGCACGCATTTTCGTAATCGCGTCGTTGACGACCGCCAAATTTTGCTCGTAAGTAAAGCGCGCCGAAGGAGTTAGAACTTCATCCTTCATTCCATTCACATTTTTTTCGAGCGTCGCAATCGTCTTGATGTAGCTTTCCTCACCCGGTAAATATTGGTCAACTGGCTGAGTAGTTATATTTTGCTGATTCGTCGAATTTTGTCTCGAATTTCTTTGATTGTTTGAATCAATATTCGCCTTCACAACTTGAAAATTTCCACGATTTTGCGTGTTTGTCGAAACTCTCGTTTGCGAAAGACTTTCATTACTGCTTTGATTTGGCGAAATCGTATCGCTGGTCGGAGCCGGATTTTGCGATACGGGAATCGAAACTGCCGCAATCGCATCCGAATTTATTGAACTCGAATTATTTTGCGAATTCATATAAGCCATAAAAATTCCGAAGACAATCATCAAGCTCGCAAACGCGGCAATCGCCGGATTTTTGAAATAAGCAAAAACCGTCTGCCAGAAAGGTTTGCGTTCTTTTTCAATCGAATCGTTGATTTTCGCCCATAAACGCTGTGTCGGGACGAGCGTGTTGAATTCCTGTTCGAGCGCGGAAAAGACAAATGCCGATTCTTCTTCGGCAGTTGCGAGCTGCAAAGTGCAGTCGCCGCACGAATCAATGTGCGTCAAAACATTATCCATCAAATCGGAAGCCAGCTCGCCGTCCAAAAAGGCTTGTATTGTGCCGATGTCAAGGCAATCTTTTTTCATTGTATGTTTCCTCCGATTTTACCATAATGCCGCGCAAATTCCGCGCGGGCGCGGGCAACAAATGTGCCGATGCTCGTTTCATTGAGCGATAAACTTTCCGCAATTTCTCTGTAACTCAAACCTTGTTGTTTCAAAATCAAGCAGCTCCGTAAGGGTTCTTTAACCAAATTCAAAGCGCGGTAAACTTCCTTCGCTTCTTCGCGCTGTTCGTAGTCGGTTTCTATCTTAAAAACCTGTTCGTCTTCGCTAGCTTTGACGTAATTTTCTTCCCGCGTGTTCGCTCTGATGTTTCCGCGAATCGTGTTTTTCGCTACGTTCAACGCCACTCGAATCAGCCACGGACGAAGCATTTCTTCCGTTTTAATCGAATCCAGATTGTTATAAAGCCGCAGGAAAACCTCCTGCGTTACGTCTTCCGCAAGTCCCGCATCGCGCACGACCGACCGCGCCGCGCGAAAGACAGTTCGATGATGAAGCGTGAAAGCCTCTTCAAACTCGATTTTTTCTTTCGCTAAAGATATTCCCGCTTCGGACATCGCGTCCATCATTAATATTTTTACGCCTTGAGTCATTTAATAAGCAACAAAAAACCCTGCTTTCAAAACATAATACACCGCAGATTGTAGTTTTGTGACAAGATTTCTCAAAAATTCACGATTTCCGCTTTATAAAACAACTCGCTAGGAAATTCCGCTTCATTTTCAGCCGTTACAAAAAATGTATAACTATTTTCTCTTTCAGTAAAGATTTCCTCCAAAGTTTCGGCGGAAAGCGCGCTGGTTTCATCAAAATTCGGCTCAACCAACGCGAGACGCTTCAAACATTCGTGCAAATGCGTTCTGCCGATGCCGAATTCGCCTGATTTTCCGTCAATATTAAGACGAATTTCGCCTTGTTCTTCGGTAAAATATGTCAGAAGCGAAGCCGCCAGAGAAACGCCTTTTTCAAATCTTTCGGACTCGGGCGCAACATTTCCCTTCTGCTCGGTATCGAGTTTTTCGCGCAAGGTCATTGGTTTTTCGTCCGCTTCGCGCATAACTCGCGTATCGAAAAAAACCGTTACGCGGCGGTCGTCTTCGGCTGAAAATTCGCGCACGGTCAGCCGATTTGTCCGCGCCGTCGCTTTCCAGTCAACGTGCCGCAGGTCGTCCGCCGGCTGATAATCGCGCAAGGCAAGCAAATCTTGTCCCAAACCTTTTTTCTGTGTGATAAATTTTCCCGCGTCGAGCGGCAATTCGACAATTTCTTTATCGAGCGAAGCGGTTTTCGGGAAAATTACAATTTCGGCTTCCTGCGCCGAAAGACGGCGGCGATGACGAAAAAAACCGAACGGAAATTTCGTCGAAAGCTCAAAATCTTTGATGATAAAACGCCCGCGATAAGGGAAAATATGCTCGATTTTATGCTCTTCTTTGGCGCGGCGCGGAACGTGTATGAAGTATTCCAGAGTATGTTTGACAATCGGCGGACGAGTTAGTTTTTCCGCCCATTTTTCGGGCAGAATTTTCTTCAAATCTTCCAAAACGATTGACTTTTCGCGCTCTTTCCCGCGCACTTCCGTAACGACTGAAAAAGTCGGAAAAATGCGCTTTCGATTATTCAGACTAACCAGAATCGGCGTAGGCTCCCCGGCAAAAACAGTTTCGGGAAAACGAATTTTGATGTCCAATTTCCGCAAACAAAAACTGCCGAAAAAAAGTCCGACGACCATTGCCGCGACGATAAACGAAAGCACCAGAAAAAGCAGGTTATTGCCCGTGTTCCAGGCTGAAAAACCAACAATTACAATCAGCCCGAAAATTATCGCGCCGCCAACCGTAATCTCAAACGGCAGATTCATTTGCGAGGCTTCCGAACTCGCTGAACGCGCCAGAGGCGGAACGACAAAAATCAAAATCAGCACAACAAAAATAAGCGAAATGCCCGCCGCAATTCCCGCCAGTTTCGCATTATTTTGCGTATGCGCCCAATATGTCAGAAGTGCCAGCCCAAGTCCGCCGACGACGACAAAAAAACCGAGTGCCGCATTCCGCAAATCGCGCAGTCCGAAAAGTTGGCGGATTGTTTGAAAATTCACTTAATTAAAGCCGCGAAATTTAATTTCCCTAATCGAAAAGTAAATATTTAATGAGTAAAAGAATAGCTATGAATAAAGCCGTTCTTTGAAGAAATCTCGACAAAGACCTATAAGAATTGTTTTCGGAATCTTGAAAGAGAAGACTTAGTCCGCTTAATAGCAACGTAGCTGAAATTAGGATTTTATTCCAGACTTGAAAATCAAATGTATAAAAAGCTACGAAAATTAAGATTATTCCGAGTAATTTGCCTACAACTTTCATAAATAAACCTCAACTTTAGTATCAAAAAATCGCAAATTCCCTAAATAGGAACAGATGTTTTCTGCAAAATTTCCTGTAAAATTCTTTCGGCTTCGTTGGTTTTGCGTTTTGGATTAAGATTGCGCGAATTGACGATGACGCGGTGTGCGAAAACCGGCACGACAAGACGTTTGACGTCGTCGGCGATGCAGTAATCGCGTCCTTCAATCAGCGCGAAGGCTTGCGCGGAACGAAACAACGCAAGCGTTCCGCGCGGGCTGATGCCGAGTTCAAAATGTTCGCCTAAGCGTGTTTGCACGACTATACTCAAAAGATAATCAACTAAAACCTCATCAACGCGAACTTCGGAAACTAACCTTTGCAATTCCAAAACGTCCGACTCGGTCATTACGGGACGAACAAATTCGAGCGGATTTTTTCGCTCGCGGTCGCGCAAAATCTCGCGTTCGTCAGTCTTACTCGGATAGCCGACGTGGAGGCGAAGCATAAATCTATCGAGCTGCGATTCGGGCAAAGGATAAGTTCCGTGATGCTCGGACGGATTTTGCGTGGCGACGACCATAAACGGCAGTGGAAGCGGGCGCGAAATGCCTTCGACCGTGATTTGCTCTTCCGCCATCGCTTCGAGAAGCGCAGATTGCGTTTTCGGTGTGGCGCGATTTATTTCGTCCGCGAGAACGATATTCGAGAAAATCGGTCCCGGATTCCATTCAAAATTTCCGCTTCGCTGATTGTAAATCGAAAGCCCGATAACGTCCGACGGCAAAAGGTCACTGGTAAATTGAATTCGCTGGAACGACAAATCGAGCGCACGCGCTAAAGCGTTGGCAAGCGTGGTTTTACCGATTCCCGGAACATCTTCAATCAACAGGTGACCTTTGGCAAGAAGCGCGACGAGCGCGTATTTGACCGTTTCGGATTTGCCTTTGATGACGCGCTCAATTGTCGATTGCAGACGCTTGATTTTTTCGTTTGCGTCAAACACGGGCGCGGACGGTTTAACGGCAGTTTCGGTTTCGTTGACTATCCAATCTCTCATTATTTTTTGCGGCGAAAAAAATCCCAAGTCTATTTTACAAAATTTGCGCCCGATTTGGCATCATAAATTTTGCCTTTCTTTTAACGGTTAGATGTTTTAAGCCCGAAAAAGTTTCCGAAAGTTTTTCGCTTCTTGCAAATTCGAGCGGAAAGCATCTAAAATTTTGAAACTATCTGAAATAATCTTCGTGAAAGAATCTCGGGGAGCAATATTTTAATTTATATGAAAAATTTACGCCGAAACTACGGAAACCAGCGAGGTTTCAACTTAATCGAATTGATGATTGTGATTGCCATTATCGGCTTGCTGATTGGCATCGGCAGTTACGGTTGGCAAGCCGTGATGAGAAGCGGAAACGAGAACGCCGCCGCACAATCAATCGATAAAATCCGCACTTTTCAAACTCAATACGCCGCCAAAAATCGCGGCAGATTCGCAAAATTCGATGATTTAATCAAATCCGTCGGATTGGATGAAAGATTTCAGGGAGAACGTCCTATCGTCAACGGCTATACTTTTACGATGACGGTTGAGGAACCTTCAAGCACGAAGGCGGCGTTTTATTCGATAACCGCCGACCCGCAAGTTTCCGAAGGTTTACAGGCAACCGGAACGCGGCATTTTTACACTGATTCGTCAATCAGCACAATCAAAGCAACCGAAGAAAATCGTCCGGCAAAAGCCGATGATCCTTCGCTTTAATTTTTTTGAAATATAGTTTGCCGACTTAGCTCAGTGGTAGAGCGCACGCTTCACACGCGTGATGTCACAAGTTCAAATCTTGTAGTCGGCATACCAAATGAAAAAGGCGGCTTGTCTTTCAAAACAAGCCGCCTTTTTTTCTTCTAGGAGCAAATCAAATGATTATTTAAACCGATTCTATCTTAAGTCTACGCGCTAAATCAAGACTCTCGGCTTGCGGCTTTTTACCGTCGTTATTCTTCGGTTTTTCTTCCCTCGGTTTCTCATCGCCTTTGGGTTTAACGACGATAACCGGCGGACTCGGCTTGGGAACAGGTGTTTTAGTCGGTTGTTGTGCCGATGCCGCAACTGCAAAGCAGAACGTCATCGCAACCACAAATACTAATTGTTTCAATATCTTCATTTCTTTCAATTTCCTCTTTTTTTATAACTTCACGCACCAAAAGGGGAAAGGTTAGAGGTTGCGCCGCTTTTGTTTTAGCAAAATCAATGCCACAAGCGTTGATTTCTCCGATTTTATTAAATTTAGGCTCAAAACGAGTGCCGCAATCTTTGATTCATTTACATTGCTTTACGTTTTCCGTAAATTTTATACCAAATCGTGAAAATTCGGGCGTTAAGTATTAAACTATAAAAATGGCAAGCGGTCAAAGCGATATTCTAAAACAAATTCTCGTAATAATCGCAACAATCGGCACAGTTGCAGTTAATTGGCTGGCTTCGACGGGACGAATCAACGGCGTTACGCCAAAAGAAATTTCCGACAAATATTTAACTTCACTGACGCCCGCGGGCTACGCTTTCACGATTTGGGCGTTGATTTACGTTGGGCTAATCGCGTTCAGCATTTACCAGGCTTTGCCTTCAAAAGCCGCGCGATTTCGCTCTTTGCGCTCGATTTATATTTTAAGCTGCGTGGTAAATTGCGGCTGGATTTATCTCTGGCATTACAATCAGATTTTAGCTTGTCTCGCCGTGATTTTCGTGCTTCTTTTAACGCTCGCAATTATCAATCTGAACGTGAGAAACACGGAATCAACCGCCGAAATATTATGTGTTTCAACGCCTTTCGCGCTCTATTTCGGATGGGTTACGGTCGCCACGATTTTGAATGCGACAATTGCCTTGAAATATCTCGGTTTTGCGCCTTCCGAAACGGTTACAAGCGTTTTGGCTTGTGCGCTCATCGCAATCGCCGCCGCTTTCGGCGTAATTTTTCGTCAAATCCTTTCAAATTCGGCGTATCCGCTAGCGATTGCATGGGCTTTAACGGCAATCGGCGTCGCGCAAAGCGGCAAAACGGCAATCGTCATTTTCGCCGCTTTCGGGACAATAACCTGTCTGCTTTCGGCGCTTTCATTTTTCTTAAAAGACAAACCTTAAAAAATGAACAACGGAAAAATCTGCATCTCAATCTGCGCCGAAACCGCCGAAGATTTGATAGCGCAAATAAAGCGCGCCGAAGATTTGGCGGACGTGATTGAGGTTCGCTTTGATTGCTTAAATGCCGGGCAAATTCATAAATCATTCGCTTTTTTACATTCTAAAAAAAAACTTCTTCTTACTTATCGCCCAAAAGAACAAGGCGGAAAAGTTGAATTAAATTTATTGCAAAGAACCGCTTTTTGGGATGCTTTTGCGGAAAACGGATTGGTTGATAAAAGCAAAGTCTTGCTGGATTTTGAATTTGATTTACAATCTAAACTTTCTAATTTGAAATTTGAAAAAATCATCTCATTTCACGATTTTTCGGGAGTTCCGCGTGACCTGGAAGAAATTTACAAAAATCTTTCGGAAAACTCCGAAACAATAAAAATCGCCGTTCAAACCGACGATCTTACTGATACTATTCCGATTTGGAAGCTTCTCGAACGCGCAAAAGCTGAAAACAGACAAATCATTCCAATCGCCATGAGCGAAAGCGGAAAATGGACGCGGATTTTGGGACTTGCACACGGCGCATTTATGACTTACGCTTCGCTCGATTCGGGCAAAGAAACCGCGCCCGGACAAGTTTCTGCTGAGGATTTGATTGAAGTTTACCGCGTCAAAGAACTCGACGAACAAACCGAAATCTACGGCATCATTGGCGGAAATACGAGCTATTCGATGTCGCCTTTTATGCAAAACGCCGCGTTCAAATATCACAATCTCAACTCGGTTTTCGTGCCGCTTCAAGTGCAGAACCTGGACGAATTCATCCGCCGAATGGTACGCCAAAATTCACGTGAAATTAATTTGAACTTCAAAGGCTTTTCGGTAACGATTCCGCACAAACAGGCAATTATCAGGCATTTAGACTATTTGGACGAAACTGCCGAAAAAATCGGCGCGGTCAATACGGTAAAAATTGAGGACGGAAAACTTTACGGCTACAACACCGACGCGCATGGATTTATCGCGCCGCTCAAAAACACTTTCGGCGATTTGCGCGGCTCGCGCGTTGCCATCTTTGGCGCGGGCGGCGCGGCTCGCGCCTGTGTCTATGCACTCACACAATCGGGCGCGGAAGTTACTATTTTGGGGAGAACTTTCCAGCACATTGGGATCCTAAGCTTAGAATTCCACGTGGACAAGTTGTCGCG
>JADMIO011283436.1_pt1 | contig 26413 bp, 44 predicted proteins | sample 8958161 | NCBI WGS metagenome assembly JADMIO01 (sample SAMN16585339, study PRJNA669376) | soil metagenome | isolation source: Crop rotation soil | place: USA: Cullars Rotation, Alabama | collected 2011 | reverse complement strand
TGTTGGCAGCAGCGACGGCAGCGTCGCGCTCACTCGTCGCCTTGTTGGCAGCAGTGACAGCAGCGTCGCGCTCACTCGTCGCCGTCTTGAGGGCGGCACGTAGCTGTCCTCGCTCGGTCGTCGCTGCGGCCGCGCCGAACTGCGCCGCGTCGCGCTCGGTCATCAGCGCCGTCAACGCACTGCGCGCCGTGTCGCGCTCGGTCGTCATCGAAGCGAGCGACGCGTGCATCGTGTCGAGCTCGGCGACGAGACTTGCGGCCTTTGCGCGTTGTTGTTCGGCATCTCCACGCGCCGTGTCGCGCTCGGCGACGAGGCTTGCGGCCTTTGCGCGTTGTTGTTCGGCATCTCCACGCGCCGTGTCGCGCTCGCTCGTCATCGTCGCCAATGCGCTGCGTGCTGAGTCGCGTTCGGCGGTGAGTCGTGCCACCTGCTCTCGCAGCGACGTCAACTCAGCACCAAACTCGGCGCTCGGTGCTTTCGGTGTCGATGTCGTCGATGTCGGTGGCGGGGTGGCGTCGTGCACGCTGACGACGGCTCGCTGCGCGTCGACGCTCTTGACAGGCGTCGGCGGCGGCGCTTTACGCGACTCTAACGCGCGCTGTCGCAGCAACGCGACGTCTGCGTGTCACCGAAGTGAGTCAGAGAACGCGCGACATGTGCTGCGTACACGTCATCATGGCGAGCGGGTCGGGGTCGCGCCGCACGATGTCACTCGGATCGAGCAACTGCGCGCACTTGATTTGGCACACGACGCACGCAGCACCAGAGCGCTGCTGCGCTCACCTGTGGAATCGAGAGCACGGCGACGGCCTGCTTGAAACACAGCGTCAGATTGGCGACCTCGTTGGTGCCTAGTGCGCTCATGTCGACGCATCTGCGTGAGATCGCGTCAGCGCACGCATCGACGTCGCTGCGAGCGCGCACGTCTTGTCGATGCTGTTGAGCAGCTTGGCGAACACGCGGCCGTCGCAGAACGACGTCTCAAAGTTGGCGACGGGCTCGCCGGCGCGCTCGGCGCACCAGTCGAGCAGCATGCGCTTCGCCGACGTCTCGCTCAGCTCGGTCGACCGTCGGCGCGACGAGTCGCCCGCCGTCGACGACGATGTCGACGCCGACGCCGGCGACGACGATGAGCCCGTTGTCGATGTCGTCGATGCCGACGTGGTGGCGGCCGACGAGAGCGACGACGACGTGCCGCCGATCTGGTACGTGAGAATCAACGTCCACACGAGCCCGAGCGCCAGCTTCTTGTTCGAGTCGCGCAAGTCGGTCGGCCCGATGTTGACGAGCTTCAAATTCTCCTCCTTCTTCATGAAATCGAAGCAGACCTCCAAGTTGTTCATGGCGTCGAACGTCGTCCTGCGCGCGCGCGCGACTTCAGTGCAAACTCGACGCCACCGCTTGTCACGCTCACTTGGCAGGGCTCTTCAACACGCCAGGAATCTCCTTCTTCGTCAGTTGTCTGGCGGCAGCGTGCGCGACGAGCCCCGGTTAGCGACCACTAGCGCGCTCGAGCGAGTGTCGAATCAAAACGCCTACTTGAGCAACGCGTGCAGGTGCAGCCCGTCGTGAAAGTCCTTCTCAATGTTCACAATCGTCGGTGTGCCATCAGCTTTGCCTGTCAGCTTCAGGTTGACCCAACCAGTGAAGGCTCTGCACGCGAACAAAGCGTGCGCGCGCGCGAGATGCAAGTCAGCGACTCGGGCGAGCTGCTCGTCGTAGCCTCGACCTTTGTTGCTGTGTGATCCAGCTCGCCTCTTCGGTGCGTAAAATCGTACTGATTGTCCGATAGCGCTTTGAATCTGTCATCACGCAAACGCGGCGCCCGTTGCGCGGGTCGTCGGCGCTTTTCGTGTGTGATGTTGGTGTTGATATCGTTGCTGGCATTGTTCGACCGATGTGTGCCACAACAATTGCCGGTGGCGTTGTTCCACGGCATGGACGCGACGTCGACGAGTGCGTACATGACGAGCATCCAGACGCAGCTCGACGCCGAGGGCATCTTCCACGCCAGCGTCATCGTCGAGGGCGACTTCCTGAGCGAGCTCGTTGCCAGCGTGCTCGGCTCGGCCAACGACGAGGTGTCTGACGCGTGCGACCAGGTGACGCACGCCAGCGCACCTTGTTCTCGTCGCCGACACGCCTCGCTGACGCGCGCGCGGCCGCCCAGTTGAGCGCTGTGCCGCAGTTTGCAAACGGCTTCAATGCCATTGGCTTTGATCAGGTGCCCGTGCGACGGCAGCAGCGACAGTCGACACGCGCGCGCGCGCGCGCGGTTTGCGTCGAAAGGGCCGATCTCATTCGCGCCTCTGTGCGCAGGGCGGTCTGTTTTTGAGAGCACTGGTCGAGAGGTGCAGCCTGCCGGTGCGGAATCTCGTCACGCTCGGCACGCCGCATCAAGGCATCGACACTGTGCCGACGTGCACGTCGTCGATTGCCGTCTGCAACGTCGTGCAAACGGCGTTGACGGTGCGACCGTCGAGTGTGTCGCATTGTCGTCACCAAAGTGTTTTAGTACGGCGAATATTCAGCATTGGCGCAGAGCGATGTGTTGTTCCTGCAGTTCTTTCAGGACGTCAACAACGAGAGCGACTTTCTCCAGTATTGCTCGTTCCTGCCCGACGTCAACAACCTGAACAGCGTCAATCAGACGTACAAGAACAACATGCTGGCACTCGACGCGTTCGTGATGATCGGCTGGCCCAACTCGACGCTCTTCTCGCCGAGCGACAGCGAATGGTTTGGCTTCAACGCGCCGCTGCAGAACACGACGATCTACCAGAACGACTTGCTCGGCTTGAAAGTGAGCGTTTGTGCGCATCATTGTTTGCGCAAGTAACGAGAGTGATTGTCATTATTTAGACTCTGGATTCACAGGGCAAGCTGCACTTCTTGACGAGCGACATGCCCTCGTACCCGAGCTTCAGCGCGTCGTGGTTCGCCGCGACGGTCGGCGTGCCGTTCTTGGGCTTTAGCAACGGCACGAACACGACGACAACGACGACGACGACGACGACGACGACGATGGCGATGACGACGGCGACGACGATGACGGGACCGCCCACGACGACGACGACGAGCAGTGGCGGTGGCGTGCCAACGACAACGACGGCAACAATGCCCGCAACAACGACGACATCGACGACGATGACGACGACGACATCGACGACGATGACGACGACGGCATCGCCGACTCCGGCACCGACGGCGCCCGCGGGCTGTCCGGCCACGCTCAGCGCGTGGCAGGCCGTTGCCGACGATCCGACTCAGTTTGCTTTTCTGGTAATCGCCACGTTTTTTTCGCGTCGATCATCACAATACACACACATTTTTTTCAGGATGACGATTGTTTTGCAAATCTGAGCGACGCGATCGTGGCGACGTTCAACGCGATCGAGGGCTCGCTGGTGTCGGCCGAGCAGCTCGGCGCGCTCAATGCGGGATGTGCGGGAATGCGGGGCGAGTTTCTGGGCAGCGTGGGCGGCGAGGCGCTCGGCAACGTGACGACGTCGTGCGCGGCGACGCTCACGCCGACGGCGACCGCCGCGCTGACGAGCGAGCAGGCGTCGGCGCTCACCGACGCCGTAATTGGCGCGTTGACGCCCGCCGCCACGGCGACGCTGGCGCCGGGCGTCGTCGGCGCGCTGACGGCCGAGCAGTTCGACTCGTTTGCGTACGCGAGCACGTTCGCGATGACGGCGGCGCAGCTCGGCGCGCTGTCGGCGTCGGTGTGCGCGCACGTGTCGACCGGTCGCACGACGTTCTTCGCCGGCACGGCGTGCGTCGGCCTCACGCCGGCGTGCGTGCTCGCGCTGCCGTCGCTCGCCGGCCTCACGGGCGACTGCGTGGCGGCGCAGCAGGCGCTGATCGCGAGCAACGCCAGCGCGGCGGCGCTCGAGTCGCTGTCGGCGGCCGGCTGGCAGGGCGTCACGTCGCAGGGCGCCTGGTCGACGCTGCTCGGCGCGCGACAAGCCGTCGTGCTCAACGTCAGCGCGGCGGCGCTGGCGCAGGTGTCGACGGCCGACATCGCCGTCGCGACGGCGCTCGTCGACGCGCAGCAGCTCGACCACACCGTGCTGACGAACGGCACCGACGTCGGCGCGGCGTCGTGGCTCGTCGTCACGCTCTGGCAGAACGAGTCGCTCGCCAACCTCACCGCGACGCAGCTCGGCGACATACCGACGTTCTCGCTGGCCGGCGTGCGCGCGGGCCAAATCATCAACTGTTCGTTCGACGTCATGTCGCACTTGACTGCCTCGCAGTGCGACGCGCTGTCGTCGTCGGCCGTCGGTGGCATCGGCAACGAGCAGATCTACTACGTCACGCCGAGCGCCTTCGTCGGCTTCTGCGACAACATCAATGCGTTCAATGACGACGCCGCCAACAACATCACCGTCGCGCAGCTCGAAGCGCTCGGCAACAGCAGCTGTACTGGTGATGATGTAAGTCGCCAGAGTGTGACGATTTAGCACACGCAAGCGCCTGTGCGTAGGTGTGCAAGTTGTTGCATCGCATCAGCGACCACGTCGTGCAATCGGTGACATCACCCTCGTTCGTCGCCAAGGTGACGACGTGTGGCCTCGCCGGCTGGCAGCTCGTCGACACGTTGGTCGTCGGCGTCGCGGCGCTCGTCACGCTCACGTGTCTCGTGTGCCTCGCGATCTTTGTCGTGCAGCGCAATCGCAAGGCACATGCTGGCTATGATCCCATCAACGACTCCCCGAAAGACTAGTGCGTACGGTCGCGAGCGACGCAGCACCGAAGGTAACCCCAACGAGTGAAATGCATATGCGAACGCTCGGTTAGACGACGCACACGATCAGGCGGCGCGCGCGCGCGCCACTTACTTTTAGTCTGTCAATTGCTGACGACTCTTTTGTTGCGGCACATGGGCCGAGTAGGTGACGCCCCGTTTCTGGGTGCGGGCAGCGGCTGCGATGTGCGATCGCGCGCAGCACAGCACAGCACACACGCATATGCATCAGTAATCACTCAAACGAACTAGCACGCACGCTCATCGGTTGATGATGAGTTGATTGCTGCCAGGGACGTCGATGCTATGTGTTGGTGAGCGAGCGATGACAAAAACATGCATATGGTCATGTACCTGAACGTTTGTCAGCCGACTGTTGTTGTTTGTCGTCGACGACAGCGGCGTTGTTGTTGTCATTGTCGTCGTCGTCATCGTTGACGTTGTTGTTGTTGCCGGCGTGCCGTTTGGTGAGTGGCTCGCCCAACATCGTCGTCGTCGATGTCGTTGTCGTCGTCGGCTCACGTTTCTCTATGATTGACGCAGATGCAATCATTGGCACATCGATCGCACGTGACACACACACACACACACACACTCGTTCGAATACTCACCACCACGCTTGCTTCGTCGCTTCGTCGAGCCGCCCGACGTCGCAGCGCCTTTCTGCTTGCCAGACTTGGCCGACGGCGTGAGGTGCGCAGGTCGTCGACCGAGCACGAGCAGCGACAGCATGATGCGAATCATCGATCTACTCGCATACACGTCTTTGTTCTGTGTTGCGCGCGCGTGCGCACGTCGACTGAGCAACACGATGAACGAGCGACACGCCACACCAACCTGTTCTGCTGCGTGTCGATGCACGTGATCGTTGCGCTGCTGCCCTTGTCGCACGCGGCCGTTGTCGTGCTCGCAGCGCCAGTGACGCACCGAGTGCGCGCGCGTTTTGACCGTGTACGCGCCACACAGGTCGCAGCACTTTGACGTGCACCACTCGTTGACGCGCAGCACGCGATAGCCGATGCGGCGCAGCACGAGGCGCACGGCGTTGATCGGCGCCGGCGCGCAGCCGCGCACGTGACGCGCCTTGAGGATGCCGACGACGACGAGTGTTTGCGCGACGCGGTGAGGCCCGCGCAGCAGCAGACTGCCGCCGCCCGGCGCGTAGCCGAGCAGCGCGTAGAGGTCCTCGATGCCGCCGTCGATCGCTTCGCGCAGCGTGCGCATCATGCGACCTTGTTGTCGTTGCAGTCGACGATCGCGATCGGCGACTGGCTCACACTGTTATGCGTGCGACGACTCCAAGTCATCGATCGATCGCACCAAACACAAACAAGACTCACATCGCTCTCGTAGTCGGCGAGGAACTGCTCAGCGAAGCGGTCGTGATCACCGGGCGACATCGCGCGCGGTCCAAGCGTCGTTGCGTCGTCGTCGACGGTCGCTGCGCTGTCACGACGACCGACGACGGTGCGCCGTCGTGAGCACACGCTCGCACGTCACACAACGGTCGACAGATGCAACGGTTGCGACACGCGACCAAACACGCCGGACACGGCCCATACATCCACCACGCCCAACACACCAATCAACAAACAACGATAAAGAAAGCGAATCTAAAATACAAACCATAAGTGTCGACGTTTGAGACCAAAGAGAGAGGGACGTTTTCTTCTCTCTCGCGCCGCCTCTGAAAACCGTCGCAAATGTCGAGTTGTTTTCTTGAGCTTTTCGCGTATGAATGTTTGAGAACGACATGTACTCTTGGCGCGAGGATCGCTTGATTTTGGGGCGAAATCAGTTGGAACGAGCGGCAACGCGTCGCAGTGATTCGACGGTTTGACGACGGCACTCTTGGCAGGTTTGGAGCGCCGTTTGCTTCGCCGTCGTGTCGTGCTTCGCTGCTCGTCGAGGTGTTTGTCATGTACGCCGAGCGGCGCGATGTGTGTGGCACGCGTCAGGCGTCACGGCGCGTCACAGCGTTGCCTGTTTGGAACGGCAAGCGTGTGCGTTTGTGCACGAGCCGACAATGTTTTATCGCTCGGCGATAGCTTAGCGGCATTGTCCTACATGTGAGAGCTTCGTAGTTTTGCTTGTATTCACACTCGTTAGCAACAGGCAAACGACCGTCAAGCGAGAACAACTTTTGTCGAGAGTGTCGGTCGAGAGTGTGTTGAGAGAACGTCAATCAGACGATGTACGGCGTGAGTTCAAACTTGACTTTGTTGCCGTGAATTGTGATGAACAGATCAGAGTCAGCTTGGTGTGTGTGCACGCGTACTGTGTGTTTGCACTCGACGATGCGGCGGTGTGGTCGGCTATCGCAGTACACACGTTCTTGATCTGTGTGTGTTTTCAAGAGATCGACCGAGGTTCGTTGCTCGTAGTTGATGTGTGCCTGTGGCGTGGCAAGTGACGTGCAATGGCTGATTGTAGACGACTGTTGCGCGCGCTGAGCATTGGGCGATCCTCTCACTCGACACTGCCTGACAAGTTTGCTCGCCGACACCGATGCGAGGAGATGACATGCAGGCTGCAAATGATGACGACAGGTACGTGTCGTGTGTCGATCGCGTTGGGCTCATGCGCGTCTCACTGCCGAGTGAATCAAATGTCGATTGATGCAGGCAAGCGCGCACGCTCGTTGCCGAGTGGAGTTGGCAACATCGAAGAGCATTTGGGTGCAACAGGTGTGCAGTGTCACGACGTCGATCGAGAGCGAGATTGACGCCGACATGCGCAGCGTGCAGCGTCGACGCGCGTGACACGAAACGAGCGGTGCGTGAGACAGCAACGACTGGCGCGCGAGGGGCGGTGGTGACGGACAGCGATGAAAAGGTACGCCTAGCAGCACCATCTCTTGATTTACGCACGCGATTCCAGCGTCTCACTCACCAAGTGCATCGCATCATCATCGACGATGACAGATTCAATTGCAAGGTAGGCATCTCGTTTGTTCTCTGTTATCGCTACGCTCGATGTAATCGCTCATTCATGCAGACGAGTAAAACACACACCATGTATGGTGAAACATTCAAGTTTGTGCGCGGCGTGATCTCGCACATGCACTCATGTCTCCATTTGTAAGTGCATCACCAACAACGACTGCAGAGATTACTCGACGTCACTCTCAGTAGTTGTACGTACCTTTGTGCGAGAGCGTAGTGTGCAAGTGTGCGTGGGCGCGTATATCGTGCTCGTTCGTCGTCGAGTCAGAGGAGGATTTTCGAGTTTCAATCTGTCGAAATCTGAGCATGGCAGTGGAAACACGCCGCGTCGACACGTCTAACGATGCTTTTCGTGAAGTAAACAGACGCCGATTTGACCTCGCGAGACACTAAGCGCGTGTGGAAAAATGGTGATAGGACCTACGGTACCCCTTCAGGTTACCTTCGGAATTGAATCAGAGTTTAGGCGGACGGCAAGCATGAGTCGAGTCTTGGTTGTTGGGGGAACAGGAAAACTTGGTCGAGCTGTGGTTAGGGAGTTGAAACGACGCAAGTATTGGGTGCGAGTGTTGATTCGCGAGACGTCGATTCGAGCCGATGAGATGAAACGTGCGATCGCGTTGCGTGGGCGGCGCACTCAACTCTCACACTCGTACATTCATAGATATCGCTGACGAGGTGTTTGTGGGCGACGTGACGAACAAGGTGGCACTGGGTGGCTTGACTGATGGCATTCAGATTGTCATCAGCTGGTGAGAGTCGCCGCGATCGACACACCGCAACACACAACACACACGCGCACCGTCGCAGCCTTGGAGTTCGTAGTGCTGCAGCGACGCAGTCGAATAACACGGTCGACTTTGTGGGTAATCTCAACGTGTTTGATGTTTGTCTCAACGTGAGCGGAGCGCTGTGTGGATCGTGCGCTCGCTGAAACGCGACGCTGCAGTCAAAGTCGACGGTCGAGTTCGCGGTGTTTGTGTCGGTGCTACACGGCGACGTGCTGCGACAATCGTTGCCATTCGTCGAGTCGCGCGAGCGCGTCGTCGATCACCTCTACGCTCAGGCGAGTGTGAATCGTGTCGCGCGTTTCGCGACGCCTCAACGTGGCTGCGCAGCGCGACTTGCCGTTTGCGATCGTGCGTCCGTCATTGCTTCTCGAAGACCTCATTGATATCTATCTGGCAATCGAGAAGGTTTGCAGTGCGGTTCTCTGCGTCGCTCACGCGCTGAATCAGAACGAGTCGCCGTTGCTCGGACACGCCGAGAGTCTCGTCAATCCAATCTCGGTGCTCGACGTGGCATCGGTCATCGTGCACATCATCGAACATCGCGCGTTCTATGCACGGAAACAAGTTGAGTGGGCGGACGCGGGAGTGGTTTGACGAATCGACGACGCAGGTGCCGATCGGTGGACCCGACGTGTTTGCGTGGGCCGCGTTGGCCGACACCGTCGCCGACATCGCACAGGTGACATCGTCCTGTGTGTTTTTTCTGTTGTTGTGATTGAGCTGTGTTCAGCGTACGCCAAAGACGACGCGAGAATCGTCGGCGTTGCGCGGCATGATGGAGTCGCTCGTCGCACCGTTTGCCACCACGCGTGTCAGGTAGCGATAGGTGTGTGTGTGTGTACGCATACGCATCATTCAAACGATGCACAGTGTGTCGTCGGTGTTGCGCACGCGACTGCGATCGTTGCGACTCGATTTTGTCGGGCAGCCGGTCGGCGCGCACAGCGTGCGACAGTTCTACTTGGGCAAACGCATGGTAACGCGGCAGAAAGCGGGAAGAATACGCGGGGAGATGAAATATCTCGGTGTCTAGGGCGATGTCGTCGTCGCCGACGAGGACGCGTCGAGTGGCGGCGTGTTGGCGGCACTCGCTGCTGATGCGATGCGAGGATGTGCCATCGATGACGACGATGACGACGACGAGGATGATGGTGTTGCGAGAAAACCACGCAGGTTTGGGGGATGCGTTGTTTTCGTGTCGACGAGTGGCACAACGACGCACGTCGCAGGTGTTTCGTGCGGACGGCGACGCTGACGCGCGTCGAGGCGAGCGGCGCGCCCGCGCTGAGACAGCTCGTGCGCACGTGAGCGATGACCGAGCGTGGTGATGCGTGCTGAGTGATGTGCATAGTCGACCGAGTAGTCGCACCAACACGCCGTCATCGACGACAGCGACGGCGGCGACGACGGCGACGTATGCCGAAGCACACGATTCACGCGACGACACGTTTCGCGTGTCGATCCGAGTCGGCGCCGAGTTGGCACCTTGTTCGCTACGATGGTGGGTGATCGATCGAAAGGTGTTTGGGTTGACTGTGACGCGGGGCGGCTGACGACAGGCGATTCCGCATCGAGCAACGAGGCCGACGACGAGTGCGCTTTCGTGTTTTGAGGTGCGTTGAGCAACGATGTGTGAGGTTTTGAAACTCGCGCCGATAGTACGGGTGTGGATTACGTGCCACCGACATCAAAGACGACGTTGTCTGCGTCATCAACGACGACCACTACGACGACGACGACAACGACGACGACGATGAGTACACCAACACGACTCGCACGCAGCGCCGCCGACGTTGACGAGCAGCGCCATCATCGACGCGACAACGACAATGGCGACGAGAGCGACAGCGATGCGAGCGCATCGTCGCGTGTACGATTGGCATCGTCGACGCTGAATCTGTTTGATGATTACGGTGGTGCGTGATTTTGTCTGTTTGTTGTTTGATGAATGTTCCATTAGGTGGCATGTTTTCAATCAGCGCACGAGACTTTGAGACCAACGGTCGTCGAGAGACTGATGCCGACGATGACGATGATGACGATAGTGATGTTGATCTTCGCGCTGCTGATACTGCTGCTGCTGGCGGTGGTGGCGATCGCGCGCTGTCGAGCGCGCCAGTGACGCCGCGAGGTGAGCGCACGCGTGTGTGTTTGCGATGTTTGACGTGTTGTTGATGTGCGCGCGCGTTCAGCGACGTCGACGACGAGCACGCCGAGTCGAGCAGCACCGCAGACAGAGCCTCATCGAGAGCCTCGAGACAACATCGACGACGATGACGATGATGATGACGAGGGTCATGCGACGTCGTTGCTCGCAGCGAGCGAGGCGCGCGCGGCGATGCTGCCGTCGTCGGCGAGTGCCGGCGCGCTGCGCACGCTGTCGCCGGCGTCGACGCCCGGCTCGTCGGCGGCGCTGCTGCCCGTCGGCGCGGCGTCGACGCTGACGATGCAACACGACGTCTCGCGTATGAGGTTGTTGGTCGCAGTGATGGCGTACGTCTGTCAAATATTGGGATACCGTTGTTTGATGGTTGTTTCACAGGAATTCAGTGACGAACAGACGACTAGCAGCATCACGTACGGATACATCGACGGCATCAACGACGACATCGAAATCGACGACGACGACGACGATTATCACTCCAACGATGTCGGCGAGTGAGATCATCGACTGGCTCGTCGGTCATCGATGCGCTGCGTCGAGAGTCGACGGTGCACTCGTCGCCGACGTACGTTGTGAGGTTGTATGTCGATCACTGATTGTGACCGCATGCAGGCATTAAGACTCTGTGGATTGTTGGCGCGATGTGAACCCTCGAGTGTCGACACGCGTGAGACAACCAAGGACACAACGCTGGGGTGCGAGAGTGGTTTGTGTGTTTGGTGTGTTTACGCTTTGTTTCACGCAGTGCTGATGATAACTACGAGCCGTTTGTCGACGATGCCACGCTGTATCGCCTTCAGCCACTCGATGTATTGTTCGTCGTGATTGTGTTGCTGTCGATGACATCGCGTGTTTGCGCAAACAGAGCGAACAAGCTGCGAGTATGGTATTGTCACCACATCGACCACCGACTGTGACGACAACAACGACAACATCAACAACAACATCGACGACAACACCTACGAACACGCCAAGAAAGAAAGCGTCATCGACATCGACATCACTCGGCGTCGGCGTGCCACGTGCACTCGACTACGAGTGTGTGTATCGCATCGACGACTGTCGCGATAGCGTGATTCAAGACGACATCGTGCTGCAGCGACCCGGAGTCTACACGCTCCTGTGGGCCGCCACGGCGGCGGCGGCGGCGGCTGCGAAGCCTCGCTTGTTTTACAGCGTGTGTGTCGTCGCACTGCCAACATCGACATCGTCGACGACAACATCGACGACACCAGCCAAACATCAACGACGACGACGCGCAGTGACGTACGACGTGTGCGGCGACGCGAGCGAAGGCGAGCGCGTGCTCAGATATCCCTTGCTTGGGTTCGAACGCGTAGAGACAACAGCATCGACATCAACAACATCGACGACGACGACGACGACGACGACGACGACGACGACGACGACGACGACGACAACAACAACAACATCAACGACAACATCGACGACAACAACAACATCGACATCTTTACCATTATCATTGATGCTGAGATTGGCGACGAGAGTTGTTGGCACTGCAGAGGCTAGCGAGCGTACGGTACGTGTGTGTGTGTGTGTGTGTGTGTGTGTGTGCGTGTTTGACTGTGTGCGTGCGTAGCGTGATCGTCAACGCGCACGACTGGACAACATGCTGACGTTGGTCGATGTCAAACGCCGTCGACGACGACGACGAGCACACGACGACGACGACGACGACGACGACGTCAGTGATGACGACGATGATGATGATGCGTTGAACACGTCGCTCAAGATGGCAGCACCACACGCGCACAGCGATGTCGCACTCGTGCGACTCATGGGTACGTGTACACACACAATGATCGCACGAGTAGTCACGCGCAATCATAGACGAGCCAAACACGGCGACGTCGACGAGCAACGAGGGCGCGGCAGCCGGCGGTGTGCCAGTCGTTACGTTTGACGCATTCGACACGCTCGCGCCGTTCGATGTGACGAGTCGAGCGTGAGTACACGCCTGGTGAACATTCTTATGATCGAGAATGCGCACAGTGTATTGTCTGTGGGTGAGTGGCGGCGACGCCGACGACGACGAGCGAGCGCCGACGATACTCACTCGATGCGACGCGTGTTGGTGCGCGAGCCGCCGTTCGAGGCGCTGGGATCGTCGAGCGCCATCGCGAGCTTATGGGTTGGTCGACGACCATGACATCGCTGCTTGATACCAACACACGTTTCATAGGCTGAAGCCAAAGTGTTACGATCACTCAACTCGTCGGCGGCGTTTGCGCGCGTGCTCGGCGTGTGGACGCCGCCTGGGCAGCGTGTCGGCGTGCTGCTGGGCGCCAATGACGACGACGACGACGACGGCGCGCCGTGTACGCTCCGCGCCGCGATCGCTGCCGCACGACAGGCGAGCTGTTCGATTTTTCGAAAATCGATGTTGTTTGATCGTCGGCGTACGTGCAGGCACCGCCGCTGATGGACGCGTTGCCTCTCGAACAGTGTCTGACGGTGCTCACGCAAGTGGCTCGGGGCATGTTGTTCGCGCACTCGCGCGCTCTCGCACTGCGCGTCGTGTCGCCGAGCACCATTCTGGTACGATGAGAGTCGTTGCATGCGCGCAGTGTTCATCATCTGTAGCTATCAACGATGCCGAGCGAGCAACGCCCGAAGCGCCCACTGATCGCGCGCGTGTTCGACGTCGGCTTCGCGCGCACCTGGCGTGGCGACGGCGCGCCGTCGCGGACGCTGCGACAGCGAGCCGTCAGCGGCACCGCTTGGCGCGAGGACGTCGATGTCGACGCATCATCGACATCGGCATCGTCGTCGCATCGACCGATCGAGTTGGCGCGCGCGTCGGCGCCCGAGTGTGTTGCCGTGCATGCGCCGTATTTCGATGATCACAGGTGAGCATCATCGCGTGCGTGTTTTGACACACGACGCAGCGACGTGTGGGCGTTTGGTTGTTTGATGTTCGAGTTGTTCGCGTGGCAGCCGCCGTTCGCCTCACTCGCCACATCATCGCTCGTCATCGACGCCTTGCGTGCTGGAGAGAAACCGGTGTGTGAGTGTATATGTGAGTGCGTACACGCGTGCTCACATCGTGTCACACAGACGCTTGCCACGCACGCCGTGCCTCGCTATCGCGGCCGACGACTGCTGGCGGCGGCGGCGCGCTGCGTGGCGCCGGTGCTGCAGCCGCAGTTCTACAGCGCGGCGAACAGACACACGTGGCGCTGGACGCCGAAGCAGCTCGTCGCCGAGCTCGACGCGTTGCTCGTCGAGTGTCGAAAGTGAACGGACCACGCGCCCTTGACAAATGTCTGGTGTTTTCTCAACCTCTTCGATTCAAATCAAACGAGAACCCATTGATGACGATGATGAGTATGAGATGGTGCGTGTGAAACAAGAGAAGATTGACGAGGAGGACGCAATTGTGCAGGTTTGTGCGTTTTTGTGAATCGAGACACGACGTGTTTGTTTACATGCATGCGCGCACACACAGGCAGTCGAAGAACAGTTGGTGGTGAGTATTGTGTTGCACGTGTGTGTTTATGTGACGCTCGGTGCGCGCGCGTGCTGCGGCGTGTAGGCTGGTGCACAATCTGCATCGACGACTCGCACCTTGAAACGATGGACGGCGCAGGAAGACGAGTTGATTCAAGATCTTCGCAGCGGCAAGTACACGAAGGAAGAGGTGGCGCGACGTCTACCGCACCGCACTGCGGTGGCGATAATGTTGCGCAAGTCGGCGCTCACTCGCGTCGCCAGCTCGACGAAGAGGGCGAATTGGTCTGCCGATGAAGACAAGTTGATCATCGACCTTCGCGAAGGTCGCTTGTCGATCGACGACGTCGTGCGACAACTGCCACTTCGCACGAAGAGTGCTATCGAGACGCGTTCATCGAAGAAGAGGAAATCGTCAGCGACGACGTCCGATCGCAAAGGGCAATACTGGACGCCGCAAGAGGACGCACTGCTCGTTGGCGGCATGCCTGACGACCCCGCTGCCGTTGCCGAGCTCATGCGACAACTGCCGGGTCGCACTGTTCGAGGTGTTGAGGACCGACTGCGGCAGCTCAAACGCGCTGCACGAGCGAGCGGCGGTGTCGTCACGCCAACGCCAAAGAAACGAAAGCCCGTGTTGTGGACACCGCAAGAAGACGCGCTGATCGCGGGCGGCGTTCCCGGCGATCCCGACGCACTCGAGGCGTTGATGCGGCGACTGCCGGGTCGCACGGTGCAAGGTGTTCGCAAGCGACGCGATGACGTCAACAAAGCAGCGAGGACGAACATCAACTTGGCGATGACAACGATTAAGGGCAAGAGGCGCAAGCGCGCGAGACAGCAGTCATGGACGGCGCAGGAGGACGAGCTCGTCGTTGGCACAACCACCGGCGTGTACACGAGGCGCGAGGTGGTGCAGCGACTGCCGCACCGCAGCAACAGAACAATCGAGACTCGAGTCGCGTCTTTGAGAAAGGCGGGCGTCATTGCGACAGATTCTGTCAAGTGCGTTTCGGCGCATGTGTTGTGACTTACGCATTTTGCAGATGCAAGTGCGGCGTGACGATGGCGTTGAAGGCGTTTGTTAGTCATTGTAAGCGTTGTCGTGTTTGGCGAGGTCTCCCCGCAGCAGACGATGATGACGACGACGGCGATAGCAGCGACAGTAGTGACGATGACGACGACAGCAGTGACGACAGCAGTGACGACAGTGATTCCGAGAGCGAAGATGACAGCGACAGCGACGACAGCAGTGGCGACACAGACGATAGCGACAGCAGTGACGACAGCAGCGACGAGGACATCGACGACGTCGTCATCGTCAAACGAGAACCAACCAAGTAAACGTGTTCTTCACTGCGCCGGATCAATCACGCGCACGCCTATCAACGAGTCGCGCGTGACGAGCGCCGCCAGCTCGCGCTCGCTCATCGCCTCTGTGCCAGCAGGTCGCTACGGCCGGCGATGTTGGCACACACGTGTGAGTGCTTCGCACGGAACACACACCTGCGGCATTACAATATATCTACACTCTGCGAATAGCGAGTTCAAACATGGGCGCGCGCACTTCCAAACAAACCTGAAGTGGAGTCAACAACTCTAACGCGTTGTGTCGTCGGCAGTATTGTGCCAAACTCGCGCAACACTGCGCGTGGCTCGCGCACGACTCTCGCGCGGTACGCTCGTTCCTTATCTACGCACAAACGCCAATCAAAACACGCGACGCCAAACGAGAGAGGCATGCTTACACCACTGCGGAGCACGGCCGAGTAGATTCGAAGGGTAGCACGAGCAGAGCGTGCACACGACGACGTGATGCAGCGTCGGCGTGTTGGCGACGACGACGAGCTTCGTCGGCCCGAGTTCGATGCCCAGCAGCTCGCGCACCGCGCCGGCGCACTGCGTCTCGTCGAGCAGGCGCGCGCGGAACGCCGCGTCGCACCAGGCACGCGCGACGAGTGTGCGCGCGCGTGCGTCGTCTCGTGCCGACTTGCGCTCGGCGTACGAAGCCAGCGCGGCGTGCGTGACAATGCCACGCGCCACGGCGACGCTGAGCAGCGCGCGACAGAAGCGCTCGCCGGCCGCCGGCGCCGCTTCGCTCGTCGCCGCGCGCTGCTCGACCGCCCATCTGTCTTCATGCGTGTGACCATCGTGTTCGTGCTCGTGCTCATGATGATGATCGTCGTCACTATCATGACCCAGTTCAACTTGCTCAGTAGCAACAACGCCGCCGACGGGCGTCGCGAGCCAGTCCTCGAATATCTCGGCGTCGATGTCATCGTCGGGCGCCGCAGCATCGGCGACGCGCGGCCACACGTCGCGCTGCGCGAATCGCACGCGGTACACGCGCAGCGTCGGCGGCGGCGACGCGAGTGCGAGGAGATGCGCGTGCGCGGCGTAGTCCTGGTCGAGCTCGTCGGCGAGGCGCGCCACCACCGTGCCGACGCAGTTGTGCAGATAGCCCGGCGTGCGCACGTGCGGCTGTCGCCACGGCACCGGCTCACGCTCGGCACGCACGACGACTCGATCACCGACGGCGAACTCGGTGCGTGGCGGTCGATGTGCGAGACCCATCTCGTTTGTCAACTCTGCCTCGGTCCATAGCCCTCGTTCGACACCGTATCTCGCAATGGCTGCAGCCCAGCGCTCAAAGTAGCCCCACGTGGAGAAGAGTCGCGCAGGCAGCGTCTCGATGCGAGCACGCAACACGGCCACGTGCATGCGCACGTTGGGATCGGGATGCACCTCGAGCAGGTTCTCGAGCGCATCGATGTGCAACTGATACGTCTTCGACGCGTCCTTTCGACCATCTTCGTTATTCGTCACACTCGAACCATCAACCAATAATCGACCACCAATGTCTTGTTGACTAATTTGAGACATCTCGCTATGCGCGCGTTTGTGTGTGGGGATAAACACGCTATCGATCAGAAATTTACAGTTCCATTCTCTGGCGCGGCTGGTACTTGCAGTGCGCTAAACGTGCCGCCAACCTTATCGTACGCGCCGACGGCGTTGTGTGGCAGATTGTCGTAGTCGGCGGGTAGGTTCGTCGTCGGCGGTTGCTGGTTCAGTCGCAGCTCGCCATAGTCGTTGGTGTTGCCGCTGCGCGGCGTCGCGGCGTCCGCACCGCCGCCAGCGACGTGCAGCTCGGCGTAGCCCTCGGCGGCGCTGCTCGCCGCGCGCGCGCTGCCGTACTCGTTGCCGCCGCCGCCGCCGGCGCCAGCGCGCGCGACGTCGAGCTCGCCGTAGCCGTCGGCGCCGCTGCCCAGACTCGGACTCGCATAGCCAGCCGCGTGCGGCTAGCCGAGAGTGAGAGACGCGCACGACGACGACAACATACATGGAACGAGGACATCGGTAGCTTGGCGTACGGCGCATTGGCGCTGTTGGCCGAGTGCGTCGAGCGCATCGACGTCTGATCGTCGCGCTCGTCGCGCGCCGACGACATCGCCGTCAGCTCGGCGCCGACGTGGCCGACGAAGCGCAGCGAGGTCTCGATGGGCGGCGATGCCGACGACGACGACGAGCGACGCCGCATGACGACGACGACGACGACGATGATCAACGCGACGCACAGCAGCACGCCAACGACGGTATATACATAGGTGAGCCACGGCGTGCTCTCGGATCGCAGCGCCGCCGCCGAGTCGCCAGCGACGACGGCCGCCGACGCGACGTTGTCGCTGCGCGCGGCGCACGCGCACGCGTCAACCTCGACGTTGCGCCGTCGAGCGAGACACGCGCACGCCGGACATATCGTCATCTCAACGCCCCGCTTTACGGGAGTCTCCCGTGTCGTCGGCTGCGCCGCGGTGGGCGCCGACGGCGTGTCGAGGAGCGCGCGCCGACCAACGGGCAGCGTCGGGCATGAACACGGCAGACACGTCGACGAAAACGTCGAGAACGACTTGGTGGCCACCGTCGTCGGCAGCGGCGTCGGTGCTGGCGGCGGCGGCGGCGGCGTCGGCGTTGGCGCGGGCGACGGTTTCGGCGTCGGCGACGGCGTGGGTGATGGCGTCGGCGCGAATGTGGGCGCAGACGTCGGCTTGGGCGTCGGCGCTGGCGCGCTGCTGGCGAGCGGTGTCGGCGCCGGCGGCGGCAACGGCGTGGGAGCTGGCTTTGGTGTCGGTGTTGGTGCGGGAGATGGCTTTGGTGTCGGCAAAGGTGTCGGCAAATGTGTCGGTGCGGGTGTTGGCTTCGATGTTGGTGCTGGCGACGGTTTCGTTGCGACCGGTGTTGGCATGAAGGCCGCTGGTGTTGGCGGCGGAGGAACCGTCGCCGACGATGCTGATGAAGCGGCCGTCGTCGTCGTCGTTGTGGTCGTCGTCGTCGTCGTGGTTGTGGTTGTTATCGTCATTGCTTTTGGTGTTGGCGACGGTTGATTCGAGGTCGGTGGCGCCGCGGTGCCTGGACCCGCCGTCGTCGCAGCAGGGCTCGTCGGCGCGTTCGTGATCAACGAGCTGCTCGGCGTCGACGAGCTCGGCGCCGGCGTCATGCCGACGCTGCCCGTGCCGCTGCTGCCGCCGCCCACGACAGCACTCGTGCCGAGGCTGCCGCCGCCGCCCAGCGTGCCGCTCGTGCCCGACGTTGGCGACGATCCCGCACTCGGGCTCGCCGAGTTCTGGCCCGTTGCTGGCGATCCCGCGTTCGTCGTGCTGACCGTCGAGCCGCCCGACACCAGCGGCGGCGTGACCGGCGTCGCCATCAAGCCCGGCGCGCTGCACGCGCGCGCGCGCGCACGCGCCGTGAGCGAGCACACACGTGAATCAACGGCACGCACGACGCGCAACGGCGCCCAGGCGCGCACAAAAGCGACGTCCCCGAGCGTGCAATCATCACATGCAACAGGCGCGCGCACAATCGACACGGCGATCGGCCGTTATCGCCACGCGCGCGCGCGCACGAGACACACATCGAGCGCACACAACAATCCCACACGATTCTCGACTTACGAGCAGAAGCAACGCGGATTGGCGTTGCACACGTCACTCGCTAGACCAGCACATATATCAGCGGCCGTTACGCAAGCTATCAAAAAGACGAGCATTTCGTTGCCGCTCGCTCTCTGCTTCGCGCGCCGTGAAACGTGAAATGTTTATATTTGGTAAGACATTTTCGCACTGTCATACATTAACTCATCACAGGTGTGTTGTGTTTGGGTGCTCTGCTTGTGATGGCGCACGTCGAGGCGGATTCGTTTGCCGAGGACATTGTCGTCAAACCACTTGGCGACGGCAACGTTTACGTGCATGTGCAGGTCGCACAAAGCGGTGATATCATGAATGACTTTATGCGCGCGCACACACACACAGTTTACAAATGTTTGGCACGTCAACGCAACGTCGCCTGATTCATGTGCGTGTTGCGTCGTCGCTTTCGCGGCGCCCTCCTGAACGTCTTGCGCAGTTCAACACTTTGCACTGTTTCCCAAGTCGATCGGACAGATCATCAACAAATTCGAGGTCGACGAGCTGCATCTGACGATGTCGCAAGGCCGAGTACGTCGCTGCGCTCTCTCGCGCGCGCTCGCGCTGACGTTGTTTTGCCAAGTGGCAATACGACAAATGGGGCGTGCCACTCGTCTCAGCACCCGTCGGCGCCGAGCTGTGGGTGTGGTTCGACGACGCGCCGCCGTCGGCCGTCGAGCGGCGCTGGGTCGGGCTGACCAACTCGCTGTCGGGCATCTCGTGCGCCTCGCTGCAGTTCATGGGCGCCGCCGTCACCTCGGTGCCCGCCATCGCATTCGCGCCCTCTGGAAACCATTCGAACATTGGTAGTGCTTTGTGCTTGTGTGTGTATGTCACGTGCGTGCGCGTAGTTGATCGAAGGCGTGCGCTGAGGCGATCGGTGTTGCCGCGCGAGATGGTGTGCACCGAGAACCTCACGCCCTGGCTCAAGCTCTTGCCTTGTGGCGACGTACGTTGTCATCTTCGATCACGTCGTGTTGGTGCTCACACACGATGTGCGAGCGTAGCAAGGCGTCGCACGGCTGCTGCACGCGTACAGGCTCTACGACGGCGCTCATCACACGCAGGCGACGCGCGTGCGCCGACAGTGCGTCGACAAACGCTGTGCAGTACGTAGTTGATGGTTTGTGAGTGTTGACGACAATGATGGTAGCGACAAGTGATCGAGTTGGTGACGAGTGTGAGCGTCGTCGTGCCTACGCGCACCGGCAGCACAGGTATGTGTATGCACGCGTGTGGGCATGTGATTGACATCACTCTCTCTGTCTGTGTGCGAGCAAGAGTGGTCGCTGGCGTCGTTGTTCGCGCGCCCGCTCGCCGCTTGCCCGCTCGCCGCGCGCTCGACGGCGATCGTGCTGCTCTCGTCGACGTCGGCGTCGGCGGCGCCGGCGTTGGTCGCGTCGTTGCGCGCACAGCCCGACAGGCTGCTCGATGCGCTGCCAGCACTCGCCGAAGTGTTTGGTACTCACCACACACGCGCGCGCGTGTGCGTGTGTGGATTCACGCTGCTGTGTCCAGATGCGAATGTCGTCGTTGCGGCGCAGTATGACCTTCGGCGCACGACGCTGCGAGCAGAGGACGTCGGACAGCGACGCGTCGACGACGCCGACACGGCGCACATTCGACATGTCGATGGCGGTGTATCTGTACGCAAAAATGTGGCAGTGGGTGGGGTGAATGATGACGTTGCTCGTAGGTGCATCGAGTGACGTCGAGTGATGACACGCTGTACATCGAGCTGCGTCGACACGCCGACGACGCCGACACGCGCGATCTCGTCGAGGTGAGCCATGAGATGACATTTCTGTTTTTTGAACTTGGCGCGCACACACAGCTGACATATTACGAAGCGCCGGCGTGGCAAATGCGTCTGTATCTCCACACGCTGCGGTGCGCCATCGACGACGTCCCGCTGCCACTGCTCGCCGCCGACAGCACGACGTCGAGCTCGCGTCGACTGCGCGCGCTGCGACTCGTGCCCAGTGAGCACCGGGGCTCGCCCACGCAGCTCGAGTTCGTCGTCGCGCTGCGTGCCGGCGAACGTCTGTCATGCAATGTGAGTCGTCGTTTCTGTCGGCGTGATTGCGTCACGCGACGAATCTCAGGTTCGATTTGAGCGCGCGTTCATGCACTGGACGGCGTTTGCCCCCGACGCACATCGCGGTCTCGATCTCGGTGCTGCTGTCGTTGAGGTAAGCGATGCGTGCATGTGTGCATGTGTGTCGTGCATGTGTGCATGTGTGTGTGTGATGATATTTTTCTTGGTTTTTCAGATTGCAAGAGAACGATGTGTCGACGTGTTTGCGTGGCGGCGCAACGTCACGACGAGCGACGGCAGTGGTGCGCGCTGTGTACGTCGACAGTACTCTCTTGGACTACAGGTTTTCTCGTGTATTCTTATGTGTGGTTGTTCTTTGACACACTGCGTGCGTTTTACAGCTCGTATTGCCAACACCAGACTTTTCGATGCCTTACAACGTGATTTGTCTCTCGGGCACTGTGAGCAATACGAAAGCAACCGCAAACGTGACATACACATATGTGCGCGCACACGTAGGTGTGGGCGTTGTTCTTTGGCAACATGTTCAACGCGTTGATGCGACGATACAGCGCGCTGCGTCGCGGTTCGTTGCTTGCGTGCGCATACGCTCGTGATCATCTGTGGCAGGCAATGAGTTTGTGTCGGATCGACCGGCGGCGAGACTGCTTCGCTTCGTGGGCGAGCGTTGGCGTCGTTGGCGCGAGTCGCGTACGACGACGGCCGCGACGCCGCACGCAAAGTCAGTGTGCGGTGTAGTAGCAAACTGAAACACACAGTTTGATTCACAGCGTAGGTTTACAAAGGGCTAAACGCTACAGTCAGCATAAACTTTGAGTGTTGAATGGAGAAGAAGGAACGTGATTGGCTTGAAAATTTGATACTCTCGTCAAAGTTTGGTGCGCGCATTCGGGAGGTGATTCCTCGTCTCGACGAAGGCTTCTCGAACGAGGATTTCGAAGTCGCCACCGGTGCGCGTGCTCGTTGCGTGCGCACGCTTCTTACGATGCACGCGCAACAGACTGGGGCGGGTGTTTCGTTAAGATCAATCGCGAGCACAACGAGATATTCAAGGGCGAGAGCGCGAGCTTGAAAGCGATTGCTGAAACGGGAACAGGTTTTAGTGCGAGCGTGCGAGCGTGCGAGCGTGCGTGCTTTGTGGGTGACACGCTTTGCTTGCACACACAACAGTTCGTGTGCCAAAGGTCAAGCTCGTCGGCGCGCTGCCGGCGTTGTTTGGCGGCGCGCCGGGCTCGTTCATCGTGCTGGAGCACGTGTACAATCGCAGCGTCGAGAGCTCCGTCAAGGACCAAGCCAAGCTGGGCGCCGCCGTCGCCGCGCTGCACAACAAGAAGGTCGACGGCGGCAAGTTCGGCTTCGCGACGCCGACCATGCTCGGGCCGCTGCTGCTCGAGAACGAGCCGAGCGACGACTGGGCGGCGTTCTTCGTCGAGCATCGACTCGGCCAGCAGTTCCGCGTCGCCGGCAAGCGCTACCGCGATCGCGCGCTGCACTCGCTCTGGCGTCGACTGCAACTGGCCGCGCCGCGCATACTCGGCGCCGAGCGCATCGAGCCGTCGCTGCTGCACGGCGATCTGCACGTCGCCAACGCCGCCGCTTACGAGGTGAGCGTCGATGTGTTCTCGTCGACGTTTGAACCGCGTGAGCGTAGGTCAAACTGGGCAACTGGGAGCCGCTGCTGTTCGATCCCGCCTCGTTCTGGGGCGACTCGGAGTTTGACCTGGCGCTGCGCAACCTGGTCGGCGTCGGCGAGAATCTGCGATTCGCGTCGGCGTTCTACGACGCCTATTTCGCCGCGCGACCGAAACGTGCAGGGTACGAGCGCATTGTTTTTGATGACGATGATGATGATGTGAACGTGTGAGTTAGATTCGAGACGCGCGAGAAACTCTACACGCTGTACTACGCGCTACATTATCACAACGTGTACAACACGGCGTACAAAGTTGATTTTCGAGCTCAGGTGTGCATTCGCTCGTTCATTCGTTTTCGTATGAACATCGAAAAAACATAGGTGTTGTCATTGGGCGAGGAGTTGGCTGCGGGCGTCGTAGATCCTGGCCCTGGCGCCGACGAAGAGGTGTCGATCGACTGTGGTCGTCATCGTGTTGACGATGTACGCGCGAACAGGAATGGGTGCGCATCGAGGCGGCGCTCGAAGAGCAACGACGCCGCGCCGAGCTCGAGCGCAAGAACGCCGAGGCAAAGAAAGTGCCGACGTTCGCACAAGTAATGTTTTGAAAGTGAGGTTTCTGTGTACTTAAGCCTATTTTTGTGTAGGCATTTGGAGCAGTGAATGCTGATGAAGAGAGCGATGACAGCGACAACAAGGCGTCGACGGCGTTGCCTCGATTCGTCGAAGAGCCCACGACGACGAATGTTCTCAAAAAGGCATCGTCATCGTCATCGTCGTCATCGTCATCGTCGTCGTCATCTTCTGATGACGAGAAAGCACCAGCGCCTGCAGCAGCACCGAAGCCTGTCGTCGTTGAGCCCGTAATTGCGGGAGACTTTGCGGCGGTATTCGCGGCGGCCGATGACAGCGACGCGAGCGAGAGCGACGACGAGGCGAAGAAGCCGAGCGACAAGACGACGACGAAAACGACACGCGAACCTTTGGCTACATCACCTCGACTGGTACATTCAGTCGTCGTCGCTGCTCTCATCACTCACGCCCCCGTTTTCAGGATGCATTGCATGCTGACATCGACGCGACATCGGGCAAATCAAAGTCTCCGCGATCGAAAGAGAAGAAGTCGTCGTCAAAGTCGAAGAAGTTGTCATCGTCGTCGACGTCGACGTCGACAAGCAAGCACAGCAAGGAGGAAGTCGTCTCACCGCGACGACATTCAAAGGTAAGCATTTTTTGACAACGTTGTGCGAGCATTCACACAGAACGCAACAGTCGACTGCACCTTCGGCATCACCCAGCAGCACACCAATGTCGACATCGACATCGACGGCTGCGCCCGCCGCCGCATCGTCCGTCGTGTCACCACGCAAGTCGTCGTTGTCGTCGTCGTCATCGTCAAAGACGAGGTCGACCGATGGCGCCGTGTCGCCGCGCGAACATCATGTGACCTCGCCGCGAAAGCACAAAGAAAAGAAGTGATTGACTCTCTTTCTTTGCACGTTGTGTAACATTATAAAAACGATGCCACTACTACTACTACTACTTCTCTTTGTAACATTGACGCGAGGTTCGTGCGCTGCGAGCGACGGCGATTCAGACCTCCTTCCTCATGTGCGCGCACACAGGCTTCTCGCAAGAGTGCGTGCACATCACAGCGGCCACGGCGGGCTCGTTCACGCTGGTGTGCGATCGTCTCTACCACGGCATTCACGCCATCCCTATGGTCAATCCGATCGACTCTGTGTGTAAGTTTTCGCGCACGCGATCGTGCCGTTTGCTTGACTCCGTGGTGTTGCGCGCGCGCGCGCGCGTGCCTGTGCGTATGTAGCCGATGCACCATGCTCGTCTGGATGCAGCGCGTACAACAAATGCCCGATCATCAACAAGTGTCTGTCGTCGAAGGATCGCGAAGGCCTGTGTCAGTTCTCGACGTCGGACCTCACGAGCGGCCTCATCGCCGGCGGCTGCACGGGCGGCGCGTTCATGATCTTCTATCTGTGCACACCACTCAACGTGCTGATTCGCGACGAGTGCTTCGGGTGCGTGGCGTGCGCTCGTCTTTCGTGAATCCGCGGATTCGGCCGACACACGCGCGCCTCTCGTGCCGTGCGCGTTTGCACACGAATCTTTTGCTGCCATCTCACGTAAACGTGTGTTTTTGCGTTGTGCGCTTGCGTGTCGTTTGGTGCTGTGTGCACGCCGCAGAATGCAAGGCTCGTTTTGCTACTACGACTCGTTCGAGTCCTCGGCGCCGCCACGCTGGACGGCGGCGTCGCTCGGCGGCCAAGGCTCGATCAGTCAGACAGCAAGCAATCCCGTACGTTGTGTGCGTGCGTGTTTGTCGAGACTGACCGCTGAAACACAAAACGCTCGATCGATCGCGCTCGTTCGCTGTCGCGGCGTTCACACAGGTGTACATTAACAAGCTGCAGTTCAACGCGCCCATCAAGGCCAGTCCAGGCGTCGCTCCAGCGTCGATCATCATGGTCGTTTCAGATCCAAACTCTGGTGCGATGCATGTCGTGTGATGACGTGCGCTTACCGTTGCACACTCGTACACCCTCGGGGACAGTCAACTGGAACAATTATCTCATCACTGCCAACTTTCGCATTGACGGAGCGAGTTCTGACGTGTTCACAACGATCAACACTCAGGTTCGTTCTTCCCCACAACTTGAGACCTATCGAAATGACGGTTGCATCACGTTTTTTTCACTTCTATAGGCGATTGGTGTCACATTTCGTCACAATGGCAATGCAATGACTGGTGAGTTTATGCGCATTTGCGTTTGAGTTTGCGCGCTAAGTGAGATCTCGAAACATACACTGAGAAACATTAGGCACACATTATTTGGCTGCATGGCACGGTGCGGCTGGTGCGACGAGTAAGCTATGTGTCTATGCTTGGAGTGGGTGAGTCCGTGCGAGGTGCGTGTGCGTCTTGTGTGTGCGTGACACGCGTTCAGAACGGCATACGGTGCACCATTGGCTTGTAATCAAACGGTATCATGCAAAACGCACACAACACATCATACTCATACATACACATGCGACGACGTGCAATAGGCACCATTGCCATCAAACATTTGGGTGGGCATGAAAGTGCGTTTGATTGGTGGCGAGATCTTGGTACGGCGTTTGTCTTCGCTTGTACACGTGGGCGCTGCTCACAATCATCATGAAAACAGGTGTTTACGAACAAGAATCCATTGCAAGATGTCGAGCAATCGTGCAGTACTGTTCCGAGTGAGCGGGCGTTGCATTTGCACGCGAATCTCACGCTGTGCACAGACTCTCCATATGACCCTGTTCATTGCGATGGGTGAGCTCGCTTCTCGTCGCATCATATGTGTCTTTTACGGCTACGTAGCTATCAACCAGTCATTGACTTTACACTGCCGAGTATCAACTTCAACGCGTACGGTGGCACTGGCATGTAAGGATCGTGCGAACACATGCGCTGCCTCATTCAGAGCGTTAGGTACTTTGCTGGTGCGACGGGCTATTCGGACGACTACTCGGTGCGACAGCGTCCGCAGTCGGGCTACTGCGGCGACGGGTGCGTCGTCGATTCGCCGATCACCGCTCGCTAACGCACACACACACACACACACACACACACACACA
>JADMIO010950798.1_pt1 | contig 26418 bp, 21 predicted proteins | sample 8958161 | NCBI WGS metagenome assembly JADMIO01 (sample SAMN16585339, study PRJNA669376) | soil metagenome | isolation source: Crop rotation soil | place: USA: Cullars Rotation, Alabama | collected 2011 | reverse complement strand
TCTTTTACAACGTCACGATCGGTTCGGCGATGTTCGTCGGCCGCTTCTTCATGATCGTGCCGGCGATGGCAATTGCGGGCTCGCTCGCGGAGAAAAAGCGCGTGCCGCCGTCGGTAGGCACGTTCCCGACGACCGGCGGCCTGTTCGTCGGGCTCGTGATCGGCGTGATCCTCATTGTCGGCGGCTTGACGTTTTTCCCGGCGCTCGCACTTGGCCCCATCGCCGAGCACCTCGCGATGAATGCCAACACGCTTTACTAGGTGCGGAGCAAGCCATGGAAACGTCAACGATGCGCAAACGCATGCCGGTGTCGACGCTTTTCGACCCGAAGATTCTGGCGCCCGCAATTATTTCATCCTTCCGAAAGCTCGATCCGAGAGTTTTGATCAAGAACCCCGTGATGTTCGTTGTCGAGCTGGTGACGATCCTTACGACCGTATTGCTTGTGCGCGATCTCTGGCAGGGAAGCGCGCATGCCGGATTCACCTTTCAAATCGTCCTCTGGCTCTGGATCACGCTTCTATTCGCAAATTTCTCCGAAGCCGTCGCCGAAGGCCGCGGCAAGGCCCAGGCCGACACGTTGCGGAAAACCCGCGCCGAAACGGTCGCGAAACGCGCGCTGAATGGCGGGACTTACGAGGTCTGTGAGAGCGTTCCGTCGAGCGAATTGCGCGTCGGCGACGTCGTCATTTGCGAGGCGGGCGATACCATTCCGTCCGACGGCGAGATCATCGAAGGCATCGCTTCGGTGAACGAGGCGGCGATCACCGGCGAGTCCGCCCCCGTCATTCGCGAGTCGGGCGGCGACCGTTCCGCCGTCACCGGCGGCACGCAGGTGCTTTCCGACCGCATCGTGGTTCGCGTCACCGCGGCACAAGGCTCGACCTTTCTCGACCGCATGATTTCGCTGGTGGAGGGCGCCGAGCGGCAAAAGACGCCGAACGAAATCGCGCTCAATATTTTGCTTGCGGGCCTCACGATCGTTTTTGTGTTCGCGACGGTCACGATCCCGAGCTACGCCGCCTATGCGGGCGGCGCGATATCCGTTGTGGTGCTGGTGGCGCTGTTCGTGACGCTGATCCCGACCACAATCGGTGCGTTGCTTTCCGCGATCGGCATTGCCGGCATGGATCGGCTCGTGCGCTTCAATGTGCTCGCAATGTCCGGCCGCGCGGTTGAGGCGGCGGGGGACGTCGATACGCTCCTCCTCGACAAGACCGGTACAATCACGCTCGGCGCGCGCCAGGCTGCGGCGTTTCTCCCGCTGCATGGCGTTCGACTGCAGGACCTCGCGGAGGCAGCGCAGGTCGCTTCGCTCGCCGACGAAACACCGGAAGGCCGCTCGATCGTGGCGCTCGCCAAGGAAAAATACGGCGTTCGCTCGCGCGACTTCGGCGCGCTGAAAGCCAAGTTTGTACCGTTCACCGCGCAAAGCCGGATCAGCGGGATAGATTTTGCAACAACCGTGATCCGAAAAGGCGCGGTCGACGCGATCCTTCGCCATTGCGCCGGCGCACCAGTCGCGGTCGGAGCAGGCGGGTCGTTTCGCGCGCAGGCGGCCGCGGCGGAAACCAAGGAAGCTGCGGAACTCCGCTCTATCGCCGACGAAATCGCGAGAAGTGGCGGCACGCCGCTCGCCGTCGCGCGCGACGGCGAGCTTCTCGGCGTCATTCACTTGAAAGACATCGTGAAAGGCGACATCCGCGAGCGCTTCGATGAATTGCGCCGGATGGGAATCCGCACCGTGATGATCACCGGCGACAACTCCATCACGGCGGCCGCGATCGCCGCCGAAGCGGGCGTCGACGACTATCTCGCGCAGGCAACCCCCGAGGACAAACTCCGCCTCATTCGGGATGAACAGGCCAAGGGAAAACTCGTCGCCATGTGCGGCGATGGGACGAACGATGCGCCCGCGCTTGCACAAGCGGATGTGGGTGTTGCGATGAACACGGGAACGCAGGCCGCCCGCGAAGCCGGCAACATGGTCGATCTCGATTCCAACCCCACCAAGCTCATCGAAATCGTGGAAATCGGCAAGCAGCTCCTGATGACGCGCGGCGCGCTCACCACCTTCTCGATCGCGAACGACGTCGCCAAGTATTTCGCGATCATCCCCGCGATGTTCGTCGCTTTCTATCCGCAACTTGGCGTTTTGAACGTCATGCGGCTCGAAAGTCCGGAGAGCGCGATCTTGTCGGCGATTATCTTCAACGCTCTTGTGATTGTAGCGCTCATTCCGCTCGCGCTGAAAGGCATCGCGTATCGCGCGATCGGCGCGGGAGCGCTGCTCCGCCGGAATTTGCTGATCTATGGGCTGGGCGGTGTCGTCATTCCGTTCGTCGGCATCAAGGCGATCGACCTTGCCGTGAACGCGTTGCATCTCGTGTGAGGAGGCAAAGATGTTAAGAGAAATCCGCCCAGCGATCGTGCTCATCATTGCGCTCACGCTGATCACGGGACTCGTCTATCCATTGGCGATGACATGTTTTGCCAAAGTCGCTTTCGGCGATCGCGCGCAAGGAAGTTTGATCGAGCGAAAGGGCGTCGTCATCGGCTCCGCTTTGATCGGACAGGAATTCAAGAGCGATAAATATTTTCATGGTCGTCCTTCCGCAACGACCGCGCCCGATCCGGCGGACTCCACAAAATCGATTCCGGCGCCTTACAACGCGGCGAATTCGGGCGGCTCCAATTTAGGCCCGACCAGCAAGGCGCTGTCGGACCGCGTGCGGGCGGACATCGAGGCATTGAAAAAAGAAAATCCCTCAGCGCCGGTACCGGCCGACCTTGTGACGACCTCGGGCAGCGGTCTCGATCCGGACATTTCTCCGCAAGCCGCGCTTTTCCAGATCCCGCGCGTCGCGAAAATCAGAAATATCCCCGAGGACATCTTGCGCAACCTGGTGAACGAATACACGCAAGGCCGGGCGTTCGGAATCCTCGGTGAGCCGCGCGTTAACGTGCTGAAACTCAATCTCGCGCTCGATGCCCTTCGGCCCTAAAATGGAGGAATGACGATCGCGCAAGCGCAAAGAGCATCGCCCGACGCCCTTCTCTCCTTCGCCAAGAAGGAAGGGCGCGGGCATCTGAAAATCTTTCTGGGCGCGGCGCCTGGCGTAGGAAAGACCTACGCCATGCTCGCGTCTGCGCGCGCGGAAAAAGTCGAGGGCCGCGATGTCGTCGTGGGTCTTGTCGAAACGCACGGGCGGCGTGAAACGGAAGCGCTGCTCGACGGCTTTGAAATTCTCCCGAAAAAGCCGGTCCCGTACCGCAATCAGATCGTCAACGAATTCGACCTCGATGGCGCGCTCGCGCGCCGGCCCGCGCTTTTGTTGATCGACGAATACGCGCACACCAATGTACCCGGCAGCCGCCATCCCAAACGCTGGCAGGACATCGAGGAAATTCTTGGTGCGGGAATCAACGTCTGGACGACGCTGAACGTCCAGCATCTCGAAAGCCTGAACGACGTCATCCAGAAAATCACGCATGTGCGCGTGCGCGAAACCGTGCCCGACAGCGTCTTCGAGAACGCGGGCGAAATCGTACTTGTCGACCTGCCTCCGAATGAACTTTTGAAGCGGCTCGCCGAAGGAAAAGTATATCTGCGGGACACGGCGGCGCGCGCGGCCGAAAACTTCTTCAAGCCGCAAAATCTCACCGCGCTCCGCGAGCTTGCGCTTCGCCGCGCCGCCGAACGGATCGATGCCGATCTCGTCGAGCGCATGCAGGCGCAGGCGATCGAGGGGCCATGGGCTGCCCGCGAGCGAATTCTCGCCTGCGTCGGCCCCAATGCGCAGGCGCCGGTTGTTGTCCGCACGGCAAAACGTCTCGCCGATATGATGGATGCGGATTGGATCGTGGTCACCGTCGAGCGCCCCGGCAGCGAGCTTGGCGCGGAAAAACGCCTGATCGTTGAAGACGCGCTGAAACTTGCAGCGGGGCTCGGCGCGGAGACGAATACCCTGATCGGAAATGATCTCCCCGGCGAATTGCTGCGCTTCGCGCGGTTCGAAAATGTCACACAGATCGTGGTGGGGCGCTCGCGCGCGGGCCTTTTCTCGTCGCTGCTCGGGCGCTCGCTGCCGCAGGAATTGCTGAAACGCGCGGAAGATTTTGCCGTTCATCTCGTCGCGGGCAAGCCGGAGAAACGCTCCTTCCGCCCGATGATTTCGTTTCCGGCATCGTACCGGGCGGCGCTGCCGTTTGTCTGGGCGGCCGTCATGGTCGCCATCGCGATCGTTTTAGGACACGTTCTTTCGGCGTTCGTAGAACTTCCTAATCTTTCGATGCTGTTTTTGATGGCCGTACTGTTCTCGGCCGTGAGCTTCGGCATTTGGCCGGCCATTCTCGCGTCGTTCCTGTCGTTTCTCGGCTACAATTTTTTCTTTATCGAGCCGCTCTACAATCTCACCGTGGCGCAGCCTTACGAGCTGTTCGCGCTCGGCGTTTTTCTGGTGGTGGCAATTCTGACCTCGGCGCTGGCGGGAAGGGCGCGGGATCAGGCGCGCATCGCAGCCGCCCGCACGAGAGCGACGCGCCGCCTCTACGAATTCACCAAAAAGCTTTCGGGCCTTGCAAACGCGGAAGCGATCGCGGAAGGGGCGGCAACCGAACTCAATCAAAGCTTGAATCGGGCAGCGATCGTGCTGCTCGAACAGGGCGGCGCATTGGGCATCGCCGCCGCCTGGCCGCCGCAAGACGATCTCGACACGGCAAGCATGACCGCCGCGCGCTGGGCCTTCACGAATGACGAGCCCGCGGGCTCCGGCACTTCGACGCTGCCGACGGTGCCGTGGCTGTTCCTGCCGATGCGCACGCCGCGAAAGCGGGTCGGCGTGACTGCGGTTGCGCAGGAAAGCTCCTCGGCGCCGCTCGACTCGGAAGCTCGGGCGCTTCTTTCCACGCTGACCGAGCAAACCGCGGCGGCGCTCGAACGCGCGACGCTATCGAAAGAGATCGTCGATGCGCGCACTTCGGCCGAAACCGAGCGTATCCGCAACACGCTGCTCGCTTCGATTTCGCATGACTTCCGCACGCCGCTCGCCTCAATTCTCGGCTCCGCGTCGAGCCTCTCGGAATACGGCGAGAAGCTCGATGAGCGGATGCGGAAAGATCTGCTCGGCCAGATCAAGGATGAGGCCGTCGCCCTCGACGGTATGGTTCGCAATCTGTTGTCGATTGCCCGCATTGATGCCGGCCAGCTCGAGCTTCGAAAAGACTGGATCGATCTGCGCGAGCATGTGAACCGCGCTGTGAATGCCGCAAAGCGGCGAGGGGCGCGGCAGAAATTCGAAATCGATTTTCCCGCTGACTTTCCGCTCGTCTTCGCGGATGCGACGCTCATCGATCAGGCGATCGGCAACGTCGTCGGAAACGCGATTTCGCACACGCCACCGGAAACCGCCGTCCGCATTGCAGGAAGTTTTGGCGCGGCGAAGAGCGTCTTGAAGATCGAGGATAATGGTCCCGGCATTCCTCCGGAAATATTGCCGCGGGTCTTCGAGAAATTTTCGAGCTGGCGCTCTTATCCCTTCAAGGCCGATGGCGGCGAAGGAACGGGTCTTGGCCTCGCCATCGCGAAAGGCATCATGGAAGCGCATGGCGGATCGATCGAAGCGGCGAGCCCGGCGGCCGGCGGCAGTGGAACGCGCTTCACTTTCATCTTCCCGCGCATGGACCCGCCGTCATGAGCGGAAAAAGCCGTGTCCTTGTTGTCGACGACGAACCCGCGATTCTGCGCTTTCTTCGGCCCGCGCTGGAAGCGAACGGTTACGACATGCACTCCGTCGAGTCCGTCGCCGACGCTCTGAAAACCATCGCCGTCTCGGCGCCCGATGTCGTCGTGCTCGATCTTGGCCTGCCTGACGGCGACGGCAAGGAAGTGATCCGGCGCGTGCGCGAATGGTCGGATGTGCCGATCATCGTTCTTTCGGCGCGCGACCGTGAAATCGAGAAGATCGAATCGCTCGATCTCGGCGCCGACGACTTTGTCAACAAACCGTTCGGCGTCGGCGAGCTGATGGCGCGCATCCGCGCTTCGCTGCGCCACCGGATGCAGAATCACAACGAGACGCCGCAGCTCCGCGCGGGCGATCTTGAAGTCGATATCGTGAAGCATCGCGTCACGCGGGGCGGGCAGGAAATCAAGCTCACGCCGAAGGAATTCGAGTTACTCTCTTTCCTCGTTCGCCATGCCGGAAAAGTCGTCACCCACCGGCAAATTCTGACCGCTGTATGGGGCCCGGCGCATACCGAAGATACGCAATATCTGCGGGTCTATATCGGTCAGCTTCGCCAGAAGATCGAGCGGGATCCGGAAGACCCGCGCGTCGTGTTAACCGAGCCCGGCATCGGTTATCGGATCGCGAGCGATTGAGCTTCCAGAAGCCGCTCCGAACGATTCCATCAGCAATCGAGAATGGAAAACCGGCAGCGCCCGTGCTGATTCAGCGCGATGGCAAAGCCGATGATCTATAACGATCCGCCCGTCGCGAAAAACGCGCCGATCGCGGACGAGGTCAAATACACCACTTGTTATATGTGCGCCTGCCGCTGCGGCATTAAAGTCAGTCTGCGCGACGGAGCGATCCGCTACATCGAAGGCAACCGCCGGCATCCGGTGAATCGCGGCGTCCTGTGCGCCAAGGGCTCGGCCGGCATCATGCAGCACTATTCGCCCGCGCGGCTGAAGAAGCCGCTCCTGCGCACGGGCGAGCGCGGCAAGGGCGAATTCCGCGAGATCGAATGGGAAGAGGCGCTTGGGATCGCCGTCGATTGGCTCGGCAAGATCCGCGCGAGCGATCCGAAGAAGCTCGCCTTCTTCACCGGACGCGACCAGTCGCAGGCGCTCACGGGCTGGTGGGCGACGCAATTCGGCACCGCGAATTACGCGGCGCATGGCGGCTTCTGCTCGGTCAACATGGCGGCGGCGGGTTTGTACACGGTCGGCGGCTCGTTCTGGGAATTCGGCGAGCCTGACTGGGATCGCACGAAATATTTCATGCTGTTTGGCGTCGCCGAGGATCACGACTCGAACCCGATCAAGATCGGTCTCGGCAAGCTGAAGCGCCGCGGCGCGAAGGTCGTCTCGATCAATCCGGTGCGCACCGGCTATTCCGCGATCGCCGACGAATGGGTCGGCATCCGTCCCGGCACAGACGGTCTTTTTATTCTGTCGATCATTCACGAATTACTGCGCGCCGGGAAAATCGATGCAGATTATCTCGCGCGCTACACGAATTCCCCTTGGCTCGTCCTTCAAGATGAAGGCGCGGCCGACGACGGCCTGTTCGCGCGCGATAAAGAAGGCGCGCCGCTCGTCTATGACAGGAAGACGCAAAAAATTATCAGCGCGCTCGAATCAGATGCGCAGCCGAGTCTCAGCGGCGAGTACAAAGTCGCGGATGGTCGCCGCGCGGTTCCGGCTTTTACGCTGATCGCCAAGCGCTATCTCGACGAGCAGTATTCTCCCGAAGTCGCCGCGGTGCAGACCGGCGTGCCGGTCGAGACGATCAAGCGCATCGCCGCCGAGCTCGCGCATGTCGCCTTCCAAGAAGAAGTCGTCGTCGAACAGCCATGGACCGATTGGACCGGGCGGCGGCACGAAAAGATGATTGGCCGGCCGATCAGCATTCACGCGATGCGCGGAATTTCCGCGCACTCGAACGGCTTCCACACCTGCCGCGCGCTGCATTTTCTGCAAGTGCTCCTCGGCGCGATCGATACGCCCGGCGCCTTCCGCTACGAGCCGCCTTATCCAAAGCCGATTCCGCCGGCGATCAAACCCGCGGCGCCCGTCGGCTCCGGCCAGTCGCTGAAAGGCTCCGCGCTCGGTTTTCCGCAAGGGCCGGAAGATTTGCTCGTCGACGAGAACGGTGATGCGCTTCGGATCGACAAGGCATTTTCGTGGGAAGCGCCGCTCGCCGCGCACGGCATGTTGCACACGGTGATCGCGAACGCACATCGCGCCGACCCGTATCCGATCGACACTTTATTCCTGTACATGGCCAATATGGGCTGGAACTCCGCGATGAACACCGCGGAAACCATGACCATGATGACGGACAAAGATCCGAAAACCGATGAATATCGGATTCCGCGCATCATCTACTCGGATGCCTACTACTCCGAAATGGTGGCTTACGCCGACCTCGTGCTGCCTGACACGACCTATCTCGAGCGCTACGACTGCATCTCGCTCCTCGACCGCCCGATCAGCAACGCCGAAGGCGCGGCCGACGCAATCCGCCAGCCGGTGGTGAAGCCCGACCGCGACGTGCGCCCGTTCCAGGACGTGCTGATCGATCTCGGCGCGCGGCTGAAGCTACCCGGCTTCGTGAAAGAGGACGGCACGCCGAAATATCCCGGCTTCTTTCCGGATTACATGGTCAATCACGAGCGCAAGCCCGGCCTCGGCATGCTCGCGGGCTGGCGCGGCGCGAATGGCGGCGACAGCGGCCTCGGCGGAATCAATCCGAACCAGCTCGATCGCTACATCGAGAACGAATGCTTCTGGGAAACCGAAATTCCGCACGAAGCGCATTACTTCAAGCCGTGGAACGCCGCTTACCTGAAGTGGGCGGTGGAGATGGGCTTTCTCGACAAGCCGGAGCCGATCTTCATTCAGCTCTATAGCGAAGCGCTGCAAAAATTCCGGCTCGCCGCGCGCGGCCACGGCACGGTTCCGCTGCCCGAGCGCCATAGGGTGCGGGTCGAAAAATATTTCGACCCATTGCCGGTCTGGTACACGCCGTTCGAGGAAGAAGATTCGGGCAGCGAATACGACCTTCACGCGATCACGCAGCGCCCGATGGCGATGTATCACAGCTGGGGCTCGCAGAACGCGTGGCTCCGGCAGATTCACGGTGAGAACAATCTGCACATGCACGGCGACACCGCCGCGCGATTGAATATCAAAGATGGCGACTGGGTGCGCGTGACGAGCAGCCACAGCTCGATCGTCGTGCCCGCGAAAATCATGGACGGCGTGAACCCGCACACGGTCTGGACCTGGAACGCGATCGGCAAACGCGCGGGCGCGTGGAATCTCGATCCCGATGCGAGCGAGGCGAAGCGCGGCTTTCTCCTCAATCATCTCATCCGCGATCTTCTGCCGCCGAAGGACGGCTATCGTTACGCCAACGCCGATCCGGTGACCGGGCAAGCGGCCTGGTACGATCTTCGCGTGCGCATCGAAAAAGCCGCGGGCGCGCACGAAAACAGCCAGCCCATGATCAGCGAAGTCGAAACGCCGCCGCTGCCGCAGCGGCCTGACATCTTGCGCTATGGCAAAAGATTTCGTCCGAAAGCGAATGTGTAATGACGACGCTTCCGCAACAGACCGGCAAGCAGCTCGGGCTTGTCATCGATCTCGACATTTGCGTCGGCTGTCACGCTTGCGCGGTGAACTGCAAGGAGTGGAACACCGGCGGCGTCGCGGCGCCGCTCACCGATCTCAATCCTTACGGCGAAGACCCGCTCGGCGTCTGGTTCAACCGCATCCATTCCTACGAGACGAACAAGAATGGGAAGGGCACGACCGTGCATTTCCCGCGCTCCTGCCTGCACTGCGAGGAGCCGGCTTGCGTCACCGTTTGTCCCACCGGCGCGAGCTACAAGCGCGCCGAAGACGGCATCGTACTCGTGAACGAAGACCTCTGCATCGGCTGCAAGCTTTGCTCATGGGCCTGTCCGTACGGCGCGCGCGAATACGACTACGACGCCGGCGTCATGAAAAAATGCACGCTCTGCATCGATAAAATCTACAACGAAAATCTCGCTCCGGCCGACCGCGTACCCGCTTGCGTCGCGACCTGTCCGACGTCTGCGCGCTCATTCGGCGATTTCGCCGACCCGAACTCCGACGTCTCGAAGCTCGTGCGCGAGCGCGGCGGCTACGATCTGATGCCGGAGATGGGCTACAAGCCCACGAACAAATATCTTCCGCCGCGCACCAAGAACAAGCCGGGAAGCGACGCGCCGGCGCTGGTGCCGATGGATCAGCCGGAGGGATTCCTCGGCTGGGTCGATCGCATGCTTTCGAGCCAGTAATGCATCCCGCCTTTTCCGTCATCATCTTCACGACCGTATCCGGTGCGGGCTTTGGCCTCCTGTGCTGGCTCGGCCTCTACGCCGTCGCGGGTTTGCTGCCGGCCAATCAGATTTTCGCGTTCATCTCGCTCGCGCTTGCTTTCGGCGCAATCGCGGTCGGGCTTTTATCGTCGACGTTTCACCTCGGTCATCCCGAACGCGCCTGGCGCGCCTTCTCGCAATGGCGCTCTTCGTGGCTGTCGCGCGAAGGTGTTGTTTCAATGCTGACATTCATTCCGGCGCTTATCTTCGCCGCCGGTTGGATTCTCCTCAGCCGTTCGGACGGAATCTTTGCGCTCTCGGGTGCGCTAATGTCCATGCTTGCGGTGCTCGCTGTAGTTTGCACCGCCGGTATTTATTTCTCGCTGAAACCGATCCCCGCCTGGCACAACAACTGGGTGCTGCCGAACTATCTCGCTCTCTCGGCGATGTCGGGCATGTTGCTTCTTACCGCGCTCGCAAGCGTTTTCGGTTACGCGTCCAGCACGACCTATTTGCTAAGTCTCGCGCTAATCGCAACGGCGTTGCTCGCAAAGCTTGGTTACTGGCGCTTCATCGACAGCGCGCCGGTTTCGAGCACGATCGAAACTGCAACCGGCCTCGGCGCGCTCGGCAAGGTCCGGTTGTTCAAGGCGCCACATACGTCGGAAAATTATCTGATGAAGGAAATGGGCTTTCGCATCGCCCGCAAGCACGCGAAGAAACTCCGGATCATTTCCATACTGCTCGGATTTGTAGCTCCATTTTTGCTGCTTCTCATCGCGCGTCAGACCGGCGGACTGCCCGCGGCGGCGCTCTCCGTCGCTGCGGTTTGCACGTCGCTTACGGGCGTATTGACCGAACGCTGGCTGTTTTTCGCCGAAGCGAAACACGCCGTTACTCTATATTACGGCGGTAACCTGGGTACGAATTAGACCGCCACGTCTCTGCCGCGAACTTTTGCATCGCTCTGCCGTTGAGAGAGGGAACCTCGCAACGCGGGCGGCTATGCTTCGCATCGTTGGATATTGCTTGATTTTACTGGCGTCGCTTGTTTCCGCGCGCGCTGAAGATGCGAGCAAAATATCCGATACCCAAAAATCGATCTGCCTCGTTCTCGAATCCGCCGCCCGCGCCAACGATTTGCCGGTCGAATTTTTCGCCCGTCTGATCTGGCAGGAGAGCCGCTTTCACCCAAACGTCGTTGGACCGGTCACGAGGAGCGGCAAGCGCGCGCTCGGGATCGCGCAATTCATGCCGGGCACCGCCGAGGAAAGAAATCTGCTAAACCCGTTTGATCCGCTGCAGGCGTTGCCAAAGTCGGCGGAGTTCCTGCGCGAGTTACGAAAAGAGTTCGGCAATCTCGGCCTCGCCGCCGCGGCCTATAACGCCGGTCCGCGCCGCGTTCGCGAATGGCTCGCGGGCTCCGGGCCGCTTCCTTCCGAGACACGCGCCTATGTGCGCGCGATTACGGGCGCGTCAGCGGAGCAATGGGCGAAGGGCGCCGACGCGCCGCGCGAGCCAAAATTGAATGCGAATTGCACGACGCTCATGGCGCTTCTCAAGAGCGCGCCGAGCGATTTCGTAACCGCGCTTGAGCATAAGGTCGTGACCGGCGCGATGCAGCCATGGGGTGTCATTCTCGGCAGCAATAATTCCCGCGACCGAATCTTGACGAAATACGCCGAACTGCAACGCCGTCACGCCTCCGTTCTCGCGGGCCGCGATCCGATCGTGGTCGAACGCCGGCGCGGTCCGCTTCCACGCTACAGTGTGAGGATCGGCGCGGAAACGCGTGTGGCGGCAAACGAGCTCTGCCAGCGCATCCATAAAAGCGGTGGCGATTGCGTGGTGCTGCGCAACCGGGGCGCCTGACGCCGCGGATGGAACTTGCCCCGCTTTGCCGGGTTAGTATCGGTTGCAAGGGAGTTCGCATGCCGACGCGCGCTTATTGGTCTGGAAATATTCGCCTGTCGCTGGTCTCCATTCCGATCCAGGTAATCCCCGCGACCAAGTCGGGCGCCAAGATCGCCTTCCATCAAATTCATAAGCCGAGCGGCGCGCGCATTCGCTATCAGAAGGTCGTGCCCGATATCGGTCCGGTCGATACCGACGACATCGTCAAGGGTTATGAATTGGAGAAGGGAAAATACGTTCTTCTCGAAGACAAGGAAATCGACAAGCTGAAACTCGAGGCCAAGAAGACGCTCGATCTCGTGCAATTCGTCAATGCGAACGAGATCGATCCGATTTATTTCGAACGGCCGTTTTTCGTACTGCCCGACGACGAGGAAGACGACGAAGCCTTCGTCGTGCTGCGCGACGCGCTGAAGAAAACGAAAAAAGTGGGCCTCGGCCAAATCGTCATTCGCGGCAAGGGCACGATCGTGGCGCTGAAGGCGTGCGGCAAGGGCATGCTTTTGGAAACGCTCCGCTACGCCGACGAAGTAAAAAAGGCGGATTCGGCATTTTCCAAGATCAAAGGCGAAAAACCCGATGACGACATGCTCGAGCTTGCGGAAGAGCTGATCGAAAAGAAGACGAAGAAATTCGATCCCGCCGCATTCAAGGACGCCTATGAAGAAGCGCTCCGCGAATTGATCGAGGCGAAAGCCGAGCACCGGCAGGTGCGCCAGATCGAAGAGACGCGTCCGACCGCCAAGGTGATCGACCTTATGGATGCGTTGCGGAAGAGCGTTCGCAAAAACGAAGGCGGGCGCGAAAAGAAACCGGCGAAACGCAGCAAGAAGCATTCGCGCCGTAAGGCGGCTTAATCATGCTCGACCGGCTCAAACGCTATCGCGAGAAACGGGACTTCACCCGCACGCGCGAGCCGGAAGGCGTGAAAGTAAGATCCGGAAAAAAGCTTTCTTACGTCATCCAGAAACACGCCGCTCGCCGGCTGCATTACGATTTTCGCCTTGAGTGGAAAGGCACGCTGATGAGTTGGGCGGTGCCGAAGGGCCCGAGCGAAAACCCGAACGACAAGCGTCTTGCCGTGCATGTCGAGGATCACCCGGTGAAATATGGAAGCTTCGAGGGCACGATCCCGAAAGGCGAATATGGCGGCGGCACCGTCATGTTGTGGGATCGCGGCTGGTGGGAACCGCATCAAGATCCCGACGAGGCGATGAAAAAGGGAAAACTCAGCTTTACGTTGCATGGCGAACGGCTGAAAGGCGATTGGGCGCTGGTGCGGCTCCGCGCTCGCAACAAAAAAGACAAGGACAATTGGCTGCTGATTAAGGAAAAAGATGAAGTCGCGCGCACGAAGGGAAAGCTCACCACCGAACGCGAGACCGAAAGCGTCGCGACCGGCCGCGCCATGGAAGAGATCGCCGAAGGCAAAAAGGTCTGGCACTCGAACCGGCGAAAACCGGAGCCGGAGCGTCCCGTAAAAAAAAAGAATCAAGACTCCCGGCACTCAAGCTTCCCGCATTCGTAAAGCCGCAGCTCGCCACCCTCGTCGACGCGCCGCCCGCCGGCGATAAATGGCTGCATGAAATCAAGCTCGACGGTTATCGCGCGCTCGCGTCGGTCGCAGGCGAACGCGTCGTCATCCGTACCCGCAATGCCCTCGACTGGACGGAGAAATTTTTGCCGCTCGTCGAGCCGCTTTCGAATCTGCCATGTCGCGCAGCTCTCCTCGACGGAGAAATTGCCGTCGCCGACGAAGAGGGCCATACCGATTTCGGCGCACTGCAGGAGGCGTTGTCGGAAGGAAGCGGCGGCTTCGGCTATTATATTTTCGATCTCCTTCATCTCGATGGCGAGGATCTGCGCGCTCGCCCGCTCGTTGAGCGGAAGGAAAAATTGAAATCGTTGCTGGAAGGGATCGGCGCGCCCCTTCTTTATTCTTCCCACATCGAGGGCGACGCCGATTTGATTTTTGCGCGCGCCTGCGATCTCAAGCTCGAAGGCATCATCTCGAAGAACAGAGACGATCGTTATCATTCTGGCCGCACGCAAGGCTGGCTAAAGACCAAATGCGGCATGGAGCAGGAATTTGTCATCATCGGCTGGCGGCCTTCCGACAAAGCGGGCCGGCCGTTTTCATCGCTGTTGCTGGCGGTGCATGAAGAAGGAAAGCTGCGTTATGCCGGCCGCGTCGGCACCGGATATACCGGCGAGCGGCTCGACGAACTCGCGCGAAAATTCAAGCAAAATGCGCGCGACGATCCGCCGGTGAAAGACGTTCCGCGCGCGATCGTGCGGCATGCGCATTTTGTCGATCCGGTGCTCGTCGCCGAGATTTCGTTTCGCGGCTGGACGAGGGACGGGCTTGTAAGGCAAGCGAGTTTCAAAGGGTTGCGGGCCGACAAACCCGCGCGTCAGGTTGTTCGGGAGAAGCCCATGCCGAAAGCGAAAGCTTTGAACTTATCGAAAACAGAAACCGACGAGGTTGCCGGTATCCGGATTACGCACCCCGACCGCGTCGTGTTTCCCGGTCAGGGCGTCACCAAGCGCGATCTTGCCGACTACTACACGAAAATTTCAAAGCTCATTCTGCCGCATCTCGCGGAGCGCCCGCTTTCGCTCGTGCGCTGTCCGCAAGGCCGTGAGAAGGAATGTTTTTTTCAAAAGCACGCTTCGCCGGGATGGCCGGAAGAACTGAAAAAGGTCCGCATCAAGGAGAAGTCGACAACCGACGATTATATGTATGTGGAGGACATCTCCGGCATCGTCGCCGCGGTGCAGATGGGCGTTCTGGAGCTGCACATCTGGGGCTCTCACGTCGACGCGGTCGAGAAGCCGGACCGCATGGTCTTCGATCTCGATCCCGATGAAGGCTTGCCGTTCGGCCGGGTGAAGGAGGCCGCGCTCGATCTCCGAAAACGCCTCAAGCAATTCAAGCTCGAATCCTTCGCCATGGCGAGCGGCGGCAAAGGCATTCATGTCGTCGTGCCGCTCGCGCCGAAACATTCCTGGGACGAGCACCGCGCTTTCTCGGAAGCGCTCGCGCGGCTGATGGAGGAGCAAGACCCCGAACACTACGTCGCCAACATGTCGAAGAAAAAACGCCGCGGCCGGATCTTTGTCGATTATCTGCGCAATCAGCGCGGCTCGACCGCGATCTGTCCGTATTCGACGCGGGCGCGCAAAGGCGCGCATATCGCAGTGCCCCTATCCTGGCAGGCCGTCGCGAAGCTGAAAAACGCCCAGCCCTATAGCGTCGCGGACGCGGCGAAACTCGCCCGGGCGGCCGATCCCTGGAAAGGTTACGGCTCGCTCAAGCAGTCTCTGCCGAAGTTGTAGCGAAAACGCCGAAAACTGCCGCGTGTAGGCGAAAAATGTACAACCCGCCACGATTTTGTCGGCAGAATTTTAACTTTCTTAAAGGAGCTTTCGTTTGTTCGCTGCCAGAACGGCGGCTGAGGGAACGAGAGATCCATGAAACTGAGTATCAAGATCGTTGCAGCCGGCATGGCCTTCGCCGCCATCCCGGCCGCTGCCGCTTTCGCGGCGGAATCCGCGACCAAGGATGAAGCGCAGGCCATGGTGCATAAGGCCGTTGCTTTCATCAAAACTGAGGGCGCCGAGAAGGCCTATCCGGTGATCAGCACCAAAGGCGGCCAGTTCTCCGACCGCGACTTATATATCGTCGTCTATGGGCTCGACGGCAAAGTGCTCGCGCACGGCGCCAATCAGAAGCTCGTCGGCAAGGATTTGATCGAGGCGCAGGACGTCGACGGAAAGTATTTCGTCAAGGAGCGCACCGAACTCGGCCGCAAGCAGGCTTCCTTCTGGCAGGACTACAAGTTCGTCAATCCGACGACCAAGAAGGTCGAGCCGAAGGAAATGTATTGCGAGCGTGAATCGGAAACCGTCGTCTGCGGCGGCGTTTACAAGAAGTAAGCAGCAGCGGAGCCGCCGGGAAGGCGGCTCCGTTTCCATCGTGGCGGTTTGATCTGGCTTGGTGATTGAGATGGCTTGGTTCGGAAATTTGCGAATTCGCTGGAAGATCCTGCTCGCGCCCGCATTCCTGATTTTGACGCTGGTCGCGCTCGGCAGCTACGTGTTGCAGACACAATGGGAAAATCAGGCGACCTTGCAGCAGCTGATGAACGGTCCCGTCCGTCAAGCGGAGGTCGTTGCCGATTTCAGCGCCGCCGCCTGGGCGGTGCAGACGCGGCTCTATCATCTGACTGCGACCGCGGCGAATGAGAGCGATAAAGGAAAAATCGCGACCGTCGCGCAGGAGACCAGCGAGAGCATCATCGATCTTTCCGGCAAAGTGCTTTCGCTCGAACAGTTGAAAGCCAACAAAACTTCGAACTCGTTCGGCAAGCTCAAGGAAACCGTCGACAAATATACCAAGCAGGCGAACGGCGTGATCGACATGGCGGACACCGACGCCGGTTCCGCGCTGATGTTCATGATGAGCGCGCAGCGCAGCTTCGCCGAGATCGTTTCGCTCACCGACGAATTGATGCAGCTCAGCAAGCAGGCGCGCGACCGCGAAGTAGTGCGCGTCGATCAAAGCATGAGCCAGCAGGCCAAGGTGCTCGCCGCGCTCGTGTTGATCGCGGTTCTCGTCGGCTGTGCCGTTTCGTTCCTCGTCAGCCGTGCGATCACGAAGCCCGTGATTTCGCTCGCCAACGTCATTCAGCGCATCGCCGGCGGCGATTTTGAGGTCGCGATTCCGGCGACGTCGCAGCGCGACGAAATCGGCTCGATCGCGGGCGCGGTGGTTTCGCTGAAGGAGGCGAGCCAGGAAGCCGCCTCGCTGCGCCAGCAGCAGGAAGACGCGAAGGCCCATAGCGAGGCCGAGCGCCGGGTTGCGCGCGAAAACCTCGCGGCTGAATTCGAGCGCCAGATGCAGGGCGTGATGAACGCGGTCGCGGAAGCGACCCGCCTCGTCGGCGAAAGCGCGAACAACGTCGCAACGATCGCAACGCAAGCGGGCTCCCGTACTTCGGCGGTCGCCGACGCGGCGCAAGTCGCGTCATCGGGCGCGGAAACCATTGCCGCGTCGTCGGAGGAAATGTCATCCTCCATCGCGGAAATTTCGCGTCAGGTCGGCACCGCGCGCGACTTCTCGCGTGAGGCCGTCGCGCATGCCGGCGGCTCGAGCAACATCATCAAGAGCCTCGCCGAGTCGGCGCAGCGCATCAACGAAGTCGTGAAGCTGATCAGTGAGATCGCCGAACAGACGAATTTGCTGGCGCTGAACGCCACGATTGAAGCCGCGCGCGCCGGCGAAGCGGGCCGGGGGTTTGCGGTCGTTGCGTCCGAAGTGAAAGCGCTCGCCGCCCAAACCGCGAAGGCGACCGGCGAGATTTCGGCGCAGGTCCAGGCGATCCAGACGGCGACGAACGAAGCCGTTCAGTCGACGGAAGCGATCGTTTCCGACATCTCCAAGATTTCCGAGATCACGGTTGCGATCGCATCCGCGGTCGAGGAGCAGGACGCCGTGACGCGCGACATCGCGTCCAGCATCGAAGCCTCGTCAGCCTCCACGAAGCAGGTCACGACCGATATTGGCGAGCTCGACATCGCGGTGGCAGCGACCGGCAAGGCCTCGCGCGACATGCTGACGGCGGTGAAAACCCTCGACGAGCAGTCGCAAAACCTCAGCGGCGCGGCCGAAACCTTCCTGCGCGGACTACGCGCGGCCTAAAACCGAGCGGCGGCGCGCTGTCAGCGCGCCGTCCACGTCTTGAAATCGGCTTCCGAAACGCTCGGGAGCTTCTTCACAAAGGCGACGATCTTCCAGATTTCGTCGTCCTTCACGTCGATCGCGGCGAATCCCGGCATACCGGTGAATTTCAGGCCGTTTTTCACCACCCAGAAAATCTGCTCGGGCGTCCGGTGCGGACCGACCTCGGCAAGGTCTGGCGGCGAGGGATAAAGCGCCTCGGAGAATTTTGCCCAGGTCGCGCCCGGCGCGCCATGGCAAGTCACGCAGCCGCGCTCGGAAAATGCCTTCGCGCCGGCTTGCACCGTCGCGGGATCGTCGAGCGAGCCCGTCGGCTTGTCGGTGGCGTGATGGTTGATCGAGGCGATGCGCACGCGGTCGAGCGCCGAAGTCACGATATTGAAGTGCTGGTCGGTCGCCGCGACGTTATAAAATCCGCCGAAGAAATAAATGGGCAGCGCAATCGCAAGGATGATTGCGAGTGCGCCAATCGCAGCCAGTAATCGCATGGGCGTCCTCCCGTTGGGTCGCAACTCCGTAGTAAACACCGATCGGCGTGGTTTGGTGCCATTCCACGACGAAAATTGATTGCCCTTAAGCCGGCGCCGGGATCACCCGGATCGGCTTTCCGTCGAGCCACGCGCGAATGTCCTCCGCCATCTGCGTGTAGAAGCGGCGGTATCCTTCGGCGGTGACATAGCCAAGATGCGGCGTGATGACGGCGCGCTCTACCTTCCGGAACGGATGATCGAGCGGCAAAGGCTCCACGTCATAAACATCGACTCCCGCACCGGCGATTTTATTCCCTTGGAGCGCCGAAATAAGCGCCGCCTCATCGACGATCGGCCCCCGCGACGTATTGATGAGATAGGCGCTCGGCTTCATCAGCGAGAATTCGGGAGCGCCAATCGCGCCCCGCGTGCGGTCGGAAAGCTGCGTGTGAATCGTCACGAAATCGGATTGGCGGAAAAGGTCTTCCTTGCTGACGCGTTTTGCGCCGGCGGCAGTCGCCTTTTCATCGGTGAGATTCTGGCTCCACGCGATCACGTTCATGCCGAATGCATTGCCGATCGTCGCGACCCGGCTGCCAAGCTTGCCGAGCCCGAAAATGCCGAGCGTCTTTCCCGCGAGCTCCGTTCCGAGCGTCGATTGCCATGGCGCGCCCGCTTTCAGCCGCGCATTCTCGAAACCGATCTTGCGCGTGAGCTCCAGCATCAGGCCGAAAGTCAACTCCGCCGTCGGCGTGCCAATGGATTCCGTGCCGCAAACCGGAATGCCGCGAGCGGCCGCAGCCTTGATGTCGATGGCGGCGTTCCGCATGCCGCTGGTGACGAGGAGCTTCAGGTTGGGAAGCGCATCGATGACTGCCCGGTCGAACAGTGTGCGCTCGCGCATCAGGCAAAGGATGGAAAAATCCCGCAACGTGTCCGTGAGCGTCTTGCCGAGCGGCTCCGTAAACACGGTGATATCCGCGTCCTTTTTCACGCTCGTCCAGTCGGCAAGAGAAAGAGCCACGTTTTGGTAGTCGTCCAGAATGGCGCAGCGATGTCGCATGAGGGTCTCGGGCAATTTTCGGGCGGGTGAGGGCGTTTCTTATACCTCGCGCGACGGTTCGCTGCCGTACAATAGATGTTGAAAAGGCGTGCGAGGTTCCCGGAGATGGCCGGCTGCCGGGCCTGTTGTACCAAAGCCACAGGCATGGAAAAACGCGGCGTACGCGTATACGGCATTGCAATATCGGATATTGTGCCTCGATCCGGTTACCATCCGGCGACCGGGTATTTCATATTTCAGGGTAACGGCTTCGCATGAAAGCCCCCCGCTTGGTGAGCTTGGCCGCTGTCGCGGCCGCGTTTCTCTATCTCGGCTGCCTGCCGGCGGCCGCCGAGACCGCGGCTGCGCCCCAGGACAACGCATCTTCCATCAAGCCGATCATGGCGCCGCCCGCCGCGAAGAAGACCTCTTCCGCGCGCGCTTCAAGGCAGAAGACCGCGCCAAAAGACGTCCATGTTTATCTGTTTCGCGGCTTGTTGAATGTCTTTTCGCTCGGCATGGATGAGCTGGCCGACAAGATCCGCGCCACCGGCATCGCTGCGACCGTCTACAACCACACCGAATGGGAAGAGATCGCGGCCCAGATCGCGGCCAAATACAAGAACGGAAATCATTCGCCCATCATTCTGATCGGCCATTCGCTCGGTGCCGACGCGGTGATGTTCATGGCGGCGTCGCTCGGCCGCCAGGGCATCCCGGTAGCGCTCGTCGTTCCTTTTGACGGAACGCAAACGCTCGTCGCCTCGAGTAATGTCGCGCGCGTCCTGAATCTCACGCAGCGCGATTATGCGTATGCGCGGCGAGGCTCGGGATTCCACGGCGAGTTGAAAAATCTCGATGTCAGCGGCGAGGGCGTCGATCATCTGAATATCGACAAGTCGCCGCGCTTGCATGCGCTCGTGTTGAGCAATATCGCCGCGATCGTGAAAAAAGGCGAGACACCATCATCCTTCGCGACATTCTCGCCGGATGAAAAAGAACAGGCAAGGCCGATGCCGAAGCCCGCGCCGGCGGAGATCGCGGCAAAGCCTGAGCCTTCGCAAGAAAAGCCGGCGGAAATTCCTGCCGCCGCCGATGTTGCAGCCAAGCCCGCGCCGGAAACGCCGAAGGCGGAAGCCGCACCGACCATGGCGCCGTCGCCTGCGCCTGCGTCGCCCGCCGTTTCAGCGGCGGTCGGGTCGTCCTCGCCCGTTCCGCCGACTCCGGTTGTTCCTCCGGCAGTTGCCCCGCAACCCGCCAGTGTGCCCGCGCCGGCGGCACCGGTGAGCGCACCGGCGGAATCCGCGCCGCAACCCGCGAGCGTGACGCCGCCCGCAAAGCCGGTCGCGATCCCTGCGCCGGATCGGCTCGAATACGAAAAGCTCGTATTGCCGAAGCGCTAGCGCTTCACACTCAGCTCTTGGGAAGCTTGCCGCCGATCCCTTCAGTGATTTCGGCTGCCGCGCGTTTCACCATCGGTCCGAGCTCGCCGAGGCGCTCGTCGCTCATGCGCACCATCGGGCCGGAGATCGAAATCCCGCCCATCACTTCGCCGTACTCGTTGAAGACGGCAGCGCCCACGCAGCGCATGCCTTCCGCGCGCTCTTGGTCGTCGACCGCCCAGCCGCGTTTGCGAGCAGCCTCAAGATCCTTCAAGAGCTGCTCCGGATCGACAATCGTGTGTTCGGTGAATTTCGGCATGCCGACGCGGTGCAGGCGCTGCGCCACCGCTTCGTCGCTGAGCGAAGCGAGAATCGCCTTGCCGATCGAGGAAGCATGCAGCGAGCCGCGCGAGCCGGGCCGGTGGAAGGCGCGAATGGCCTGGTGGCTCTCCATCTGCGAGATGAAGACGATGTAATCGTCCTTCTCGATTCCGATGGAGGCGGTCTCGCCCGTCGCTTCCATCAGCCGGCGGATGATGCTGCGGCCGGTATCGACAAGCTTTCGGTTGCGCAAAAAGGCCGCGCCTACTTTGAAGGCTTTCACGCCAATCAGGTAATGGCCCTGTGAGCCGACGCATTGCACGAAGCCCGCGCTCTTGAGCGTGTTGAGAATGCGATGGGCGGTGGAGGGGGCGATGCCCGCGCGCTGCGCAATGGTGGTCAGCGATAACCCGTCCGCTTCGGCGATGATCCCCAGGAGTGTCAGCCCGCGGTCGAGGGCCTGCACCGAATGGGCATGAGCCTGCTGGGAAGCAGGGGCCTCTGCCTCGCCGGGAATGCCTTTCACCAGCCTTGGTCTGCCCGCCATTGCCGAACCTCTCTCGTATTTCCTGCTCGTAGCACAAAAAGCCGCGCCTTTTGACGCTTATTCGCGCTTGCAAAGAACCATGAATCATGGAAACTATTTCCATGATACGGAATTAAGCTCTGATCTATGATAAATAAGGCCGATTTGGACTGTTATCCCACCTTGTGAAAATGGAAGATATTTCCATTGCAAAGGGAGGAAATTCTGGAATACCGTATGCCAAGGGTTCCAGATTTCCAAGGGACAAGTAGGGAGAAGACCGGTGAAGACGTCGGTGGGGCTGAAAGAAAAAGCGGGTGCGGATTCGTTTTTCTCGGCGGACCTCGCGAGCGCCGATGACGAAGTGGCGGGCGCGATCGGCCGCGAACTGCACCGCCAGCAAAATGAAATCGAGCTGATCGCGTCGGAAAATATCGTGAGCCGCGCCGTGCTGGAGGCCGCAGGCTCCGTCCTCACCAACAAATATGCCGAAGGCTATCCCGGCAAGCGCTATTACGGCGGCTGCCAGTTCGTCGATGAAGCCGAGACGCTCGCGATCGAGCGCGCGAAGAAACTCTTCAACTGCGGCTTCGCCAATGTGCAGCCGAATTCCGGCAGCCAGGCAAACCAAGCTGTTTTTCTCGCGCTCGCGCAGCCGGGCGATTCGATTCTCGGTCTGTCGCTCGCGGCCGGCGGCCATCTCACCCACGGCGCGCCGCCGAATCTCTCCGGCAAATGGTTCAAGGCGCACGCCTACGGCGTGAGCAAAGAAACCCAGCGCATCGACATGGAAGAAGTCGCGGGGCTCGCGCGCGAGCACAAGCCGAAGATCATCATCGCCGGCGGCTCCGCCTATCCGCGCACCATCGACTTCGCCGCCTTCCGCAGGATTGCCGATGAGGTGGGCGCGTATCTGATGGTCGACATGGCGCACTTCGCCGGACTCGTCGCAGGCTGGCATCATCCGAGCCCGCTGCCGCACGCGCATGTCGTCACCACGACGACGCACAAGACGCTGCGTGGCCCGCGCGGCGGCATGGTGCTGACCAACCACGAAGACATCGCGAAGAAAATCAATTCGGCGGTTTTCCCCGGCCTGCAAGGCGGGCCGCTCATGCACATCATCGCGGCGAAGGCGGTGGCTTTTGGTGAAGCGCTGAAGCCCGACTTCAACATTTACGCCCGCTCGGTGATCGAAAACTGCAAGGTCATGGGCGAGATGCTGCTGGAGGCCGGTTACGACCTCGTCACCAAGGGCACCGACACGCACCTTATCCTTCTCGATCTTCGTCCGAAGAAGCTCACCGGCAACATCGCCGAAAAGGCGCTCGGCCGCGCGCATATCACCTGCAACAAGAACGGCGTGCCGTTCGATCCCGAGAAGCCGACGGTCACGTCCGGCATCCGGCTCGGCTCCGCCGCCGGCACCTCGCGCGGTTTTGGCATCGCCGAATTCCGCGAAGTCGGCCGCCTCATTGTCGAAGTGCTCGACGGTCTCGCCAGGAACGGCGAGGCGGGCAACGCCGCGACCGAAGCCTCAGTCAAAGCGCGCGCCATTCAGCTCTGTCAGCGATTTCCGATCTACGCCTGATCTGCCGAACCACCGCAACGTACTTTTGGGAGAAAGAAATGTCTGGATTTCATGGTCTCTTCACCCCCGGCCCGACGAACATGCCGTTCCCGATCCGGCAGGCGATGGACGTCCCGATGGAAGACATCCGGGCGCCAGATTTCCCGAATTTCACGCTGCCGCTCTTCCAGGATTTGAAAAAGGCATTCAAGACCGAAAAGGGCCAGGTCTTCATCTTCCCGTCCTCCGGGACGGGAGGCTGGGAGGCCGCGATCACGAACACTTTGTCCCCCAATGATAAAGTTCTGATCGCGGTCTTCGGCCAGTTTTCGCACCTTTGGGCGGATCTCTGCCGCCGCAAGGGCCTCAACGTCGAAGCGATGGAGTGCGAGTGGGGCGAGGGCTTCCCGGTCGAACTCGCGGCGGAAAAACTCACCGCCGACAAGGCGCACGAGATCAAGGCCGTGCTCGTCTGTCACAACGAGACGACGACGGGCGTCACCAGCGATCTCGCCGGTGTCCGCAAGGCGCTCGACGCGGCGAAGCACCCGGCGCTCCTGATGGCCGACGGCATCAGCTCGATTGCCTCGATCGACTTCCGCATGGACGAGTGGGGCGTCGACTGCGCGGTCGCCGGATCGCAAAAAGGCTTCATGCTGCCGACGGGCCTCGCGATCGTCGCGGTCAGCCAGAAGGCGCTCGAAGCGCACAAGTCCGCGAAGCTGACGCGCTGCTTCTTTGATTTCGCCGACATGATGCGCACCAACAAGGACGGCTACTTCCCGTATACGCCGGCCACCACCTTGATGCGCGGCCTTCGTGCTTCGCTCGACATGCTGTTCGCCGAAGGTTTGGAAAATGTCTTTGCGCGTCACAATCGCATCGCCGAAGGCGTGCGCCAGGGCGTCGCGGCCTGGGGCCTGTCGCTCTGCGCCAAGGAGCCGAAGTGGCACTCCGACACGGTCAGCACTGTGATGGTGCCGAAGGGCTTCAACAGCGAGGATGTCGTGAAGACCGCCTACTATCGCTACAAGATGTCGCTCGGCCTCGGCCTCACCAAGATCGCCGGCAAAGGCTTCCGCATCGGCCATCTCGGCTACTTCAACGACATCATGGCGCTGCAGGCGCTCGCCGGCGCCGAGATGGCGCTGATGGATGTCGGCATTCCGATCGAGGCTGGATCGGGCGTTGCCGCGGCCCAGCAGTTCTATCGCAAGTCCGCGCCGCAAATTCAGTTGGCCAAAGTCGCCTAAGGAAAATCAGCGCATGAAAGTCTGTATCTACGGAGCAGGCGCGATCGGCGGGTACCTCGCGGCCGGTCTCTCGGAGGTCGACGGCGTCGAGTTGTCGCTGATCGCGCGCGGGCCGCATCTCGCGGCGATCCGCGAAAACGGACTGAAGCTCCTGATCGGCGGCAAGGAGAAAATCTGCAAGCCGAAGGCGACGAAATATCCCGTCGACCTCGGCCAGCAGGATTACGTCATCGTCTGCCTGAAAGCGCACCAAGCTTGGGAATCGGCCGAGGACATGCGGCCGCTTCTCGGCCCGCACACCACGGTCGTCACCGGCCAGAACGGCGTGCCGTGGTGGTACCCCTACGGCCTCGGCTCGAAGTTTGCAGACATGCGTCTTGCAAGCGTCGACCCCGACGGCCGCCAGTGGAAAGAGATTGGCCCGGAGCGCGCGATCGGTTGCGTTGTTTATCCCGCGACTGAAATTACCGAGCCCGGCATCGTCAAACACTCCTACGGCAAAAAATTCGCGCTCGGGGAGCCGAATGGCGGCATGTCCGACCGCGCGAAGAAACTATCGGAAGTTCTGGAGAAAGCCGGCTTCGAGGCGCCGGTCTTGCAAGACATCCGTAGCGAAATCTGGCTCAAGCTCTGGGGCAATCTCTGCTTCAATCCGATTTCGGCGCTCACCCGCACCACGCTCGATGTCGTCGCGACCGAGCCCAGTCTGCGCTCGCTCTCCTACAGCATGATGGAAGAGGCGCAGGAGATCGCCGAGAAGTTCGGCGCCTCCTTCCGGGTCGACATCAACCGCCGCATCAACGGCGCCGCCAAAGTCGGTGCGCACCGCACCTCGATGCTGCAAGACCTGGAGAATGGCCGTCCGCTCGAAATCGATGCGTTGTTAACATCGGTGCAGGAGATGGGCCGCCTGGTGAACGTTCGCACCCCCCATATCGACGCGGTGCTCGGGCTCGTGCAGCAGCTCGGACGTTCGCTGCAAATCTACCCGACCTTTCCGAATGTAGTGGCCAAACCCGGACATTCTTCTAGAATGCAGGAGAACCATTCAGTCCCTGCCTAGAAATCCGGAAGTGATGATGAAGATTGTGTTTTTGGATCGCGGAACGATCGGGCCGAGCGTTGAGCTTTCGCGCCCGTCGTTCCCGCACGAGTGGAAAGAGCACGGCGCGAGCAAGCACGAGCAGGTCGTCGAACGCCTGAAAGGCGCGAATATCGCGATCACCAACAAGACGCCGATCCGCGAAAAGGATCTCGATCAGTTACCCGATCTCAAGATGATCGCGATGGCCGCGACCGGCTATGACGTAGTCGATGTCGCCGCCGCGCAAAAGCGCGGCATCGTCGTCTCGAACATCCGCGGCTATGCCGTGAACACCGTGCCCGAGCACACTTTTGCGCTCATTCTTGCGCTTCGGCGCTCCATCGCGGGCTACCGGCAAGATGTGATCGACGGCGAATGGCAGAAGGCCGGACAGTTCTGCTTCTTCACCCAGCCGATTAAGGATCTTGCTGGCTCGACGCTTGGCATCATCGGTGAGGGCGCGATCGGCCAGTCGGTGGCGAAAATCGGCCAGGCCTTCGGCATGAAGACGCTGTTCGCGGCACATAAAGGCGTTTCCGGCCTCGGGCCTCTTTACACCCCGTTCGACGAAGTGCTGGAGACGAGCGACGTCATCACGCTGCACAGCCCGCTGATGCCGGCGACGCGCAACATGATCGCGATGCCCGAATTCAAGAAGATGAAAAAGAAGCCGCTCCTCATCAACACTGCGCGCGGCGGGCTTGTCGTGGAAAAGGACCTTGTTCAAGCGATCAAAGAAGGATTGATCGCGGGCGCGGGCTTTGACGTTCTCACCGTCGAGCCGCCGCCGCCCGATCATCCGTTCAACGAAATTTTGAACCGTCCGAATTTCATTGTGACACCGCATGTGGCTTGGGCCAGCGAAGAAGCGATGCAAACGCTTTGGGAGCTTTCCAGCACATTGGGATCCTAAGCTTAGAATTCCACGTGGACAAGTTGTCGCGGCCGCTTCTATAGTGTCACCTAAATACTAGTGACTCCAGCGTAACTGGACTGGCCACAGTTAGGCCGCAAATGTAATCACACTGGCTCACCT
>JADMIO011602897.1_pt1 | contig 26419 bp, 25 predicted proteins | sample 8958161 | NCBI WGS metagenome assembly JADMIO01 (sample SAMN16585339, study PRJNA669376) | soil metagenome | isolation source: Crop rotation soil | place: USA: Cullars Rotation, Alabama | collected 2011 | reverse complement strand
CGCGACAACTTGTCCACGTGGAATTCTAAGCTTAGGATCCCAATGTGCTGGAAAGGATCGACGCGATCTCGGCATACAGCTGGCGCGCGAGTGGATCGGCAAACATCGGACCGATCGTCATGTAGTAATCGTGCGTCTGGTTTTCGGCGGCCGTGATCGTCATCGCGTGCAGCTTCGTCAACGGATCTGCATCGGCAGCGGTGTAGTGTTTGCGAAGATTGTCCTCGGGCGCGCGATGCTCGACGATCGTCGGACGTTCGGGAATGATGTCGGAATTGCTTTGCACAAAAAGTGTCGATGAACCGCTGCGGCTTCGCCGCCTGATGTGAGGCGTGGCTCTGCCACGCCGTAAATCCTGAATTAAACCAAGGGGCCTTTGCCCTCGTTCGGGCTCAGCCCTTTCCGGGGGCAAAGCCCGATTGATAGCTAGAGGCCATCGGCGAGGCGTAGCGACGCCTCACATCCGGCGGCGAAGCCGCACTCTCGCGCGAGCGGCAGTCGCACCTCGCCGTTGAGCATGCGTGCCATGGCGTGGGACATGCGCAGAGCGTCCGACTCGAGACCGTTCATGAGAATGATGCGGACGCGCGTGAACGCATCGTCATCGAGTTTGCTGGTTGGCGCTTGCACGAGCTCGCGCCAGGTAAACTGTTGTTTTTCGAGCGGCGTTCCTTTTTCTTTTAGTATGTCGAGAGTCATGAATCTCCTTACCACGCGTGACACGAAGACACGTCCACGTATCGCACGCGTATCGTTTAGTTGTTTGTGTGGGCGCGAAGGTAAGAGATGATCAGAACACCGTCGGTACGATGACGAACGTTATGACACTAGCGTGAGTTATTGGTCATCATCCTCGTGAAGTTTTGCCGCCCACGCGCTTTGCGCATAGCGACGGCGCAACATCGCTTCGGCTGCGTGCTTCGTTTTTTCGTCGTATGCCCAACTATCGCAGCCGTACTTGTACTGCTCGTTCGCTTTTACAGCGATGAACAAAGCTTCGGGTATTCGCGGATCGAGCGGTGCTGTTCTCGCCCACTCGAGCACTTGTTTACCGAGAAAACTCTTGCCGTCGGCGAGCGCTTGCAGCGCGACGCGTTCGCGGCGTGCCGTTTCCAATTCTGCTGCGGTCAGGAAGCTCGGCTTGGGAACGACTTTCGCTATTTCATTACCACTGTCGTCGTAATCAGTATCTTCCTGCGGACACCACCACGCGCTTTCAAAGTAGTAATCCAATTGTTCGCTGGTTGAAAATACCGGCAAGCCGCCCTGGACGTACGGCGACAGACTGGGAAACTTCAACAACGCGTAAAGAGCCGCGTTGTGTCGCTGCCTTGGTGTTTGCGCCTTGAGATACGGCTTCAAAACAGCGGACATTTCGGGCGCGAGTCGCAGCACTTCGGGCGCGATACTTACCGCGACGTCGTCTTTGTTGAGCAGGATCGCGCGCGTCCACGCCGCGAGCGCGAGACTACGTTGCAGATAATCCGGCAGTTCGCCATTGCGCGCTGCTTCGACTAAGCGTTGCAGCGGAAAATGCCAATTGAACATGTCGGTCGTGTTCGGGTCGAACGCCATCCGATCGTCCCACGGCAACAGGTCCTTGTAATTCTCGTCGATTCTGCGTTCGTATTCTTCTTTGGTTTGATCAGAATACTGTTCGTTCCACCACTGCTTATCTTTTTCGCGCAGTTCGAGCAACGAGCCAAGACCGTTTTCGCTGTAGAACGCGATCGGCTTTCGCGGAGTCGACTTTAGAAACTCGTTCAGGTCTTTCGCTAACGACATGCGTTGTTCGATGAAGAGGTTCTGAGCGGAGATCGGGAGCAGTTCCGCCGGCGCGGAAAGTATCTCGTCGAGCAGCTTTCGCGCTTCGTCCGGTTTGCCGGTCGCGATTTTCAAACGGATGAGGTGGTATGCGATGGTCGGATAAGCCGGATCGTCTCGCGCGATCTTTTCCGCCGCGCGTATCAGGTCGGCGAGTCGCGGCGATGACTTGTCAGCCTTTGTCAGCGCGGCCAGCAGCCAGGCGTGTGAATCAGTGTCGCGCCATTTCGCCAACGCATGATGATAAGAAGTGGCGTCGGGCATTTGCAGCGTAACGATCCAATCGGTGAGATCGGTTGCGCGGAAAAACTCGGGCACAAGATCCGGCGTGAGTTGGCCGCATTCCCGGCGGCAACCTTCATACTGCGATAAGCCGCCCGCTCCGTATTTGCGATTCGGACTCAGGTTCCATTGCCGGGTTTGCAGTGCGGCGCGGTGCGACTCCTTCACATCCTTGATCTCGTCGGGAGTGAGTGGGCGGCCCAGCTTCTGTTCGAACGACAGGAGAATTTCTGCTTCGGGCGTGTCGGGTTTGAAATCCTCCGGGATATACCGCTCGATATTGCCGTCGGGCTTTTTAAGCGCGAGGAGGACGGCGATCAGTTCGCCGCGTTGCACCTTCTCGTATCGTTCCTGCGACGCTTTCCAGGTCGGATTCTCTGGCGGTTTCTCTTCCGTCGACTCTCTTCGTTGCTCTTCGTCTTTCAGGATACGCGTCTGGAGTTTGTCGAAGAGCCAATCGTAGTCGATCAAATCCTGGCGCAGGTTGTCGTCGTTGCCCGTCGCGAGCAGTTGACCGAGTTCAACTACACGCTCTTCGGGATGCGAGTGATACTTCACGAGGGCCAGCAGTTTTCGGGAAGCGTTGGCAAATTTGCCGCCGGCTGCGATCAAGACTTCTAGATGAGTCTCAGCCTGCGCGCAGACTTCGCGCTTTTTTGTTTGATTCTCTGTGAGGCTGGCCTGGCGCACGAGCGTGCGGCCGATGAGATAAGCGGCAAGATCTTTCCAGGGCGAATCGTTGTCGGCGGCGATCTGTTCAAAGCGAATCCGCGCCTCGTCAAAGTTCAACGAGTAAAAGTATGAGGCCGCGATTTGATAGGCGCGATCCTTGCGCAACCATGTTGGACTCTCTTCGCCGAGCTGGGTCGGGACGTGTGAGCCGCCCGAGCAATTCTCAAAAACGGTGTCTTGCGTTTCGAGCCACGCCTTGACGCTGGCGCTCTCAGCGCCGTAACTCGCGGCGCGGACTTTAAGTGTTTCGGTCGCGACTTCGAACGCGTTCGGCGTGCAGTTGGGAAAGAAATCGTAAGAGCCGCCGTTCTGTCGATCCGCGTAAATTTGCGGGAGCTTTTGATCGTCGCCGAAGAGTTCCTTGCGTGTCTTCACCCACGCTTTCACTGCATCTTCAGTCGAGTCTTCTTCCGGCGCGGCGCCTTTGAGCGCGTCAAGCAGCTCTCGTTGTTCCTCCCCGGTGAATGAGCCGCCGTTGAGATAACGGTAGGCGATAACGAGAGTCTTGCGTCCGAGCGACGGGCGCACGATGCCGATTTTGCCGGCGGTGAATTCTGCAAACGGCAGGTCAGGTGATTCCTTGAAGACGAAGATCGGCTCGGTGGGCCATGGACCACACGCGATTGCGGGAGCGGCGTAGTTGAGCAGCAGCAATACGACGAGCGTAACGGCAAGAGCACGATGTGGGAGTTTCATTTAGTGCACCTCTTGTGGCAGCCTCTCGTGTTGGAGGTCTCGCAGATCTTTTTCGGTCCACGCGCGCGCGTTGAAGATGTACTTGCGACGCGTGGTGTCGAAGTTGATCTCGATGGGTTCGTCGAGTGCGACGCCGTAACTGCGACGGCAAAGCGGTTCGCGAAAATCGTTGCCGGTGGTGAGAAAGGTTCTGATCGAGCGGCTGTCGCTGCCCATGCGGAAGATCATGGGGACGGCCTCGTCGACTGGTAAGTCGTCGAGCCAGCGATCGCCTACGCAAAACGACGCGAGTGCGGTCATTGATAAAGGCATGTTGTCGGGTAGCTTTTGTCTTAGTTGGTTCAGCAGATCTCGATAATAATCGCGTTCGGAGCGTGCGGCGTCGAAGTCGATTTGGATAGCGGAGACGTTTCGCAGTGTCGCGGTTTTGAGGACGAGTTCGATGAGCTTCTGTTTTTGTGTGTTGCTGAGGGCAGTGGGCAGGCCGGTTGTTTTTTGTGACTCGATGCGCGTGACCGCGATGAGTTTTGTCTCTGGCTTTACCTTTAGTGGTTGCCGCCGCGGGTTGTAGTCGACGGCGTCGTTTTTGAGGATTAGGGTTTGAGCGAGAAACGCGACTGCAAACTGCTGCGAGTCGAGAAACTCGAGTTCCTCCGGCCGCTCCCATGCCCACAGGATCTGGTTTGGAAAGTGGATCTCGTCGAAGCGATTGCGCGTCTCGAGTTTGGGGCGCTTGTTTCGCTCGCTCGTCGCGACTGTATTTCGGCAAGAGACGGACAGGCTCATCGCCACGACACCGAGCACCAGACCAAGCACTTTTAGTTTCTTGTTCATCAGAGCCGAAGTTAACCAAAACGCGTCCGCTATTTTGAGGCTAACGGCTGGAAATCATAGCGTACCCTCCTCAGTCGCGAGCAGTGGAAACCACGCCCGGAACACGATTATGGGTTGTCGCGAGTTGGGTTAATGGCGGTTGGTCTGGTCGTTCGTTACGCCGCGTTCTTGAAGTGCAGTTTGGCTCGCACGCCGAGCGAGGACAACACACGCAGCATGAGATCGGTTGAAACATCATGAGTATTGCGGTTCAAGATAGCAGTGACGCGGGTGCGCGATGTGTGAGCCAGTCGCGCTACATCGGCATGCGTTAATCCCTTTTTCGCCACCACCTCAATAATCTTTTTGTTCAGGTTGCTGCGGAACTCGATCTCCATTCCGTGCGCCGGTGTCAGCCCCAATGCTTTGGCGAGATCTCGAGCGTCGCGAGTGATGACCGGTTTAACTTTTTTCATCGAGCATCTCCTTGAGTCTATCTCTTGCTACGGCAATCTCATGCTGCGGAGTTTTCTGCGTTTTCTCGTTCGCGACAGAGGCATTGAAATCTTCACACCCGCCTGTAAATCAAAGACGACTTTGCCTACTTCCCGCCTCACTTCTTTTGGAAAACCTCTGATGATAGCCAATGCCTTCGGGTGAAATGCGGCGAGCTTCACTGAAGCAGTGTCCCAGATACGGGACGTTTACGTCAAGCTGTCGAGTGAACTGCCAATGCACTGTTTAAGATTCAGGGGTGCTGCTCATGGAATCAAGATGGTTCGAACCGTGTTTGCAGTCTCCAAACGACCGCATGCTACACTGGCCGCACGCACGTCAATCATGCAATGTGCCCCTGTAGCTCAACGGTTAGAGCAGCAGACTCATAATCTGTTGGTTCGGGGTTCGAATCCCTGCGGGGGCACCAGCTAAGGTTCGTTCACTCTTGAGTTTTGCTTTACGGATTTCGCTTTGACGTAGTCTGTCCTTCATTTCACCAATGTTTTGCATCGCTCGGACACGCGACTTCTTTGAAAGTGCGGTCAGTCAGGTCGATTAGGACCTTGGCGGCAGCTAATTCATCAAGCGCTCCATCGACCGAGCAACCAAGTCGAAATAGCTGCCCCTCCTTCGCAAACAACAGGTCGCCGGATTGACACCAATCAGCCCAATCTATTCTGCCGAGCGAGATCGTTGAACCGTTCGTCCGATCAGCGACAATGTACTCGATGATGTACCAGGGGCCCTCGCGCTCATGAAGCCCTTGAAACTGCATCTGCAACTCATACCTCGCCTCTGACGTGGGATGTGGCTTGGCCCATATATAAGGCGGATTAAATTCGATCGAAACGGAAGCGCGGCTGCCGCGTCTGAACGCCTTGCCCGCTTGAAGAACTCGCCAACCATCACGGCTCATTCGTGCGTCCATGATGGGACTGTCTTCGCCCCGACCCGAGCCGTCACCAAACGGTCTGATCTGAACGTGTCGAGGCAAACTAAAGTCTTTCGCCAACTGCATTTCCTGTGCACGGTGGTTGAGAAGGATCGTGTTTTCTTCTGCAAAGAGTCCGCCGCCGCCCCAGCCGTCACCTTTGGGCCAGAGTAACAGTGCGGTCAGAAACGGAGGTCTGCTCACCGCAGTCCACGAGAAGTAAGGCTTCTTGTAATTTGCCGCGAAGTAGATGAGCCGTTTACCGCTCGGCGATAAGTCGCAACGGCGCTCGTAGATCCGAGCTTTCAACCATTGGCCTTCCTGAAACTCATCGGTATCGGTTCGCCACTTTACCAGGAGCACTTGTTTCGTTGGGCCTCTGCGAAACACCACGGCAACAGGCGCTTCTCGCGCGAGTATGCAATAGAGCCTGACTTGTGGTTTTAGGTCTTCAGTCATACGCCCTTTATACGGCTCTAAAGCCTAAAAGCAATCTCGAAAAACGAAGGCCTCGCTATTACCGCGAGGCCCTCGTAACAACCCCTTCATTATCACTCCGCGTTCAACCAACTCAGCGCACGACATGCTTGAACTGGAGTTACTTGAACTTGAAGTTCGCGCGGTGGATGCTGCCGTCGTTTAACTGCACCACCAGTTGCCGGCACGTACCTGCCCATCCTTGCTCGGTTTTCCAAACATAGATGTATTGGTCCGTTACCGGGTCATAACCCAGACTGCTACCACCCGCAGTGACTGTCTCTTCCAACAGTGTTGCCGGATCGCTCGAATTGCACGGAATCGGCCCCGAGGAAGGCGAGCCAGCCGCAAAGATGCCGAGTCCCTTGTTACCGCTCAAGCTGAACTTCACGGGAATAGCTCTTCCTGCCTGAACGATATTCAACGTCGGCAGGTTAGCAACCGGTGGGAAGAAACCCGCGAAATCATATTGCACCGTGATCGTGAAGCTGCACGTGGATGTATGTCCGTTGCCATCATCAGCAGTTGCGTGGACGGTGGTCGTGCCGATCGGGAACACGGAGCCTGAAGCGGGCGTGCTGTTCACAGTGACACTCGATGAACAGCTATCAGTCGCCGTCACCGCCGGATAGTTGACCACCATCGACGTCGCAGTCGAGTTAAATGGCAAACTGACGACGATATCAGACGGGCACGAGATATTCGGCGCTAACGTGTCCTGCACAGTGATGACAACATCGTCCGTGTCAGAGCCGCCGCCGGTATCCGTAACGGTAAGCGTGATGGTGTGCGTACCGGTTGGCAAATGAACCGTCAGCATCGCACCTGTACCAAGCGGCGTTGCTCCTTCAGCCCACGAGTAGGAGTTAATCGTGCCGCTGCCCGGAGTTGATGCCGAGCCATCGAGATTGACGGCGGTAGTTGCACCGGCACACTCGACCGTTTGATCGGCGCCGGCATTCGCAGTCGGCGCAGTAGCCGCGGTACTGAATTTCTGAACGCGAAAGTTATCCCGGTCTACCACGTAGAAGAAAGTGCCGGCAGTGTTGGTGGCGATATCTTCTGCAGCCGCAAACTGTCCATCGCCGCTGCCTGCGCTGCCGCAGACTTCGATGAACGTTCCCGAGGACGAAAAGAGTTGCACGCGATTGTTGCCGGTGTCAGCGACATAAACCGTTCCCGCATTGTCGACTGCCACACCGTCGGGCGCGCTGAACTCACCGTTCCCGGCTCCGTTCGTTCCCCACTTGGTGACAAACGTACCGGCGCTATTAAACTTTTGAATTCGATTGTTGCCGCTGTCAGCTACGTAGAGATTGTCACTTGAATCGATCGCTATGCCGACGGGATTGCCGAACTGTCCGTCGCCGCTTCCACTCGATCCAATCGAAGAGATAAACGTGCCGGTGGACGAGAACTTCTGCACTCTGTTGTTGCCCGGATCGGCCACGTAAATGTTGCCCGACGAGTTGATCGCAACACCCGCCGGACCCGGCACGGCGAACTGGCCGCCGCCGCTACCTCTCGTGCCAAAGGCAAACTGAAATACTCCGCTCGAGTTGAACTTTTTCACTAAGTTATTGGTTCGGTCGGCGTTGCCGTCAGTCGCATAGACGTTGTTGCTGGAGTCAGCAGTGATGCGATATGCGCTAACAAATCCGTCCGGATTGTCGTTGTTGGCGCCAACGCGTGCGAGGAACGTACCGTTCGCGTCAAACTTTTGAATCTGGCCACGACTGTCGCCGGAGGCATCGACGACGTAGACGTTGCCGGCTGCGTCGACAGCAATTCCGCGGGGCGTTAAGAACTGGCCGTTGTCAGAACCGGCGGTGCCCCATTTCAAGATGAAGGTGCAAGCTGAGGCCGCGACCACGCCAACGAGCATGGCTGTGATGGCGACGAGGAGAAATGGCGCCCAACGAAATTGACGACGCCTGGAGGAGCGCCGCGCGAAGAGACGAGGGAACGTGATCGGTTTCATTTGGATCTCCTTTTGAGTCGGTTACAAGTAAGAGACAGGCGCGCGATGGGGGAGTGCGCGAATAGATTTTTCTTTGCGGTCCAACCAGCTCCAAAAACTTCAGCGAGGTTATTAACAGTTAGCAGGAGCCGATGAAAGTTCGGTAATGATGTGCGGGAAGATAATGCCGGTCCGCGAAGTTTGTCAATGAAAAGCCTGAGGCCGTGGTAACTGTATGATCTATTCTCCACTCGCATCCCAGTTTCCCATCGCTCCGGTTGATGTATCGTACTACTGAGTAGTATGCTTGACCGTGGATGACAAACGACCACCTCACTTGGTTTATTTGTGGAATCGAAGATCTTTTCCAAACAAGTTGGTGAGTTGCCGCGAGAGATATTGTATTGCATTCAGCTCGACCTGATCCAGGATCCAAAGCGTGGCGACATCGTGAAAGGAACGCATGGCGTTCGGAAGGCACGAGTTGCCGACCCAGGTTCGCGACGAGGAAAAAGCGGTAGCTATCGCTATTTATATCTTTATCTCGAGCACGCGGGCAGAATTCACTTGCTGTATCTGTTCAGCAAAGCTGACCAAGCCAACTTACACCGGCCCAAACGCGCACCATCGGCAGCTTGAGCCAGCAGATTAGAAGGGAACGTGAGTGACCAAACGAAAAACCAAGAAGGGGCAGACAAACAAGACAAACTATATGAGTGATGAAGCGTTCGCCGATCTCAAGGAAGCTATGGAGGATGCATTGGCCTTTGAGCGCGGAGAACGGCGCAACCTGAAGTTGACTCGGCTTCAGGTACCCCGGCGACCCAAAGGGATGTCACCCAAAGACATTGCGCGAATTAGGCAAAACCTCAACTGCTCGCAAACGGTATTTGCAATGATGCTGAACATCAGTGCCAAAACGGTCCAAGCGTGGGAGCAAGGCGCAAGAGAACCAAGCGACGCCGCGCTTAAGTTGCTTTCGATTGCGAAAAAACATCCGGAAGTCCTGCTCGAAGCGTGAGTGTATGTACATACGATGAGGCGACTTCTGAATCTCTTTGAGAGAGAGCAGAAGTCGCCTTGGTTCTAACTGATCGTACTGCAGGGTTGAAGTCACAGATTCGAGCTCATCGCACAGTGTCCCTTCCGATCGTTCACCCAGTTTTGCTGGATGAGGTAATCGCGGCCGCCTAGTTTCAAGTTCGCGCGGGCGCCGTTGGCCGTTGAGTAGGTTGGACCAAACTGCCCCACACACTTCGACGCGTTCTCCAATCCATACCTGTCGAACCACGCACCGCCCGTCGGGTTTGTTATCACTCGACTCAGCAATTGAGCCACCGTTGAGGCCATCGCGTCCGCCGCCAGATTTTGGTTGGGAGTCGGTAACTGAGCGCCACTGGAAAAGAACTGTGGCGCCGCCGCACTCGGACAACGGTTCGGATTGCCGACGAATGCGTAGCGAAACTGCGAGCCAAGCGCTTCACCCGTTCCGTGATGCGGAAGTGCCGAAGACGTGCAGAAGCCGGTTGAGTTTGAGCTCACGTCGGCTGACGCCATCACCACATAGATTCCCGAGGGATCCTGCGGCAGACCGTTGTTCGTGATCTGATCCGCGACGATTCCCGCAATACCCGACGCAGTCAGCTCCAGGCCATGCGAATAGCGATCGACTACCCCACCAGCATAGAGCAACCCGCCACTGGGCGCTCCGCCAATGCCATTAGGATACATGGCGTTGATCTGGAAGTATGGCGATCCGCCGACGTTCGAAAGGAAGTCGGTGAGAATCGTTTGCGTCGCCAGATTGGCGGCGTTGTCGTCCCACGTTCCATACCAAATTACGTAAACGCCGGGAGTGCCGGTCACGATTGGTCCATTGTGGTAAGTAATCGCCGTGTTGGTCTTCACCTGGGCGCTCGGCTTTTCGCTCACCGGCGCGGCTTGGGCCAACTGGGCCAATGCCGGTGCGCCACACACGTTCGTCTTGATCGAGTTTGCGGCATTGATCAGTTGCGTGGCTTGAGCGGCGGTTAACTTCTTGCCGGATTGTGCCGCGCATTCGCTGATGAAACTGCTGAGATAAGTGCAGGCCGTGGCCATATCACCAGCGTCAAGTGCGGCAAGCGCGCTCTGCAACTTGGTGATCAGACTGTTGGCCGTTCCCGGAGGCAAATTGAAACCGCGGATCAGCCCGATCAGATCACCAATCTCTTCTTCGGCTACACCCGGCACCTGAAACGACACACTGTAGACGTCAAAACTTCCATCACCCGGAATGCTGTAGACAATACGTCCGGCACCGTTGCACACGTCGATCTCACTCAGCGTTTCACTAACAGGTGTGTCGGTGACGCGATACAGTTTTCCGGTGCGAATGTCATAGACAAAGATATCGAAACCGTTCTGGTCCTCCGACTCAAACGAAATCAGGTCACCGGAGATCGTGGGCCAACGTTGGTTACCGGGAATTGCGAGATGTACCTCGCTGCCTCCGGCCAACGCCTGATAATAAATATCTTTCTCTCCGGATCGGTCTGAGACGTAAACGGCGATCCGGCCATCCGTGAACGCAAGATGATCTCTGCCGCCCATCTCTGTCAAAGCCCTCGTGGTGAAAACTCCCGGCGATGTCTGCACCGCCGAGTAAACCGCGCAATCGAGTCCGTTCGTTTGACACTTCTCCCACACAACCGCATCGCCATTTGGACTCGTGCTTGGTCTCCAGTTGATGAAGGAATCGTTCGTTAACGGCGTGACGGTTCCCGTGCTCAGATCGTAAACCGCAAGCTGCGGCACATTTCGTAAAACGCTCCGGTCCTCGAATGCCACGAGGTTGCCACCGATTGACGGATTACTCCGCCAGAGACCGGGAACGATCGTCTGCGTCTGCGAGACCGTGTCGAAGACCCTGACCGTATCGCCGGTAAAGGTCACTTCCGTGTAAGCGACGCGTGAACCCGAAACGTCTGACAACAGATCGACCTGGTTACCGGGAACAACGTTGTCGGCGCCCGTTGTCAGGTCTTGATAATGAATCGTTGAACTGCCCTGAAAATCATCGAGGGTGTAAGACGCGAGGTTACAATCGACATGCGGGTTGGTTTGGTTTCCCGTGTTGTTGTTTACGGGCTGAGCAGTAGTTTCGAGGAACGGCGCACCATCGGTCTGTAAGACAATCGTCGACTCCGTGGTGACTGGGGCCGCGGCAGCAAGTGGACTGCGCGACGGCGCCGCTAACGCCACCGCAATCAACAGAGCAGACAGTATTCGAACGTGATTCTGTGGGCGATGAATGTCAGGTCTGGTTCTCATGGCTTTCTCCTTACGTGTTGTTATCGTTAGTGCCAACGATCATTCGGGTCGGTGCGGCTGCTCTTGCTGGACCATTCATTGCCGTCGTCACCAGCCGACCTTATAATCGGCGCGATTTCGAGTTGCGCTTTCGCTTCAGCGCCGACTCATCTCGCCAACGCGCAGACGCTGGTTCCGTGGGCTCTACGAAGTCGTTCAAGTTTTCTTAAATTGCGCTGATAAAACTCTTACCGCCGCTCTTACAGAATTCTTACAGCCGTTATGCTCCGGCCTGACAATCACTTATATGAATTCGGGCCGTTTGTGCTTGACGCGCGCAGTCGCATGCTGCTCAAGGAAGGCGTGACGGTTCGGCTCACGCCGAAGGCCTTCGAGACTCTGCTGGTCCTCGTTCAGCATGGAGTGCAGCTGGTCGATAAGGAGAAATTGCTAAAGGAGGTGTGGCCGGACACGTATGTCGAGGAGGGCAGTCTGTCGCGCAACATACACGAACTGCGGAAGGCACTCGGCGACGACACTTCGCAGCCGTGCTACATCGAAACGATTCCCAAGCGCGGTTACAGGTTCCTCGCGCCGCTGAAAGTGACCCCGCTGGACGACGTTCAGGTCGTTCCCGCCACGGCCGCGCGCGAAACGACGGTCAGCGAAAAACCGACGTTTGCGCCGGCTCGCGACACCGCACCGCGAAAGAGAAAACTGATCCTGATCGCCACAACGGTGGCTATTCTGTTGCTCGCCGTTGCCATCGGAATGTGGGTTTATCTAAAACGCCATCGCACATCGCCGCCGCCACAATCACCCGCAAAGAAAACGCTGATCAGACTCACCAACAACAACGCGTTGGACGAAGACCCGACCTGGTCGCCTGACGGCAGCCAGATAGCGTTCAGCAGCAATCGTGACGGCAAGGACGAGATCTACGTGATGAACGCCGACGGCTCGAATGTGAAGCGACTCACCAACAATCTGTCTGACGACTTTGGTCCAAAGTGGTCACCCGACGGCCGCAAGCTCCTCTTCGATAGCGAGCGCGACGGCAATCGAGAGATCTATGTAATGGACGTCGACGGCGGCAACCAAACTCGGTTGACGAGAAACAACGCGACCGATAGCGCCACCTCGTGGTCTCCTGACGGAACCCAGATCGCTTTTGCCAGCAATCGCGATAACTCGAGTTTCTATAATTTTGATATTTACGTGATGAACGCTGACGGCTCGAACGTCAGACGAATCGTGGACGATCCTGAGTACGATGCGGAGCCGAGATGGTCACCCGACGGTAAGAAGATCCTTTTCGTCACCGGACGAAACGGTAACTTCGACTTGTACGAGGCAAACACCGACGGCACAGGCCAGCGAAACCTGACCGCGGATTACGACAAGGACGATGAATCACCCGCGTGGTCGCCTGACGGCACGAACATCGCATTTGTCAGGACCATTCAAGGCAAGAAGCAAGTTTTTCTGATGAGTGCCGACGGGAGTAATGTGAAACGTGTGACCAACAACTCGTCGAATAATACCCGACCGGCCTGGTCGCCCGATGGTTCGAAGCTGGTGTTTGAGACCGATCGAGACGGGAACTTTGAAATATCGATCATGAGTGTTGACGGCGAATTGACGCAGCTTACCGACGATCCGGCTGATGACGTCGATCCCGTCTGGTCTCCCGACGGCAGCAAGCTTGCGTTTTCTAGCAACCGCGCGGGCATGCATCATATTTACGTGATGAACGCCGACGGCAGCTCGCCCGTACAAATCACTAATGCGAACGCCGATGATAGTGAACCCGCGTGGTCGCGTGACGGCAAACGGATCGCATTCGTGCGCTCGGTTGACGGAAGCCCTGAGATCCACGTGGTAAATGCCGACGGTAGTAATGAAGCTCGCTTGACGTTCGACCCCGCGGTTGACGTCGCTCCCAATTGGTCGCCGGACGGAAGAATCTTTTTTACCAGCAACCGCGATGGTCAACGTGAAATCTATTTTATGAATGCCGACGGCCGCGACGTTCGCAGATTCACCACGACGGGAGCGCGATCGTCAGTGTGGTCGCCGGACGGAAGCAAAGTCGCTTTCATCAGCGTCAGTCATGAGGCGGGTAGCAGTCTTAACTGGCTTCAGGTCTTCGTTGCGGATCCGAACGGCGGCAACATCAGAATGGTAACGAAGGAGCCGCAAAGCTGCTTTGCTCCGGCCTGGTCGCCTGACGGCGCCAGTATCATATTTGCAGTTGATAATCTTGGAGTCTCGGCAAACATCTTTCAGATCGACTTGAACGGCGGCAATCGCAAACGCTTGACCGCCGGGCCTAAGATGGACGCGCGCGCCGCGATCTCCCCCGACGGCTCAAAGCTCGCATTTCAGAGCAACCGCGACGGCAATTATGAGATCTATGTAATGAACCTGCGTTAAATCAATATGCCGAAAGTTGATACTGAACACGATAGCGCCGTCGTAGAAAAGACCGACAGTAAGACCAGGCTGGAGCGGCCGCCGCTCTACAAGGTGTGGCTGCACAACGACGATTTCACTACGATGGAATTTGTCGTCTTCGTTCTGCAAACCGTCTTTAATCACACTGAAAGCGACGCTCTCCGACTCATGTTGAACGTACACCGGTTAGGCATTGGTCTCGCCGGCGTCTACACTTATGAAGTCGCGCAGATGAAGGTGGACAAAGTCACGAGCCTCGCTCAGGCGAATGAATTTCCACTCTTGTGCACGATGGAAGAGGACGCCGGCTCTGAATAATTCAATGATCACCAAGGAACTTGAAAACACTCTGAATCTCGCGGTTGTCGAGGCGACCAAGCGGCGGCATGAGTACGTGACGCTGGAGCATCTGCTGCTCGCGTTGCTCAACGATCCGACTGCGCGCGACGTGATCTATTCGTGTGGTGGAAACCTGAATACGTTGAAGAAAGAGATCGAAGAATTTTTTGCCGCACACGGCGAGATGGTTAGTGGCGATCCGAGTACGTTGCCGGAACAGACGATCGCTTTTCAACAGGTGTTGCAGTACGCGTTGCTCCAGGCGCAAGCGAGCGAACAGCGCGAAGTGAACGGTGGTGGTGTGCTCGCGGCGCTATTTCATGCAAAGCATTCTCATGCCGTGTTTCTCTTGCAGAAACATGGCATCACGCGTCTGGCCGTACTCAAGTACATCTCGCACGGAATTTCCCCGGCGGGTGAAGAGCAAGCTGCCGGTGCTGATGAAGGCGAGGACGAAGCACGGCCGGTCAGAGATCCGTTGCAGGCTTTTACGGTTAACCTGCTCGAGCGCGCTGCGGCAGGACAGATCGATCCGCTCATCGGACGCAGCGACGAGTTGCAGCGAACGATTCAGATCTTGTGCCGGCGTCGGAAAAACAATCCCGTTTACGTCGGCGAGCCGGGCGTTGGCAAGACAGCGATTGCTGAGGGACTCGCGCTCAGGATTCATTCGGGTGAAGTTCCGGAAGTGCTGCGCTCTGCAACTCTGTACGCGTTGGACATGGGCGCGGTCATAGCCGGCACGAAATACCGCGGTGAGTTTGAACAAAGACTCAAGGGCGTGATCGCGGCGCTGAAAAAGATCCCGGGCGCGATTCTTTTCATCGATGAGATTCACACGATAGTCGGAGCGGGCGCTGTCAACGGCGGCTCAATGGACGCTTCGAATATTCTCAAGCCCGCGCTGGCGTCGGGCGAGCTGCGTTGCATTGGTTCGACGACCTACAGCGAATACAAAGCCTCATTCGAACGAGACCGCGCGCTCGCGCGCCGGTTTCAAAAGATTGAAGTCTCGGAAACGTCGGTGGAAGAAACTGTCGAAATACTGAACGGGTTGAAGAGTTACTACGAGGAATATCACGGCGTGAAGTACAGCCCTGAAGCGATCCGCGTGGCCGCTGAGATGTCTGCTAAGTACATGCACGATCGGTTCCTGCCGGACAAGGCGATCGACGTGCTTGATGAAGCGGGGGCGGCGTTGAAGTTGAACTCGACCTCCGAAAAGGTTGTCGACACACGCGACATCGAAACTGTGGTCGCGCGAATGGCGAAAGTTCCCGCTAAGACCGTAGTCAGTTCCGAAAAAGTCCGGCTCGCGGAACTGGAAGGCAAATTGAAGGGCGTGATCTTTGGACAGGACCATGCGATAGAGCAGGTCGTGCGGGCGATCAAGTTGTCGCGCTCGGGCCTGGGCCAACCGGAAAAACCCGTCGGCTGTTTTCTTTTCTCTGGTCCGACAGGCGTCGGCAAGACAGAGTTGGCGAAACAGATTGCGGTGATTTTGGGTGTTGAGTTTATTCGTTTTGACATGAGCGAATACGCTGAGAGTCACACCGTGTCGCGGTTGATTGGAGCGCCGCCGGGTTATGTCGGTTTCGATCAGGGTGGTCTGCTGACAGACGCGATTACCCGAACGCCGTATGCGGTGTTAGTGCTCGATGAAATCGAGAAAGCGCATCCGAATCTCTTCAACATCCTGCTGCAGGTGATGGATCACGCAACCCTCACTGATAACAACGGCAAGAAGGCGGACTTTAGAAACGTCATTCTGATCATGACGACTAATGCCGGTGCAAGAGAAATGAGCGCCGCGGGGATTGGGTTTCAAAAGGATCAGGGGAAAGGGCATGGAAGAGGCGCAATTGAACGGACGTTTAGTCCGGAGTTTCGCAATCGTCTCGACGCGTGGATTGCGTTCAAGGCGTTGGACGCAGAAGTTATCGAGCAGATTGTGGACAAGTTTATTGGCGAGTTGAACCGGCAGCTGGTGGAAAAGAACGTCGTAGTTAAGCTGTCGCCTGAAGCGCGCTCGTGGCTGGGTCAACGTGGTTTTGATCGGCTGCTGGGTGCGAGACCGATGGCGCGTTTGATCCAGGCGAAGATCAAGGAACCGTTGGCGGAGAAGATCCTGTTTGGCAGTGAGGCTATCGCCGGTGAGGTTTTAGTAAAACTCGAAAACGAAGAACTGTCTTTGAAGTTTCCGGAGCGATAGGTGCGACTACTGAATTTCGACGGCTCGTCAAAGCCGCACGCCTGATGAAGTCCCGTGACAGTCACTTGATTCATTTCCTCGATCCTGCGAGAGCGATCGACGGCATTGTTGCCCTCGGTGGACCACTCACCACGACGAACCTTTTGCGTGCGTACCGTCGCGGAATTTTTCCGTGGCCGATCAACGAGTACATCGTGCCGTGGTGTTGTCCCGAGGAAAGAGGCATCCTCGAATTCAACGAGCTTCACATCCCGCGGCGGCTTGCCCGCACTCGCCGCAAATCGACTTTTCACTTCACAATCGATCGCGCGTTTCCGCAAGTAATCGCTCACTGCGCGACAGTCCGGCGCAAGCACGAGTCGCGAACCTGGATCACGCGGCAAATGATCCGCGCGTATTGCGAGCTTCACCGTGAAGGCCATGCTCACAGTGTGGAGGTTTGGGAAGACACTGAACTCGTCGGTGGGCTTTACGGCGTGGATGCCTCCGGCAGTTTTGCTGGTGAAAGCATGTTCGCGCTGCGCTCGAACGCTTCAAAACTGGCGCTGCTATTCTTAATCGACCACCTCGCAGCCCGCGGCCTGGACTGGATTGATATCCAAACGGTCACCCCTCACCTCGAATCACTCGGCGCCAAATCCATCTCGCGCCCCTCCTTCCTCGCAAAACTCACCGCAACCCAGCAACGAAACCTAACCCTCTTTGAACCCCTCGCCCGAACTAAAACCGGAAATACTGAATAGCGTCCCCGTTTTGATTCAAGGCTGCGGATCGCGTGTCCAACGTGTAAACTGTACCAATGATTACGCCCGAAGAAATTGTTGGTGAAGAATGGGCCAACTGGTATCGTCTTTCACCGCAAGAACGCTGGCGGGAATCGGAAAAGTTGTGGCAACTTTATTTCTATCTTGGCGGCACGCTTGATACGCAACCCGATACTCAAAGTCCTTTCTTCGATCCGCAAGCATCGAGTAAGAGCGTTGCTCATGGGCGGCCAGGCTTGCGTATTTTACGGCGCAGCCGAGTTTAGCCGCGACACTGACCTCGCTATCCTTGCAAGCTCGGAGAACCTCGCAAGACTCAAGAAATCTCTGGCCGATCTGAAAGCTGACGTCATCGCCGTACCGCCCTTCGAGGCAAAATATCTACGCCGCGGACACGCCATTCATTTTAGATGTAATCACGACGAGGCTGCCGGCATGAGAATCGACGTGATGACAAAAATGCGCGGCGTTTCTTCTTTCTCGAGTCTTTGGACACGGCGCACAACTCTTGAAATAGACGGCTCAACAATAGATCTGATGAGCTTGCCCGATCTCGTTCAAGCCAAGAAAACACAACGCGACAAGGATTGGCCGATGATTCGACGACTGGTGGAAGTGAACTACTTTGCCAATCGTGACCTTCCGACGAAAGAACAAATTCGTTTCTGGTTTCTCGAGTTAAGGACACCCGAATTACTCATTGAGTTAGCCAACCGGAATCGAATACCGGCTCAATTATTCCGTCGCCGACCACTCCTCCGCGTAATCAACACGGAAGACGAATCGCATCTGGGTAAATTGCTGATCGAAGAAGAGCAAAAGGAACGCGAGGCGGATCGCCATTATTGGAAGCCTCTCAAGAAAGAACTCGAAATGCTACGCCACGCTCGCATATCACACAGAAAGACTTGACCGGCTGAACGTAGCTCTCTGGCAACGCGGCAGTTGGGTCGGGTATCCTAATCTCACCTCAAGGTGATTTTCAGGGGTGACTAGTGGTTAAGGCGTGGAGGCAGTTCGCTCCCCTATATTTTTACTCGGGGGTGTCGCTCTGCCTCGGGTTGTTTGCCGCTGGTAAAGGCTCTTCCGCAACCAGCGTCTGCTTGTTACTCGCTGCCGGCGTTTTAAGTTGGGGACTTATCGAATACGGTCTGCACCGCTTCATCTTTCACTACGAGGCGCGCTCGCGTTTCGGTCGCAAGCTTCTGTATCAGGCGCATATCTCTCATCACGAAAACCCAAAAGCAAGAGATCGAATCTTCGCGAGTTTATTCCTGAGCACGCCGATCGCCGCCGCCTACTGGCTCTTAGCGTGGGCGATCACCGGCTCAACCATCGTTGCATCATGGCTCTTCATCGGCATGGCCGCCGGTTACTTCTGCTACGAATGGCTTCACTTCCAATGCCACCACGGCCGTAGCCGTCTCCGACTGATGAGGTATCTGAGAAAGTATCACCTGTTGCACCATTACAAGACTCCCGAACTGCGCTTCGGCGTAACCTCCCCGCTCTTTGATCTTGTTTTCGGCACCTATCGCCCGGTATTGAAAGGAGATTTGAGATGAAACAAGCGAGGCTAATCGTGAGTGCGAGTCTTTTCGTGTTGCTCGCAGGAGTGCCCGTCAATACTTTCGCAGCACGCCGTGTTGGAATCCGCTGCACAGATCACTGCGCTGATCGTTACCGCATCAAGAAAGACGCCTGCGATCTAATCCCCTTAAAACACGAACGAAAGATCTGTGAACGGCGCGCCAAAGAAGAAAAGAACGACTGCAAACACCACTGTCACTAAGGTGCGGTGATCATCTTCGGTCATCACAACGCGGCGGTGATCAAGCGCCAGAGATCTTTGCCGGCCACGACTCCATTCAGCGCCGCATCATCGTTGCCGCGATAGATACAAAAGCCGGGCGAAGCGTGCTGGCCGGTAGATTTCTTACCAACCATTTGCGCGGGCACTCTGCTGTTTCGAATCTTCAACGACGGCGCAAACGCGGCGTAACGCCAGTGGACCACCAGATCCGGCAGCGGATTCACGAGCGCGCGATCGGCGTCAGTCGCAGTGCGCACCACTTCTTCAACGAGTAGCTCTCCGTTTTCAGAAGCCAGCGTCGACAACATCTCAACGAGTTCAGCACAAACTGCTTCGTATTCTTCAGGCGAGACGATTCCTTCAGCCTCGCGGCCGCGCAGATTAACGCGAATCCAGCCGTACTGATCCGTCGGCAAGGAAAAAGCGCGCGTTTTCTGCCAGTCGTAAGCCGGCATCATCGTGGGACGTGCGAGTTTGTAGGTCGCCGTAGATGGCGTTACCTGGTAATAGAACTTTTTCAACGATGCGGGCGCGTTTCTTTTCAGCGCGGCAAAGGCCGACAGACCGCGACTGGTCCAACTCTGCGAGCGCCACGTCGCGAGTTGCGAAAAACCTCGTTCACAAAGTAGCGCGCCGAGAAACGCGGGAAAACCGTGCGCCGGCCGCATGCCGTGCAGCGCAAACACCAGCACGGTGTCAGCACTGCTCGAAGCAATCAGATTGCCGATTTGTTCATCGACCGCTCGATGCACATCTTGCAATAGAGGGGAGCCTGGCGCGCCGTTATTTTCCAGTCCTTGATAAACCGGATGCTCAGACGCGACCGTGTGCCAGAGCTGATGACCGGCGTGATGAACTTCCGGAAACACGATCACCGCCAAACGCGGCTTCGTTTCGCGAATTAAACTCCGGGCCAACGACCCGCGGGCGCGTGCTCCCTCGCTGCACGCCCGCGCAAGCTCTTCACTGTTGTTCGTGCTGTCGGGCGTCGCTGTAACGAAGCGATTGCTCGACAACGGATGCGCAGGCGCGGCTTGCACCAGCGACTGAATCTCGTCCGGCCCGACGCGCAAACCCGCCGCGGTCGAATCGTGGGCCCACCATTCGCAAACTTCAAACCCGCGTTTGATTCCGACCGGCGGCGCGAACGGAACGTCAAACACGCCGACCGAGACTTCATCATCAGCCAGTGACTTCCAAAACGGCGTCAGATGATGACCCTCGTAACGGCGCAGACTCATCGTCTCCGGCAACCACTTCCACTCACTATAAATTCCGTGTGCCGCCGGTTCTTCGCCCGTGAGAAACGTGGGCCACACAGTGCCGCTACCGATCGGCGCGGGGGAACGCACTTCCAACCAGCGCCCTTCCGCCAACAACGATGCAAGCGCGGGCAGTTCGCTCTGCTCAATCATGCCCCGCACGAGCGTCGCTTCAGCCGCGTCGATGCCGATCGCCAGCACAGATGAATTGTTGCTACTGCTCATCGAGCAACTCCTGCGGATTGATCGCTCTCTCTTCGTCCGCCGATCGCAGACACGCCTCGAGGATCGCGACGGTCTGCAAATTATCGCGGCCGCTAAATTCCGTTTCTTCGCCGTGAAGCACTGCGCGCTCGAATTGATCCAGCAGCAGCCGTTCCTCGGTTAGCTTTCGCGGTCCACGACGGATCACGCGCGGCCACTTTCCGTCTTGCCAAAAGATCAACCAACGCTGAAACACGTGCAGCGTGCCGCGTTCACCGATGAAGCGCGCGTAGAATTCCTGTCCGCCTTCAAAGAGCGTGTGACCCGTTGATTCGTAAGTGGCGGAATAAGAGACGCGCGATCCGTTCGCAAACGAAAGCATCAACTGCAACGACGCGCCACGCGGCAGCTTGCCCCACGGTTGCGTGAACGCATCAGCATTGACGCTCGTCACTTCCGACCCGAGCACGTAACGCAGCGCATCGAGATGATGAACGCTCATGCCCCAAAGCACGCTGTTCGGCAGCCTCGCCAACCAATCCGCGATCTGGTGAAACGGACGGTAGTAATGACAAATAACCATCCCCACGCGTCCGAGCGAACCCTCTTCAATAAACCGCTTCACCGCGCGAAACGAGCGAAGATAACGATAGTTTTGCGCGACCAGCAGCGGTGTGTTGTTCGCTTCGGCAAGTGAAACGAGTCTGACTGCTTCGCTCAATCGCAGCGTGAACGGTTTTTCGACGAGCACCGCGAGTTTGCGACGGAGCGCTGTTTCACAGGTTGTGGTGTGGCAATCGGAAGGTGTGACGACGATGACTGCATCGCACTGCGTCGTGTCCAGCGCCTGAGCCAGATCGGTGAAGCATTGTTCAGAAGAAATTCCAAATGTCGCAGCAGCACGTTGCAACGCGCCGCGTTCGACGTCAACACACGCGGCCAGTTCGAAAGCCGGCGCGGCTTTAACCTCGCGTATCCAATCATGCCCGCGCGCACCCAGTCCGGCGACGGCTACTCGGATCGCCATTCGTAAGGTTTCCCGTCCTTCACTTTGATGCCGGCGAGCAGATCGCGCACTCGGATCGATCCGCGCAGAAAAACTTTTAGCGTGACTGGGCTAACGTGTCCCCACAACGCGGAGCCCAGGATCAGCAAACTCTTCGGATTCCAACCCACGGATTTCTGTTTCAGCATCGGTTGCAGCAACATCGGCGGTTCACCGGCCCACAGGCGCATCGCGCCGAGCATGTAGTACGCGGCCAGCGAGTCGCCGTTGGGCGAATGATTTTCAGCGACCGCCCGCACGCCGTTGAAAAGCGTGGCGTTGTTTGCGTGATAACGATAACTGTACAAGATATCCGGCAGCGTCACGATGCGGCCCTGAGTGGCCATGCGCGTAAACAATTCCTGGTCTTCCGCGCCGACCGCCGCCTCGTCATAACCGCCGACTTGATCGAACATTTCACGGCGGAACATCGCCGAACCGTGGGGAAACGGAATGTACTTTGAGCGACGCACGAGCCGCCAGCGATCGCGCGGGCGCACTTCTCGTCCGCGAGCGTCAATGCCGTTGCAGAGGGTGCCGACCACAGCAACGTCGGGACTACTTTGAATAACTTCCCACTGGCGCTCGAGCCGTTTGGGATGAGCGACGTCGTCCGCGTCCATGCGTGCCACGATCGTGGCGCGCGCGTGCGCGACGACGGCGTTCGAGCTGCCGGAAAGTCCGAGCCGTTTGTCGCTTTCGTGCACGCGGATTCGCTCGTCGTGCGCCGCCCACTCGCGTAAACGCGCGAGTGAACCATCAGTGGAAGCGTCGTCGAGAATTACAAACTCGAATTCGCGAAAGGTTTGTTCGAGAATGCTGCTGATGCTGTCGTCGAGAAAAGGAAGCGCGTTGTAAACGGGCATCACAACGCTGATGAGAGGGTTGACGGACGAGTTCATAGCTGATGCGAAGCGCTAGTTTAACGGCTCATGAAAGCTCTGACTAGTAGCATGATCGTTAAAACGATCAGCGCCGGCAGCAAAACGCGCAGCAGCTTCGACGAAATACCCGGAATTATTTTGTTCACCGCGATGACACGATTCACGGAAGCGAACGCGTAAGCGATAAACCCCGCGTAGGCCACACCCGCCAGTCCGAAAGCCGAGGTCAACGGGTACAGCGCGGCGATGAAGACGATGGCGTCGAGAGTTCTGGCGATGGCCAGCGCTCTCGGTCTGTTAGCGCTCCAGAAAACAGTCGAGCTAATCAAGGTGAGTCCGCGTAACGGAATGACCAGCGCCAGAATCGTGAGGACCGAACCGGCAGTCGTCCAACGCCGGCCGAAAAGCAGTTGCACGATTTGCTCCGCGAACAGGAAAAACGGCAGAGCGATCGCGAACATGATGACGAGAGTGAGATTGAATGCTTTGGTGAACGCCGACTCGAGCTGAGTTGGATCCTGCGAGTTGATCTCGGCGTACGCGGGCAGGAGCACGGCAGTCACAGAGAAGATCACGACGATTATAGGCGCGCTCGCGATATTGAAAGCGAGCGAATAGTTTCCGAGTGCGGCGGTGCCGAGTAAACGACCGACCGTGATGTTGTCGGCCATGTTGTTCACGTACGATGCGACCGCAAACAGGAGCGCAAACTTTCCAAAATCCGCGGCACGCTTGAGCGCAACGCGGTCGAACTTCAAACTCGGGCGATAGGGATGAAAGACATACGACAGCACCGTTCCCAGCGCTGTCGTCAGCAACAGGCCAAACACGAGCGCCCACACGTCGTGCAGCACCGCGGCGAGCGCGATAGTTAACACGACGCCGGCGAGATTGGTCGCGAGTTCAAACCAGAAGATCCGGCCGAAGCTGATCTCCTTGCGCAGCAGCACCAGCCCGATGTTTTGCAAACCCTGCGCGAGACTCGCACAGGCCAATACGGGGAGGATGAACTTGAGTTGTACCTGGCCGTAGAACCGGACCACCGGAAAAGCGGAAACCAATATCAACAGCGCAACGACAAAGCCGCGAATCAATTCCGCGGACCACATGGTATCGAGATGAAGCTTCAGTTCATCTCGCGTCTGAAATTTATTGGCAATGATGGTGCGATCGAGGCCGATCGTGGTGAGCGAGTTTGCTGCCACCACGATCGTGAGGGCCATCGTGAAGAGTCCGAAATCTTCGGGCGCGAGCAGGCGCGCGAGCGTGACGGAGCGAACGAACCCGATGAATTGCCCGACGAGTGACGAAGATACGTTCCAACTAATCCCGGAACGCACCCTCTTAACGAGCGGTAAGGTCGTCGTCTCTGCTATTTCTTCCCTCTGGCTTTGAGTCTCTTTTCGAGCTCGCGCTCAATCTGGCCCTGCGCGTCTTCGAGCTTCTTGCGGCTTTCGAATGCCTTTCTCAGCCACAAGACCTTCACTCCGTCGCTGTCTTTCGTCACCAGGTGCAAAGTCGCTGGATAAAAGTCATGAAGATCACCGCCATCAAACCCGGCAAGTATGGGCAGCATCGCGATCGAGTCTTCGCGGCCCCAAAAGAACGCCGCGGCCACATCCGACTGCTCCAGCTCAGACACGATTTCTACGCTTCCATACTTAGCAGCCTGTTCCTTGTTCCACTGAGTAACCCACTTGAGGAACCGCTCTTTCACATACGGCTCGTGGATCGCGACGTAGAGTTTCAGCGGATTCGCGGCGGGCAGTTTGTCCGAAGCGGCAAGCGTGACCGGCAGCGACGGCGCGACGCCCAATGCTTCACGCAAGCTGGTGTATTCGTCGCGGCCAAGAAAATCGATGCGATTGATCGTTGCGATTTTCACCTTCTTGCCGGCAACGTTGTCAGACTTCTCTTTGTAAAAGACGCGAATGCGAACGCCAGGCTTGATTTCAGACATCTGCAACTCACGCTGCGTGCCGTCGCGCCATTTCTGTTGATAACCGGGCGTCAGCACACCGACAAACGTTTCCGTTTTGTTCTTCTCCGTGTCGGTGTAAGTGATCGTGATCTCGCGCGTGGATTCGTTGCTACTCACCACGACGCCCTGAAACGCATTGCCCAGAATCGTCTCGCGTTTTTGGGAGTAAACGATTGACGCAAGGCTGACGATGGCCAAACTGGCGAGGAGTGCTCTTTTCATGAGCGCAGCATGCCAACACCCCCAGCCTGGCGTCAAGAAAATGTTCCGCGTTTCACGCGCGAACCGCGACGAGTCGCTTTTCGCCCGCGCTCGCCTCCGGCCGCGCGCGGCGCCGCGCGAGCAGGGCATCAACGGACCAGCGGCCCGGACCCGAAACCAACAGAAACGCACACGTCAACAGTTGCGCGTACTCGGAACGGATCTCGTGCAGCACTGCCCAGAAGCCGATTTGCGGCGGCACCGGCGGCAGTGGCAATGGCGACGTGCCGAGATACATCGGAATCTTCGTCGACGCCATCGCCACGAACATCTCAATGATAAAAGGGACGGCGATGAGTCTTGTCAGCAATCCCGTGAGTAAGAGCAGTCCGCCGATAATTTCAAACCACCCGTCTGCCGTGGCCGTGAAATGCGGCAAGGGAAATCCAAGCTTCGTAAAACGTCCGACGCCCTGGTTCGGAAAGACGAATTTCATCACCCCTTCCCAGAAAAACACGGTCCCAGCCATTAACCGTAAAAAGAGTATCGAGCGTGGCCCATCAACGGGCGGATGCAGCAACCAATTCGCGATCTTGTTCATTGTTTTCCTCCTCAAACTAACTCGTTTCAGCTATACAGACCGCGCTCTTCGTGTGAATATTCCTCGGGAATAAAATCGCGCGTGCGGCAGTCTTGAATACATGAGAGCGAGGCGATTCGTTGTCTGAGCAAAGCAAAGCCGGCCGGTTTGAAGAGCTTGCGCTACCGCATCTCGCCGCCGCCTACAATCTCGCGCGCTGGCTGGTTCGCAACGAACACGACGCCGAAGATCTGGTGCAGGAAGCTTATCTGCGCGCGTTCAAATCGTTTGCCGGATATTACGGCGGCAACAGCCGTTCGTGGTTGTTAACGATCGTGCGAAACACCTGCTACACGTGGCTGCAAAAGAACCGCGTGCTGCACGTTACGGAATCTATCGACGACAACCTTGATGAGTTGGGACTCGACTTCGCCGATCCGGAGATGTTGTTGTTGCAAAGTGTCGACGCGCAGATCGTCCGGCAAGCGCTTTCCGAGTTACCGGTTGAGTTTCGTGAAGTAGTGGTGCTGCGCGAAATGGAAGGATTCTCTTACAAGGAGATCGCCGACGTTATCGACCTGCCGCTCGGAACGGTCATGTCGCGTTTGGCGCGCGGGCGAAAACGACTTCACGCGCTGTTATCGCAGCGCATGGGAAAGGAGGCGCGCATTGAGTTGTCAGCTAACGCATGAATTGATGCACGGCTACGTGGACGGCGAACTCGATCTCGTGAAAAGCATCGAGATCGAACAACACCTTGCGGATTGTCCGTCGTGCAACAAGACGTACAAAGGTCTGCGCAGTTTGTCGGCAGTGGTGCGTAATGATGCGGTGCGGTTTCAGCCGCCGCCGGATCTCGAAAAGCGTTTGCGATCGACGTTGCGGCGCGAAGACAAACCGGAGCGCAAACGAGCGTGGTTACAGTGGCCCTGGCTGCTCGCGGCTACGTTGTGCGGCGCGATCCTGATCGTGGCGTTGAGTCTGGCCGGCATGTTCACCCGGCAATCGCCGGACGATCTGCTCGCGCAGGAAGTCGTTGCGAGTCACGTGCGGTCGCTGATGGCGGATCATTTAATGGACGTTCCCTCGACGGATCAGCACACAGTGAAACCGTGGTTTGACGGCAAGCTCGACTTCTCACCGACCGTAAAAGATCTGAGTCAACAGGGATTT
>JADMIO010826428.1_pt1 | contig 26422 bp, 16 predicted proteins | sample 8958161 | NCBI WGS metagenome assembly JADMIO01 (sample SAMN16585339, study PRJNA669376) | soil metagenome | isolation source: Crop rotation soil | place: USA: Cullars Rotation, Alabama | collected 2011 | reverse complement strand
CTTTCCCACGCCACTGTCAGCGCTCGATAACTACATCATCACCAATGACGGTGCTGAGTTCGCAATCAACAAGCGGGCTGCTACCTGGACCACGAATCCGGCGAGCAAGACCTACGGTAATGTTGATCCGTCGCCTTTGACCACCGGCAGCGGTACGAATTTCATTCCCGCCGACAACGTCACAGCGACCTACAGCCGCGCGGCAGGCGAGAACGCAAGCCCGCCGACCTACCACATCACCGCTACGCTGAGCGCCACGCCAGCGGCAGCTTTGAACAATTACACGATCACAAATGATGGCGCTGAGTTTACGATTAACAAACGCGCTGCGACGTGGACCACAAACGCGGCGAGCAAGACCTACGGTAATGCCGATCCGTCGCCCTTGACGACCGGCAGCGGCTCCAACTTCGTCGCCGCTGACAACGTCACAGCGACTTACAGCCGTGTGGCCGGCGAGAACGCAAGCCCGCCGACCTACCACATCACGGCCACGCTGAGCGCCACGCCGTCCTCGGCTTTGGACAACTACACCATCACCAACGAGGGCGCCGAGTTCACCATCAACAAACGTCTCGCGACCTGGACCACTAATCCAGCCAGCAAAACATACGGTAATGCCGATCCGTCGCCGATTACGACCGGCAGCGGCTCCAACTTCGTCGCCGCTGACAATGTCACTGCGACTTACAGCCGTGTGGCCGGCGAGAATGCAAGTCTTCCGACCTATCACATCACGGCCACGCTGAGCGCAACACCGTCCTCGGCTTTGGACAACTACACCATCACCAACAACGGTGCTGAATTCACCATCAACAAGCGTGCGATTCAGGTGACGGCAAACGCCGGCCAGTTCAAGACCTACGGCGATCCCGATCCGACCTTCACTTACACGTTGACGACCGGCACTCTCGCCTTCACTGACACCTTCACTGGTGCATTAAGTCGAGTATCCGGAGAAAGCGTCGGCCTGTACGCGCTTACCGTCGGCTCACTCCACGTGAACGATGGCAATGGTGGCAACAACTACAACCTGACGTTCGTGAGCAAGAACTTCGAGATCAAGAAGCGACTGATCACCGTCAAGGCCGATCCCAAGACCAAGACGTTCGGCAGTCCTGATCCGGCGTTCACGTACCAGATAACCAGCGGCTCGCTGGCATTCACAGACTCGTTCACCGGAGCGCTCACACGCGATGCGGGCGAGCTTGTCGGACAGTACACGATCAAGATCGGCACGCTTGCGATCAACGACGGCAACGGTGGCAACAACTACACGCTGACCTTCGTCCAGGACAAGCTCACGATCGTGACTGCGTGTAGCGTCTTCAACGGGTTCTTATCGCCAATCGGCGGTGCAGTCGAACTCGGAAACGGAGGCTCCTTCAACGATCCGATACGAGCGTTCAAACTGAACAGCACGATTCCGGTGAAGTTCACTGCGATCTGTTTCGGAGTACCACTCACGACTGGAGTCCATACGCTTCAGGCGACGAAATACTCGACCGCAGTAGACGGTGACACACCGATCGACGCTACGCCGACTGATGCGGCCACGGATGGAAATCAGTTCCGGCTTACCGGCACCGAGTGGCACTTCAACATGAACACCAAGGCGCTTGGCGGTAACGCACAAGGCACGTACCTGCTGAAAGCGACACTGTTCGACGGCAGCAGCTACAGCGTCTGGGTTTCGATCAAGAAGTAGGGCCACAAAGAGGCACAGACAAAAAGACACAAAGGCACAAAACGATCAGCAAAGATCGTTATGTGCCTTTTGTGCTTTTTCGTGGCTTAGATAAACATTCGCACGACGGCCCACGCGATCAGAAGACTCACGAAGCCGCCTGAGAAAGTAAACGCTCGTTCCGCCGGCTGGCTCTTGCGACGCATCAATGCGCGCATGATCACGACGCCGCATTTCCAACCATCGTGCTGGTAGAGCGGAAGAATATTTCCAGCGGCCAGCAGTAAATTCAACCAGCCGAACGTCGTGCCGTAGGTGAAGAACCCGGCAACGAGATTGAAGATAACACCGCCGAGATGCACGAGGAGCTGAGCCCGCACTGACTTCTCTTTCAACGCAGTGCCGTCGAGCATCACAAAAGAACCGAGCGGTATCGCTCGCAGGTTGAACTGGATGCTACCGACACGGAAACCGGTGAGTCGCGGACCCATGCCGAGGCCCAATTCGGAGGTGGGGACGTTGCAGGAGCGCGCAGCGAGCAGATGGCCCAACTCATGGACAATCATCGCCAGCGCGGCAAATCCTATCAGTGAAATTATTATCGACATCTGTCTGCAACCCGTCCCGCGGGACACGTTTCAAGATCCATGCCGAGCAGATTTTCCGGGCATTTCCGAAGGGAATGAGGATAAAGTGACGAAAATTGTGACTCGAAAGCAGCCAAATTCTGGCGTTCAATACAGTTCGCAGGGAGGCAAGCGCGTCTACAATCGATCCCTTTAAGTGTGTCGTGTGGTGTCAGCGGAGGGACCGTTCTGAGATGTCTTGACGGCTTTTTGAAACTAACATAGAGTGCGGAGCGGACCCACGTTAGGCCCCGTAACGAGTGACTACTCTACAGTCATCTGTACTCCCATCGACTATCGAAAGGCCAAGTTGATGCACCTCAATCCGACCACCACCGACCCGAGACTTTGCTTCGTAGCTATGCCTTTCCGCTCTCATCTCAAAAACTTTTACGACGCGGTTGAGCAGGTTGTTAAGGAGTGCGGAATGAGATGTATAAGAGCCGATAAGATAGCGCGCTCCGATCGAATTGGTGATGATATTCGAGAGGGCATAAGAAGTGCCCGGCTAGTGCTTGCCGATCTCACCGATAGTAATCCCAATGTGTTCTACGAGGTTGGCTTAGCGCACGGGTGTGATAAGCGAGTAATTTTGCTGGTGCAAGATGAAAGTATAGTTCCATTCGATTTAAGAGAAATACGCCAGATCACATACGATCCGAATGATCTGACTTCACTTAGAGATCGATTGCTTGAATACGTGATTAACGGTATCTCGACGATACCGCGATATTGGAATCCAGACTTTCGTCCTTCAGACTGGGATGGCGCCTATATCAAGTTAACATCACTCGAAGCACCCGCGTCTGTGCATTTGGATGAACCCATCAATATCAGCGTTACGGCACGGAACGTCGGACGAGATGCTAATCAAGGATATTTTTCCGTATCGTTCCCGGATGGAATCGATAACCTGAAGATAACTGCTAATGTCAGCACCCAAATAGGTCGAAAAGGTGATCATTGGTGCAACGACAATCGGGTTTTACACTATCCGATTGCTGAAGGCTGTTTATGTGCGGGGCCAGAAAATCCAGGTTGGCGTTCCGGAAGGGAATACGCAATTGAAGTTAGCGGGACCGCACGCCGAAAAGGTGTTCTTTGGTTTTATGTGAACGCGTCCGCTTACGATGAAAGACTCGGCGCTTACAAATGGGATCCGGATTGCTTTTTACTTGACCAGGACCAACGAAGCGAAAACGTCTACTGCGGGGCGATTGAAGTTAAAGAGTCTAAATAGCTCTGTGAGATCGCTCTGCTACGTCCTTTTATTTATGGCCACTTGATCTTGTCGTCGACTAACTGTTCCATGGTGCAGCCGGCGAGCCGGGCATAGCGGAGTAAGACGAGGAGCGGTGGTTCGCGTTGACCGAGTTCGTAACCGGAGATACTGGCGGCACGTAACGGCTCGTCCTTCACAGCGAGCGCGCTGATCATTTCCGTCTGGGTCAAACCCAACTGCACTCGGATAGCTTTCAGCTTCGCGGCCAGCCGCCTGGGCCGCGAGCGGTAGGAGCGCCCCATCTCAAACTGTCCCTTCTGAGGAACAGCGCGATGAGGCGCTGTCTGCAAACTTGCTTAGCTCACTAAATAGTGTTACGCTTCGGCGTGCCGTTCGAGTCGCCCTGACGCCTTGCATCAGGGCGGGCGGCATCAGCCAGTTGTACCTCGCAGATAATTCACAACTTGAATCTTAGCATTTAGGTGAGCACGTGGCCCAGAATGGCCCAGCCATCACGGTAGTTCACTGAAGAGAGCGGCAGCCTAACATGCGGGTGAGGCTGTCGCTCTCACCTTCTCTATGAAAGACCAGCCTACGGCTTCGGCGCCTCGGGCCTGGCCTTATTCGCTTCGATATAATCGGTCAACTTCTTCTTCTCAGGATAATCGGGTTTCTTTTGCAGAAATTGCTCATACTCCGCGGCTGCTCGATCTTTGTAACCGGCCAGATTGTAGAGCGCAGCGAGCCGCAGGTGTGCATCCGCCATACCGATCGGGTCGAGCTTCAACGCCTCGTTCAAATACACAACTGCCTTGGAACCCTTCTTGAGCCCGAGATAAGCCTCGCCCAAAAAATAATTCGCGGTGGCTGACTTCGGATCAGCCTTCAACGCCGCCTCTAACGCCTCAACCGCGCCCTCGTTGTTCTTCCGTGCCAACCGCACACGACCGAGATTCACGAGCGCTGTCACGTGGTCCGGCTTTGCCTGAACCGCACTCGTGTAACTATTCTCTGCTGCTTCAAGATCCTTTTGGATGAAGTAGACCATGCCGAGATCGGTCCACGCGGGATAGTCTTTCGGATCGGCTTCGACGAGGGAACGCAACGTCGCTACCGCCTGAGTGAAGTTCTTCGCTTCGATCTCGTGAGCTGCTCTTTGATAGAGCGCACTGTTTTGATTGGTTCGAGTGTAAGCATCCGCCGCCACGACTCCGGTGGCAGCAGCTCGGGAGGACCCTTTAATTCTAAATTCTAAATCCTGCCTGATCTGCTCGACCGCGTTGGACGGAATCAACACCGGCATCCGTGCGATTTCTACATTATCGAGCTCGACCGCGAGGTAGTAATCACCATTGAAGACGTTGTTAAAGCGATAGCGCCCGTTATTGCCGACTCGTTGTCGTCCAAAAACTTCATTTCCTCTCGTGTAGAGAATCACGTCGAACGTGATGTTCGTGTTCGCGTCGCCCGCCTGCGTCTCATCAACTTTCAAATCGCCAAAGAGCGTAAAGGGGCGTCGCGTCCCCGCCCCAGGCATTGATGAGTTTGTTGCCTGTGCAAACGTAACGCCTTCGAGGATCAACGTGATTCCAAGGACCAGCAGCAGCGATGCAATATGTTTTCGGCGTGTCATAACGAACCCTTTCTCTTCAGCAATTGCGGAACTCTATCAAAAAGAAACGCGGGCTGCGACCGAAGTCTCAGCCCGCGCTTGATTGAACCAACCGAATCAGGTTCCTAGAAATCGTAACGCAGTGCGAACTGCATGATTCTCGGATTTCCCTGAATGCCGGTGAAGTTATAGAACGTCGGGCCTGGACTTCCGAATTGCGGGTCGAGTCCATTCGTGACGTCCGCATTGCCCGTTAGATACTGGCTGTTAGTTACGTTGAAGGTCTCCCACCGAAGTGTGAGCTTGTGTTTCTCACTCCACGGCATGGTGAAACTCTTGTAAAGTCCGGCGTCGAGTGTGAAAAAGCCCACACCGCGCAGGATGTTTCGTGCACCTGTTTCACCCGGAGCCGGACTACGGAAGCTCTGGTAAGCAGCCGTTGGATCGCCGAACAGATTAGCCGCTTGTCCATTGCCGCCACGGGTCGGGTTCGCATGAATTTCACCAATCGGAACCGACCAACTTCTCACGTTCCAGTTTGTGGGCCAGCCACCGACGTCGACCGGAGAACTTACCGGAAGTCCGCTGTTGTAACGGACGATCGAAGTCAATGACCATCCACCCAGGATTCCGTTCACCCACTTATTCGAGTCGGTGAAGAATCTCCGGCCGCGTCCCAATGGAATGTCCCAAATCGAATTGAAGTTCACGATGTGGGTGATGTCGAAGTCGGAAACCGCACGATTATCACGCTGGCGCAGGGCGTTAGTGATAAATGCAGCACCGAAGACGCCGCTGGTTTGCAGACCGGAAGCATCGTCGATCGACTTCGAGAACGTGTAGTTGAAGTCCCATGTCAAGCCGCGCATGCGCTGACGGATACTCACCGTGGCTCCGTGATAATCGGAGCTCGCGATAGTGCCGAAGGCGGATAGCGCGCCGTACTGACTCTGGAAGAAGAGTTGGCGGCTGCTGAATGCATCGAGCGTGTCCTGTAGGAAGGTCCAGTCGTCGCCAAACTCAAAGCAACCGACAGAGTCGCAGTCAGGGGTGCGGCCGCCGTCGGCTAATCCTGTCGCCATGACGGCATACGCGGCCTGACTGTTAGTCAACCCCAGCCCGAAGAATATGTCATCGAGTTCTCCGTGTGGGTACATGTTCTCAAAAAACGGAAGGCTTGGAATGTTTGCGACGGGAGTTCCGGCAACTCGATGTTGCTCGAGAATGTTGGCCGCGGTGTACCAATCCTGGCCCGATTTCGGATCTTTGATGTTGTTGAGCTGCATCACGTCGCGGGTGGCGAGCAGATTGCGCGCCAGCCGGCCGATGTATGAGGTCTCAACGTAGATCCCCTTGCCAAACTGGCGACCGTAGGTGAAGTTCCAACTGTAGTTGATCGGCGAAACGAGGTTCGTATCGAGTGAACCTTCGATTCGTCGTTCTCCGTCCTGCGGTTGGGTTTGCGGGAACGTGACATTTGCCGGAACGGTAATGAACGGCAAACCACGTATCGATTGTCCCAGACCGGTGATTAGTGGACCAGGCCGGTTGGTGACGTTAAACGTATTTGCTGACGGCGTGATGCTTGGATTAAAGCCGAGCGTATTATTGCCGTCAAAGTTTACCGCGAGTGACTGGCCGAAGTAGTCGTTCGTGATAGCGAAACCACCACGGAAGGTCGACTGCTTCTCTCTACCAAACAGCGATCCGAGCCAGCCGCTCTTATATGCGGGCGACCAGGCAACAGCAACGCGCGGTTGGAAATTGTTCTTATCGAGTGGATAGAAGCCCGGTGCATTATGCTTTGGACCGGCCAGCTCGACGGTTAGAGGCTCGTCAAAATTTTCACCTCGTTCCGCGGCCGCAAAACGTTGCTGCAGGTACTGTTCAAGTCCAATATTGGGCCTCGTCTGGAAGCCGTTTCGTTCATAAACGGGGCGGCTAAGTCCGTAACGGAGACCGTATGTCAGGGTCAGGTTGTCTCTCATCTTCCAGACATCCTGCCCGTAAAGGTCGAGTTCTTCAGTCGCAAAACTGCGAACCACCGGCGCATTGATTTGGAGCGGTGTTCCGTCCACGTTGAAGTTGAAGTTCGCGGTGTACTGCGAAAGCCGGCCAATCAAGGCTGCAAAGGCATGCCTGGTGGAGGTCACAAACGACGAATCGATCGACGAGCCAACCGGAAGGCCGGTCAGATGCGGTAACCATGCGTTGATCGGGTTGGTGAGCACGTTACCTGAGCCCGAGTAGAACGATTGGTTGGTGATGCCGTTGTCGAACGAGTTGGCAAAGTTCTCACGGTTATTACGAACGAGACGAAGGTTCGTACCGAAACCAAGAGTGTGGTTACCCTTGATCCAGGAGAAGTCGTCAGTAATGTTCGTCGTCGGCGTGGTGCGGCTGAAACTTCTCGCAAAGAGATCCGAGGAGAACACACTGCGGAAAGTGATTGCATTCACGTTCGAGTCACCCGAGTTAGTGAATGCTTCACGAGTTAAGCCGTAACGGAAATTGTTGATTTTGTTGTTGGAGATGGTCCAGGTGTAGCCCGCGACCATGCCGTATGGATGGCTCCACGACTCAGTCGGCAGCGTATCCGGGAACTGCGGTGCGCCGCCGGTCACGTCCTGCTGATAGTTCCCGCGGAAATAAGCAATGTGCTTTGCATCCTTCGTAAGATTGAAATCCATACGGAGAACGTGAGCTTTTAGATCGACCGGAACGGAAGCGTTGAACTGGAACCCACCTGTGTTCAGGCAGTCGCCGAGCCGGCAATTGTTCGCCGGATACTTGGCTGCGGCCTGCGCGAGGATATTGCGGGTTACGGGATTAATATCAACCAATGCAGCGCCTGTTGGCGTGTTGGTGTTGTTATTGAACCCTGTCGTTAAGCCGTTGAGGTCAGCCGGAGAAAGGGTAACAACAGTGGTCGAGCCATCAGGTTTATGCGCAACAAACTTCAACAAGCCCTGACCAAGGCTTGCAAGCGGCACGGTTCTATTAACCGGAACCTGCCGCGCGTCCCGCCGGCCTTCATAGTTGTAGAAAAAGAAAACGCGGTCTTTTTTGACCGGACCACCAAGCGAGCCGCCGAAGTTATTTCGGAGCAGGACCGGTCGCGGCAGCGACTTCCCATCGATGATGGTGCTGTTGTTGAAGAAGTCATTGGCGGTGAAAATCGTGTTGCGGTGATACTCGAACAGGTTTCCATGCCAATCGTTGTTACCTTGCTTGGTAACCAGTTCAACCTGAGCGCCCGATGAACGACCCTGCGATGCATTGGGGTTCGTGGTCGTGACTCGAAATTCCTCGACCGTGTCAGGACTCACGCGCAACACGGGACTGAATGCATCCCCAGTCTGTTGCTCATTCACGTCGACGCCATCGAGCGTAATGTTCGCCTGGTCACTACGACCGCCAGCTACGTAGCCGGAGGGGGTTACGGCCGGCTGCAAACTCAGCAGGTTTGTGACGTTGCGAGCGTTGAGTGGAAGCTGCGTAATCTGCTGGGAAACGAAGTTGTTGCCGAGGCTGGCGTCTTGAGTATTGATAAGCGCTTCACCTGCGCCGACTGTTACCGAGATCGTTTCGTTAACGTCTCCGATCTCCATCGGCACCTCGAGGTCCGTAGGTTTCGAGACAAGCGCGGCTACCTGAGTCAGCACGGATTTCTTGAATCCCTTGGCTTCTACCGCCACAGTGTAGACGCCCGGCTGAAGTCCTTCAAAAGCAAACTGACCGCTGTCGTTGGAAGTTGTGGTTCTGGTTAGATTGGTTTCCGGATTGGTCAGGGTGACGGTCGCGCCGGCGACCACAGCTCCCTGCGGATCCTTGATTGAACCTCTGATTGCAGTATTGCCCTGGCCCTGGGCGAAGGCGCTGGTGCAAAAGAGGAGTAGAACCACTAACGTACCAAGCGAAAGCATAAACCTATACTTGGAAAAGCTCTTACTTTTCATAGATTTCCTCCGCTGGAAGATGTCGAACGGGTTTGGAGGTGTAACTCCGGGTAATGCTGGTACGACCGATGGATCGCCGTTGTCTCTTGCAGCTATTATTCCGCAACTGATAGGGTCAGTTTTCCCCGGCAAATAGCAGATGTTGGCATTTCGGGCGGGCAGTATATCCAAATTTCTAACTGTCTATATAGAAATTCGTATCCTCGATCATAAAAGGCACAAAAGAACAAAGGCACAAAGAAGCCAGCTTTCGCTGGCTCCCCTGTGCCTTTTGTGCTTTTTGTGTACGGTTTAGAAAACGTAACGCAATGCGAACTGCATGAGTCGTCCGGCTTTGGTCTCGCCGAGCGGCGCCTGCGTTCCAGTGAAGTTTCCGAATCCTAGTGGAGCAGATCCACCAGCAATAAACGGATCAACGGTGCTAATACCCGAGCCGTTGAAGCCGGTGAACCTCTGTGTATTGGTGAGATTGAAAACTTCCCAGCGGAAGGTCAGTGCATGTCCTTCCCAGGGCATCCTGAACGTCTTATGCAGAGCAGCGTCGATCGTGAAGTAACCAGGGTAGCGCAAAGTATTCCGGTCACCGCCCTCGCCGGGCTTTGGATCGCGGTAGCTCTGAGCCACGGCGTTCGGATCGGCAAACATGTTCGGCGCACCGTTCACGTCGCCATAGTGTGTTTCAATCGGGCGAACTGCAACCATGCCGGACGAGATCTGCCAGTTGGTGGCCCAACGCTGAAACGCGAAGGGACGTGTCGTACCGGTAGGCAATCCAGAGTTCCAACGGAAAATTCCCGTGATGTCCCAGCCGCCTAAAATGCCGTTGGTAATCTTGCCGCCATCGCTAAAAAACTTCTTACCACGACCGAACGGCAAACCCACCAACCAGTTCGCATTTATGTTGTGACGAATGTCGAAATCAGAATTCGCGTAGTTCGACATCGGATCGAGCGGATTGAAGATTAACGATGCGGTCGAGAAGTTACCGGAATTCTGAAGACCGGAAGCGTCGTCCAGCGAATGTGACAACGTGTAGTTAAAGTCAAACGTAACGTCGTTGGACAAACGCTGGCGAACACTTACCTGTGCCGAGTTGTAATTGGAAAGAGCAAACGTGGACCACGTATTCAGTGCCGCATACTGTGGGTTCACAAACGTGTTGTTGAAGATCGAGAACGGCTTGTCGTCCCAACGTGCCCCGGATTGCAGGAACGTGTAGTCCGTGACGTTTTGCCCACCGACCGAAGGTAAAGCAATTCGACGGTACGCACTCTGTGTAGCCGTCAGTGACCGAGTAACACCCAACACGCTGAAATTACCAGCGATGCCGGGAAGGATGTTTTCAAAGAACGGAATCCCGCTCACGGAAGTGATCGGGACGCCGGCATAGCGCAAGTCGATCAGGGCCTGCATGGCCTCGTAGAAAGTCTGACCTGACTTCGGATCACGCAGGTTGTTGAAGTGCATGATGTCTCTTTGACCAAGCAGTTGCCGTGCAAAGCGGCCAACGTAGCTCACTTCAAACGATAGTCCTTTGTTCAGCTCGCGAGCGTAGGAGAAGTTCCAGCTGTAGTTAACGGGTGTGGTAATCGTGTCGTCGAGTGAAGTTTCGATTCGCTCGGCGCCGTTTGCCGGTTGCGTTAACGGGAAGGAAATCGTGTTGCTGAAGTTTCCGGCTATTCCCGGCAACGTGCGTACGTCTGGTATCGTCCCGGTAAAGACCGGGGCGAGCTTCGTGCTGACGTTGTAAGTATTTACCGGAATCGTCAGTGCTGACGCGAAACCGAGCTGATTATTCAGATCGAAGTTAACCGCCAATGCACTGCCGATGCGATCATAGGTCGTGCGGAAACCGCCGCGAAATACTGCTTTGCCCTCACGTCCGATCAACTTGCCCCAGAAGTTATCCGGGAGTTCAGGCTGCCACGCGACGGCTACGACAGGAGCGAAGTTATTCCAATCCTGTTTATAGAAACCAGGCTTACCATTCGCTTTGCCGGAAAGATCGAGCGAGATCGGATCAAAGAAAGGCACGCCGTTAAAGGCACTCGCCTTACGTTTATCGAAGTAACCACCGAGGCTGGTCGTGGGCTGAACCTGGAACCCATTTGTCTCATATACGGGTGTGGAAGTGCCCCAACGTACACCGTACGTCAACGTCAGGTTATTCCGCACGCGCCACTGGTCCTGCCAGTAAACTTCATACTCCTGAGTTGCGAAGGTGCGATCGGCAGACGAACCTGGCGGCAATATCTTGCCGTTCTGGTCGTAAAGGAAGTTTCCGGTGTACTGAGAAAAACGACCAATCACTGCGGAGAGAATGTTGCGCAGCGGCGTTAATGAATTGCTGGCAACGTTCGGGAAGATTGCTGCGCCCGCACCGTCCGCACCCGCGGAAGTGAGCACAGCCGCCGAAGCGTTGTAGCCCGAGGGGTTGGTCGTTAACGAATCGAAAGCACTTGCAAACGATTCCCTCGTGTTCGAGATCAAGCGAACGTTGCCGCCAAACTGCAACGTGTGATTGCCTTTCACGAACGTAACGTCGTCAACGAAGTTGTGAACTGGCGTCACGCGCGTGAGCGACGACGTCAATACCGGGGCGAAGATGAAACGGAACGAAAGCTGGTTTCCGGTTTGATCACCTTGCCTCGTGAATGCAGCGCGAGTCAAACCATAGGTGAAGCGGTTGACGGTGCGGTTCGAAAGGGTCCAGGAGTGTCCCACCGCAAAGCCCTTCGGGTGGTACCAGATTGAAGGCGCCTGGAAAGTGGGCAGAATTGGAGCGAGGCCGACGTTGTCGTTCTGGTAGTTACCACGAACGAAAAGAGTTTGACTGTTAGTCAGGTTGAAATCTAATTTGAGAACATAACTGTCCAGCGTGCTCGGCGTAGAGGCGTTGAAACGATAGCCGCCGGTGTTGACGCCGTCGCCCGCCGTGATTGTGTCGTTGGCGGGAAAGCGCGCTGCGATGTCTTTGAGGAAGTTCAACGCCGGCTGGCTCACGCCCGGAGTAATTCCATTCGCGTTAAGGTAAGCCTGATTGATTTGGGCCGGAGTCAAACAGTTGAACCCCGCTGGCGTACCTGCCGGACATGAAGGGTCGCTGGACCCGTTCGCCGTTCTATAACGGATGATGCCCTGGGCAACGTGCGGTAATGGCACAACCTGCACGGAAGGGGTTGAAGTGGCTTCGCGCAGCCCTTCATACGCGAAGAAGGCGAAGGCCTTATCGTGTTTGATAGGACCACCCACAGAGCCGCCAAAGAAGTTTCGAAGTAGAGGCGGTCGTGGCGCGCGCTCGTCGCCAACCTTCGCCGCCCCGGAAAGGACCAACGGATCGGTTGGGGTAAAGCGTCCTGCAGCGTTATTGAAGTAGTCGTTGGCGGTCGTTATCGTGTTTCGATGAAAGTAAAACAACGAGCCATGCCAATCGTTGGTGCCGGACTTGGTGGCCAACGAGACCTGCGCGCCTGAAGAGCGACCCGTATCGGCATTAGGGTTCGTGGTGGTCACACGAAATTCCTGCGTCGAGTCGCGAATAACACGAATTACGCTGGAAAAGGCCTGATTGGTCACGACGTCCAGACCATTCTGTTGTTCATTCACGTCCACGCCGTCAAGGGTGATGTTTGCCTGGTCGGACCTGCCTCCGTTGACATAGCCGCTGCGCGTTACGCCGGGTTGCAGTGAAAGCAGTCCGACGACGTTGTTGGCGTTGAGCGGCAACTCGACAATGCGGCGTGATTCGAAGGTGTTACCGATAGTTGCGTCAGTGGTATTAACTGGAGCGTCCGCGCCAGCCACGACGCTGACTGTTTCACTAATGTTTCCGGCTTCCAGTTGGATATCTCGGGTAGCTGGCGTATCGATTTGGGCTGTCAGCTCCGTGATGGCGGTCTTCTTAAATCCAACGGCCTCGACGTCCAGCCGGTAGGAACCGGGGGGAATCGTTGTGAAGGTGTAAGCACCATCTTCATTCGTGGTTTGGGTACGGGTAAAGTTCTTTTCGACGTTAGTAATTGTAACCGTTGCTCCTGACACTGCGCGTCCCTGCGTATCCATAATAGTTCCTCGCAGCGACGAAGTGCCGGTCTGGGCAAAGGCAAAGCTCGACATCAGCAGCGCAACAGCGAGTACGCTGAAGGTGGCGAGTGCCTTATGTAGAGAGAGCCTAGCTGTTTTCATGGAGTCCTCCATCGGGGATTTATTCAACCCAGGGCTAAGTTTTTGATACAAATTTTTGGACGAGCGACCCGCGTGGTTTGCAGTCGTGAATTCGTCGCGTACGCGACTCTCGTTCTTTGTATGGAACTTCGAATATCCCGCTTGCAGAAACTATTCCAAGATTGATCCGAGGTATGGCTGCGTCAAGTCGGTGCTAATTGTTTATAAATTCGATTGTGCCGCGACGTGAACGATAAACAGATCCAAATTTTTCAGGTCAGGCCTTTAGGTTTTCGGATACTCAGGTCTGAGACGGGCTCTCCAAAGCAGCCGTAGTGGCTAGCGATAATAACGGCTCCAGCACGAAATTTCGTATAACTTAATTTACTTCTTTCCGAGTCCCTCGACTAATACTTCAGACAGTCGGGACATCAGAAGATAGGCCGGGTTGTCGACCGACCAGATCGTCTCCGGCATGTCGTCACATGAGATCGCCATCGCGATCTTTCCATTCTTCGTGTAGAGAATCCCGATCGCGCTCCGCAGCCGATCGAGCGCCCCAAACTTGCTCGCCATCGGGACATCCCAAAGCGACCGTCCGATCGCATTCCGACCTTGCTCGCGTTTCATCAACTCGATCATCTCTTTCGAAGCAGCAGCACTGATCACTTCACCGCGCTCGAGCTTCTCCATCACGAGCACCATCTCGCGCGGCGTCGCCATACCGAGCCCGTATTTCTTGTTTTCCGGATCTTTGCCCGCAGTGCTCTCGCCGCCGCTTCCAACTTTACGCATGATCTTGATCTGTTTGAATCCGAGCGACTCCATGCGCGCGTTCACCGCGTCAGTCGTCAACACATCGAGCACGAGATTGGTCGCGGTGTTGTCGCTGAGCATCATCATGAGATTGACGGCATCGCGGAGGGTGAGCTTCAGTCCGTCAGAGAGTTCATTGAGAATGCCGGAGCCTGAGACTTTCTTTTCTTTTGTGAGTACGACTTCGTCGGTCCACTTCGCTTTTCCCTCGGCGACGCGCGCGAACGCCTCGATCATGACGGCGATCTTGATCGTGCTCGCCGTCCGCACACGTTCGTCGGGGTTTAGTCCGTAGGTCTCACCCGTGTCGAGATTCTTGGCAAAGAGACTCACCTTGCCCTTGAAACCGGCGACGATCGGCTTCACTTGATCGTCGAGTTTCGTTTGCGCCTGAACTGTGACACTGACAACGAGCAGGAAGAGTAAAGTTTTGATCTTGTGCATCATTAAGAAATCTTGTTCATCCTGTCCAACAACTCAGCATTGAGTATCGCCGCACCCGCCGCGCCGCGAATCGTGTTATGACTCAACACGACAAACCGGTAATCGTGCACCGTATCCTCTTTCAATCTTCCCACCGTGACCGTCATCCCATTCCCCGCATCACGATCGAGCTTTGGCTGCGGTCGATCGATCTCATCACGCACAACGATCGGATTCGCAGGCGCAGAATGCAGCCCCATTTCCTGCGGTAACGATCGAAACGAGCTCAGCGCTTCCCGCAACTCTCCCAACTCGGGTTTGCGTGTGAAGCTCACGCGCACGGCAGCCATATGACCATCCGCAACATTCACCCGATGACACTGCGCGCTCACGGCCATCGGCGCGAGCTCGATGCGATCGCCAACAAAGCGACCGAGAATCTTCGTCGTTTCAGTTTCGATCTTCTCTTCTTCGCCACCAATGTGCGGAAGCACGTTGTCGATGATGTCGAGCGCGGCAATGCCTGGATATCCGGCGCCCGAGAGTGCCTGCAACGTCGTCGCCACGACTGACGTGATACCAAACGCAGCGTGCAACGGCGCGAGCGCTAGGACCAGCATGATCGTCGAACAGTTTGGGTTGGTGACGATGAAGCCGCCGGATGGATATCGCTGTCGCTGCCGCGCAAGCAGATCGAGGTGCTGATGATTAACTTCGGGAATCAGGAGCGGCACGTCTTCGTCCATGCGAAACGCGGATGAATTGCTGATCACTGGATAACCGGCGGCAGCGAAACTGCCTTCGGTCTCACGCGCCATCTCGCCGGGCAGACTCGAGAAAACGAGATCGCAGTCGAGTGGCGGCGCAGGTGGTTGCACAGTTAGTGAACGCACCGCGTGCGGCATTTCGCTTTGGAGTCGCCACGTGCACGCCTCGCCGTAAGTTTTTCCTTGCGAGCGATCGGAGGCGGCGACAGCGGTAATTTCAAACTGCGGGTGATTCTCAAGCAGTTGAATAAACCGCTGGCCCACCATCCCCGTCGCCCCTAAGATTCCAACACGATACTTATTCATAAGACAGTCGTAGACAGGATTTACGAGATTTTTCAGGATGAACATGTAAATCCTGCGAAATCATGCAAATCCTGTCTAACATGACGTTCAGCGCAAAGCCGCCAAACCTCTTTTTATGCGACTAACACCCTCTTCCAGCATCTCATGCTCCGCACAAAACGAAACGCGCAGGAAGCCCTCGGCTTCACTCCCGAACGCCGCGCCCGGCACCGTGATCACCTTCTCCTCGAGCAACGCCTCCGCCACCTTCATCGATGATCCATACTCACTCACATCGAGCATCGTATAGAACGCACCGTCCGGCATCACCGCTCTCAATCCCAACTCCGTTTCGATCAGCTCAAGCATATGATCCCTACGCGCTCGGAACGTCTCACGAAAACCAGCACGCGCCGTTTCAGCCTCATCACTCCACGCCATTAGCGACGCCTTCTGCGAGACCGTCGACGCACACGTGGTCACGTAGCCATGAAGCACAAGCATCGCCTTGACGAGTTCATCCGCACCACACACCCAACCGAGTCGCCAGCCTGTCATGCTCATGGACTTCGATAGTCCACTAATCACGATCGTGCGATCGTAAACGGAAGACAGCGACCCCGGCCGCTCGCGCGTGTAGTAAAGCTCGCGATAAATCTCGTCGCTGATCAAATACGCGCCATGATCGCGCACCGCATCAGCAATCGCTGCCAGATCTTCATTTGTTAAAGTGCGGCCGGTCGGATTTGACGGACTGATACAAACAACAACCTTCGTTCGTGGCGTGAGAGCACGTCGAAACTCGTCCGCATCAAACGCAAATCCTTGCTCGCGCGGCATCCGATAAAACTTCGCGGTCCCACCCGCCATCCGCACGATCGTCGGGTACGCAACGAACCCGGGATTCGGCAGCAATACCTCATCGCCTTCGTCAACGAGCGTCAGCAGCGCGAGATACAAAGCTTCCTGCGAACCCGCCGTGATGACAACGCGCTCCGCTCGCCCTTCGAGATACGGATACTCCGCCGCAACTTTTTCACGAAGGGCCGGCAGTCCCGCGTGCGACGTGTAACCGTTTTGCTCTTCGACTATCGCCCGAACTGCCGCCTGACGAATCACGTCCGGCGTCGGCAGATCCGGCTCACCGAGCCCGAGATTGAGGCTGCCGGGCAGCGCGCGATCGAAGACCTGGCGAATGACACTCTTCTCGATCCCCTGCAAGCGTTTCGGTGGCGCAAAATTATTCAACGCAAATAATCCTCTAATCGCACCGCCGTGTCAGTCTTCTCATCGCGGTACTTCACGATCACTGCCGCGTAGAGCGAGAGTCCCCACTCGCGTCCACGCTCAGTTGTCACCGCGCGCGCGCCCGGAACAACCACAGCGCCGGCTGGTATCTCGAGTGGTCCATCAGCAGCCCGTTGGTAGATCTCGCCGCGGACGAGATCGTAAACGGGCGTTGAACCCGTCAGGATCGTGCCCGACGCGAGGACCGCACGCTCGCGCACGATCGTGCCTTCATAAACTCCGCAGTTGCCGCCGACGAGCACGTCGTCTTCGATGATCACCGGCACTGCGCCAACCGGTTCGAGCACGCCGCCAATTTGCGCGGCCGCGGAAATGTGAACGCGTTTGCCGATCTGTGCGCACGAACCCACTAATGCGTGGCTGTCTATCATTGTGCCTTCGTCGACGTAAGCGCCGGCGTTTACAAACATTGGCGGCATGCAAACAACGCCGGGCGCGATGTAAACGCCGTCTCTGATCGTCGAGCCACCGGGAACGATGCGAACGCCGTCTTCGATCTTAGTCGGACGACTGGGGTAAGTGTCTTTGTCAAAAAACCTGAAACTCTCGGCAAGCGACATATCGACTGTCGCGCCCATGCGAAAGCCGAGCAACAACCCCTGCTTGACCCACGAGTTCACGATCCACTTGCCGTCAGCACTTCTTTCCGCCGCACGCACTTCACCGCGATTCAGTGCGCTCTTGAGCTCATCGAATGCGGCCCTGTCTTCGCGCGAAAACTCGTTGCTTTCACGCGCCGCGAGGGCCTCGATCTGTTCACGCAACGGCATGCGACGTTTCCTTCAGTAACCCGACTTCAGTCAGGATCTCGCGCATGCGATTGCGCGTCTTCTCCTGCACGGGAACGAGCGGAAGACGAAGGTTCTCTTCGATCAGGCCCATCAGCGCGAGGCCGGCTTTCACTGGACCAGGACTCGATTCGATGAAGTTGCCTTCCATCAAAGGCAGCAGACGATAGTGCAGCGCGCGCGCCTCGTCCCACTGGCCCGCGAGTGCGAGTTCGTTTAGTCGCGACATCATTCCCGGCGCTTCATTCGAAGCGACGGAGATCAGGCCGTCACCGCCGAGGGCAATCAGCGCGAGCGTAAGCGAGTCGTCGCCGGAGATCACGCGAAAAGATTCCGGGCGGCCACGCAGGATTTCCATGATCTGCGAGAGATTGCCCGAGGCTTCTTTGACGGCGACGATGTTTTCGACGTCGCGTGCAAGTCGTAGCGTGGTGTCGGCGGAGATGTTGGACGACGTGCGTCCGGGGACGTTGTAGATCACAACCGGCAGATCGCTGATGGCTTCGGCGATCGTGCGAAAGTGTGTGTAGAGTCCTTCCTGTGTTGGCTTGTTGTAGTAAGGCGCGACGGTCAGCACGCCGTCGACGCCGAGCTCGCGCGCGATTTGCGAGCGTTGAATCGTCACTGAGGTTGAGTTGCTGCCAGTGCCGGCGATCACTTTTGCGCGGCCGCGTGCGAGTTCGACGGTATTGCGAATGACGAGCCGGTTTTCTTCGTCAGACATGGTCACGCTTTCGCCGGTCGTGCCGCAAGGAACGAGTATGCGGACCGCGCCCGCGATTTGATATTCGATCAAGTCGCGCAAGCGTGGCTCATCAACCGCACCGCTGGCCGTGAAGGGGGTAACAAGAGCCGTCGCGCATCCGCGAAGCCAGTCGAGTTGTAATGTCATAGGGACCTCCGTTTTTAGCGACAAAAAACACAAAAACACAAAAGAAGAAATCAGCCCAGTTCTTTGCGTGTTTTCGCGAGAATTTCATCTATTACTTCTGCGAATTCAAATACGCCTGTTCGTCCGATGATCCAATGTGCGGCGAGTAACGCGCCGTTTGCGAAGCCCTGCCGCGAGCGGGCTGTGTGCGTTAACAAGATCTGATCGGCTTCGGAATCGAAACCGACGCGATGCGTGCCGGGGATGTAGCCAGCCCGCGTCGAGGACGTCGGGATGTCAGGGCCGAGATGTTCCGACAGCAGGTCGCGCAGTTTCAAGGCCGTGCCCGATGGCGCATCACGTTTGCGATTGTGATGGGCTTCTTCGATGAACGGTGCGTAGCCTTCGACGGCTGAAAACAACGCGGCCGCGTGTTTCGCGATGCGGTAGAAAAGGTTGACGCCGATCGAGAAGTTCGCGCCGTAGACCATCGCGCCGTTGTGCTCGGTGATGATCTGCTTTGCAGTGGATTCGTGTTGTTTCCACCCGGTCGTGCCTTCGACGAGAGGCACGTGGGCGCGGGCGCAGGCTTCGATGTTTTTGAGCACGGCGTCGCCGACGGAGAAGTCGATCGCGACATCGTGACCGTGCAGTTGATCCACTGTTAGATCATCTTTGCTCGTGAGCACGAGACCGATCTCGTCGCCGTTCCTGCGCGCGCCAGCCTCGATAAGCTGGCCCATCGCACCGTGTCCGAATAAAACAATCTTCATGGAACTCTTAGGTGAATTCGCGAACGGGTGGCCACGGAGGGCCACCCCTACAGTTGTTTGCTCAGTTTCAAATACAGTTCGATGGCTTGTTCAAGTTCCCGTTTCGAAATCCGTTCGTGATCTGTGTGCGCGTCGAGAATCGATCCTGGTCCAAGCAGCAACGGCTTGCCCCACTGCGACAAATACGGCACGTCAGTCGTGAAACGCACCACACACTGCTCAAACCCATCGACAGAAAACAACCGGACTGGATTATGCGCCGATGCATATTCCAACCGCCCACGCCCGTCAGCAGCTTCTTCCAGGACTTTCCTGATGTGCTCTATATCGATCCCGAGTCGAATTTGCAATTCCGCACGTGCTTTATCTGCGATCACGTTCGGACGCGTGCCCCCGCTGATCACGCCGATGTTGCACGTCGTCGTGCCAAAGAAAAAATCTTCCGGCCATCCACGCGCACGAATGTCCTCCAGAATGTCGAGCAACTTCTCGATCGCCGACTCGCCCGCTTCCGGATACGCAGAATGCCCCGCACGACCCTCAGTCGTGATGATGACGCGCACCGATCCCTTCGTGCCCGTTGCTAAACGACTATCTGTCGGCTCACCGTTGATGAGGTAGCGACACTCACGCGCGAGCGGATGCTGGTTCGCCGCCTGCGCTCCCAAACTGCCAGTCTCTTCATCAACTGTGAATAACAGCCCGACTTCGTTCACGCCCTCTTCACGCAGACGCTGTGCTGCAAAAATCTGCGCGGCTATGATCCCTTTGGCATCGCACGACCCGCGGCCATAAATAAACTCATCATCCTCACGCGACTCGATAAACGGCGGCACTGTGTCCATGTGCGTCGAGAATACGATGCGCGGCGGCGCGTCAGTCGTCGCGATCACATTGAAACGATCGGGCGCTACTTCCTGTCGCTCAACGATAAACCCTTGTTCTTCGAGATAGCTCGAAAGAAACTGCCCGACCGCCAGCTCATCGCCAGTGACAGACGGAATATCGATCAGCTTACGCGTCAACTCAAAAACATTCATCCAGTCGCGCCCTCTGCGTGTCGTGGCTAAAAGAATTCTTCGTGCAGTCTGTTAACCGCTTCCTCAACATGCTCTTCACCGATCACAAACGTGAAATTGATACTCGACGCACCCTGCGAGATCAACGACACATTAATGTCGCTGATCGTGCCAAACACACGCCCGGCAATACCAGGCGTCCCTCGCAACCCTTCACCAACAACGCAGATAATGGCTCTTCCCTTTTCAATCGTGACCGTGCCGAGTTGCTGCAACTCCTCAACAATCTCAGGCAGCGCATTCACCTCGTCCAGCGACAACGACACGCTGACTTCCGACGTCGTAACCACGTCGACCACAGTCCGGTGTCGCTCGAACACTTCAAACAGCGCGCGCAAGAAACCGTAAGCGCCGAGCATCCGCGCAGAAGTGATCTGGACGATCGTCACACCTGTTTTATGTGCGATTGCTTTGATAGTTCGCGCCGACGCTTTGCTTTGTGGCCCAATGAGCGTCGCGCCCTCGTGCGGTCTGCGCGAATTGCAGATGCGAACCAGAATCGAATTCTCAATCGCCGGCTGAATCGTTTTCGGATGCAAAACTTTCGCGCCGAAGTAAGCAAGCTCAGCGGCTTCACTGTAAGACAGTCGAGCGATTGTTTGCGCGTTCGGAACTACTCGCGGATCGGCAGTCAACACACCAGTGACGTCCGTCCAGATCTGTATCTCATAGACGTTGAGTGCGGCGCCGATCAATGCTGCCGTGTAGTCAGAGCCGCCCCGCCCGAGAGTCGTCGTCACGCCTTGCAACGTCGCACCGATGAACCCACCGAGAACAGGCACGATTCCCTTTTCTTCAAGCGGGCGCAATTCATTCCAGGTGCGCTCGAACGTTTCTTTTAGCAACGGCGCGGCGCACGTATGTTCCTCATTCGTGATGATGCAGCGGCGCGCGTCAACCTGTCGCGCTTCTACACCACGCTGATTCAACACCGCGGCCATCAACGTGCTGGAAAGGATCTCGCCATACGAGACCACTGCATCCTGAACAGATTTATGGTTGGAAGAATTCTGCGAGCGCAGCAGTTCGCGCACTTCGGCTTCAGAGCGTTTCACAAACTCGGCAAAACGCTCTAATTCCGATCCTTGAAGAAGCTGTTCGGCGGTTGTTAGATGCCGGCTGAAGATTGGTCCAACAGACTCGGGCGTCGCCGCTAAAAGCGCATCGGTGACTCCACTCATTGCCGAGACGACGACGATGGGAATTATCGTCATCGGCTGCTCGCTAACGAGGCGTGCGACGTTCTCAAAGGCGGGAGCGTCAGCAACTGACGTCCCGCCAAATTTCATCACGATCGGCATTCGCCACAGATTACACGGATCCGTGTGATCCGTGAACTCCGTGACTCACTTCTGCGGCGCAACGTATTTCACTGCCTTAAGTTTCGCCAACGCCTCGAGCTTCTCAACCGGCAGTCGTCCGATGATCACGTTCGAATTCTTCGCATCGAGCACGACTTCAAATCCGAGCTCCTTGAGCTGCGCCAGAGTCTCGCTTGATTTGTCAGTTACCCAGACTTGCACTTCGGCTTTGCCGTCGCGAATGAATCCACCCTCATCTGCGGTCGAGAGCGACTCCTTCTTTTGCAGCTTTTGGACGACTGCGAGAACCGAGCGATGCAATTTCTGTTGCAACTCAGCAGCCTGCTGGTCCACTACTCCAATTCGGTCCGCAGCAATCGTTTCGGGTAGCGAGCTATAAACGGACACAGCTGGCGGCATGTTCGCAACTCCGGCAACACCTCCAGAACCGGAGCCCCTACTGGGCACCCGGGCCGCTTTAGCAGACCCCTTCGCTTTTAGGCCCCCCGCGCTGGCACTGAAAGTGTACAGCCCGATGGGAGCGGAAGGTTCGGCATCCGCTTGCTTCTTTACACCTTCCGGAACTTCCACCGGCACATCGATTCGTCGTGGCTTACCGCCATCAGTCACCACCATCTCTTCGACCGCTACGAACGAAGTGAATTCGGTCATCAAACGATACTCGATGCCGAGTTGTGTAATCGTGTCTTTCAAATCCTGGCGCATGCTTCCGGATTGCGCGCCCTGAAAATCCTGGCCCATCAAGTCGTCTATTCGCGCCCGAGCCCACAACGGTTCAAGCACATCGTGTGACGCCATCGTCTCCGGAAAATCGACTGGAATGTCGCGCACGAAATCACCGCCAGCCATCTTGCCTTTCAGTCGAATCGTGCCGCGGCCGGCAGCCGTGTATCGTCCCTTGATAACAAGAGGCTTAGCGCTGAAAAGATCCGGAATGCGTTGCGGATAAACATCTGCAACCGGCAGATCATTCCACTCGATCGAGATGTCGGTCAGAAGTGGACTGCGCACGCGTTCGTGAAAGCGACGCGCCGCTGCGGATCCGTCGTCATTAAGACCAACGTACTCCACTTCGCCGCGTCCCGCTTCCGCCATCTTGTCGAGCAGAAAGCGATTTACCGAACTGCCGATGCCAAACGAGAACACACGCGCATTCGGATGCTTCTGCACTTCCGAAATGATCTCCATGTCGTTGCCGACGTAACCGTCGGTCATGAAGCAAACGATGCGAACGTGTCCCTGATCGTCAGATGGCTCGAGTGAAGCCTTGATCGCCTTCATCATCTCGGTGCCACCGTTGCCCGAGCTCGCACTGAGAAATGCTTGCGCCTTATTCAGGTTCGCCTTTGTTGCCGGCACTGGCTGCGGAAACAGTATGCGCGTGTCGCCCGCGAACGTGATCAGGTTGAACGTGTCAGACGGATAGAGACTATCGAGCGCCAGTTTCATCGTCTCCTTCGCCTTCTCGATCGGAAAGCCTTGCATCGAGCCCGACGTGTCTAGCACGAACACGAGTTCCTTTGGCGTGACGTCTTGCGCTGTTATGCGATCGGGTGGCTGAAGTATGAGGGTGAAGAAGCCGCCTTTGTCGGAGCGATGTGTGAGCAGTGCGTCCTGAATTGCCTGGCCCGCGACGTCGTAACGAAGGATGAAGTCTTTGTTTGGAATCGTCGCTTCGTCTTTGAGTCGCAATCGCGCGCTGTGAGCGTCTGGACGTTGAATGTCTGTGGGGTGAGTTTTGGAATCGATCTTGTCGATAATCAAACCGGCGTCGAGCGCGACTTCGAGCGAGATGTCGTGGCCGCTTCTCATGCCGGGCGGAGGTGAGTTGGGAGTGATGCGTGATGCGTCGGGAACCCGGTTTGTGTCCGGAGCGAAGCCGTTGCCTTGCGATGCTGGTTTCGCTGCACCGGGGATGTAACGTGGACCAACAACCATCGGGAACACGAATTCATACGCACCGTTAACGTAGCTCAATGTTTCGACGTAGCTGATCGTGATCTTCACTTGTTCGCCGGGCAGGATGTTTGCAACTGACTGCGTGAAGATGTTGGGACGTTCCTGATCGAGCAGACTCGCAACTTGTCCGCTCGACTTCGCCGCTTCGTAAACCGCCTGTGCCTCTTCGCGCGGCAGGATCTTGCCATGCACAGTTCGGTCACCGACGATCATCGTCATGTCGTCGACCGCGGCGTTTTGCGGGAGTGGAAACGTATAGACAGCTTCGATCTTCTCCTGAAACGGGTTTTGAAACTGCTGCGTCACGATAACGCGCGAGATGAAGCCACTGATCTCGGCTTTTACGTCCGTGTGTTTCAAAGGACACGTCGATTTCGCTTTTCCCGTTGCGTCAACGACTGTAAGCGCGCCCGGTGAGTCCCCAGTTTGCGCGGAGACAGTGGTTTCCGGCGCGAAAAGCACGATGATCACCGGCAGCGCAAGAACGCTGAGAATGACGAGTAGCAAGGATTTGGGCAGGAGTTCTCGAAGCATGCTTCCCTCCGATGCAGATAATAGTCAGAGTTTAGAACCCGATCGTTCAGGTCTGTTCCTTAGAACGCAGCGTGCGCTTCGGCCTTGCGCACAAAAGATCTTTTTGCTTTGCGGCTAATACAGATTGAAGTTGTACTCCAACTGCATGAAAACCGAAACGGGCCGCCCGCCTTTGACCGCCGGCACGAACTTGATCTGCCGCGCCGCCGCGATCGCCCGTTCTGTCAGCCCGTACGGCAGCGGATGCACCGCGCGTATCTGGACCACGTCACCATTACTTGCAAAAACGACGCGTAACATCACCGTCCCTGTGACCTGATTGCGACGTGCTTCTTCCGTGTAAGTTGGTTCCGGCTTGAATAGCACACGCGCGCGTTGTTCAACTTGAGAACCAACGAAAGGCTGACCATTATTATCATTGTCAGATCCACCTCCCGGACCACAACAACCAGTCTGCCGGGAACCGCCACCCATGTTTCCCTTCTCTCCCGGTCCGACACCTGGTCCATCACCCACACCGATGCCAGTTCCACGCTTTGTTCCGATTCCCTCACCCTCGCCCGGACCTTTGGATTCAATCTCCGACTTGGATCGCGGATCGCCGTAAACAGGAGCTTTGATGTCTTTCCACAAAGCGGGATCGATATCGATGCCGGCGGCGGGAAGTGTTGGTGGGTTCACGGGAGGCGCAGTTGGAATCGCAGCGAGTATTGATGAAGGCGGTGGTAACTTTCCGGTTTGCGGTGGGATCGGATTGTGATTGCCACCGCCGCCACCACCCTGTGCGAGTTTTGGTGTTGGGCCGGAGCCTTTGCCTTTCTTGTCCTGGAATCCGACTCGTCCTGGTCCATTCTTGCCGATGCTCGGCTTGTTTGTTGAATCGAGCGGCTCCGAAACGTCGAGAATGACGAGCTCCTGGTTCCCCGCGCTGATCAGATCGCCACCGGGACGGGGTGTTTTTCTGTCGACGATCAGTGCGATGGCAATAACGCAGACGATCGCAGCGACTGCCGTCAGTACTGCTGGTACGACGTTCGGGCTCGAAAGCAGCGCCCGCAGGCGATACCCCGCCTCGCGAGTGAACGTTTTGCTGAACGTGATCGGGTCCTTTTTGAATTGGATCCAGTTTTGTTTGAGTTCCTCGCGAAGAAACGCGAGTTGGATGAAGAGTCTTTCGAATAGAAAACCTGTTTCGATGATGGTGGGTTGGTATTGGTGCATCGCAGAACCTCGTTTTGGATAGCGTTGTAAGCACACCTCGAGCGTGTTGGGTGCTTGATAGTGCTGCGGGGAGCTTCTATTGCTGTGTTACCAAAACCAGTGAAAAGGTGACGCTCTGAGGATACGCGTCAATCGGGACTTGTGATGAGATGTGGCGCGGTTAGGATGCTTGGGTCGTTGTAGGGGCGGCTCTCCGTGGCCGCCCCTGCTTGCTTACTTGATCGAGTTGAAAAGTTTCGTCGCACGAGCACTGTCGATACGTTGCAGAATTCGATACTGCTGCAACGCCGCATTTCGATTGTTCATTGCGATGTACGACATGCCGAGGTTGTAATGCGCCGACGCGTAGTCGGTCTTCTGCTGAACCGCGATCAAGTACTGCTGAATCGCTTCCTGATAACGATGCAACTGGTGCAACGCATAGCCAAGCTCGTTGTGTGCTTCGGGATAGTCAGATCGAATCTCGATTGCCTTGCGCAACGAATCGATCGCTTCCGTGTAGCGCTCTAGATCGTTGTAACACCAACCGAGGTTGTATTGAGCGGTGGCGTTGCCGGGGCGCAGCTCGAGTCCGCGCTTATAAGAGTTCGCGGCCTCGGTGTAGTTCTTAGTGTTGTAATAATAGACATCGCCGAGACCCAGATACGCGAGGCCCATGTTCGGGTTCAAGCGAATGGCTTCCTGGTAGGCCTGAATCGCTTCCGGGTAGCGATTGAGTTGCCGCAGCGCGTAGCCGAGCTCGTTCTGTGCTTCCGCATAATTCGAGCGATAACTCAACGCGCTTCTGAGGCTGCGGATCGCGTCGTCGTAGTGTTTTTGTTCGTTCTGAATCCAACCGAGCTCGTAATACGCTGCGGCGTAATCGGGCTTGATGCTTATCGTTCGAGTGAAGGCTGTGTAAGCGTCGGCGTACTGCTCGAGTTTCTTATAGGAGTAGCCGAGTTCAAACTGTGCGGCCGCATTGTTTGGCTGCGACGCGACGACGCGCTTGAGCGGATCGGGAAAG
>JADMIO011398648.1_pt1 | contig 26440 bp, 20 predicted proteins | sample 8958161 | NCBI WGS metagenome assembly JADMIO01 (sample SAMN16585339, study PRJNA669376) | soil metagenome | isolation source: Crop rotation soil | place: USA: Cullars Rotation, Alabama | collected 2011 | reverse complement strand
GGCCCCGCCGGTCCCGTCGCGCCCGCGCCCGTCGGTCCCAGCGCCCCCGTCGGGCCCAGCGCGCCCGTCGGTCCGGCCGGTCCCGTCGCGCCCGCGCCCGTCGGGCCCAACGCGCCCGTCGGTCCGGTCGCGCCCGTCGCGCCCGCGCCGGGGCCCGGGGGGCCCTGAGGGCCCGTCGGTCCGGTGTCGCCCACGCCGGGGCCCGTCGGGCCCAGCGCGCCCGTCGGTCCCGTCGCGCCCGTCGGTCCCGCGCCGGTCGCGCCGGTGGCGCCCGTCGGTCCGGGGATGCCCTGGACGCCCGTCGGACCGAACGCGCCGGTCGCGCCGGTCGCGCCCGTGAATCCGGTCGGCCCGCGCGAGCCGGGATCGCCCTTGGGCCCGGGCGGCCCCGTCGGACCGGGATCGCCCTTCGGTCCCGGCAGGCCACCGCCGGCGCTGCCGCCGTTGATGATCCGGAGCATCGGTCCGCCCGGCGCGATCGGCCGGGCGCTGCAGTTGTCGACGCCGGTGACCTGGCCGGCGGCGCGCGCGAAGCGGCTCCAGCACACCACCGCCAGCGGCACGATCGGGAAGTCGGTGGCGCACTCGACGTCGACCGCCGCCAGCCCGCGCCAGTTCTCGATCAGGCACAGGCAGGCCCGCACCGTCGGATCCTCGCCGGTCCCGCCGGTGGCCCCCGTGCCGCCGGTGGCCCCCGTGGCCCCCGTCGCGCCCGTGGTGCCCGTCGGGGCCATGCAGGCGCGGAAGTCCTCGAACGGATCGGCGATGGGCGCGAACGGCTGCGCGCTGGTCACCACCAGCACCGCCTCCTGCGTCCGCGCCGGGAAGCACTGGTTGTCGGAGATCGAAGCGTCGAGCATCGCCGGCGTCGGCTCCGTCGGCGTCTCCGCGTACTGCAGCCCCACGTACGTGAAGCCGCGCAGCTGGTCCTCGAGGAACGTCAGCAGCGACTGGCCGGGCCCCAGCGTCGGCGTCGACGCCGGGATCTGCTCCACCATCACGCGCACGGCCGTCACGTCGCCGGCCGCGTACGCGGTCAGGTCCTCGGGCGTGAGCAGCCCGCACGCGCCCATGTCCGCCACCAGCACGCCCAGCGCGGCGACGTCGAAGGTCAGCGTGCCGCCGCCGAACCGATCCTGGATGGCGGTCGCCAGCGCCGCCTGCGTCGTGGGGACCGGCGAGAACTGGTTGTTCGCCGCCGGCGTCAGCGGCGCGTCGGCCACCGGCAGGCACACCGGGGTCTCGAGCAGCAGCTCGCGCCCGTCGGGATCGACGGCCAGACCGGGCTGGATGAAGACGCTCGTCGGCGGACGCTGCCCCTCGAACGTGCTCGACACCTTCAGCCCGCGCACCGTCCCGGTGCCGAAGATCTCCCGCTGCGCCAGGCGCTGCAGGCGCAGGTGATAGGCCTGCTCGGCCTCGAGATCGCGCTGGGTCAGGAGCTGCCCGAAGAAGAAGCGCACCCGGGTCAGCGAATTCTTGACCCGATTATTGGTGTTGCCGTCTGATGCCATTTGGCACTCTCTCGTCCTTGTTGTTCAGGCCCACGAGCCCACCGCGCGCGGCAGCTTCCACCGCCGCGGCGCCGGAGGACGGCGGAGCGGCGCACACGTTCGAGGCAAAGATCGTTGCGGGCACGGCGGCTTCGACGCGAGGTAGCCGACGATCTCCGCCATCACGCCGCCGTACATCGCCCGCAGATGAAAGGGCACGAAGCGGTGGTTGACCTCCAGGATGAAGGGGCCCCGGTCGTCGGAGCGGATCAGATCGACGCCGGCGACCTCGATGTCCAGCGCCCGGGCCGCCCGGATGCACAGCGCCTCCTCGTCGGCGCCGAGCTCGACGGGCTCCAGGCGCCCGCGCCGGCCGCCCGCGTAGGCCGCGACGACGCCGTCGTGGGCCACCCGATCGATGGCCGTGGCCACGCGATCGCCCAGCACCACCACGCGCGCGCACCGGCCGCCGCAGGGGATGAACTCTTGCAGCACGTGCGGGCGCCGCCGCGCCGCCGCCGGCAGCGCGCCCGACGGCGGCAGCAGCCGCACGCCGCGGCCGAAGCCGCCGAAGTCCGGCTTCACGATCACCGCCCCGCCGCCCAGCTCCGCCAGCGTCTCGGGGCCGAGCTGCCGGCCGCGGAGCGCCACCCAGCGCGGCACCGGCAGCCCCGCCTGCTGCAGGCGCCGGTACTGCTCGTCCTTCGAGTAGGCCGCGCCGTTGACGACGTGCACGTCGTCGCGCCCGTCGACGGCGGCGGCCGCCTCCGCCAGCAGCGAGCGGCGGGCGCCGTAGCCGAACACCACGTCGCCGGCGGCGAACGGCGCCACGCCGCCGAGGCGCAGGGGGACGCCGCGCAGCCCCGCCTGGTGCGCCAGCTCGACGCACGCGGGCGCCGTCGGCCGCGACGTGACGACGTGGATCATCCGAGGCTCGCCTCCACGCGCTCCATCTCGCCGAGCTCCTCCGCCGGTTCCGGCGTCTCGGCCACGCGGACGCCGAGGTCGGGACGCGTGGCCAGCCAACGCTCCACGCCCCCCGGCTTCGCCGGCGCCCGCCTGAGGGCGTCGCGGAAGGCCAGCGTGGCGCGGGCGCTCATCCACTTGGTGTCGGGCACCAGCGTCACCTCGATGACCAGCAGGCGCCCGTCGGGATCGATGGTCCCGTCGACGCCGACGTGCGGGCTGGCGAACAGGCGCGCCACCTGCCGGGCCTCGGCCAGCGCGGAGGCGAAGCACGCCAGCTCCAGCCCGTCGAGGCGCTCGCCGTCGACCTCGGCCGGCGCCCGCACCCGCACGTAGGGGTGATCGCAGTCGAGGCGGCCGTCGGGACGGAAGCACACGCCGAGCGCGCCCCGCCCCGTGTTGCCGTACCCGCGCGAGCGCGCCGTGGGGATCCGACAGCGCCCCACGATCAGCTCGTCCCCCACGAAGTGAAAGCGCAGATCGCAGAGCGTGCCGTGCGCCGCCAGGCCGACGAGCTGCGGGTGCGCCCGGGCGATCTCCTCGGCGAACACCGGCTGCGGCATGCGCCAGAGCCGCGGCTCGAGATCGCCCCGGGGCCACACCAGGCCGTCGGGCTCGACGTAACAGCCGTCGGCGCGCCGCTCGAGCACGCACACCTGGCGCCCGGTCGAGGACACGGCGGACTTGACCACGAACCGCGGCGGCAGCCCGTCCAGCCAGCTCAGCATCAGCTCCTGGCGGTCCTCGAACACGCCGAGGACGCGCGGCGTGCGCACGCCGCAGAGCGCGGAGATGGCCGCCTGGGTCACCAGCTTGTTGCGGGCGACGGCGCGCTCGATCGGCCGCGCGCTGGTGAGCACCAGGCGACGAGCAAGCCAGTTCGAGCTGCGAAGGAGGGCCATGGCTGGATGCTCAGGAACCGGGGCCGATCTCCTGGACCGCCAGCACGTTCTGCCGGGGATCGACGATGATGTTGCCGCCCGGCACCGTGGTGGCGGTGAACCGGAACTGCGCCGTGAAGTCCAGCGTGCCGTCGCCGGGCAAGAGCTCGGGCGGCACCAGGACCTTGAAGTACGCCTGGAAGCGCGCCTTGGGCGCGGTGGTGCTGACGAGATCGATGCTGTCGGTGGTCACCAGCAGGAAGCTCGGCGTGGGGGCAGGGACCACCGTCGTGTTGATCGGGTTGGCGCCGACGATGAGGCGGAAGTTGACGTCACTGGTGAACGCCGCCGTGCCGGACGCCGTGCCGTTCAGATCCAGGGTCACCAGCAGCGGGTGGCTCCGGCGCTGGCGCACGATGGTGGCCCGCAGCGGCGTGCTGCCGGCGTCGATCAGCACGGTCGTGAACACGCCGCCCGCCGCCTGCGGCGTCGACGTGCTCTGCTCGATCGACACGGCCACGCCGTTCGGCAGCACCGTCGACGGCAGATCGCTGGCGCCGGGCGAGACGACCTGCGTCCCGAACACCGTCATCCCTTGCCAGTTGCAGTCGCTCACGCTTCACCTCCCGTGCTCGTTCGCGCCGCGCCCCTGCCCCGCCGCCCGCTCATCCGGCCAGCTCCTGCACCACGATCGACGCCCCGTCGAAGGTGCTGGGCGCGAACGTGGCGCCGGTGTCGTTGGCGATGCCCACGACCCGCACCTGCACCTCGATGACGTGGGCGCGCGCCCCGCCCAGCAGCGACGGCGGCAGGACGTCGCCGATGCGCACCACGCCGCGCGCCGGGGAGCCCGCCGGCGCCGGCGCGCCCGCCGTCGCGGTCAGCAGCGGCTCCAGCTGCGGAGTCAACACCGGGATGCCGTCGACGGTGACCCGGAACTCGACGAAGTCGCTGGTGCTGGTGGCCACGAAGCTGCCGGAAAATTGGATGGCCAGCGCCGACGTCGCCAGGCGCGGCCGGGCCAGCTGGGCCCGCAGCCGCGTCTTGTTCGAATCCCGGGTCAGGAACACGAACGGGCTGCTGGTGGGGGGGGCGGGCACGGCCACGACCGTCTCGGCGACGAAGTCACCGGCGGTCTGGATCACCGTGTTCGGCAGGATGGCCCGATCCAGCGTCGCCTGCGTGCAGATGACGTTGGGCCACGTCTTCGTGAACCAACCCACCTGGAACGTCGGCTTCCGGCACGGGTAGGCATCGGCGATCAGCAGGTACTGCGGCACGCTGGGGAGCCCGCCGGCGATCGGTCCGGGCGCGCGCGTCAGCAGCACCTTGGCCAGCACCACGACGGGGCGCGGGCAGCAGGCGGCCGCCAGCTGCTCCTGCACGTTGTCGATGAAGGCGAACACCTCGTCGCGGCAGAGCTGGGGATCGCCCTGCTGCCCCAGCGTCACCGGCGGCAGCACGAAGCCGGTGTCGCTGGCGCAGCCGGTGAACTGGTACGAGTCGGGGAGGCTGGCGATGAGGGAGAGCTTCACGTCCTCGACGGTGCGGCTCGGCTCGCAGCCGGTGATGGGATCGCACGAGCCCGAGCTGGCGATGCGCCCGACGGGCCGCGTGGCCCGCTCGGAGAGCTCCGCCACCAGGAAGAACTCCGACGCGGTGATGGTGGTGGCCGGGTTGCGGCACTCGGGGCCCAGCAGCTCGGCGCAGGTCGCCGTCACCAGGCGCGCCTGCGGCGTCTCCAGCGTCAGCGCGGCGATGTCCAGCGTGACGGGCGCGCACAGCACCAGCTTGTTGCCGGCCGAGTCGATGGCCACGCCCGGCGACACGGTGGCGCGCGTGCCGGCGACGATCTGCGGGTTGCGGCTGAGCTGGGCGATGTTCCCCGTGCCGAGGAGGTTGCGCGCCGAGCCCGCGGCCGCGTCGACGCGCAGCCCGCCCAGCACGCCCCAGCCGCCCAGCAGCCGGGCCAGGATCGCCTCCTGATTGCGGGCGTAGGCGACGACGGCGTTCAGGTCGTCCGCCGCGATCGCCTGGCCGTCGAAGAACGTCGGGCGGGGGACGCACGCGGTGGGCAGGCAGGCGCCTCCCCCCTGCGACGCCGGCACGCAGACGCAAGGGTTGCAACCGCACCCGCACAGCGAGAGCGCGCTGGACATTTCAGATACCTCCGTGTCGGGTCATGGTTGCTGCTCGAAATCCAGGTGGCGCTCGCCGACGCGGCGGCCGCCCGCGGCGAGCTGGCTCTCGATCTGCAGCGTCCGCACCACGTACGAGACGCTGAGCCGGTAGGGGTGCTGGACCGCCTCCCAGATGCGGATCAGATCCGCCGTGTCCAGGCGATCGAAGTCGATGCGGATCTGGAGATTCTTCTCGGTGTCGGTCAGCTCGGGGAGCGCGCCCGGGATGATCCACTCGCCCAGCGTGAAGATGCCGTGGTCGTGGAACGACAGCATGGCCGCGCCCAGGATGTCGTACGTCTCCAGGAAGGCGGCGTCCGTCGATCCGGGGATCAGCAGGTAATACAGATCGATCGCCAGCGGATCGCGGCGCACGGTGATGCCGTCGGGGGTCGGCCCCGGCTCGACCGACGGGCCGACGTTCTTGAGGAAGGGGCTCTCCACCACGCGGTAGAGGTAGAGCAGCAGCGTGCGCGCCGTCAGCTGGTCGCTGGCCGACTCCGGTCGCCCGGCCTTGATCGACGACTCGGGCAGCGTGGTGATGCCGGCCAGGTCGTGGCGCAGGATCGCCAGCAGCGCCTCGGTGACCTTGCGGATGACGAACGACGTGGCCATCTGGGCTGACCTCAAGCCGGCGTCAGGTTTTGCGGAGCGTGGACCACCCACGCCAGGATCTCGGTGGAGCTGCCGGTGCTGGCCTGGGCGGCGCGCGCCAGGATGTTGGTGTTGTTCGTGGTCGGGCGCAGCCTCAGGGGATCGGTGGGGTCGGCCGTCAGCGCGGCGCCCACGCCGAAGGCTCCGGCGCCGCCGGCCAGCGTGACCTGCATGAGACCGGCGGTGGCCACGGGCACGACCTTGGCGCCGCTGGCCGCGTCGGACTGCGCCGCGGCGGCGCTCAGGCCCACGAGGCGCGTGCGATCGGCGCCCGCGAACAGCTCGCGCACGGCGGCCACGCCGCCGGTGTCGACGTCGGCGATCAGCGGCACGCCCGGACGGATCAGGCTCTGACCGAACGAGTGGTGCACGCGGATCTGCACGGCCGCCAGGCCCCCGAGCTGGCTGGCGACGCTGGTGGGCCCGGTGCTGGCCCCGGTGCCGCCCGCCACCACGAAGACCCGGGGATCCGCGGCGTAGACGCCGGCCACCTGTTCGGCGCGGCGCGCGCCGTGCGCGCCGATGTGCGTGGCCTGCACCTCGCCGCCGATCAGCTGATCGAAGTCGGCGGTGCCGTGGAAGTTGGCGCCGGCGTTGGCCACCAGCCGGGCGTCGCTGACCAGCGGCAACAGCGCCCGGACCATCTCGGCGTGCTCGCCGGTCTCGGTGGTGGTGCCGTCCGCCAGCGACAGCGCCTGCGTGCCGTTGGCGTTGCGGATGCGCCCCAGCAGGGCCGACACCCCCTGGCGCAGGTCGGTCAGCGCCTGCAGCTGCCCCACCGAGTTGCGCGTGACGTGCCCCAGCGTGATGCCGCAGTCGGCGCCGGACAGCGGCCGGTCCAGATCCTCCCAGGGGTTCACGCAGCCGGTGGGCGGGATCTGCGGCAGGCTGGCGATCGACGCCGATCGGGCCAGCACCAGCTGCGCGTTCTGCAGCACGGCGATCTCCTGCGCCGGCAGGCACTCGTTCGACGTGGCGCCGGCGTCCTCGGTCAGCACCAGGCGGATCTCGACGAAGTCGCCGGTGCGCAGCTGGCCGCCGATCTGCGCCTCGATGTCGGCGACGGTGAAGCTGGCCGGGAACTCCAGCACCATCAGGCGCCCGCGGCCGTCGATGCCCACGCCGGCGCCCACGCTGATCTGCGCGCCGGTCTGCGGGGACCGCGGCCCCAGCGCCAGCCCGGCCGCCACGCCGGCGCTGAGCGGGCCCAGCGACAGCCGGCGCAGCGACCCGCGCAGGAACTCCAGCGCCGCGTTCAGCCTTTCGGCCGTGAGGCGCTGACCATTTTGGAACACGGGGCGAGCAGGAACGGCCATGGGCAAAGTCCTCCGCAGTCACGCGCCGCCTAGGCGGTGGGCGGCGACGTCCTCTCCGCGATGCAGGTGAGAATGCTGATGAGCGACGTGGCCAGCGTCCGGTGCATGGCCGCGTTGGGCACCACCCGGCGGTACGGGAAGGCGTCGTCGATGATCACGTAGGTAGGATGGTCGCCGAGGATCTGCTTCACCTCGGGCGGCACGTCGGTCGCCAGCAGCACCCGCCCCAGCACCACGCCCGGCCGCGTGCAGCACGTGTTGACGGCGACGTCGTTGATGAACTCCACGAGCTGCGGGATGAACTTGAAGCCGAGGCACCCGAAGGCGTCGACGATGGCGTTGCTGGCGGTCTTCCCCGTGGCCCCGTCGGCGTGGGCCACCAGGTACTGGACGGTGTCCGAGTCCGCCAGCTGATCGGGCAGCTCGGCCAGGAAGGTGGGGGTCATCTCCAGCGTCCCCACCGCCATCGAGATGAACTCGTCGAAGCAGGGGATGGGGATGGTGTCGAGGCAGCCGTGCAGGAAGTAGAGCAGCGGGATGTCCTTCACCAGCTTGATGCGCACGTCCTCCAGCGTGCGGCTGAAGTCGCAACTGGCGCCGCAATCGGCGCCGGTGAACTGCGGCACCGGGCGCGTCGGCGTATCGACCCGCTCGGCCACCACCCAGAACTGCGACGCCGTGATGTCGCCGGTCAGCGTGCCCAGGAAGTCGCCGAACCAGGCGCGCGCCGACTTGCTCTCGTTCTCGTGGGTCAGCCCCTCGGAGGCGACGGCCACGTCCATCGTCTGCGCCCCCAGCAGGGACATCGTCCGCCCGCCGTTGTCGATGGCGGCGCCGGCGGTGATCTGGATGGCCGAGCCGGGGACGATCTGGGGGTTGGGCACGATGGTGGGGATGCAGGGCGAGGGGCGCACCCCCTCGTCCACGCTGTCCTCGAACAGGTGCAGGCTGGCGCCGCCCGTGGCCAGGAGGCGCATCCCCCCGAGGACGCCCCAGCCGGCGACCAGCTTGGCCATCAGCGCCTCCTTGGCGCGGAAGTACGTCATGACGGCGTTGAGGTCGTCGGCGGTGATCAGCTGGCCGGGGAAGAACGTGGGGCGCAGCGGGTTGAGGTCGGTCAGGCACCCGCCCGCCGTCGAGGCACAGACACAGGGATTGCAGCCGCAGGCGCAGGACGTGGCCATCTTCAGACGCCTCCCAACCCGGCGGTGCAGCCGGCCAGGGCCTCGGTCAGGGCTCGCAGCGCGGGAACGCCCAGGGCCAGCAGGCGCTCGCTGACGTTGTCGATCGCCAGGATCTGGCCGCCGACGCGCGAGACCTTGGCCCAGTTGACCACGGCCAGCGGCACCACCGGCAGCGTGGCGTCGCCGCAGGCGTCCTCGACGCCGGGGATGTCGCGCCACAGGTCGAAGGCGCACTGGCAGAGCTTGGTCTTCAGCGCCACGCAGTCGGCGGCGGTGGTGATCGCGGGCGGCGTCCCCAGGCACGTCAGGAACTGGGCGTGCGGATCGGCGACGGCCGGGAAGGCGGCGGCGCCGGCGACGATCAATACGCCCTCCTGGGTGCGCGCCGGCAAGCAGGTGACGCCGGCGCAGCAGGAGGATCCGCCGACCGCCGGTGACGGCTCGGCCCCGCTCTCGCGGTACTGGAGGCCGAGGTGGGTGATGCCCACCATCTGATCGAACAGCCAGTCCTCGAACGTCCCCACCAGCGGATTGGGGACCGCGGCGCTGACCCGGCCGATCTCGGTGCGCAGGCTGGCGAGCGCGGTCGGCCCGGCGACGATCAGCCCGGCCGCCGTCGCGCGCGCCAGCAACGAATCGACGTTGGTCGCGTCGAAGACCGTGCCCGCGCCCAGGGCGAAGCGCACGCGCGTGTCGCTGGCCAGGACCGCGGCCGAGTCCGGCGTCGTCGACGGCGGGAACGGGGCCGGGTTCGGCGCCAGCGCCGCCGCCGCGATGTCCAGCAGGATGTCGCTCTCGAGCAGCAGCTCGCGGCCGTCGGGATCGATGCCGAGGCCGGCGGCCAGCACCACCATGCGATCGCGCTCCGGCGGCGCCGGCGCGAACCGCACCTCCAGCCCGGCGACGGTGCCGGTGCCCAGCACCTCCCGCTGCATCAACCGGCGCAGCATCAGGTGGTAGCGCTGCTCCGCCTGCAGATCGCGCTGGGTGAGAAGCTGGCCCAGGAAGTACCGCAGCCGCGCCGCGGAGTTCGTCACCAGAGCGCCGTTCCCGTCAGTCGTGGTGGTGGACGCCATGCTCTTCTCTTTCTCTTCTCTTTCGCCTTGCTTGGCTTCGCCGCGATCGCCCTCAGACCACCGTCGATCGCCCCAGCGCGCCGCCGCCGACGCGCATCCCGCCCGCCTGTCCCTGCGCCGGCGCCGCCCCGGGCGTGCCGCCCAGGCGCGACCCGGTCCCCAGCGCGAACCCCTGGCCCAGCGGGGCCGGGCGCGGCGGCCCGTTCTGGATGAGGATCCCGAACGTGCTCGGCTCGAGCGCGTTGCGATCGAACGGCTGCCGCGTGCTCTGCCCCAGGATGGCCGAGCCGATCACCCAGCCGGCGGCTCCCGTCTGGCGGATGCGGAACTCGGTGTGCGCCGGCTTCTCCGTGGCGATGATCTTCTGCAGCAGCGCCAGCGACTCGCGGTCGCACACGTCGCCGGCCGCCACCAGCACCTCGAAGCGGAAGGGGACGGTGCCGAAGCGGCGCTCGCAGTCCAGAAGGAACGTCTCGCCCAGCGGAGGCGCGTCGCCCAGCCACGTCGGCTGCTGCTCGGCGGACAGCGACGTCTGGCAACCGAGCGCCGGACCGGTGACGCCGTCGATGGTCGTCCCCAGGCCCAGCACGAACCCGGAGCCGCGCTTGAAGCTCTCCACGATCTGGATGGAGATGCCCATGTACACGCGCACCGCCAGGATCAGGCCGTCGACGGTGCCGCGCGTCTCGGCCAGCGCGTTCGCCTGGCTGAGCGCGAACCGGAACGCCTGCTCGTCGTCGCGGAAGCGCGGCAGCTCGAGGATCTGCAGCCATTCGGCCAGGAACGGCAGCATCTGCGACGGGGCGGTGCGCGGATCGAACAGCTGGTCGTACCGATCCATCCGCAGCGCCACGCCGTCGAACACCGTGTTCTCGAACAGCGCCAGCCAGCGGCGGAGGAAGTCGTCGTCCGGCGTCGAGTTGGCCAGGAACCGGGGCAGGTAGCGGGCGATCCCGTCGCGCGGCAGCTCGAGGTCGATCCCCACGATGCGCGGCGTGGCCACGCCGTTGCTGAGCAACGTGAGGCGGATCCACAGGTAGCGCCCCGGCCCCGCCAGCACCATGGCGGCGGCGGACGCCTGCCGCGTGTCGCCGGGCGAAGCCACCTCGACCGCCGAGGTGGTCGTCGCCAGCATCGGCGCCGACCAGTCGGAGGTGATCAGGGGATCGCCGGCCAGGATGTCGTCGGCGGCGCGGGTCTCGACCTGCACGGCGCAGCCCTCGGGGATGTCGCCGAACAGCAGCAGCCGGTGCCACTGGATGCCGGGGCGGCGCGCGTCCAGAGGATCCTCGGGGCGCTCCGCCCCCAGGATGACCTCGCCCGACGCCGGGTAGGCCGTGCGGTTGCGGAAGTCGGCGAGATCGTCGATCACCCGGAACAGCAGCGACTCGTCGTCGGTCATCGGGCGCGCCTGGTCGACGCAGCAGCCGCCGTCGCCGGTGTCGGCGGCGGCCAGCGCGGGATCCACCAGGTAGACGCAGTCGACGGGGTCGAAGTGGAGGGCGGCGTTGCGCCGGCGCGCGTAGAAGCCGCGCCCGTCGAAGGTCAGCGGCGCCAGCACCTCGGACCCGTCGCGGCGGAAGAGGCGCAGGTTCGGCGTGTCGCGCTGGACCACCATCAGGAAGCCCTCGGCCGAGACGCCCAGCGCGATGGCGTTCGTCAGCCCGCTCGCCAGCACGGCAGGCGCCAGCGGGCAGCCGCCGGCGTCGAAGATCCGCACCTCGCTCCCGGACAGCAGCGCGATGCGATCCAGCCAGAACACGGCGTCGCGCACCAGCTGCTGGCCCCCCTCGCCCGCCGGCATGTCCAGCGTCGCCAGCAGGCCGCCGCGGCAGCCCGCGAGCAGCAGCACCTCGGTGTCGCCGCTCGGGACCAGCACCCGCCCCGCGGCGTCGATCGACCAGGCGGCGACGATGCAGCCCGATCGATCCACCGCCAGCAGCGGCGGGCGCGGCGGCTCGTCCGGCGGACCGACCAGCGCCGTCCCCGCCGCCGACGCCTCGGGGACCAGCGTCAGGGCGCACGGGTCGGCGGAGAACGTCTGCTCGGGCGGCACGTCCTCGGCCAGGCTGATGTCGATCACCACGGCGTCGTCCTCGAAGCCCTGCACCGCCAGCCGGTAGAACCCGTCGGCCAGGCCGGCGGCGATCGGGGCCGGGACCTCCCAGTCGAAGCGCAGCTGCTGCCGGCAGCGGGGATCGGTGACGACGCCGGGGACCTCCTCGCGGAACGTGCCCCCCTCGCGCGCCGCCTGCACCACCAGGATCGGCACCGCCTCCTTCAGCAGCGTGCCGCCCCCCTCGGGCGTGCAGTCGGAGTCGACCTCCTCGTCGGCGGGGAAGGCCGGCCGCACCGTCGCGGTGATTACCAGGTGACCGTTCGCCGGAAGCTCGATGATCACCGTGCGGTTCGGCGGATCCATCGACACCACGCGCCCCAGGCAAGGGTCGACGACGGCGCCGGCGGCGGAGGCCAGCGCGTCGCGCGCGCAGCGCTGGGCGTCGAACAGCGAGGGGACGGCCACGCCGTCCGCGCTGAGCGCGAACCAGCCCGCCACCGCGCGCTCGGGCTGCGGCAGCGGGGCGCCGGCGACGCCGTGCGCCCGCAGATCGGGCAGGTGCACCACCTCGCTCACGGCGTGGACCTCGCCTCCACGACGTGCGCGCCCGAGAAAAGCAGCTCACCGGGGCGCAGGGTGACGTCCTGGCACTCGACGGCGGCGGCGCCGTCGAGGGCGATCGAGATCCGCTCGACGCGGGCGACGCCCGGCACCTCGAGCACGCGCTGGAACACCTGCGAGAAGAAGATGGTGCCGCCGAAGGGCCAGCCCTGGCCGTCGGTCCCGCCCACCAGCGCGTGGAAGAACCGGTCCAGCGACTGCACCACGGCCGTGCGCGTGTCGTTCACGCGCGCCAGCGGCTGCACCACCAGCGAGACGTTGGCCGTCACCCTGCGGAACGGGGCCGGCTGCACGAACACCTCGGTGGTGATCAGGCGCCGCTGGTCCAGGAAGCGCAGCACCGCCGCCGCGACGAAGGCGGGCAGCTCGATGGGCCGGGTGATGGACGTCTCGAACGGCGCGAACGGGACCAGCAGCACCGTCACCGCCCCCAGCACGGTGCCCGGCGAGCCCTGCGGCCGCGTGTTGGGCAGGGCCAGCGCCCGCTCGACGCGCACGTCGGGGGTCTCCAGCGCCAGCGCCGCGAAGTCGTCGGCGCTGACGGCGCGGAAGCGCGACCGCACCAGCGCCGGCGCGGTGGCCAGGGCCCGCTCGGTCGACTGCTCGTCGGCCCCGCCCGCCGCCGGCAGCACGTTGGTGGCCTTCAGGGGCGCGGCGATGGCGTCGATCGGGAAGACGTTGGTCAGCGCCCCGGCGCCCACGTTCCCCTTGGCGCCGCCGCCGAACTGATAGACGGCGGCGGTGATGTTGCCGCCCGCCTGGCTGCCGTCGTCGGGCGGCGGGATGGCCCCGTGCACGCCGTCGCCGAACAGGATCTCGCCCGTGGCCGGGAACAGCTGGTAGACGAGATCGTCGCTGTCGGCGGCGAAGATGTCGGGCACCTCGTGCCACGTCTGGACGGCGGTGGCGCTGCCGGGCGGGCGCACCGAGATCACCGTGCTGAGCGGGATGATCGGCGTCCGCGCCAGCACGAACCGCTGCGACGGCTGCGACGTCGAGCTGCCCAGGAGCTCGTTCGTCACCGTCTGCACGGCGCGCGCGGGGACGGTGTTGAGGCGGATGGTCTTCAGCTCGGGCAGCCCCAGGTCGAGGTAGGCGTCGGGGCGGGCCAGCCGCGCCCGGATGACGAACTTGTCCTGGAACTGCTTGACGTCGACGTTGCCGGCGGCGCGCTTGAAGCGGGCGGCGTCGGCGTCGTCCTTGAACTCGAATTCGAGGTAGCCGCTGCGGGTCAGCTCGTTGGTGGAGTCGGCGGCCGGCTCGAAGTCGATGAACGTGAGCACGGGCGTGCTGCCCGAGGTGATGGTGTCGCTGCTGAACGACCAGGTGAGACGCGGCTCGACGCCGGTCTCCACCGACAGCGGCGGCTCGCCCACCTCCAGCGATCCGGCGCGGTTCACCCGCAGCCGGAAGCGCCCCGGGGGCCAGGAGGCGCCCGGCGGGTTGAGGTCGAGCACCAGGAACAGCTCCTCGCCCACGCGGCCCGTCGGGAACGGGAAGAACGTCTCGGACGTCGACAGGTTGGCCGTCTTCAGCGACGTGACGTTGCGGCTGCAGTCGATCGACACCACGTCGACGAGATCGCCGTTGACGAGCAGCATCGACGTCGTGGTCTCGAAGCGGACCGGCGTCTTCTCGCCGGGCGGCGGGCCGGCGGTCTCCACGCGCGTCCCCGCGCTCAGCGCCAGCGTGCGTTCGGCGGTCGTGGTGGTCGTCGCCAGCGAGATGGTGACGTCGGCGACCGCGGGGCTGGCCGGGTGGCGCTCGCCGCCCACCATCTTGAGGAAGGTGATCAGGCCCTTCTCCGGCACCTGGTTGACCTGGAACAGCAGCTGCTCGCTCATGAAGGCGAACAGCTGGGCCAGCGTGATGCCGGGATCGCTGTCGTTGAGATCGGTCCACTCCGGCGTGAAGGTGGGGATGCGCCGGCGCAGCTCCGTCACGAGCTGCTCGAAGGTGCGCTGATCCAGGTTGGGAGGGACGAACGGCATCGATCAGCCTCCCTGGAGGAAGAAGGGGAACACCAGGTTTCCGCGGGCGTTGGTGCGGGGGATGTCGTAGGTGATGGTGAGGTTCACCTTCGACTGCACGTCGGGGTCGACCTCGGCGATGGCCGTGCGCACGATGATCCGGCGCTCCCAGTCGCGCAGGGCCTGGCGCGCCGACTCCTCGATCTCGGCCAGCGTCGAGTTGGTGATGGGCTGGAAGATCAGCTGCGGGAGCGCGCTGCCGAAGTCGAAGCGCATCTGCCGCTCGCCCAGCGCCGTCGACAGGATCATCTCGATCGACTGGGCCACGTTGTCCTCGCCCTCGACCAGGGCGAAGCCGCCGCCGGCGCCGGGGCGGAACGGGAAGCGCACGCCGCGGCCCAGGATCGCCTGGGACGACGCGCGCGACGAGGACGACGCCATCTCAGGTCCCTCCCAGCGCCGAGTTGCGGCGCGCGTTGAAGCTGGTCTGGTAACCGTTCGGCCCCAGGCGGTGGCTGACCGACGTGACGTAGTAGAAGCCGCTGAAGCGCCCCACCCCTTCGATCTTCAGCGTCACGCGCGGCCGGATGCGGGGATCGCCGATCAGCTCGCCCGACACCGTGAAGGCCGCGTCCAGGTTCCGCTTCAGGATCGCCGCCGCCAGCCGCTCGGCCTGCTTCTTCGAGACGGCCAGGTAGTTGGTGACGACCTCGGTCTTGTCGCCCCCCTGCCCCGAGTTGGCGATGGTGTCGCTGGCCGTCTCGGTGGCCGACGCCGGCACCAGGCCCAGGTCCTTCAGCCCCTGCGTCGTCACCTTGACGTCCACCGTCTCGCCGGTGGCCGGGTCCTTCGACACCACGCGCACCTCGGTGGGCTTTCCCACGCCGTCGAACTTCGGCTTGAACGACGTCAGCCCCGCCCGATAGACGTAGCGGATGGCGCTCTGCGGCTCGTCGGCCGGCTGATACACGAACAGCCGATCACCGAAGCACAGCAGCTCCAGCGACGCCTTGTTCGCGCGATCGGTGACGTACTGGAGGGCGTCCTGATCGGCCGGGCGACGGTTGGCGGCCGACTGCGACGGCGTGCTCTGGCCGACCGGCGCCGCCACCTTCAGCCCGGCCTGCTTCACGATCTGGGCGATGACGTGCTCCTCGTCGGTGTCGGCGCCGACGGTGGTGACGTCCACCTGCTTCTGGCCGCGCAGGCGGTCGCGCTTGTCGACGGCGGTCATCGTCACCACCGACTCGCCGTCCGCCGGGAACGAGACCTCGATGGTGGCCACGATCCCCTCGAACACCCAGTCGATCTGCGACCCGTAGCCGAAGCGCAGGGCCAGCGTGTCGCCGTAGTCCACCAGCGGGAACACGCCCTGCTGCCCGGGCCCGAGGTTCGTGGGCACGTCGGTGTAGCGATAGAACTGCCGGGTCGGGTCGTAGACGTTGAGCAGCTCGACCGACACCTTGGCCAGCTGCTGCTTGTCGATCGATTCGGTGAACTCCACCGACAGGATGTCGTCGGTGTGCTGGTCGGCCTTCTCGCCCCACGGCCCCGCCAGCGGGATCAGCTGCGTCGCCTGCGGCGCCGGCGACGCCTGGTTGCCGCGCGCCACGAACAGGTTGCCGTCCAGGCGCTGCTTCTCCTCGTCCGTGGCCTGCGTGGGATCGGCGATCCCCTCCAGCCCCACGCTGAAGGCCAGCGGGGCCCGCGACTTCTGCGGCTTGCCCACGAACACCTCGAACCGCGGGACGAAGCGATCGACCAGCGTCTGGATCCCGTCTTCGATGGTGGCCGCCATGATCGCGCCTCACACCACCTTGGGGACGACCAGGGACTGACCCGGGGTCAGCGCCAGCGGGTTGGACAGCAGGTTCTCCTCGGCGATCGGCCGCCAGAGCGCGGCGTCGCCGTACTCGCGGAAGGCGATGGCCGGCAGCGTGTCGCCGGCGCGCACCGTGGCCACGTTCGACTTGTCGGGGCTCTGCGTGCGCGTCTCGGCGATCTGCTGGGCGGCGCTGCGGTGCTCGCGCAACGTCAGGTTGGCGGTGGCGCGCACCGGCCGCCCCTTGGTGTCGAACAGCGTGTACTTCACCGCCAGCGAGACGGTGACGGCGCTGCTCATGATCGCTTCCTTGCCCCAGAACACGCCCACGGGCGGCGGGGCGTGCAGCCTGGGGTGCTGCAGCAACAGCTGCTCCAGCGGCCGCACGAAGCGCTCGCGCACGCTGTCGCCGGTCACGACCTCGCCGTTCTTCATGCGATCGGTGACGTCCAGGAACAGCTCGAAGCTCATCTTGTTGCCGTTGCCGCGCACGTACTGCAGCACCGGCGCGTCCAGCCCGGGGATGGCCACCTCGGCGAAGGTGGTCTCGCGATCGACCGAGTACTCCGCCGGGTTGAACAGCACCTCGAGGCGGCCGTCGGTGAACCCGAACACCTCGGGGCGCTCGCGCCCGCCGATGCTGGGGAGCACCACGAGCGTGAGCTTGGCGAACGTCGGCTCCTGGATCGCCATCCGTCAGCTCCCGCCCGCCGTCTGGGGCGCGCCCGCCGCCGCCGGATCGGCGGGATCGGTCTGGCCCCGCATCTCGCCGGGGCGGCGGTTGTTGTTCATGAACGCCTCGATCTCCTTCTGGACCAGCTTCCGGATCCGCCCCTCGTCGCGGACCTCGAACGACGTCGAGAGCTGCTCGATCACCACCGGCATCGCGTCTCCGAGCTGAGGAATGAAGTCGTCGTCATGGTCTGGCGTTCCTCTTGGCGTTCTTCTTGGCGTTCTTCTTGGCGTTCTCGGCGTCCTGGCGTTTCATCGCCGTCACACGCGCGGGGCCACGCCCCCGGCCCCGAACGCCTGCGCCGGGATCAGGTCCAGCCCCTCGTGGGCGATCTCCAGCGACTCGATGGCCACGGAGCTCTGGCCGGCGTTCCAGGACGGGCCGCTGTACTTGGCGGGCAGCGCCCGGCGCACGTACCACAGCAGGGCAGCCTGCCCCTCGCTGTCCAGGTGGGCGATCAGCACCGATCGCCGCGCCCCGAAGCTGCCGCGCCGCACGCTGTTGTACCAGAGCCAGAGGTCGGGCACGGTGGCGACGCCGCGCTTGAACGTGATGTTGCCGAAGGTGACGCTGGTGGCGAACTTGAAAGCGTGGTCGTTGCGTCCCCCCTCCTTGTATTCGCGGATCTCCAGCGTCGACTCCAGGCCCGTCACCTCCTGGAAGCCGCCCACCGTCTGGGTCACGCCGCCGGCGGCGATGGCGGCCGCCACCTGCTCGGTGTCGGCGAAGCCCACCGAGAAGTTGAAGCCCGGCAGCGGGTTCGACGGCGCCAGCGACGGGAAGATCATGACCGCAGCGGCTCCTCGGTGACCTTGGCGATGCCGTTCGCCACCACCAGCCGCACCTCGAGGAACTCCAGCGGGAACGCCGGGGCCACGGCGATCGCGCACACCAGCACGCCGTTGTCGCGCTCGGACTCGGGGTTCAGCTCCTGGTCGACCTTGACGGCGAAGGCCTCGTCCGGGACGCTGCCCGCCAGCGCGCCGGCGTCGAACAGGTCGCCGAGCAGCCGCTCGACGTCGCGGCGCAACCGGATCCAGGTGGCCGGACCGTTGGGCTCGAAGGTGTACGACAGGCCGATGGGGCGCAGCGCGCGCCGCAGGTAGTTGAACAGCCGGCGCGTCGACAGGAAGCGCCAGGGCTTGCGGTCCGGCCACGACAGCGAGCGCACCCCCTGGATGGTGGCCCCGCGCGGCAGCTCCACCCGCAGCGGGTTGATGCCCACGTCCTGCAGGCGCTCCTGCTCGGCGACGGTGAGCGTGTCGGCCAGACCGACCACCTTCTCCAGCGCCACGTTCCCCGTCGGGTTCCAGGGGCCGCGCTCGCGGGCGGTCAGCGCCATCTGCCCCGCCACCGTCAGCGACGGCGGCACCAGCAGCGTGTCGTCGCCGCGGAAGGGGACGCCGGCGACGATGCGCAGCCAGGGCGTGTACGCCGCCACGAAGTCGCGCCGGTTGTCGGGCAGCTGCACCTCGCGCTCGGCGCGCCAGCTCTCGAGCTCGGTCACCGTCATGGGGCGGACGCTCAGCTGATCGTCGACCAGCGGCGGATCCAGCAGCACCACGCGATCCAGCGTGCGGGCCGCGCTCTCGACCATCTCGTCGCCCAGCGCGATGGCCCGATCGGCGTCGAACGCCAGCAGCGTGATCCCCTTGGTGCGGAAGATGCGGCTCCAGAGGTCGGGCGCCACCATCACGTCGGGCAGGGGGGACAGCTCCAGCGCCGCCAGCGCCCGCTGGAAGGACAGCTGCAGCTCCGGCGCGCCCCCGAGATCGTCGAGGCCCAGCGCGCCGCCCGCCAGCTGCAGGGCCATCCCCGGCAGCGGCAGCTCCGCGCCCGTGAGCACCGGCAGGGCGTCGATGGTCACCGGCGACGACTGCAACAGCTCGCGCAGCTCGTCGAGCGGCCGGCCCAGATCCACGCCCGGCACCAGCACGTCGGGGCGGCCGCGCTCGCGCACCTGCAGCGTGAAGCTCCGCTCGAACAGCTGCACCACCACGGCGGCGTCGGGATCGGCGGCCGCATCGTCCGGGACGTCGCGCGAGAAGGTGAGCACCTGCTCGCCGGCCACCAGCGGCCCCGCCGCCACCAGCAGCATCCAGGCCTCGCCGGAGCCGCCGGTGAACTGCCCGGCGAGCAGCACGGGGAGGCCCTGGTCCGCCTCCGTGAACACGCGCGCCGTGAGCGGACCGAGGATCAACCGGTTGAGGGTGCCGGTGGTGGGGCGCCTCCCCTTGGCGCGCTTGCGCACCGCCAGCAGGGCCTCCACCACCAGCCCGTTGCCGAAGGCGCCCGGCTCGCGCGCCGACAGGTCCACCGTGGCCCCGATCCCCTCGGGCGTGACGCCGGCCAGCGGCAGCTGCCCGGTGGCGCGCGCAGCGCCGCCGGGGACGAAGCGCGCCACGACCAGCTGCTGGCCGCCGTTCTCGAAGTAGCTCTCGGTCAAGAGCGGCCCCAGCATGCCGTCGACCGGCGAGCCGAACCTCTCGACGAACTCGTCGTGGCTCTGCACCAGCACGGGGATCTCCGGCGGGCCCCGCTCGGCCAGCGTCAGCAGAGCGGTGCGATCGGCCCGCAGCCCGAGGACCGGGCCGGCCGATCGCACGATCTCGAATGACAGGCCGGGAAGCGCCATGGGGTCCCTGCTCGTGATGGCCGCCCTGGTCGCCGGCGCCGCCGTCCCCGCGGTCGCCGCCGTCGCCCCGGGCCGCGCGTCAGACGACGGTCAGCCCCTCGTGGCAGATCTCCAGCGCCTCGATGGCCACCGCGCTGGAGTCGGCCTTCAGGCTGGGTCCGGTGTACTTGCAGGCCCAGCCGCGGATGAACTTCCAGCGCATCACCTCGTTGCGGACCTCGTCGCGCAGGACGATGGCCCCCTCGCGCCGGTCGACGGTCCCCGCGGCCGTCAGCTGCAGCCAGCTGAAGATGTCCAGCTCGCCGATGATCCCGCGCTTGAGGACGATGTTCGGGAACTTCTTCATCCCCGGCAGCTTCCGCGTCACGAAGTCCTCGTCGCCGTTGCGGTAGGCGACGGGCTCGACCTCGGCGTCGAGGCCGCTCACCTCGCTGAAGCCGCCGGCGCGGATGCCGTTGATCTCGATCAGGTAGGTGAACGCTGTGTACGGGTCGTTCCGAGGTACCGCCATGTTGGTTCTCCCTGGAGTGCGTGCGTTACGGTTCGTTGACGGACGGACGAGCGGCGATCACTGAACGTCGATTGGGGACGTCGATCTGCGGCCCGTCGCGCTAGCCCCCCTGCTCCGCGATGATCACGCTCGAGGGAGCCTGGCCAATCTGGAAGACGATGAACTCCGCCGGCTTCACCGGCGCGATGCCGACGATGATGTTGACGCGGCCGTTGTCCCGATCGTCCTGGGTGGTCGTGGTCTCGTCGACCCGGACGAAGAACGCCTCCTCGGGCTTGGCCCCGAACAGCGCGCCGGCCCGCCACTGCGTGGTCAGGAAGTTCACCACGGCGTCGCGGATCTTGGCCCACAGCCGCTGATCGTTGGGCTCGAACACCGCGAAGCGCGTGCCCCGGACGATGGACTGCTCGATGAAGATGAACAGACGCCGCACCGGCACGTACTTCCACAGCCCCTCGGCCGAGATGGTGCGCGCCCCCCAGATGACGTTGCCCAGCCCCTCGAAGGTGCGCAGCACGTTGACCCCGGCCGGGTTCAAGAGGTCCTGCTCGCCGTCGGGGACCACGCGCGCGAAGCCGCTGACCCCGCGCACCGTCACGTTGGCGGGCGCCTTGAACACGCCGCGGTCGTTGTCGGTGCGGGCGTAGGCGCCGATGATGTGCCCGGACGGGGGGACGTTGATGGTGGTGTCGGTGACCGGGTCCAGCACCTGCAGCCACGGGTGATACATGGCGCCGAAGCGCGAGTTGAACTGCCCGCGCAGCGCCAGCACCACCTGGATGTCGGCGTCGTTGGCGCTCTCGAACACCGCGAAGCGATCCAGCTTCCGCTCCGCCTGCCCGATGAGCTCGCCGATGACGTTCTCGCTGGTCTGGCCGGGGACGGCGATGATGCTGACCCCCTCCTGCACCTCCAGCGCCTTCAGGCCCGTGCGCGCGCCGGCCAGGTCGACGCCGATGAAGGTGTTGTCGCTGACCGTGCCCGCCGAGCCGCCGGTGAAGTCACCGGGCTTGCCGTCCTTGAAGAACGGGAAGTTCACGGCGCCCGCCGAGGTCACGGGGCCGATGGCCAGGGTGAGGGCCGTGCCCGGATCGACCCGCACCCACGCGGACGTACTGTTGATGGTGTTCGACAGGTTGTCGGGCGCGGTGGTGCTGGTGATCGAGGTGATCTTGGGGATGCTCTCCACCAGCGTGCCGTCGAAGAACACGTCCAGCTGCCAGCCGGTGACCCGGAGCGAATCGCCCGCGGCGGTGCCCGCCGGTGACGCCGAGAAGGTGACCCGGCTGGTCACGGGGTCGACGGCCGTGACCGTGGGATAGGCCCGCGCGCCGGCCGCCAGCTCGATCTCCACCGTCTGGCCCACGGCGAACGGAGCGATCTGGCTGACCACGAACTGGTTGGCGGTGGTCGTCGTCGCCGACACGGTCGTCGACGACACGTAGACGGGCGTCAGCAGGACCTTGAGCCGGCCGTTGGCGAACAGCCCCTTGTCGCGCGCCAGGAAGCGGATGACGTCGTCGGCGGGCGGCGTGCCGGGCGCGGCCGTCGTGAACCGGACCGCGTGGGTGGCGGGCTTGATGGCGGCGATCTGCGCGGCGGTGGTGCCGCCGGGCGGCGTCGCCGTGATGCTGCCGCCGCCGGCGTTGATGGAGACGATGGTGAACGTCAGCGACGTCCCCACGCCGTTGGTGGGGAAGACCACCACCGCCTGCGTCGTCTGCAGGCCGACCACGCTGGCCACGCGGATGACGAAGTTGCCGGCCGTGGCGGCCGGCTGCAGCGTCGCCAGCAGCGCCACCTCGTATCCGTCGACGACGTCCGAGTGGGCCTGCGCGGCGCCGGCGCCCACGGCGCGCACGATGAACGCCCGGCGACCGCCGTTGTCGAAGAAGCCCCGGATCGCCAGCGGCAGGAACTTGCCCTGCAGGAAGCCCCCGAACTTCCGCTGGTAATCCGCGAAGCTGGTCACCAGCGTGGGCGCCCCCTCCTGGCCGCGCTCCGTCTCGCCGACGAACCCGCCGGTGCTGGTCGACACCCCTTCGATCGGCTGCGGTCCGAGGTCGACCTCCTGTATGAATACCCCAGGCGTGAGCAATTCAGGCATCGTGTCCTCCTCAACAGAGGGCGCCGTGCGCCCCCGCTCCAAGAAGAAGCGTGTCCCGCTCCCGCCCGGACCAGCTCATTGTCGTCGGTCGTTTGTGGTTCTTCCGATAGTCGCTTCTATTGCTTTTCAATCGAGCTTCGTCGTGATTTTCGTTGACCGAACCTTCATCAAGTCAACGTGATGCTCACGCCGTTGGTATTCCCGGAGACCACTCGTTGATTGGTGGCGCCGCCGGTGTGGGCGCCGAACGTCGCCGTCACGTCGCAGGCGATGGGCGCCGGAAAGTCTTCGTTGACGTTGGGGAACAGCCAGGCCACGTACTGCCCATCGTCCGCGGTCAGCGTGACGAAGGCCGGCGTCCCCGGGGTGGACGTCGTGGGGTCCGAGGCCGTGACTTGGTAGCGGGGGGTCACGGTCACCGTGGCGCCGACGACCGGCGCCCCGGCCAGCGACACGCTGCCCACCACCCGGGTGAGGGCGGGCGGGAACGGATAGCCGGTGCGAGGGCGGAGCCGCAGGCCGACGAAGGGGACGCCCGCCGCCAGCGACGGCACGGGGACCCCGCCGGGGTCGGCCAGCGTGATGGCCGTCTGCCCGGTCTCGACGGTCTCGGCGAAGTAGTGGTCGGCGTCGATGCTGAAGCGGGCCTCCTCACCCGTGCCCAGATCGCGGTCGAGCTCCTCGAACACCCAGCGCGATCGGCCGACCAGGAACGAGAGCGCCGCCAGCTCCTCACCCGGCGGAGCGACCCGAAACACGCGCACGCGGCTGGCCCCGACCAAGACGTCGCCTGACAGCTCGTCCACGAGCTCCAGGCCCATGCTCGCCCGTCTGCGGAGTAGATCACCGGCGGCCATAGTCGTCACGATAGCGAGTATAGAACCTGATACCGGCAACGAACCTGTCGTGTCAACACATGAGTGACCGTGGGCCGCCGAAACAGTGATTGCAGATGGAAATTCGCGCAAACAAACAGAGCGTCCACATTGACTGTGTCGATTGAGACACGAATTAATTTCCGCGCTAATTCATGATCACGGCACGATTCGACGCCACCCGCCGGCGCTCGTGTCCGCGCGATCGGACACAACGACGGGACACAACGACGGGAAACAGCCCTCACGAACCAACGATCCCATTGACAGGCGTACGCGCTTCCTTCACGGTCGAGGCGGATCCGCATGGACGCCTGCGCAGAGCCGAGCTTTTTCTGCCGGAGAAATGAACGAACCGGATCCGAGGCATCTCTTTGAAATCGGACGAGTCCTCGGTGAGCCCGCCGGGAAGGGCCGATGACGAGCATCGTCCTCGGCTGTTGGCCGAGATGCTCCGCCGGCGCGCCGGCTTCGCGCGCGAGGTCGAGCGGTGGCGAGCGGCGCGCGTCCGCCTGGGGCTCGGCGCCGGCGCCGAGCTGGCCGGGGCGCTGCTGCTGGCCGTCCAGGTCGACGAGCAAGCCTTCCGGGAGCTGACCCGGGATCGGAGCGGCGCCCGCGGACCGATGCGCGGCGACGTGCTGCGGGCGTTGCACGACGTCGCCGGCGAAGACGAGGCCACGCAGGCCCTGCTCGACCTCGAGGAGCGGGGCGCCGCCGTGTCGCTCGACGACTCCGCCCGCCCCTGGTTCGTGGGCGAGATCGCCCTCGACCCGCGCGTGCGCGGGCACTGCCTGGGCGGCAAGGAGGCGGCGCCGCCCGCGCGCGTGGCGCCGCCCGCGCGTGCGCCGGCGCCGCTGGGCCCGCGTCATGCCGAGCTGCTCGAGCGCGCCCGCGAGGCCCTGGGACGCGACGGGACCGCGGACGCCGCCCGCCTGCTGTTCGCCATCCGCGGCGGATGGGGAACGGGGCGCGACACGCTGCTGGCCGCGCTGCTGGCGCGGGCGGGCCGCGAGCCGCTGCGGCGGAGCTGCTACGACCTGCGCGCGGGGAGCGACCGGCTGGATCCGGAGCTCGGCGGCCTGGCCGCCGTGTGGGACGCGCGCCAGACCGACGTCAGCCCCGACGACCAGCACCTGGCCGCGCGCTGGCTGGCCCGCAGCCCCACGTTCGCCGTGGCGCTGCTCGATCGCCACCAGGACGCGCCCGACGTGACGGGCCGCCGGCTGGTGTTGCTGGACACCGACGGCAGCACGCTGGAGGAGCGCGAGGAGAGCTGGCGCCAGGTGCTGGGAGCCCACGGCGCGTCCGAGCCGGTGGCGGCGCCGGCGGCGGCCATGCTGGCGCGACGGAGCCGCGCGGGGATCGGCCTGGGCGCGCGCGCCGTGGACATGCAGCCGGCGCCGCTGGCCGCCGAGCCCGCCGAGCTGGTGGTGGGCGTCGAGGAGGCGCTGGCCGAGCTGGCGCGCCCGTCGGGGACGCGCGGGCTGGTGGTGGAGCGCCCGGACGTGCCGCTCGGGCGCGTCATCGTCTCGCCCGAGGTGGCCGCCACGCTGGAGCAGCTGCTGGCGCTGGCCCAGCTGCACACCGATCTCGACGCCGTCGGGGCGCGGCGCGGGGTGAAGGCGCTGTTCGCCGGCCCGTCGGGGACGGGCAAGACGATGGCCGCGCGCGCGCTGGCGACGGAGCTGGCCCTGCCGCTCTATCGCGTCGACCTGGCGTCGATCGTCTCGAAGTGGGTGGGCGAGACCGAGAAGAACCTGCGCTTCGCCCTGGAGGCGGCCGAGTCGGCCGGCGCGGTGCTGCTGTTCGACGAGGGCGACGCCTTGATGGCGAAGCGCGCGGAGGTCACGCGGGGGAGCGACCGCTACGCCAACCTCGAGGTGTCGTACTTGCTGCAGGCGATCGAGGCGCACGCCGGGGTCGTGCTGGTCACCACCAACCTGGGCGCGAACCTGGATCCTGCGTTCCTGCGCCGCTTCGACGTCAGCGTCGAGTTCGCGCCCCCGACGCGGGCGGCGCGGACGCTGTTGTGGGCGCAAGAGCTGGGGCAGCCCGGGGCGGACGCGCTGTCGGGCGGCTTCATGCAAAGCCTCAGCGCCGTCGATCTGACGGGCGGCAACATCGCCTCCGCCGCGCGGCTCGCGCTGGCGCTGGCGCGCCGGCGCGACGAGCGCAGCGCCAGCGAGGACGACGTGCGCGCGGCCGTGGCGGCCGAGCTGCTGAAGACCAGCGCGCCCGTACAGGCGGCGCAGTGGATGCAACGGGTGAAGGGCCGCGCCCGTGCAGGCTAAGCTGGACCGACCGCGCGCGACGCCGGCGCGGCCGGCCGCGCAGCACGACGACTTCAAGCGTCCGTCGCCGCCGGTGCAGGCGTCCCGGGGCCCGGCCCAGGCCTCGGCCGCCGCGGGGCCCGGGCCGGCGCCGGGTCCGTCGTCATCGCCCGCGCGCCAGGCCAAGCTGGCGCGGCTGCAGCCAGGGCACCGGCCGGCGCCCACGGTCGCCGCTGGCGCGGCGCCGGGGCAAGCGAAGGCCGCCCCCCAGCGCGCGACGCAGCCGCCTCCGATCGTCGACGGCGGCGCCGCCCGCGGGCGGGGCGCGCCGACGGTGACGCTGGCGGCGCTGGCCGGTGGGGCGGGCGGGCCGCCCTCGCAGCGCAAGCCCGCCGGCGGATACCACGTGGTGCGGGGGGCGGCGCTGCCCTCGCTGGCAGCGCCGTCCGCGCCGGTGCAGCGCAAGGCGCGGGCTGCATCGGGCTACCGGACCGCCGGCGCAGCGCTGGCGCCCGTCGCGCTGGCCGGGCCCCCGTCCCAGCGCGCGACCGCGCAACCGGCGACCGAGTCCAGCTGCGGGAGCTGCGGATCGTGCAGCTCGTGCGCCGCGGCCGCCTCCGCCGCTCCGGCGCTCGAGCGCCCGCCCAGCTCGTCGCAACCGCAGCAGGCGGGCGGCGCGCCCACCTCCGATCCGGCCGAGCGCCAGGCCGACGAGATCGGTGCCCGCATCGGTCAGGACCTCGGCGGGGTGTCGTCGATCTCGCCGGGTCCGCTGCCTCGCGACGTGCGCACGGTCGCCGAGAAGCACACGGGCGTGAGCCTGGCCAACACGCAGCTCCACTCCAATCCGGCGTCCCACAGCTACGCCGAAGGGCAGCAGGCCCTGGCGGTCACCGAGGGGCGAGACGTCCACTTCGCTCGCGGCGAGCTGTCGTCGGGATCCGCCGGCGGGCGGGCGCTGATCGGGCACGAGCTGACCCACGTCGCGCAGCAGGTGCATCACGGCGTGGCGGGCGCGCCCCAGCACAAGCCGGCGCCGAAGACCGGCGGCGGCGGCGCTGACGGCGGCGGTGGTGGCGCGGCCACC
>JADMIO011475806.1_pt1 | contig 26443 bp, 14 predicted proteins | sample 8958161 | NCBI WGS metagenome assembly JADMIO01 (sample SAMN16585339, study PRJNA669376) | soil metagenome | isolation source: Crop rotation soil | place: USA: Cullars Rotation, Alabama | collected 2011 | reverse complement strand
CGCGACTTCAAGTCACGTGAATTCCAAGCTTCGGATCCCACTGTGCTGGAAAGATGCTTGCTGTCAGTACGCCCATTCATCGATCGAAGCGATGCAGCAAATCCTAAGGGACCATCCGGCACTGCTTGGAGGCACGGGCGTGAAGGGAATTCAAGTGGAGACGCACAGACTAGGGATGACCCTTGATGACCCTCATCCATCGACAACCCTGGGCGCCAAATTCTCAATGCCTCACGCACTCGCCGCAACATTGGTCTACGGCCATGGCGGCGCCGAGGCATTTAGTTCGAACGCTGTGAGGGACGGGCGGGTTGCACGTCTTCGCTCCCTTGTCGAAATGACCTTGGTCGCGGAAGAACTTCAATGGCCGTTAGATCGGCCGGCATTTGTCACTGTAGTAGGGTCTGATGGAGAGACCTACCGTGCGCAGTGCATGAGTGCCCGAGGTGGCCCAGACCGACCTTTTGACGAAGAAGAACTGTGGGGAAAGATTGCTGAACTATCACGTGCCACTATGCCAGGGCTAACGGCGACGATGCGAAGGCTTTATGCCTGGGTTGGTATTGCACCCCAAAGCCTTGACGAGCCGTGGCGAAACCATGTTGACCAGACTTTTGATCATAGGATTTCGAAAGTAAAAACCTGAGAGAGGGTGGCATTAAATGGAAAGAGCCACAGACCGATGGGACATGGAGGCAGACGTCCTTGTCGTCGGTGCTGGTGGTTGCGGCCTAGCCGCTGCTATTGCCGCACATGACGATGGCGCCAATGTTGTCATTATCGAAAAACGTGACCGGCCAGGCGGAAACACATCCTTGAGCACGGGGTCGATACCAGGTGCTGGAAGCCGATTTCAACGGGCCGCTAATATTAATGATAGCCCCGAAACAATGCTCGCCGACCTCGAGCGCATCGCCGGCGAGCACGACTTGCCCGATGTCAGTAACGCCTTAGTATCGATTTCCGCTAAATTGTGCGAATGGCTGGTTGATCGTGTGCCCGTCCGATTAAATCTCATTACCGACTACTGCCATGTTGGCCATACGGTCCCACGCTTACACGCGCCGCCGTCGAGGCGTGGGCAGGATCTGATGGATGATTTGTTGGCGGGTGCATCGCAGCGCGACATTCCCCTTGCGGTGGGTAATCCAGCTCGGCGCTTGTTGCTGTCGGAGCCGGGTGAAGTAACCGGGGTGGTAATTGGTGGCAGTGGCGTTGAATCGACTAGGATCAAGGCCGGCAAAGTGATCCTCGCATGCAACGGCTTCGCTGCTAACCGTGAATTGGTGAAGAAATTTTGTCCAGAGATTGCTGGTGCGGAATATTTCGGAGCATTGGGTAGTGAGGGCGAGGCGGTAGTATGGGGAAGAGATCTTGGCGCAGGAATGGCCAACATGAGTGCCTACCAAGGCTACGCCGCTGTTGCTTATCCGCACGGTTCACTCTTGTCCTGGACTACGATTGAGAAAGGTGGTGTGCTGGTGAATTCGTTCGGCCGCCGCTTTGGTAATGAAGATCTTGGATATTCGGCGTACGCACGGTTGGTACTGGCGCAAAAGACGGAAGTCTTCGCGATCTTTGACGAACGAGTCAGAGAGATTACGTCGAAAGAGGACGAATTTCGCGAACTAGTAAAACTCGGTGGAATCAAGCTGGCAGCGAGCGTCGCAGAACTAGCGTCCCTGTTCAAACTTCCCGCCGATAACCTTACACAAACGATAGATACGTATAACAGCGCAGCCAGGGACGGCGAAGACTCATTCGGGCGACGAAGATTCGGCATTGCGCCGATGCAAGCACCGTACTGTATCTGCCGTGTCACACCCGGTCTTTTTCATACGCAGGGCGGATTAGCGATCGATTCAGTTGGTCACGTATTGAAACAAGATGGCACGCCGATTGCCAATCTATTCGCGGGTGGTGGCGCTGCAGGAGGCATAAGTGGGCGCGCAGGCGCTGGTGGATACGCGTCGGGTAACGGTTTGTTGGCTGCGATCGGTCTCGGTTACCTGAGTGGTAAGACCGCTGCAAAGGAGCTTAAGGCCGCGAGTAGAAATGACGCTCAGTGAACTGATCGCCGATTTCGCGCTGACGTTGCGATACCAGGACATTCCGGCCGACGTCAAGCAACTGGCATGCCTCCATACTTTAGACGCTTTGGGGGTTGGTAGCGCTGCGGCTGCGGGGCCAGTCCAGCGACGGATGCGCGACATCATCACGCGGTCCGACGGGTCAGCTGCCGGCTGCACTGTCCTTGGGACGTCAACCAAGGCGGCCGAGGCTAGCGCCGCTCTTTTGAACGGCAGTTTTATACACGCGCTGGAATATGATGATACGCACATGGCATCGATTGTGCACGGCAGTGCTGTGCTGGTTCCGAGCGCGCTCGCTGCAGCGGAGGCAAACCACCTGACACTAAGCGAATTGGTTCGGTTGATTACGATTGGCTGGGAAGTACTCGTACGGCTTGGGCTTTCCGCACCGGGCGAGTTCCAACGCCGAGGTTTTCAAGTGACATCGGTAGGCGGCGCGCCGGTCGCGGCGCTAATCGCCGGTACTGCTATCGGCGCAACGCGCGACGAACTGGTTTCGGCGCAAGGAATTGCTGGGAGCCAGGCGTCGGGGATTTTTGAGTTTGTGAATGAAGGCGCGACGGTCAAGGCCCTGCATCCCGGTTGGGCGGCTCACTCAGGCATGATCGCGGCTCGACTTGCTGCCGCCGGAATGACTGGACCATCGACAGTGTACGAAGGTCGTTTTGGTTTGTATAACACCTATACTGACGACAATGATGGCGCAAAAAATCTAAAGGGTGAACTTGCAACCTTAGGGCATTGCTGGACTTTGCGCGACGCTGCCTTCAAGTTATATCCGTGCTGTCATTACATTCATCCCTTTCTTGAATGCGCGTACCAACTCAAGAAGGAGCTAGGATCTCTGAGAGATGTTTGCGCCATCGAGTGCCGAGTACCGCTGGGTGCGGCGGCGATTATTTGTGAGCCATGGGAACGCAAGCAGGTGCCAGCGATCTTGGATGAAGGGAAATACAGCCTGCCATACTGCCTGGCCTTGGCATTCCTCGACATTCCGATTACCGCGGAGCACTTTCTAGCCAAGAGAGTTAACGCAAAGGCAGTAGAGTTGGCGCGCACCATTTCTTGGAGTCCGATGGAGGATAGTAAATTCCCGAAGCAATTTGAGGCAATAGTTTGCGTTGAACTGCAAGGGGGAAGAAAGTTGACAATGCGCGTCGACCAAGTGAAGGGTGGCCCCGAACGACCCGCATCCCGTGAAGAGATTGAGGAAAAATTCATTGCGAATACGACAAGCCTTTACGAGCCTCATCTACAGCGGAGTTTGATCGGCCTGTTGCTCTGCACAGCATCGGACACACCTGTTGCCGAACTTGGCGCTTTGTTGCGCGCGGTAGTCGACCAGAGGTGATAGCGTTCGGCGCACAAGGCCCCGCAGTCTTTTAAAAGCTTTCACACTGGTTGCTCCGCAAATTTGGGACCCAGCGCGCCAATATTGGGCTTGAAGTCCCCGAATTTGACTAAATTGCGGAGCAGAATTTAACCTAAGTGCATGATCCGACGCGATTCTCCGACAGACTGTTAATCCGCAGGTCCCAGGTTCGAGCCCTGGTCGGGGAGCCAATCCATGCCAAACGTGCGCCGGGCGACGCGCGTACCGACGAGGAGCTCGACCACGCCGTCCGGCAGATCAGCTCCGAGGGTGTGATCGACATTTTCGCCGCCGCCGGGCTCAAAAAGCCCGACCTTTCGATCCTGTCCGATGATTTCCTGGCTGAGGTTCGGCAAATGCCTCAGCGCAACCTCGCGGTCGAGCCGCTCCAGAAGCTCCTTCACGGCGAGATTCGCAAGCGTGGGCGCAAGAACGTCGTGCAGGCGCGTTCGTTTGCCGATCTGTTAGAGAAGTCCATCCGGCAATATCAGAACCGCTCCATCGAGACGGCGGAGGTGATCGAGGAATTGATCGGGCTCGCCAAGGAAATGCGCGAGGCCCGAGGGCGCGGCAAGGCCCTTGACCCGACCGAGGACGAAGTGGCGTTCTACGATGCGCTCGAAGTGAACGACAGCGCGGTGAAAGTGCTCGGCGACGAGAATCTGCGCACGATCGCCCGCGAGCTCGTCAAGGCCGTGCGTGCGAACGTAACGATCGATTGGGCCGTGCGCGAGAACGCGCGCGCGCAGTTACGCGTGATCGTGAAGTGCATCCTGTGGAAGTACGGCTACCCACCGGACAAGCAAGAGAAGGCGACGCAGACGGTGCTCGAGCAGGCTGAGGTGTTGTGCGAGGGGTGGGCGGTGGCGTAGGGACTGCCAAGGGACGCTAATGGAGCGAAAGACTCTGCGTGATTGGTTCAATCCACGCCGCATGTGGCTCTGGCGTCAGCGCCGGCGCGACATTGAGCGTCGCGCTCAGGAGTTGTGTCCGCGACCATACGACCTTGGTGCGATGTTGTTTGAAGTGCGGACCGGCACCTATCGGCCGAGCCCCAAGCGGCTCGCCGTATACAAGCCACATGCGCTCACATCTTCTGCCGAGCCGTGGGCCTTCAATGACCAAGGCAGACAGACTAAACGCGGTAATGTCGCGGTCTCTCTGGACCATTGGATCGCGGGCGGAGAAGCGCTCCTGTTATACGGGGCTAACGTTGCAGAGAATTTTCTGGCGATCGACAGCCATGTCTATGAGGCTATGTCGCGGCTGACGCAATCCAATATCGACAATATCTCGGACCTTTCTTCAGCCGTCGGCGGTTGGGACCATTCTTTCTGGACGGGGTTGCCGCCGAGCGGCTTGAGCCTGTTTGCTGGGCACCTCGGGGAGGTTTACGTCGCGGAGGATCTCGTCAAATCCGGCGTTTCGGTTCAGTGGCCAGAAACGTCCAATCAGCAAGGTTGGGATCTTCTGATTCAGGGGCATGAAGTCAACGTCAAGACGATTGGCGACGCGTCGGAATTGCATCAGCACTTCGCGAGCAACCCGGACATCGCCGTTGTCGTAGCCGGCGACATGGGGCATATCCCGGATGAGGCCTTCTACTTGCATCCAGGGGATTCAGTCGACGGCGCGCTCTCGCGTTTTCTAGAGACGCATTCGGACCATGCGGTAATCGTAGATCAGGGACTATCGCACAAGGAGGTGCTCGACCAAGCAGCTCACGCAACGGACGCCGCGCTAGGCGGCGCTTCCGTCATCGATGTCCACTTTCCATGGGTCACGTTCGCGACTGCAGGATGGCGGGAAGCACAGTTGTTGAAGAACGCGAAAACAGATCTCGTCTCAGCCACGAAGAATCTTGGCTTAGACATATCGATACGGGGCGGTGGCGCTGCAGTTGGGGCGAAAGGGGGCGCTATATTGGGCGGGCTGTTCTTCGGACCAATCGGTGCGGGGATCGGGGCTGTCCTCGTTGGCGTGATGGGAGCCGTATATGGCTCCAACAAGTCAAATGAGTTCAAGCGAAGGCCGCTGAAAGAAGCGACTGAGCAGTTTGACCGACTGATCGACGAATGTGAACGTGCAGCAGCAACTGAAGAGGCTGATGCTGCACGCGTGTTTGAAGTGGCCAAACAACGCGAGCAACAAGAACTTCGCGAGCGAGCATTCCAGGAGAAAAAACGGCTTGCGGAGGCGATGGAGCGGGCCAAGTTGGCGCGAGAGGCAGCCGAGCAATTGCCACCGCAGGTGGTTCGCGTGATAGTTGACGCGGCTCTAAAACAACTTGAGGCCGCCCTGGAGCAGATCGAGGAACGACTGCGTACATATTCCACTGCTCGCCGATTGTTATGGCCGAGCGAGGAAATACTGTCGTACGAATTAGCGGATGAGCGATGTCGCCGTGCTCGGACCGAATTGAACGAAGCTCTCGCACAATCAGAGCGGCACGACGCCACCGTCAGTCGTAGGAAACTTCACGTTCTCGTAGCTCGCCTGGGTGTCGCTCGAATGCACGTCGCCATTGACCTCCGCCTTGTCGACGAGAGTAGACGGGGCCATGAGGCCGCGATTCGCGCGCAGGTGAAAGAGACGTACGAAAGACTCGCTAAGCTCAGAGCCGCAGCATATCGTCGACTTGCCGTTCAGGCGCGAGAACTTTCGGAACATGTGCGCGCGGCTTTGGCCCCTTGGGTCGAAAAGTGCGCCGACCAAGCGAAGATAGTGACGGTAGAAGCTCAGAAGCTCGGATAGAAGGAAGCGGAATGGACCAGTCGCTCGGGGGTACACCCCCAAGCGAGTACGCCGTTAGGTTCCCTTGTTTCACGCCGCGCGATTTCGTGAGCGGTCCGAAGAATGGCGTCGTGGAAAGGGTGGTTTGAAGGCAACGTGATCGCTGCGAAGGCTGACTGGCCGGACGTTGCCGCAACATATACAGTGTTAGATACAAGAAGAGCTCAGATCTATGGCGAACACGAGTATGTGGTCACCGATGGCAGTTTGCGATTCCACCCGACCATTGAACTGGGCTTGGGAGAACTGGCGGTCGAGCTTTTCAAAACGCTGGTTGGAGTGACCAATCAGCCTCTCGATGAGCGATTGCGACTTGCTGTCTTCGCGCTGACGCATGCGCCCGATCAACGCCAGTCTTGGCAGCTATCTGTAGGCTACTCATTTTGTTGCCGTGTTCCTTGCAATTGTTCGTACTTGCGCTTAGCGTCCGTGGTGCCGGCGGCCAGGCGATTTACAAAAATCTGCGCCACCGGTAGTCATCGCCTCTTCACCTTCCAACGCGCGTCACGTCCGGGCGATCGTCAGCAGGCGGAGCTCGTGCCAAACAATCTGGGGGAAGCGTGCAATCAATAATGATTGAGAACATGTTTGAAAAAGGGGGACTGCAATGCGTCGCGATTTCCTACTGCTTCTACTCGGCATCGCCATATTCCCGCTCGCCGGGCAATACCACGACGCGTCGGCACAGGCTGCGCCTGCGCACCGGACGGTCCATGTCTCGGGATTGAAACATGCCGGCGCGTACGGCGTCCGCATTGACATCACGCTTGACATCCCAACCGGCGCGGATACCGATGCGATCGTGCGCGATGCGCTTGCCCGGCGCGGTGTGCAGCCGCTCGCAGGCGGAGGTCCAACAGCTCAATTCGTGCTACCGGCCACCATACGCTGGCCGCGGTTTGTCGGCCCGGGCAAGCCCTCTCCGGTGCTGCAGTACTACAACTCGGCGGGCGATACTGTGCCTGGCGGAGCCCTGCAGTCGTTGCAGGCGGGCGAAGCGGAATGGACTGCCGTGCGCACGACGAAATACGCGGTGCAGTACGCGGGCGCGACGACGAGCGGGGAAGCTTTCGACGGGTTCAACACCGTGAGCTGGCCAGCGCAATGGCTGGATAGTCCAAATGCCTTGGCCGTGACGATCACGACCTTTAACCTTTTTACCGGCGACATCGTCGACGCCGATATCATCATCAACGGGCAGAACTTCCAGTTCTTCGTCAACCCGGTCGACCTGACGCCCTCGCGCTATGACATCCGCTACGTGCTGTTGCACGAGAACGGGCACGTCGCCGGGCTCCAACACTCCGCGGACCCTACCGCGGTGATGTTCCCGTTCTTCAGTGCAGGCACCGTGGGCCACAGGCTAGCGCAGGACGACATCGACGCCATCACGTTCCTCTACTCACCGCCTGACTATGCTTGGGCATCGATCGATTATCCGGGTGCGACGGACACCCAAGCATTTGGCGTCAATGGACCTGGACAAGTCGTCGGTAGCGGTTTCAATGCGGACGGTAGTCCTCTCGCCACCTTTACTTACGACTCTATGAAGGGGCGCTATACGCAAATAATGCCCGCGCCCGGCTCTCTCGAAACCGACGTATTGGGCGTGAACGAATCCGGCCTGATGGTCGGTGCGGTCACCTTTGACGGAGTCACCGAAAGTGCATTCGTACTTGGCAAGAACGGTGCGTACACGGCCTTCTCTCATCCGGGTTGCACCGATACCGAAGCCAGAGGCATCAATAACAGTGGGATGGTTTCTGGATTGGGCATTGATTGCGGAGCTTCCGCTACGGTCGGGTTCATTTACGACCCCGTGCGCGACGTGTACACCGATGTTCTCCCCAGTCCGAACACCATTGCCCAAGGCATCAACAGCCAAGGCCAAGTTGTCGGCAGTGTCACTCTGGCTGCCGGTGTAGCCTGCGCTAACTGTCTCTCGGGCCGTTACGGATTTTTGCGCGACATGAGCGGAGCCCTCACGTATTTCCAGGTAAATGGCCAGCCCACCAGTGCTCGCGGAATCAGCGACTCAGGGCAGGTCACCGGCTATGTCTCGAGTGAAGGGACCCTCAAAGGCTTCGTCACCACCCTGGAAGGCGCACCCTATGAGGCGATCACCATCTCACGCTTCAAGTTGCTAGCATTTCCGAGTGCGACACTCACGGAGGTCGAGGGCATTACCAACGCGGGAGACATTGTCGGAATCTGGATTGATGCCTTCGGCAACGAGCACGGCTTCATCGCGACGCCGTTGCCACCGAAGAATTAGCAGAAGCCGCGATTGGGCAACGGTAGGGCTGCTGCCTCACCGGCTGTGCGGGTACCAACCGGTAATTGATGCCCGCAACAACACCGTCCTGTTTGCAACGGGGCTTGTTGTTGATGACCTTCGCGGCGTTGTTGATCAATGTGCTGTGTGCGTTAGCGTCACTCCAGCGGTAAACGCCGAAGGCGAAGTGGAAGGTCCGCTTTCGATCCTCGTGTAGGTCCGGTGTGGATCGAGCTTGGCCGGTCGGAAACGGACGATAGACACCGCCCTTGGTCGTTGAGCGCGAGGATTACAGATGCCCGAGGACCTCATTGTCCGCGTGCTCTTGCGACAGCAACTTGCTTCCGTGCGAGTGCCCTCTTGCCCTTTGATGGCTGCGTCATCGAGAAGACCTCGCGCATGTGCTCGGCGAGCGCCTCGCGAAAGTTTGCGGCGTAGGGAAGTATTGGACGCCGGCTATCCCACTGGACGACCAAACCTTCCCGAAGCGGTTTCCCGCGGTGCGCTACGCGGAGGATGGATAGCTCATAGCGATCCGTCCGCAGGAGCGACGGAATGATTGCCACACCGTATCTAGCTTCGGCGAGCGCAAGCAAGGTGTGCGGCGCGCGGCTTTCGAACAGGATGTTGGGTTTGACGTTTGCCAGACGGCAAGCCACATTGAATTGCACACGCACGGAGTAACCGGCCTCCAGCAGCAGCAACGGATAGGATGCAAGGCTGCGGATATCAATCGTTTCGGCGGCGCCAAAGTGGAGCGATGGAGCACACGCGGCCAACACCTCGTCCGGCTGTAGTGGCAAGCTCGCCAGGCGGGGATCGACACCCTGGTCGTGCCTGATGCCCATGTGAACCTCGCCGCGTTCCAGCAGCGTCACCTGGGCCGGCCCAAGGGCCTCGATCAGCCTGACCTGCACGTTGGGGAAGCGCACAGCGTATCGGGGCAGAAAGGTCGACAAAACACTCTCGATCATCTGCGGCGAGGCCGCCACCTTCAACACGCCGCTGTCTCCGCGACGGAGCAGCTCTGCCCGCTCGCCCAGCGAACGGACGTGGCCCAAGACGCTGCGGCAATCTTCCAGCAACTCCTCGCCGATGGCTGTCAGGACGAGACGGCGCCCCACGCGATCAAAGAGCCTGACGCGGAGCTCCTGTTCGAGATCGCTGATTTGCCGCGACAGGGCTGACTGGCTGATATGCAGATGTAGTGCCGCCTTCGAGACCGTTCCCAGCTCGACCACGGCGACGAATGTTCGCAGGCGCCTCAGGTCCATGCTCGTTGCTTAGCTCCGATCTGCATAAACAGTCAGGAGAATTATGCATTGGACACCAGTTTGCACCCGTTTATATCATCCGCAAACGTCTGTCAATTCGGGCGCATCGATCGCTGCCGCTGCCCAGCGTGCCCCCGCAGACGAGTGCTCCTGCGAGGGACCCGGATGAAATCGAAAATAGGAAAGCGATGGCACCTCATTGGTCCGATGCTGGGTCTTACTTTGCTGGCCGCCGTAAACCAATGGGCGTGGGCGGCAGGCCCGCAGACTCGGGGACCGGAGCGGATCGAGCACATTGTGATCATCTACCTGGAGAACCGTAGCTTCGATAACCTGTATGGCCATTTCCCCGGGGCCAACGGACTGCAGGACGCCGGCAAGACGGCAACGCAAACCGACACCCAAGGCCAGATTTACGCAACGTTCCCGCCGGTAATGAACGATGCCAAGCCCCCTGAGCCCGACAAGCGCTTTCCCGCGAACCTACCCAACGCGCCGTTTCTTATAGACCGTTACGTGCCGATCTACGAGAAGCATGCGGATGACTTAGTGCGCAGCTACTATAGGCAGCAACAGCAGATCCATGGCGGAAAGATGGACCGCTTTGTCGCCGTTTCCGGCTCGGGGCTAACCATGGGCTACTACGACAGCAGCCAAACGGCCCTGTACCGCTATGCCGAGCGCTACACGCTAGCTGATAACTTTTTCCACGCAGCGTTCGGAGGCTCACTGCTGAACCACTTTTGGCTGATCTGTGCTTGCACTCCGCGCTTCGATAACGCGCCGCCGGCCATTCGAGCGGTGTTGGATGAGAAGGGGAACCTGGTCAAGGACGGCGCGGTCACGCCGGACGGCTGGGTCGTGTTCACGGTCTTCACAGTGAATGCGCCCCATCCCTCTACTGTGAAAGATGCCAATCTGCTGATGCCCCCTGAGACCATGCCGACCATCGGGGATCGCCTCACGGAAAAGGGCATTTCCTGGGCCTGGTACTCCGGTGGCTGGAACGATGCCCTGGCTGGCAACGCGGACCCGTTATTCCAGTTCCCTCACCAACCCTTTGCTTACTTCAAGCAGTACGCGGACGGCACCGAGGCCAAGCGCGAACACCTGAAGGATGAGGCCGACCTAATCAAGGCGATCGAGAGCAATAGCCTGCCGGCTGTGGCGTTCTACAAGCCGATTGGTCCCGAGACCCAGCATCCCGGCTACGCCGACGTCGAGTCGGGCGACCAACACGTCGCCAACATCATCTCGAAGATCGAACGAAGCCGGTTGTGGTCGAGCACGGTGATCGTTGTGACCTATGACGAGAATGGTGGCTTCTGGGATCATGTGCCGCCTCCGGTCGTGGATCGGTGGGGGCCCGGACTGCGCGTGCCGACCATCATTATTTCACGGTACGCCCGACGCGGCTTCGTGGATCACACGTTCTACGACACCACCTCGATCTTGAAGATGATCGAGACCCGTTACGGCTTGGCGCCGCTGGGGGAGCGCGACGCTCACGCCAACGACCTGCTCAACAGCCTCGACCTGTACGGCCCCGCCCACTGATCCGTCGGCGCCCCTCGCCCTAGTCGGGGGCGCGGGCGCGCGACGGCCTTCGAAGTGAATCATGGCGACGCCATCAAGCCGGCTTTCGGTTATCGCATTGAGTATTCCGGATTGATGGTGCTGCCGATCAGGAATTGAGTTAGGCGGGATGTCTCCCAGTGGCACGACGCTGCCGTTCGGGCCGAACCGCGCCAACGACCGCAGTGGGTTGATAGAGCCGCTGACCGGCTGCTTTACGCGATGCGGTCGTAGGACCGCAGTTGGTCGATCTCGGCCGGTCAAGGGCAACGGGATCTGACACGGGCTGCTGATCAAATTTGCGGTACGACAGATTATTTGGTCGGCGTGACGTTCTCGCCGGCCCGGGTGCGCAGGTAAATCTCCGTCGTTTTCACGCTCTTGTGCCCGAGCTGCTGCTGTGCTTCGCGCGTGTGACTGATATCTTCTATGGCTGCGGCGACCTCGCTTTCATCCTCCAGGTTAAGCGCCTGAGCAATTTCAACCCTTCGGGTAGCAACGCGATGTATCAACGGCAGCTTTGTATCATGGAACATGCGGCAGTTATCCCACGCGGGATGGGTGGTATCGCTTGCCAAATTCATGTCAATCGTCTGGCGTACGTCGACTGAATTAGACGCAACCCATTCATGAATCCGTTGTGGACGACATTGCGGCGCTAGGTGCCATGTGGGCATTTGTCGCCGAGGTTGGAATCGACCTGGGGATAGGCAACGACCGCGTTGGTCGGGTTATTGACCCAATTGACTTCAGCAAACGGATGCCGCAGCGATGCTCTGATCAAGCATAGGCCCTGCTACTGTCGGAAATTACAGTTGTGACTTACTAAGAACCGTGATTGAATCTTTCGGCGGGAAGATCCGGGCCGCACGGGTTCGACTGTCGCTGGAATGGCGACACCCATCATCATCGGCCGATAACGGGCGCTAGTGCCGCGCGAACAAGGGATCGACAGCGCAGAGCAGCTGCGCTGGCGCCTGTGCCACCATTTCGCCGAAGGGGAAAACATGAAGGCGAAGCTGTTTGGAGCGATGGCGTTTGCCGCCATGGCCGCTACGTCACAAGGGGGCACGCCCAACACCACCGCCGCCGGCGCTGTCAGTTACGAGGTCGGGCAAGGCTGGGTCACCCATGGCATTGATGAAAGCAGCCAGAACCGTTGGTTTGCTTTTAAGGAAGTGGGGACACGCTCCTATTGCGTCGAAGCGGCGCTAGGTACGGCCACGTACCTGCCTCTAGACCCCAACCTCACGTTGTATTCGGACAGTTCGGGCACGACGGTCTATCTGACAAACACGGACGGTGCGTCCGAGCCTCCCCAAAACAAGGGGTCGCGCGTTTGTTACATATCGCCCACCGCATTCGGGTCGACTTTTGTCCGCCTGATCAAAGTCAACGTTCCGATCGTGGCATCGAGTGGGGATAGCGGCTTTGTGCGCTTACGCGTCGTCGAGACAACGCAAGTCGCGGAAACTTACTTCGTCCAGTACAGCAATGGAACTCTTTACGCTGACTCGCAGTATAACGTCTACAACCAGACAAATACGAGCATCACGGCTCGGCTCTATTTGGTTGGCTTTGGTTTGACGCCGACCTTTACCGTTCCCGCTCAAGGGGTAAAGTCTGGGGGGTCGCTAGCTAGCTATATCAATGGCGGCTCCAACCAAATATTCAGGGGATTGGTCTACCTAATGGGGGACGGTCCGCCGGGAGCATTGTTCGGCTGGGTGGCTCCCAACTCCGGCACTTACTATTTCAGTCCCAAGTAGCGGCTCCGCGCACCCTCGCGGTTAGCGCTTTCTTGAAAACCTTCCTGCAGCCAGCCGGACGGGGTCACTACTCCCGTGCGCGAAGTACTGCCTTCGGCAGGAACTTCACCACTGCGATGCTGCGACGCTTGCTCGCCGTCAGCTTCGCATCGCTTCTACTCGCGACGCCCGTCATCGCTGCCGACCTTGGCGATGACGACGACGATCTGATCGTTCTGGGCACGCCGAAGGTCACGCTTACGGCGCCGCCGGCCAACAGCGTCTACGCGGCGCCGGCCACGATTTCCCTGACGGCTTCGGCGTCAGCCCCCGCCGTTCCCATCCAGCGGGTCGACTATTTTCAGGGGGTTACGCTGATCGGTAGCGCCACGAGCGCGCCGTATAACGTCGCCTGGAGCAGCGTACCTGCGGGCATCTACTCGCTCACCGCGCGGGCAAAGTCCACTCTCGGCATGTCCGGCACATCGGCGCCGGTTCAGGTCCGCGTGTGCGGGATACCCGTAACCGCGATCACCGCGCCAGTTGGAGGCACGGTCGTCGGCACAGGGAGCTCGGTCTCTCTGCAAGCGTCTGCAGCAAGTCCGGCCGGCGCCTGCGCCATCACCAAGGTGGAGTTCTACGGGCAGACCACCGGTGGACCGGTATTGCTCGGTACGTCAATCGGCCAGGGTCCCTACAACGTGACGTGGACAGCGACCCCGTCCGGCGTTTACACGTTAACGGCTGTCGCCTATGACGAGCGAAGCGTCACCGCCACATCGGCTCCTGTCGTCGTGACTGTGGAGCCCGCGCCCTCCGTCGCTATTACCTCGCCGACGAATGGAGCAGTGTTCACGCCACCAGCAACGATCGCGATCAGCGCCACTGCGAGCGACGACGGCTCCATCGCCAAGGTCGACTTCTACCAGGGAGCAACGCTGCTCTGCACTGATACGACGTCTCCTTACACGTGCAGCTGGACTAATGCGCCTGCGGGCTCTTATGTACTGACGGCAAAGGCTACCGACAACCAGGGCCTGGTAACGACCTCTTCACCCGTCAATATCGCTGTCGATCAGCCGCCGGCGGTGAGCCTTACGGCGCCGGCCAACAACGCCTCGTTTGTCGCACCAGCAAACATTACCCTGACCGCTACCGCGACCGACAGCGACGGAACGGTCAGCAAGGTCGAGTTCTACCAGGCTGCAACGCTGCTTGGGACCATCACCACCGGCGGAGCAGGCAATAGCGGTTCGACCTACACCTTCAACTGGACCAACGTCCCGACGGCCACCTATTCACTCACGGCGAAGGCCTATGACAACCAGGGTGTGATCACGACCTCGACACCCGCCGTTTCTGTCAATGTGACGCCGGCGGGAGCACCTCCGGCTCCCACGGCGCTAAAGAGTTTCTCGCCCGCAAGCATACCGACCGGCGGCAGTTCGGTATTGACTATCACGCTCAATCCCAAGCTCATCTACGTTGGCAATTTCGACGCGAATACGATTTCAGTCGTCAATACTGCGACGACCACGGTCCTGGCCACGGTACCGGGCGGCACACAGCCCTACTACACGGCAGTAAGCCCATCTGGCAACCGCGTCTACATAGCCAACTACGGCGCCAACGCCGTTTCAGTTCTTGATACCTCGACCAACGCGATCGTCGCGACGATTCCGGTGGGTACGACACCGGTGGGCATTGCCACGCATCCAACGAGCAATTTTGCTTACGTCGCCAACAATGGCAGCACGACGGTTTCGGTTATCAACACTGCCTCGAATACGGTGGCGACGACGATCAGCGTTGGAACACACCCGATAAACGTGTTGGCGAATGCCGCCGGAACACGCGCGTACGTCACCAACTTTGACAGTAACAGCGTGTCGGTGATCGACGCTTCCAGCAATACCCTCCTTGCGACTATTCCCGTCGGTGCGAACCCGCGAGGCATGGCGGTCAACGCAGCGGGCACCGTCCTCTACGTTGCCAACTCGATTGGCAACACCGTCTCCGTCATCAATACGACGAGCAACACGGTCACTGCAACGATACCCGTCGGTACCTACCCGATTGGCGTGGCCGTGAGTCCCGACGCCAGCCGCGTCTACACCGCGAATTACAGCAGCAATACGGTGTCGGTGATCAATACGGCGACCAACACGGTCGTCGCCACGGTTCCGGTCGGCATTAATCCCGGGGGCGTACTGGTGGATCTTGCCGGCAGCAAGGTCTACGCGAGCAATCGCGGAACACCCGCCGCGCCTGGCAATGCCTTATCGGTCATCAATACAGCAACGAACACCGTATCGAGCACGATCGCCGTCGGTAACGGGCCGTGGTTGCAGACGAATTCGATGGTCGCTCCGTTTGCGAGCGCCACCACCGGCGTGGCACTTACGGATAACTATCCTGCAGGCCTCGTCAACGCGGCAGCGGCATCGCCTGCGACGACTTGTGGTGGTACGGTCACCGCGGCCAACAACGGCAACACGCTGACGCTTTCGGGGGCGACCCTGCCGACCACCGCGAGTTGCACGGTCACGGTAAATGTTACCGCCGCGGCTGCGGGCACGTTCGTGAATAGCAGCGGGCCGATCACGACCAGCAACGCCGGCACAGGGGCAGCCACCAGCGGCACACTGACGGCAACCAATCGCGCGCCAGTAGTCAGTATTGGCGTACCGGCCAGCGGCGCAGCTTTTGCGGCCCCCGCCAACGTTGCCATCACGGCCACAGCGACCGACCCGGACGGCACCGTCAGTAAAGTCGACTTTTACCAGGGCGCGACGTTGATAGGTACGGTCACAACCGGCGGGTCCGGTAACTCAGGGAGCAACTACAGCCTGACCTGGAATGGCGCCTTAGCAGGAAGCTATTCGCTTACTGCAAAGGCGACCGACAACCTGAGCGCGGTCACGACTTCGTCCGCCGTCCCAGTCTATGTCTGCGGAACGCCGGCCGTCGCGCTGACGTCGCCGACCGCGGGCCAGGTTTTTGGGGCGCCGGCTTCGATCACCTTGGCCGCCACTGCCACCACGGCCACCGGATGTGGCGCTATTCAAAGGGTCGAGTTCTACAACGGCACGACGCTGGTAAACAGCGATGCGGCCTCTCCGTTTAGCTACCTAGTGACTGGATTGGTTGCAGGCTCCTACACATTCAAGGGGCGCGCCTATGACGGGTTCAATCAGTTCACGGATTCCACCGCGGTAACGGTCCAGGTGATCAATGACCAGCCGCCGACCATAACGTCTGTCACTCCCCTCCAAACGCAGATTGCGCTTGGCGGCACAGCCAATTTCTCGGTCGTAGCGAGTGATCCGGACGCCGGAGACAGCGTCACCGTCAAGCTATACCGCGGCGGCACGCTCATTGCGACCGGAACAGCGACGGGTGTCGCCAACACGTACTCGTTGGTTTATCTCCCTGGTTCGGCAGTCAACGGCGACACGCTTACCGTCGTCGTCACCGATACCCACAATGTCACGACTCAGCAAAATGTCGTGCTGACCGTGATCGATGTTCCGACGTCGGCGACGCCCAACGCCGACGCTCTGATCCCACCGACCTACTTAACGCCCAGCGTTGGCACGACTGCCGGCACGTTCGCCGTAGGGGACAGCGGCGCCGCTGAATACTCGATCCCGCTGCAGGTCCCGCCAGGAACGGCGGGCATGCAACCCAAGTTAGCGCTGAATTACAGCAGCCAAGGCGGCAATGGTCTACTTGGCGTTGGCTGGACCTTGTCGGGCCTTTCGGTAATTACTCGTTGTCCCAAGAACCCGGCCCAGGACGGCACGCGAGCCGGAATCAACTATGACAATGATGCGACCAACGACAACTATTGCCTTGACGGTCAGCGTCTGGTGCGCACGGCCGGTCCATTCAGTTATTCGGACACAAACTACAGCAGTAGTTCGCCGGTCATTGCAACCAAGTACGAATACAGGACTGAGCTCGATACCTACGCCAAGATAGAGGGCTTTGAAGACACTAACGCGGCGGCGGTAGTTGGAGCCTATCGTTTCCGAGTATGGACTAAATCCGGGCAGGTATTGGACTACGGATCGCGCTGGTGGATCCTCTCCACTGGGTTTACGCAGGGGGTCGGCTATAACGGAAGCTTGCAGAGTCGCGTTAACGTCGCGAAGGTCTGGGTGCTTGATCGCGTACTCGACCGTTCCAGTAATTTCATGGAAATCGACTATATCGATCGTGCGGGTGATGGACGGAATGTCGCCCATCTTCTACAGAATTGCGGACCGCCTGGGCCACTCGCTCCTATCCCCACACCGATCGGAGCCTATCCCAATGTGGAGTACTGGCCTACGGCGATTCGCTATTACGCTAGCGGGGCATATCGCAGCGAATGTGGATCATCGCCGAGCAATCAAGTGCGGTTTACCTACGAAGACGTACCGTCCCAGGCGACCACAGCGACGCGCGATCGCTACTACGACTCCGGCGCCGGGCAGACTTCGTTGTCCAAGCGCCTTATTCGTGTCGATACAAGCGTAGATGGGATGTATCCAGATCCCGGAACGACCGCGAAAAGCTATCTCCTGAGCTACATTTCCAGTCAGCAGACCACCCGTAGCCTGCTGCAATCGATAACTGAGTGCGGAGCAGACGGTGTATGCCTTCCTGCAACGCAGTTCGAATGGGCCCAGAAAGACTGGAATACAACCGGGCACAACTTCGCCGTCTCGACAGTGTCGTTGCCGTTTGGCGTCAGTCCATTCTCACCGAGCAAGAACGGCGTCTACGTCGCTGATTGGAACGGCGACGGCAAGAGCGACCTCCTCGGTTGGAACAGCACCGGGCCCGACATAAACGGCGTATATACACACCAGCTCGTCGTCTGCCTCGCGACGGGCACCGGATTTACGTGTGGACAAAACGCCGTATCGACGGCTGCGTTCGCGACCTATCAGGACCAGTCTCCGGTGAGCTACGGGAGCACGGCGCCCATCGAGCTTATGGATTTCAACAACGATGGCCTAGTCGATATTGCCAGCTACGATAGCAACGGTAACTGGACCGTCTGCCTTTCTAACGGATCCTACACATGCACGCTGGCTACCGGGACGTGGAAGACGGCCACACCGAACGGACCGACGTTCCGCGGGGACTTCGACGGCGATGGGCGCATCGACGTCGTCACTTACCTCGGCAATAGCCTGTTCGAGACCTGTCTTACTCGCGATCCCGCTACGAATGGCGGTTTGGGATTCTCATGTTCGATCAGCAATCTCGACATCAATTCGCAAACCTATCAGCAGACAACCTATCCTGGTTACTCCTACACACCCTGCAATATTCCGGTCGAGGGGAATAGCTGCGAACAATTCTTCGACGACGATGTGCAGTACCAGGTGCTTGTAGCCGACGTCAACGGGGACGGCAAGGCGGATCTTGTTCGCCGGAGTGATAGCGATACTAATCACGAGAAGTGGAAGGTTTGCCTTTCCGATTTCGGCATTGGTAGATCCAACACTTACCACTGTCATGATCGGTTTATTCAAGGCGCGAAGGGCAATGTCGAAAACACAGTCGTCTATGACTTCAATGGCGACGGGATTGCCGATATGGCCAGCACGGAAACGGGGACCCAGATGCGCGTGTGCTTGTCGACCGGCGACGGCGCATTCGAATTCAGGGATCCCGGCATCCACTGGAGCGATACCGCCCAAGCCTTTGTTGACAGTAACAACAATCCGATCGACTACTACAACAGCACGACGACGCCGCGTTGCCGTTTGTGGAACGCCGCGAGTCCCAGTGACTACACTAAGGCAATGTACGGCGATTTCAACGGCGACGGCCGGACCGACATCGCGAGCTGGAACACCGTAACGAACAAGTGGACTGTTTGCCTCTCGACGGGCAGCGCTTTTTCATGCTCGGATTGGTCAGGGCCGCCTCTTTCCGGCACCGGCCCCGATCTGAATCAGTGGGTAGTCAGTGGTGATTTCAATGGCGACGGCAAGACCGACGTAATTTGTCTTGCCGGTGGCTGCAACGGCCAGCTCGGGCTTTCGACTGGTCCACCGACAGGCGACATCCTGACCAAGATTACGACGGGACTTGGGGCGACGACCCAAATCACCTATGCCCCGCTAACCGACTCAACCGTCTACGCAAAAGGCACGAGCGCGCTCGCGAGTCAACAGGAACTCGACATTCAGTCGCCGATGTTCGTCGTCAAGCAGACACAGGCAAGCAATGGAATCGGCGGCCTTTTCACCTCTGCCTATTTTTACGAAGGCCTGGAAGGTCGAACCGACGGCCGCGGTCTCTACGGGTTTGCCAAGAAACGGATGCGCGACGACAGCAATATCGTAAGCGAGACTGAATACCTGCGCACAGGAGTGACTGGAGCCAGCTACGCCGCGAACTGGGCTGTCGTCGGACGGCCCTCGATCATGCGCAAGTACGCGCCGTCGAGCAGCAGTTATGTCGCCGATATCACTCAGACCTCAGCATTCAATGGCGGTACGAGTCTCTTTGGCGGCAACCTGCGCCTCGTCAACCGAAGCACCAACACTTGGATAGTACGCAACTCCAAGACATGCGACACATCCGGTTTCGGCTTGTGCGGTGGCACGCCGACAGTCGTCGAGGGTCTGCTCGCGTCCACGCTCGACGAAAGCTGGGAGCTCGACGGCACCGCGCTGCCGACGATGACCACTGCGACTCCTTTGTACGATGAGTACGCGAACCCCCTACATGTGACCGTGACCTCGAGCGACAGTTACGTCAAGGATACCGTCAACACGTATGCTGCAGACATCAGCAACTGGCTGCTTGGCCGACTGACCGATGCATTGGTCACAAGCACTAAACCGGGCGAGACGGCGGTTCAGCGTGAATCGTCATTCACCTATAACGCGATCGCGGGAGCAAGTTGTACAGGGGCGGCTCTCGGACAGCTTTGTGACGAGATCGTCGAACCACAATTCCAGAATGATGTCCCGACGAGCTACAGCTTGTGGCAGAGAACCAGTTACGTGTATGACGTTTACGGCAACCGCACGACCGCGACGGTCCAGTTCAAGGAAAACGACGGGACGCTCAAGTCGCGCGCCACCACCGCGCTCTTTGGTTACAACGGCCGGTTTCCAACGCAGGTCACCAACGCCAAGAATCAATCCGAAACGCGGCAATTCGACACGCGCTTCGGCACGGTGACGCAGCAAACAGGTCCAAACGGCATCGTTACCAGGAGCTTTTACGACGGGTTCGCACGCAAGTATGGCGAACGCGTTCTCGACACTGGCAATCATCCGATGAGTGAGGTCTATACGACGATCGACCAGTCTGGCCTTAGCGGGAATGAAAAATACCGTGTCCTGACCCAGACGTCCGGAGGTGGCGAGTCGCAGGTTTTCTACGACCAATTGCAGCGCGACGTGCGTGCGCTAGCAAAGGCCTTCAACAATGGCACCTATGCGACGGCAACAACGAGCTACGACACCCTCGGCCGCAAGGCGAGCGTCGTCAAGCCCGCAGGGGCCGGCAGCGTCACCACGACGCCGACCTACGATGCCCTGAGTCGGCCGACAAGCGAATTGACCACGGGAACGGGGCAGTCGCTGACCACCCAATACGCTTACGCGACCTTCGCCAACGGCGCGATCATCGTCGACGGCCAGGCAATTGGCGGTGGCCATAAGACCACGGTCACGCAAAGTGGCACCGCCATCGCGGCGCGCAGCACGACTAAATACGTCAATAGCCAAGGCCAGTCAGTGCGCGTGACCGATGGCGGTGGCAAGAATACCGACTTCCGCTTCGATCCATACGGCAACCTTGCCAAGACTATCGGCCCGACTGGCATCGTCGAAACGATGGGCTACGATCGGCGCGGACGCAAGACGAGTCTTAGCAACCCAGACAGCGGCGCATGGGTTGATAAGTACAACGGCGTCGGCGAGCTGGGCCTGCAGACCGACGGCAAGGGCCAGGCGACGCGCATGTATTACGACGTGCTTGGTCGCATGATCGAGCGGCGTGAATACATGAACGTTGAAGGCGGCTCGACACCGTTCGTCACGGTATCGAGCTACGACACATACGCCGACGGCTCCGCATGCGCCGACGGTATCGGCAAGCTGTGCGGCACCTGGACCGCGACCATCGTTCACGGGTCCGTAGGCGGCGACTACGGTGCGCCGGAAACGCGTACGACGACGGTCTACGATCAAGGAGGCCGTGCCACGCGCGGCACAACGCAGGTCGACGGCCAGAGCTTTGTTTCGATCACGACGTTTGACGCCAACGGCCGCGTCGACAAACTGGTCTATCCGAGCGGCTTCATGGTTGTGCATCGCTACACCGCCTGGAGCGGCCAACTCGACCAGGTGGCTGAATGGACGGGCGGCGGCACGGGCACCGTGCACTGGCAGGCCAACAGTCGCTACGCCGACGGGCAGGTCAATTCGATGCTGGTCGGCAGCCAGACCACCAGTAAGACCTATGACGGATTCGGTCGCTTGGCGACGGTCAGCACGGGCGCCGGCACTATCCAGAACGCGGCCTACGGCTTCGATGCGCTTGGCAACCTCACCAGCCGCTACGATCCCAGCGCCGGTCAGGCGTCGCAGACCTTCGGCTACGACCTGCTGAACCGGGTGACAAGCGATGGGGTTACCAGCGTCATTTACGACGATGCGGGCAATATCAGCAGCAAGGGCGGCACCTACGGCTACGTGCCCGGCACGCACCGCTTGTCCAGTGCGGTTGGCAATACCTACGGCAGTTACGACGGCAACGGCAACGTCGGCACCATCAGCAACGGCAACGGCACGCGCACGCTGACTTACACCGCGTTCAACCTGCCCAGCTCCATTACCGGACCAAGCGGAAGCGTGGCCTATCTGCACGACGCGGCGCACGCGCGTATCCGTGAGATCAGCAGCGGGGCGTCGAGCAGCGGCCTGACGTATTACCTCGGTGGCTTCGAAGAGCACGTTCGGACAGACAACGTTGTCGAGCAGCGCCACTACCTCCGCACTCCGGAAGGCGTTATCGGGATCGTCACTCTGCGCAGCAATGGCCAGAACGACGCTCGCTACTGGCACAAGGATCATATCGGCAGCGTCGCCGTGATCACCGATGCGGCGGGCAACGTCAAGGAGAAGTTCAGTTACGACGCCTGGGGCAATCGCAATGTGATCGTCCATGCGGTAACAACGGGCGATCCGTACGACGAGGAGCGCGGCTACACCGGCCATGAGCAGTTGGCCGAGGTAGGGCTCACGCACATGAACGGGCGCATTTACGACCCCGTCACTGGGCGGTTCCTGCAAGCCGATCCGATGATTCAGGATCCGTTCAATGGGCAGAACTACAATCGGTACGGATACGTGCTTAACAATCCGCTGTCCATTGTCGATCCGACGGGGTTTAGTTGGTGGACCCAATGGCGAAGACCGATAGCAGCGATCGTCGTGGCGGTGGTCGCATGGTGGGCGGCGCCGTACGTAGGCGCATATTTTGGAGCGGCCGCTGAACAAGGCACGTTGGCCGCTGGCGCAAGCGAGGCGACCGCGGCGGATGCATTTTCAGAAAGCGCGGCGGCAGCCCGAGCGGCAACAGTCGTGGCTGGGGGTTTTGCCTCGGGCGGAATTCAGGGTGGTAACATTGAGAGCGCAGTGCAAGGAGCACTGTTTGCAGGCCTAAATTTTGGCATCGGTGACATCACGTCAGGTGTGGTCGGCACTGGTAATTTTGGAAATGGCGCCTTTGCCGTCAACGTTGGTTCGCATGCAGCGCTGGGTTGCGTACAACAAGCTTCTGCGGGAGGCAACTGCAAGGCGGGCGCCCTGTCAGCCGGATTCTCGGCGTTTGCGGGACCGCTTATCGATGGGCGAATGCCCGTAAAACTTATGGAGCAAATTGTAATTGGCGGCCTCGCATCGCGCCTGGGAGGAGATAGGTTTTCAAATGGGGCGATAACGGCAGCGTTTGACTACCTCTTCAACTGCTCGTTACACCCAGACGCATGCAGCCCGGCCGAAATCAAGCAGAAGGCTGCTAGTTGCGGCGGTTCACTCCAATGCGCGAGGGACGTAGTGCTCGATGCAGAAGAAGCTAGATTGTCGATTGGGCCTACCATGGGTGGCAGTTTGAAAAGCTTTGCAGATCTCACGACACTGCCGACGAGGATACTTACTCCTTGGGGAAGGGCAGCCGATCTCGGAATTGACGTCGTGAGCGGTGCCGTCAGCTACTACAAAGGCACATCGGAGTGGATAAGTACCGAAGCGGGTGCTGCCTACGGGATGTTCATTGAATGGTCACTCAAGACCGTAAACACAGAGCTTGCAGGTAGAGCCGGCGCGATCGCAGGAAAGGTTTGGGAAGCGATCGTCGTCGATATGGTAAATGGCCAGAAGCAAAACGCACAGAACAATGGAAAGGCAAAATAAGTTGGGGCGAAAGGAAAGGGCGATGATGTGCTTCGCTTATTGCCTCCCAGTCTTTGTTCTGGTTTCTGTGTTAATCCACGGCTGGCGGAGTGCTTTCTCAAGGAATCTCGTTGGCGCCGCTGTCATCCTCTTCGTTGGAAGCTGTCTGGTGGCCCGCTTTCTCTTGCGTAGAGCGAAGAATCTCGAGGCCGTTATATACACGACTAGAATACTGCCTTCGGAATCAGACGAAATGAAGTCTTCGGTCGACGTTGTAGCCGTTGTAGTTGGGATAGCGATTCTGTTGACTGCGGCATTCTTACCTATGCTGTAAGAGGGAATCCGCTTTCCAGTTATGAATCGCATGGTGAATTAAAAAAGAGATTTCCCTATCGCGGCATAGCGAGCATCAAGACTTACACTAGGACCTACGATTACGTCTGATACCCGTCTTCGCTTTGACTAAACTATTATTTGAGGGCTGGCGCCGGGTTGCCCATTCTTACGCGTTGGTCGCGCAATCGCACTGCTTGTCGCTACTTAAGCGAAGCGACGTCGAGTTGCGCTTCCGTGACATTTCATTGCTGCAAGGCTGGCGGCATGTCGACGGCGTTTTTGACGCAGATGCTGAGCGCGCCCTCGCCGACATCAAATCACCAAGCAGCGATTTTCATACTGACGTGACGGTCACATTCGGTGGTGACCTCTTGCCGTCCGCGCACGGACGCAGATTCGCATTCGGCACTCCAGAATATCGTACGATCACGCCGGAGGTCAGGGGCAATTTCAAATCGGCCGCCGAGGTTCCGCCAAGCGTACATGTATTGACACCGTCGCACTGGACCGCGGAAGCCTATCGCCGCTTCGGCTTCGGTCCAGAGCGCATCCATGTCGTTCCACATGGTGTCGATCCGCGCGTTTTTCGGCCGGACGAGACGTTGCGAGCGGCAGCACGGAAGCAGCTTGGCTTCGAAGGACTTTTTCTATTCCTCTCGTTAGGCGCGATGACCGACAATAAGGGCATCGGCCTGTTACTGCGCGCGTTCGCAAGCGTCGCTGGCTCCGTCAGTGACGCCCGCTTGATTCTGAAGGGAGCAGACGATCTGTACCCGTCGAAACGGCTGCTGGAAACAACGCTTGCAGCGCTTCACGCGTCCGATCGTTCAGTAATAGGCAATCGACTGACCTACATTGGGGGCACGCGCTCGTCCGCAGCAATGGCGGACTTGATCCGCGCAGCCGATTGCTATGTCTCTCCCTACTTCGCGGAGGGCTTCAACATGCCGGTCCTCGAAGCTGCGGCTTGCGGCGTGCCCGTAATTTGTACCGCGGGCGGATCCACTGATGACTTTACCGATCCTTCGTCCACGCTGCGCATACGCTCGACACCCGTTGGCGTGCGGATCTTCTCCGGCCTCATCGGGGATGCGCGGAAACCGGATCTCGATCATCTGACCGAACTTATGCTCGATGTAGCGTCTGATCCGACAAAGGCACGGGAGATCGGGGCGCGGGCCGCAGCCCACGCGTCGCGTCATTACACTTGGGACCTTGTAACCGAGCGACTGATGCAGGAACTTTTGCCGGCCTAATGTCATGTCTTCGCACCAGTTATTGATCAAAATGAGCAGGCAATCCGCACTTGCGATCGACCTAGCGCATCCTTGCCGGACCGCGGGCTTCCACATCACGAGATTGTTCTTACGGGCTCGCACACCAGACCCAGTAACAGGGATCCAACGCCGTAGCGGACTAAAACTGCTCCGCAAATTTAATGCGCACCGCGCGACTATTGGGCTCGCCGTCACTGAATTTAACCAAATTGCGGAGCGGAATTCAGACTAAGTACATGATTAGGAGGATTTGTCCGACAGACTGTTAATCCGCAGGTCCCAGGTTCGAGCCCTGGTCGGGAGCCACAGATCTATTTTTCCACGATAGCATCCACTGACATCGATTCGAAGCTGTAGCCAACGTGTAGCCAGAAGTGAGCACAGCAGAACGGCGTCCTCGCGGCGCCGTTTTTCGTTTCGGTACAGCAAGTTAACAAATGCGACCCCGGATTCTAGTCCGTGGATCCATCGCACGTGAATGCGGTGCCACGCTTGTCGTCCGCGTCGGGTCGAATCGCCACACTGCAACGTCAACCCTGGAGCGCCGATTTTTTATCGCATGGGCCAACTTTTATGCGTAGCCCCCGGGCGGGCGTTGCGATCTTGCGGATAGTCCGATGCGGCATTTGACGCGAACGTCACCGTTTTTTGGCGCTTGGTGCCCCATTTGTGTGATTTGGAAACAGTGTTATTCGAGACCGCTGCCTTATCGCCTTCGGCCTTCCCATCTAGTATTGATCGCGTGGCGCACGTGAGCGTGGTGGGAATGTCGCCCGGGGAATCGAGGATGTCTATGGATGTCGCAGCGGACGAAAGAATCACTTTTGATCTGCATGATCTTTACGACAATGCACCGTGCGGCTATCACAGCGTCGGCCCCGACGGAACGATCCTCCGGATGAATCGCACGCAGCTAAGCTGGCTTGGCTATTCGTTCCGGGAACTCGTAGGAAAGAGAAAGTTCGCAGATCTCATTGCCGCTCGCCACCACGGCAACTACAAGCGTGCGCTTAAGGAATGCGGAACGCTGCGGGACGTTGCAGAGCTTGAGACTGAGCTGGTCTGCAAAGATGGGTCAGTCTTTGATGCATTCTTGCGGAGCGAGGCCGTACGCGACAGCCATGGGACGTTCATTCACACACGTGCCACCGTGATCGATATTACGGCGCGTAAGCAGGCCGAAGCCGAAACGCGTACTCACGCCGAGCAGTTGCGGGCCATATCGCGGCGCGTGGTCGAGATCCAGGAGACGGAGCGGCGCAACCTGTCCGCCGAACTACAC
>JADMIO011486954.1_pt1 | contig 26445 bp, 17 predicted proteins | sample 8958161 | NCBI WGS metagenome assembly JADMIO01 (sample SAMN16585339, study PRJNA669376) | soil metagenome | isolation source: Crop rotation soil | place: USA: Cullars Rotation, Alabama | collected 2011 | reverse complement strand
CCGCGACTTCAAGTCACGTGAATTCCAAGCTTCGGATCCCACTGTGCTGGAAAGGTTCGATAATACTGTGTTGGGTGGTCCAGCGATCTTTGGAGCGACCTGCACAGCAAACTGTGCCTGGGCATTGGAAAATGGCGCACGATTCGGGAGCGGTGGAAGAAATAACGTTAGAGGTCCAGATTACTTCGAGACGGATCTGACGATCTTCCGCACTTTCTCTTTGGGAGAAAAGGTTAGGTTCCAACTCCGCGCAGAGGCCCTGAACGCAACGAACCATGCGAACTTCAACCTCCCCGATTCGAATGTGAACAGCACTACCTTCGGCTTCATCACTCAGACATACGGGCCTAATCAGCAGCGCCAGTGGCGCTTTGGCGCCCGCTTGTCGTTCTAACCCTCGACACCGTGGCCCGGGACTTATCATCCCGGGCCGCGTCTTTCCTAAGACGAGCTTGGAAATTTGCAGTCAGACGGAGTAACACCCTCCCTGGAGTGCGACGGCCCGGCGTCGCTTTGTTACAGTTAGTACTCATGTTGAAACTTCACGTAACAAAGCGACGCCGGGCCGTCGCATTCCAGGGAGGGCATCTCTTAAGATGATCAACAGGAGACACACATTATTACTTTTCCTCGTCGGCGAAATTCTCATTTCGTCAGGTACGTTTGGCCTGGAACGCACGCAAAGCCAGAGCGAACCTCTCCAACAACAAAAAGTCATTGCGTTCACGATCGACGATCTTCCGCTGAACGGCCCGCGAACAGACCTGGAAAGATTGCGTGTAATGACAAGCAAGACACTCGACAGTATTCAGCGCAACAAAATTCCAACGGTCGGCTTTGTAAACGAATCTCTCCTGTATGTTCCAAATGAGACTGACGCTCGAATAGCCCTGCTTCGACAATGGGCCAAAGCAGGCGTCGAACTGGGAAACCATACTTTTGCGCATGTCGGTTTCAAGGACACCCCACTTGCACAATATCAGGACGACTTTGTCCGGGGTGATGCAGTCACACAGTCCATTATGAAAGAGAGTGGATCGAAACCACGTTACTTTCGTCACCCATTTCTGCAAATGGGACCAACCCTCGAGCAGGAAAAGCGTTTCGAGAGTTTTATCTCCGAACGCGGTTACAAAATTGCTCCGATTACAATAGGGAACATGGACTGGATGGTCTTGAGCGCTTATTTGAAAGCCCGCGCTATGAACGACACAGCGACGATGACGCGCGTATCGGAAGATTATCTGAAATTAACCGAGGAAGAAATCGATTATGGCGAGAAGGTTGCGAAGGAGTTGTTCGGTCGCCCTGTCAAGCACATCATGCTTTTACATGCGAACGAACTTAACGCCGACAATTTTGACGCGTTGGTAAAAGTATTCACTGACAAAGGCTATCGCTTTATCAGCCTTGAAGAGGCGTTAACTGATCCCATTTACCAGTATCCAGACAAATACTTGCCAACTTCCGATTGGTTGGGGCTTTGGTCCTTCAGCAAAGACAAGAAATTCGACTCTCCAGTGGTCCCGGAATACATCCGGAAAGCCTGGGAAGAAGATCAAAAACCAAAACCAGCTTCGCCTTCAACCGAACTGACAGCGGAACAAGATCACAAACTGATGATGCAGCAACTCGGCATCAGTTCTCTGAGGCCCGGCGCCAATCCAAACAATCCAAACTCGTCGAACGCGGCAAATTACGATGAAGCGAAGGCCAATCCTTATCCGAATCTTCCCGATCCCCTAACCTTAAAAAACGGCAAAAAAGTAAAAGACGCGCAGACATGGTGGAAGAAACGGCGACCCGAAATAGTCGAAGATTTTGATCGCGAGATTTATGGCCGCGTTCCACTAAACACTCCGAAGGTCACGTGGAAAGTAGTGAGCACATCACGAGAAAAGAATGGCGACTTTGCGGTCGTGGTCAAAAAACTTGTTGGACAAGTCGATAACTCATCGTATCCCGACATTAAGGTCGACATCGATTTGACTCTTGCTACTCCTGAACAGGCGACGGGACCTGTGCCGGTTATGATCGAGTTTGGGTTTGTCTTTCCGCCGGGCTTTCGACTTCCTGCCGGTTTTCAACCTCCGCCTGGTCCAACCTGGCAGCAGCAGTTACTTGCGAAAGGTTGGGGCTATGCGAGCTTAATCCCAACCAGCTTTCAGGCAGACAACGGCGCAGGTCTAACAAAAGGCATCATCGGGCTCTGTAACAAAGGACAGCCGCGCAAGCCGGACGATTGGGGATCACTGCGCGCATGGGCCTGGGGCGCGAGTCGTGCTCTTGACTACCTGGAAACCGACAAGTCCGTCGACGCTAAACAAGTGGGGATTGAAGGTTTGTCGCGGTATGGAAAAGCAGCACTCGTCACGATGGCGTACGACCAGCGTTTTGCGATTGGGTTCATAGGTTCGTCAGGCGCAGGAGGGGCGAAGCTGTTTCGACGCAACTTTGGCGAGTTGGTTGAGAATCTTGCCGGCAGCGGCGAGTACCACTGGATGGCTGGAAATTTTCTAAAGTATGCGGGTCCGTTGACCTGGAACGATTTGCCTGTTGATGCGCACGAGTTGATTGCGCTGTGTGCTCCGCGACCAACGTTCATCAGTTATGGCGCGTCTTCAGGACCCGGAGCTGAAGGTCAGTGGGTGGATCAGAGAGGAAGTTTTATGGCTGCAGTCGCCGCTGGTCCTGTGTTCCGTTTGCTTGGCAAGAAGGATCTCGGTACGGCCGAGTTCCCCCAGATCGAGACGGCACTGATCACAGGCGAGCTGGCGTTTCGACAACATAAGGGTGGGCACACGACCGGACCCAATTGGCCAACGTTTCTCGAATTCGCCGGCCGGTATATCAAGAGTGTGCCAACTCCCGTTCTGAGTTCAGCACAGTAATAATCGACTGCGTTACTGGAAAATGTTGAAGTACTCAATCTAGTGGCAAGAAATCAGTACCACCGCGCGGTAGCGGGTGGGTGCTGCAATTCTCGAGTGTCACGCGAGGCAGACCCACTCGCTACCGCGCAGTGGTACTGACTTCTTGCCACTGAATTGAGTATTTGATGCCACTTTGCGCAAGGCTTAGCTACGTAGAACCTTGGTTTCTTTATGAGACATCGTTTGTTTCTTCCAATGTTGGTGGTCGCCTGCATTTTGTTGGCGGCAACCACCATAAACGCAGAAGACGGCTACCGTCTATGGTTGCGGTATGAGCTATTGCCGCAACCGTTCCGAGACCAATACCTGAATCGTGTTAACACATTGGCAGTAGCCGGTAAGTCAGTAACGGCGCTCGCAATCAAAGCGGAACTAACGAAGGCGCTGGAAGGTTTACTCGGACAGGGCCCGACGCTGGCTGAAACTATCAACAAGAACTCGACTCTGATCGTCGGCACACCATCGAGTTCAACTCTGATCGCAAAGCTACCTTGGCACCGGAGTATCTACGGACTTGGTCCAGATGGATATGTGATCCGGTCCGAAACCATAGGCTCGCATCGCGTCATTGTGATCGCGTCGGAAACCGACGTCGGTGCGCTGTATGGTTCGTTCCATTTTCTGCGTTTGATGCAAACGCTTCAACCACTGGAAAATCTCAATATCAGTCAAGGGCCACGACTGCACCTTCGTGTGCTGGATCATTGGGACAATCTCGATGGTAGCGTCGAGCGCGGATACGCAGGGCGCTCCTTATGGGACTGGAGCGCCCTGCCCGAAACAGTCGATCCGCGACTGACCGACTACGCACGTGCAAATGCGTCGATTGGTATCAATGGTTCTGTCCTCAACAACGTCAACGCAAACTCCCAGGTTCTTACAGCTGAGTACTTAAAGAAGGTTACAGCGATCGCCAACGTGTTTCGGCCCTGGGGCGTGAAGGTCTATCTTTCTGCTCGCTTCTCCTCGCCAATTGAGATCGGTGGACTCAAGACTGCGGATCCACTCGACGCAGAGGTGGCTGCCTGGTGGAAGCGCAAAGCAGATGAAATCTACGCTTTAATTCCTGACTTTGGCGGTTTCGTCGTTAAAGCAAATAGCGAAGGACAGCCTGGGCCCCGCACTTACAACCGAACACATGCGGACGGAGCAAACATGTTGGCAGCAGCGGTTGCCGCGCACGGCGGCGTCGTGATGTGGCGTGCTTTTGTTTACGACATGAAGCCCGATTACGACCGGGCCGGCGCGGCCTACGAAAACCTGCATCCTTTTGACGGCAAATTTGCTGCGAACGTTTTGTTGCAGGTCAAGAATGGGCCGATAGATTTTCAACCGCGCGAACCTTTTCATCCACTCTTCGGCGCAATGCCAAAAACGCAGGTGATTCCGGAACTTCAGATCACGCAGGAGTACCTGGGCTTTTCAAATCACCTGGTCTTCCTCGCATCGATGTGGCACGAATTTTTTGTGACTGACACTTTCGCGAAAGGTCGCGGATCAACCGTCGCGCGCGTCGTTGATGGCAGTCTCTTCAACACGCGTTTGACCGGCATTGCGGGCGTGGCAAATACCGGTTCAGTAAGAAACTGGACGGGCCATGACTTCGGTCAATCAAACTGGTATGCGTTCGGACGAATCGCATGGAATCCGGATCTGAGCCCACGTGAAATCGCGCGCGAATGGATACCGATGACATTCACACACGATCCGGGCGCCGTGAAAATCCTCGAAACAATTATGCTCGGGTCGCACGACGCGCTGGTTGATTACATGACCCCTCTCGGTTTACATCACATCATGTGGGGTGGTCATCACTATGGTCCCGCGCCATGGTGGAATAAGGAGCCACGGGCTGATTGGAATCCGGTTTACTATCATAGGGCCAGCGAGGACGGAATCGGCTTCGATCGTACAAAGTCTGGCAGCAACACCATAAGTCAGTATCACCCCGCAGTCCGCCATCAATATGCTAATCTCAAGACCTGTCCCGAGAAGTTTCTGTTGTGGTTTCATCATGTGCCGTGGGATTACCGTCTCCACTCTGGTCAAACTCTTTGGAACGGCCTTGCAGAGCGTTACCAACGTGGTGTCGATTGGACGCGAAAGACACGACTCGAATGGGACAATCTGAAAGGTGTCATTGACGCTGAACGGCACGAGGCAGTTGCGAAGAAGCTGGCGATTCAGGAGCGAGATGCGATCTGGTGGCGAGATGCAGTGCTGCTTTACTTCCAAACTTTTTCAAAACAGCCGTTGCCTAGTGGCGTTGAAAAACCAGCGTATACGCTAGAAAAGTACAAGGCAGAGAGTTTGAACTGGATAGTGAATTAACCTCTGCGCCTCCTCTGTGCTCTCTGCGTCTCTGTGGTGATTGCGATCTGATTAACCACCGAGCGGACACAGAGACACAGAGAACACAGAGAAGAAGTTTCTAATAATGAAGATCGTCGATATCAGACCTACGACCGTCAGCGTTCCTCTCGAGGCACCGTTGCGACACGCTAACGGCTGCCATTGGGGAAGGTTCGTTCGCACGATCGTAGAAGTCGAAACTGACGATGGGTTGGTTGGTCTTGGTGAGATGGGTGGTGGCGGCGAATCGGCAGAAACAGCCGTTCGATCGATGAAGCAGTATCTCGTCGGACACGATCCAACCCAGTTCGAACAGATGCGCTTTTTAATCGCTAATCCGACTGCGTCACTCTACAACAATCGAACTCAAATTCTCGCAGCACTCGAATTCGCTTGCCTGGACATTGTCGGACAACAATGGGGAGTCCCCGTTTCGGATGTACTGGGTGGACGCTTGCGTGAACGAGTTCCATTTGCATCGTATCTCTTTTTTCGCTACGCAAATCCTTCGAACAACGTCGATGAAACGCGCACCGTCGAACAACTCGTTGGCGAAGCTCGACACTTAAAGGAACAATACGGTTTTACTTCACACAAGTTAAAAGGTGGAGTTTTTCCACCTCAGTATGAGTTGGAGTGTTATCGCGCAGTGGCAACCGAACTCAAAGGCGATCGCTTCCGGTTCGATCCAAATGCCGTTTGGTCAACGGAAACGGCAATCTGGTTTGGCCAGCAAATCGAGGATCTGAGAAATGACTACCTCGAAGATCCGGTTTTCGGCTTAACAGGCATGCGTCGTGTTAGCGAAAAGGTTCGCATGCCACTCGCCACCAACACGGTAGTTGTGAACTTCGAGCAACTTGCTGCCAACGTCTTGCTTTCTGCTATTGACGTAATCTTGCTCGATACAACTTTCTGGGGTGGAATAAGACAGTGCGTAAAAGCGGCCGCCGTTTGCGACACATTTCAGCTCGGTGTCGCGGTTCATTCGTCTGGAGAACTTGGAATTCAATTAGCCACTATGCTGCATTTGGGAGCAGTGATTCCAAATCTTTCATTTGCAGCCGACGCGCACTATCACCACCTGACGGACGACATTATTGAAGGTGGAAAATTTCAATACCAGGGCGGTTCGATTGAAGTTCCAAAAGGACCAGGCCTTGGGATCAAACTTGATTACGACAAGTTAGGGGCGTACCGCGAACTGTACCAACGACTCGGCCCGTATCCATATGACCAGGATCCACTTCGTCCCGGCTGGACCCCGACCATACCCAATGATCGTTGGGCTAATCCGCTTGATGCGAGAACGCCCATCAACATCGGCTTATGAATGAACCTGAGAAAGGCAAGCACCGATGATTAGTCTGGTAGAAAATCAAACTGCGCAGACTGAATTACTGACTGATAGCGCGAAGCTTTTGCAACACGTCGAGGAAGTCGTCAACCAAATGCCTGCGGTTGACGTCCATACACACGTACTGCCGCCTCAATTCCAGAGTCTGTTTCTTTACGGCATAGATGATCTGCTCACTTATCACTACTTGATCGCTGAGACGTTTCGTTCGACGGAGCTTTCGCACGCAGACTTTTGGGCCATGACTAAAACCGAGCGTGCCGACCTGGTGTGGCAAACACTCTTTGTTGAAAACACGCCGTTATCAGAAGCGGCTCGTGGAATCATTACGATACTGACTGCCTTCGATCTCGATCCACGGGCGCCAAACCTCAACGAGGCGCGCGCATTCTTCGCTTCGCAGGATCCACAGCAACACGTCAATCGAGTGCTCGATATGGCGCGCGTCAGCGACCTTGTAATGACAAACGATCCGTTACACGAACAGGAAACAAATCTCTGGGAAGAAAATATTTCATTCGATAAGCGGTTTCATGCTTCACTCAGATTGGACAGCATCCTGAACGATTGGGGCAACGCAGTGCCGCTACTTTCGGAGCAGGATTTCGATGTTTCAGTTAAACTCGAAGGACAAACGTTCAACGAGGTGCGGCGCTTTCTTGATAAGTGGATCTTGAAAATGTCGCCGGTCTACCTGGCCGTTTCATTACCGGCGGAGTTTAAATATCCCGATGACGACGTTCGCGACCGTCTATTTAATGAGGCCATTTTGCCAACTGCACGCGAACATGGCTTGCCGCTGGCGCTAATGATTGGGGTGCGCCGTGGAATTAATCCAGCTTTGCGGTCCGCGGGTGATGGGATGGGCCGCGCTGATGTGAGTACGGTCGAAAGGATTTCTGCGCGCAACCCGGATGTGCGTTTCCTGGCAACTTTCCTTTCACGTGAGAATCAGCATGAGCTCTGCGTCGCCGCAAGAAAATTCAATAACTTGATGCCATTTGGTTGCTGGTGGTTTTTGAATAACCCGTCGATAGTATCGGAGATCACTGCGGAACGATTAGAATTACTTGGTCTCAGCTTTGTGCCGCAACATTCAGACGCACGAGTACTCGAGCAACTGATCTACAAGTGGGGACACTCGAGAAAAGTGATCGCGCGACAACTCTTTGAAATGTACGAACGCCTGCTTGCAAGTGGTCGTGCAGTAACACCTAAAGAAATTTCGCGCGACGTCTTACGCCTGTTTTCCGAGAACTTTCGGGCGTGGACGGCCAATGTCCGATAAACTTTAGTTTGTCGGAAGACTGAAAAATGTATCGAACAATCTTTCAAGAGATTGCAAAGTTCATCAACAAACTGAAGTTTATCAAACATTACAAACCGGAGAATCTTTCGTGGAGCCTAAACTTAAAAGACTCTTGGTGGTGACTCTTGTCGCAACGTCATGCTTTACTTCTCTTCTCCCGACACAGCACGTTCACTCACAAACAAGCCAACCTGATTACAAGAATCCGGCCCTTCCAGTGGATCAGCGCGTCGCAGACCTACTGAAGCGGATGACACTAGAGGAAAAAATCGCCCAACTGGTCTGTGTTTGGGCCCAACGTCCTCAAGTAAAACCCCAGACAGATTTCTCGGTTGATCGCGGGGCGTTTTCAGCGGATGCAGCCAAAGAAATTTTTAAGAATGGTATCGGGCAAATTGCGCGACAGCGAGAACGCAAAGGACCACGCGAAGGAGCAGAGTTCGCTAACGCTGTTCAAAAATGGTTGATCGAAAACACACGACTCGGTATTCCTGCAATTCTCCACGACGAAATTCTGCACGGCCACATGGCAAAAGGAAGCACCAGCTTCCCTCAGCCAATCTCCCTTGCCAGTTCCTGGGATCCGGAATTCATCTCCCAGGTGTTTACTGCAGGCGCCGTTGAAACGCGAGCGCGTGGTAGTCACTTTGTTCTCGGACCAAACCTCGATCTGGGACGTGATCCACGTTGGGGACGAACTGAAGAGACATACGGCGAAGATCCTTACCTCGTTTCGCGTATGGGTGTTGCGGTGATCAAAGCTTTACAGGGCCCTGGCCCAGCGATCGATGGTAACCACGTCGTCGCCACTGCCAAGCACTTTGCGGCGCACGGACAGCCGGAAGGCGGAACAAATGTCGCTCCCGCAAGTTTTTCTGAACGCGCCTTGCGAGAGAATTTCCTCGTCAGTTTTGAAGCAGCTGTCAAAGAAGCCGGCGTAATGAGTGTGATGGCATCGTACAACGAACTCGACGGCATACCGGCCCACGCCAACAAATGGTTGCTTGACGATCTGCTTCGAAAGGAGTGGGGATTCAATGGCGTGGTTGCTTCCGACTACTACGCGGTTGTTCAACTACAGGATCTCCACCATGTCGTTGATAACCGGCGCGCAGCTGCGAAGCTGTCGCTGGAAACCGGCGTTGACATCGAACTACCGGATCCTGACGCCTATCCAAAGTTGCTCGAATTGGTCAAAGAAGGAAAAGTTTCTGAAACAACCATCGATACTGCCGTCGCAAGAAATCTACGGATTAAGTTTTTGCTGGGCCTTTTTGAGAATCCCTACGTAGACGTTGAACGTACGGTAAAGATTACCAACTCTACCGAAACACGTGCGCTTGCGGCCGAGGCAGCACGCCGTTCAATTGTACTTTTGAAGAACGCAAACAATCTCTTGCCGCTCAACCAGAGCTCATTGAAGTCAATTGCGGTCATTGGTCCAAATGCCAACCGGGCACACCTGGGTGGTTACAGCGACGATCCGGGACGAGGCATTAGTGTGCTTCAAGGCATCACCGACAAAGTTGGAAGTCGCATCAAGGTCAATTACGCTGAAGGTTGCAAAATCACAAAAGAAGGTGGCGATTGGTTTGCCGACACCTCTCACCTTAGCGATCCGGCGGAAGACGCAAAACTGATCGCGCAGGCCGTCGAGGTTGCAAAGGGATCTGACGTGGCGTTGTTGGTGCTCGGCAGCAACGAAGACACAAATAAAGAAGGATGGGCCGACAACCACCTTGGCGACCGCGACAGTCTCGAGTTAATTGGTCGACAGAACGACCTTGTGAAAGCGGTGCTCGCGACGGGCAAACCAACGATTGTCATGCTGATTAATAGTGGACCACTGTCTATTAATTACATCGCAGAGAATGTGCCGGCCATTCTTGAAGGTTTTTACCTGGGCCAGGAGACCGGCATCGGAGTCGCCGACGTCCTGTTTGGCGACTTCAATCCTTCCGGCAAACTCGCGATCAGTTTTCCACGCTCAGTTGGGCAATTGCCAATCTTCTACAATCGAAAACCCACGGCAAAGCGTGGCTATCTTTTCACCAGCAAGGAGCCACTATTTCCATTCGGTTTCGGACTGAGCTATACAACTTTTGAGTATTCCAACCTGGCAATCAGTCCCGCGCAAATTCCGGCAAATGGCCAGGCAAAAGTGACTGTGAAAGTAACCAACACCGGAAAGCGTGCTGGCGACGAAATTGTCCAACTTTACATTCGCGATGTCGTAAGCTCAGTAACACGTCCCGTAATGGAGCTAAAAGACTTTCGCAAAATCAAACTTGCTGCGGGAGAGAGTAAGACGGTGGAGTTTGTTATCACTCCCGATAAGCTTCAGTTTTACGGTGTCGACATGAAAAGAATCGTTGAACCTGGCTGGTTTGACATTATGGTGGGGCCAAGTTCGGCCAACTATCAAACCGTCAAACTTGAAGTGAAGTAAGACAGGACTACATGAGTAAAAAGGATTTCAACTACTTACCTAAGAAGTCAGTACTGGCCGTCGCAGTGCTGGTTGCAACTGTTTACTTTGGAGTGCGGCCAGTCGACAGTGCAAACGAAAACGTTACGCTCAAGGATGCGTTCAAGAGACATTTCTTGATCGGTGCGGCGGTTAACCGCAACCAGTTTTCCGAGCGTGACGCGCGTGCCGTTTCAATCATCACCAGCCAATTCAACACCATTACCCCGGAGAATCAGTTGAAGTGGCAATCAGTACATCCGCAGCCAGACAAGTACGACTTCGAAGCCGCTGATCAGTTTGTGGCGTTTGGTGAGAAATACAAGATGGTCATCATTGGACACACGCTGGTCTGGCATAACCAAACGCCGAAGTGGGTGTTTCAAAATGCCGACGGAAGTCGTATTTCCCGAGATGCCCTTCTAGAACGAATGCGCGATCACATCAACACGGTGGTTGGTCGGTATAAGGGTCGAATAAAAGGCTGGGACGTTGTAAACGAAGCGATCAATGACGACGGCACCAAGCGGCAATCACAGTGGCAGCAGATCATTGGTAACGATTACATCGTCAAGGCATTTCAGTTCGCGCACGAAGCAGATCCAAAGGCTGAACTCTACTACAATGATTACGACCTGGAAGATCCGCCAAAGCGAAAGGCAGCGCTCGAGTTGGTTGAGAAGCTCAAAGCTGCGGGAGTCGCAATTCATGGAGTAGGATTGCAGGCACACAGTCTAATGGATTGGCCGTCAGTAGAGGCCCAGGAGCAAACAATCACTGATTTCGCAAAGCTGGGCATGCGAGTGAACATCACCGAATTGGATTTGGAGATGCTTCCGCGGAAACAGAAAAACCAGGACGCTGAAACCAGCTCAAACGAGACCCTGACAGAAAAGTGGAATCCATATACAAACGGCCTGCCTGTCGAGGTAGCGCAAGCACAAGCGCGTCGCTGGGCCGACTTGTTCGCAGTTTTCGTAAAGCACAGCGATAAGATCGACCGAGTTACATTTTGGGGAGTCAGCGACGGAGATTCATGGCTCAACAATTGGCCGATTAGAGGCAGAACCAATTATCCGCTGTTGTTTGATCGGGCAGGTAAACCGACGCTGGCGTTTGACGCCGTCATCAAGACTGCTGGTCATTAATATTTTTCATTGCCCGTTTCGTCATATCGAGTGCGTTGCTCAGCGCATTTTAGTGTTTTCTGAGGTAGAGTCTGCCTAAGATTGCCGACCAACACGGCGTGACGCTACTTACAACCATCAAGAATCTTTTTGAGCGAGGGACATCATGGGAAAAACATTTAAACCAACCAGCGACGACAAATTCACTTTCGGTCTTTGGACAGTAGGCAATCGCGGACGCGATCCATTTGGTGATGCCACGCGCGACAGTGTCAGTCCGGTTACTATCGTGCACCGTCTGAGTGAACTCGGAGCATACGGAGTCAACCTCCACGATAACGATCTCATTCCCATCGATGCGAGTCCGGCTGAACGCGATCGAATCGTAAATGAATTTAAGAAGGCACTTGCCGACACAGGCATGAAGGTGCCAATGGCCACGACCAATCTTTTTTACGATCCGGCGTTTAAAGACGGCGCCTTCACGTCTAACGATCCACGCGTTCGACTGTATGCGCTTCAGAAGACAATGCGCTCGATGGATCTGGGCGCTGAACTCGGAGCAAAAATTTATGTGTTCTGGGGTGGTCGAGAAGGCGCTGAAGTTGACGCGGCCAAGGATGCACGCGAAGCGTTGAAGTGGAACCGCGAAGCCCTCAATTTTCTCTGTGAATACTCGATCGACCAGGGTTACGGGTACAAATTTGCGCTCGAAGCGAAACCTAATGAGCCGCGCGGTGATATCTACCTGCCGACCACCGGCGCGATGCTGGGTTTCATCGCCACGTTAGACCATCCCGACATGGTTGGCGTGAACCCAGAAGTGGGTCATGAGCAGATGTCAGGTCTGAATTTTTATCATGCGGTTGCACAAGCAATCGAAGCCAACAAACTATTCCACATCGATCTAAATGATCAGAAAGGTCCACGCTTCGATCAAGACCTGCGTTTTGGTTCTGAGTCGATCAAGAATCTGTTCTTCCTTGTGAAGCTGCTTGAGGATTCGGGCTACGAAGGACCACGCCACTTCGACGCGCATTCTTATCGCAGTGAGAGCGAAGAGGGTGTTTGGGAATTCGCGGCCGGCTGCATGCGGAACTACCTGATCTTCAAAGAAAAAGCGAAGCAGTTCAACGAAGACACCGAGATCCAGGCGTTGCTCAAAGATATCCACGCCAGCTCGCCAGAAGACGTCGAACTATTAGGCACTTACAGTCGTGCAAAAGCTGATCGTGTCAAAGCTCTGCAACTCGACCGAACGCAGTTGGCAGCCAGAGTACTTCCGTACGAGCGACTGGACCAGTTAACGATCGATCTGCTGCTCGGCGTGCGCTGATCAGTGCTTCGAAACTCGGTTCTGCTTCTCAGCGTTCCCTGTGTAGCAGGTTCTTAGTTCTTTATTTTTCTGACAAAGTTTTACGCCGGAAGGTTTTACGCCGGAGGGCGTTCGCGAATTTCAGCCCAGCGTTGGAGCGAAGCGACTACGCTGGGAAATCGGGGTGTTGCGAGCGCGAGTACACCGAAGGTGTTGGCCAATGCCTTAGGCACAATAAAAGCGAACACCTCTAGGTCCCAGGGTATGAACCCTGGGCTGCAACTAGCGAACACCTTCGGTGTAATTGCATCTGTCGCGTTTGCGGCCCACACTTTGGTTGCGGCTTCGCTGCGACTGCGCATCAGCGTCTTCTTAAGTCCGTGGCACCCTAAAGCGGCGCTGCAACCAAAGTTAGAACAGAAGAGAAGCGACTGCTTTAGCTCGCCGTATCAACAGTCTCTTCGCTCCCTGTTCTGATCGGCTCTGCAAATGAAAGCAAGACAAGAAACATCACGATGCACGACAGCGATACTCTGGTTATCGATATTGACCTTCATCAGTGGTCTTTATTCGTCGGCCTCCGCTCAGCAACTTCCTCCGCCTAATTACGACGAATCAAAAGTCGGTACCTATACACTTCCAAATCCCCTTGTCTTCAATGATGGCAGCCCTGTTCGCACCGCCGCCGATTGGAACAAACGACGTCGCGCAGAGATCCTCGAACTCTTTGCTACAAACGTATACGGCCACAGCCCGCGAGCACCCAAAAATCTTTATTACGAAGTCTTTGATTCAAGTGTCGATGCTCTCGGCGGGAAAGTGATTAGAAAGCAAGTCACAATCTACTTCACTCCTCGCAAGGATGGACCCAAAGAAGAGCTGCTGATCTACATTCCTAAGGATGCACCTAAACCTGCCCCGGTCTTTTTGGTCCTCAGTTTTGCCGGCAATCAAACAGCAGCAAATGACCCGGCTATCAGACCGGGTATTGTTTGGAATTCACGGACGCGCGAGCATCGAATCGCCGGAGAAGACACTCGCGGACGCACCAGCGCAGACACCGAGAAGGTACTGGCCAGGGGTTATGCGTACGCGACCATTGCCTACACCGACATCGAACCAGACTTCAAAGGCGGTTACACATCAGGCATCAGACCGCTCTTTGCCAAACCTGGTCAGACTGAACCGGCTCCTGATGAATGGGGCGCGATAGGAGCGTGGGCTTACGGTCTAAGCCGCGCACTCGACTACCTGGAAAAGGACAAGAGCGTAGATGCTAAGCGCGTCGCCATAGTGGGTCATTCGCGACTTGGGAAAACGGCGTTGTGGGCCGGCTCCATCGACCAACGTTTCGCAATGGTGATCTCAAGCTGTTCCGGTGAAGGCGGCGCTTCTCTTTCCAGGCGTGACTACGGTGAACGAGTTAAGAACCTGGTTACCAACTTTCCTTACTGGTTTGCAATTAACTATCAGAAGTACGCTGATCACGAAGACCAGCTGCCAGTCGACATGCACGAATTGATCGCCCTCATAGCACCACGACCCGTTTACATCACGGCTGGTGAGACAGATCTCTGGGCCGATCCCAAAGGAGAGTTTCTTGCAGCCGTTGCGGCCGGAGCAGTATTCAAACTACTTGGCCAGTCCGATCTCGAAACAGATCAAATGCCTGCACTTGACCAGCCCATCATGAAGACCATTGGGTTTCATATTCACTCCGGCGGTCATGCAGTAACACCGTTTGATTGGGACCAGTTTCTCAAATTCGCTGACATGCATTTTCGCAGTAAAGGAAGGCAGGGATGATTACCAGGCGTGACATCGCGATTGCACTCGCGGCTATTGTTATCACTTTGAGCGTAGTCGCTGTTCACTCTCAAACCTCAGTGATGAGCTCAACCGTATTTGATTGGACCAGCATTACGGTCAAACCCACCGATGTTGGTGAGGTTCGACAGTTCTTTCGGAGTCCGACGGTGACCCTCGACGAATTGGAATGTCATGTAACAACTCTAAAACCCGGCATGCAATCACATCCGCCGCATAAACACGTTAACGAAGAATTGATAATTGTTCGGGAGGGAACGGTGGAAACGCTGAGTAATGGCGAGTGGAAGAGAGTTGGTCCAGGCTCAGTAATCTTTAACGCGTCGAATCAAATGCATGCGTTGAAGAATGTCGGAACTACACCAGCGACCTACCATGTGATCAATTGGAAAGTGAAGTAGTAGGGGCGTCCCTCCGTGGGCGCCCCATGTAATCCGCAAACGAAATACGCATTCAATGAAGGGGCGCCCACGGAGGGACGCCCCGACAATCAAATCAATGAATAAAAAAGTTAGCTGGGGTGTACTCGGCGTCGCCAACATCGCAACGAAGAAGGTCATTCCGGCAATGCAACTGGGGGAGTGGTCTGAAATAACAGCCATCGCGTCAAGGAATCTCGCAAAGGCAAAGAGCGCCGCGGAGCAATTGAATATTCCAGGGGCTTACGGTTCGTACGAAGAACTTCTGGCAGACCCTGATATTGAAGCGGTCTACATTCCACTCCCCAACCACATGCATGTTGAGTGGACGACTAAAGCTGCAGAAGCCGGAAAGCATGTTCTCTGTGAGAAGCCAATCAGTCTAAATGTTGAAGAAGGATTACAGCTGTTCAGCGTTCGTGAACGGACCGGGGTTAAGATTGAAGAAGCATTCATGGTCCGAACACATCCGCAATGGTTGGCTACTCTGGAGTTGATCAGGTCCGGACGCATAGGAGAGGTCAACTCTGTGCTGGGATACTTCAGTTACAACAATCGCGACCCGAACAACATTCGCAACATACGCGAATTCGGTGGCGGCGGACTAATGGATATTGGTTGTTACCTCGTCTTCTTCTCCAGGCTCATTTTTGGTTCGGAACCCAGGAAGGTTGTGGCGCTCGCGGCCGAGAACCCGGAAACGCGAACCGATGTCTTGACGTCGGCGTTACTGGACTTTCCCAAGGGCCAGGCGGCGTTCACGTGTAGCACCAGATTGACACCTTACCAACGCATACAGGTATTGGGAACAAAAGCTCGAATCGAAGTGCAGGTGCCGGTAAATACCCACCCGGAGCAATCGTGCAAGGTGTTCATCGATGATGGATCAGATCTATTCGGACAAGGAATCGAGGTGTTGAAGTTTGAGCCGGTCGATCAGTACACGATTCAAGGTGATCTGTTCTCGCGTGCGATCCGTGAGGACACTGAGCTACCAGTGTCGCTGGAAGACTCAATCAAGAACATGGCAGTGATTGACGCCATCTTCAGGTCGGCAGCGTCGGGACAATGGGAAGTGCCGGTGGCCGGATGAAATTCAAAGGTCTCATAACGAGTTGCGATTGGCAAAGCCATGGCCCATACCGATTCAGAACAGGAGCGCAGCGCCTGCTTTCAGTTGATACTCAGTAGCGCAGGTTGTAAGCAGTCGCTGCGCTCCTGTTCTGAATATTGCGCGACCTGACTGCTCTAACGGAACCGGAGTGGATAAAGATTTTCGACAAAGCAGGAGGCCATGATGATTACTCGACGAGATATTGCCATTGCGTTGTTACATTCGCCGCCACCTTGGGCCAGCACCCACACGAGGAAATGGTGATTGTCAGGGAAGGAGACGTTGAAGTGTTGATTAATGGGGCGGGATCGTAGGGGCGTTCCTTCCTGGGCGCCCCTCGCACCAATTACGCGCGAACGCTTTGAACGAGGGCGCCCACGGAGGGACGCCCCTACAAGACTCTATTAATGAGCGCTTCGCCACGTTCGAAACGTCGCAAGTTATCAATGAAGTGATGCACTTGCCGTTCTTTTTCATTCCGGTGACCGCCGCCTGTGTGCGGAGTGATGAAACAATTGGGCGTCGTCCAAAGCGGATGGTTCGGCGGTAAAGGTTCAGGGTCGGTTACGTCGAGATAGGCAGCAGCCAAACGTCCTGTGCGTAAGACTGAAACCAGCGCATCTTGATCCAACGTGGTCCCACGACCGATGTTGAAAACGATTGCTCCCGGCTTCAATAGCTGGAGGCGTTCAGCACTGAGGAAGTTTCTGGTCTCTTCATTTGCAGGAAGAATGTTGACCAAATGATCGGCCACCGGCAGCTGCTCATTAACACGAGAAGGTTCAATAACGCGTACTTCTTCGTCGCCGCTAATGTGCTTTCTTACAGCGATGATATTCAATTTGAAAGGCTTCAAAAGTTCGATCAGTCGTCGGGCAATCGCTCCATAGCCGAGGATTACGACGCATTGGCCTTCGACTAGGTACGAGTCGGCACGCAATTCAAGCATGGGCCAGGCTCGATGCTCTCGTTGATTTTCATAAGACCTTGGGAGTTGACGAGCGAGCGCCAGGATCATTGCCAAAAGATGTTGCGCACACGGTTCACTGTAAACAGCGGAACTATTCGTGAGGATTGTTTGGTGCACGATTAGTGCTTGTTTGATTTTTTGATTATCAAACGGTGTGTATCCAGCGGAATTCAATTGTACCCAACGCAGAGTAGCCGATTCGGCGACGACGTTCGCGTCTGGTGAGCCATATGCGATATCTGCGGTCTTTAGAGCGACGAGTGAGGATTCATCATTGCGATCAAAGCGGAGCAGCTTGTGGCGACCGATACCCTCGATCAAGAGTTGAAGTTGCGAGTCGTGTTCTGACCGGAAGTCGTCGTTGCACCAGATGGTGAAGATGGGTTCAGGCATTTTGCTCACACAGACACTGTGTCATGAGTCAGTACCACCTCGCGGTAGCGGGTGGGCGGCTGAATAGATAATCGCGAAGACTACCGACCGCTACCGCAAGGTGGTACTGACTTCATCCAAGTAGTCCGTGCAGTCTAAAGAGGAAGAAACTGAATGATCAAGGTCCGAGGTCTCAGGTGGTGGATGATGGGGTTGCTCGTCCTGGGCTCAATCCTGAATTTCCTCACACGAGCCACGCTGGGAGTCGCCGCACCAACGCTTTTAAAGGACCTCCAGATCAACGAGCAACAATATTCTTACATCCTCACTGCGTTTCAAATTGCCATCATGTTTCAACCCTTGTGCGGTTACGTGATGGATGTGCTCGGTCTTCGCATCGGGCTCGCAATATTCGCTGCCGGTTGGTCGATAGTCAACATGCTTCATGGACTGGCCCACAACTGGCAAGTGCTCGCCGGCCTGCGCGCCCTGCTTGGGTTTGCCGAAGGTTCGGCCAACCCTGCAGGCATGAAGGCGACTGCCCTCTGGTTTCCCGCAAAGGAGCGCGGTTTTGCCGGAGGCACTTACAACATTGGCGCTTCACTCGGTTCGATGCTCGCACCGCCGCTCGTTGTTTGGGCGATCCTTCATTACAACTGGCAGGCAGCGTTTGTGATAACCGGCGCAATGGGACTCGCCTGGGTGGCACTCTGGTTGTGGCTGTATCGTTCGCCGCAGGAACATCCAGCATTGACAGAGTCGGAGCGCGACTACATCGCGGCTGGTCAGGAAAGTTTTTTGAGGGATGAAGGTAAGCGCCCTTCGGCACTCGCCATTTTGGGTCAACGAAATTTTTGGGGCATCGCGATTCCGAGATTCCTGGCGGATCCAACTTGGGGCACATTGTCATTCTGGTTTCCCCTGTACCTGAGTAGCGTCCGCCACTTCGAATTGAAACAGATCGCGATGACTGCGTGGCTGCCGTTCCTGGCTGCAGACCTTGGTTGTCTCTTCGGTCCAACAGTCGTGGCAACTCTACAGCGACAACTAGGGCTTGGATTGATCAACGCTCGACGTTGTGCATTTACACTTGGCGCGATCATGATGATAGGCGTGGGCTTCGCCGGTCTTGTTGAAAATCCTTACTCAGCTGTTGCGCTTGTCAGCCTGGCGGGTTTTGCGCACCAAACACTTTCAGTGACGGTGATTACGATGTCATCAGATCTTTTTCGCCGGAGTGAAGTAGCAACTGTCGCGGGGATGGCCGGAACCATGGGAAATGCTGGTTTGCTAACGTTCTCCTTACTGATCGGAGCGTTCGTTGCAAAAATTGGTTACACGCCTTTCTTCATTTGTCTCGGAATCCTGGATTTGATTGGAGCCGTGGTCCTGTGGACGGTGGTCCAACCTCAAACTGAAGCGTCCGATAAACTTTAGTTTGTCTGTTTGTCGTTCAAGATCGGGGACAGGCGATGCAGGGGCATAAGTCGGATTTGGGTAAGTAAATCGACAAACTGAGTTTATCGAATATACAAGCATGCCTGAAAACGTGATCACAAATCCCATATTGCGCGGTTTCAATCCCGATCCGTCGATCGTAAGAGTTGGTGATGACTACTACATCGCAACCTCCACTTTCGAATGGTATCCGGGTGTGCAAATTCATCATTCACGCGACTTGATCAACTGGCGACTGATAACCCGACCATTAAAGCGCGCCAGCCAATTGAACATGCTGGGAGATCCGGACTCGTGCGGAATCTGGGCGCCTTGTCTGACGTACAGCGACGGCCTGTTCTATCTCATCTACACGGATGTGAAGCGGTATGGCAGAACCACACAAGCAGGTAGCGCGGGTGCTTCGTTGCGCGATCTGCACAACTACCTCGTCACGAGCTCGAGCATCGACGGTGAATGGTCCGATCCGGTCTTTCTAAATAGCAGCGGCTTTGATCCGTCACTCTTCCATGACGACGACGGCAGAAAGTATCTATTGAACATGTTGTGGGATTACCGGCCTGGCAAGAACCGCTTCGCCGGAATCGAATTGCAGGAATACTCAGTTGCCGAAAAGCGTCTGGTTGGGCCACGCGAACTGATCTTCAAAGGAACTTCAATTGGTCTAACCGAGGGCCCGCACCTCTACAAGCGTAACGGTTACTACTACCTCTTAACTGCTGAGGGTGGCACCGGCTGGGGGCATGCCGTCACACTCGCGCGTTCAGGTAACCTGAATGGCCCATATGAACTTCATCCCGAAAAATACATTCTAACGTCGCGTCACCGGCCTGACGTCGAGTTACAACGCGCCGGACACGCAGATCTTGTCGAAACTCAATCCGGCGAAACATACATGGTTCACTTGTGCGGGCGACCGATGCGCAACCGGGGCCGTTGCATTCTTGGTCGCGAGACCGCGATCCAGAAAATGGTTTGGGATGACGATGGCTGGTTACGCACTGCCGACCGAGAAGGCATTCCACACTCAACGATTCCGGCGCCCGCGCTTGAACCTCACGAATTTCCGAAAACGCCGGTTCGCGCAGACTTCGATCAAGACACTTTGCCACCTGATTTCCAATGGTTGCGATCTCCCTGGCCGGAAGAGTTGTTTAGCCTCAGTGCGCGACCCGGCTACCTGCGTGTTTACGGACGCGAGTCGCTCGGCAGTTTCTTTCGTCAAGGTTTGGTTGCGCGCAGGCAACAAGCACATTGTTTCAGCGCCAGTACGTCTGTCGACTTTGATCCAAAAGATTTCCAGCAGATGGCGGGGCTGATTTGCTACTACAACAGCGCCAAGTTTCACTATCTCTTTGTCACCCACGATGAGACGCTTGGCCGTCACTTGCGTGTTATGTCTTGTTTGCCGGATCAGGTCATGACGGATGCATTCACACCGCCGATTCCTATCTCACGTCGCGTTCCCATTCATTTGCGGGTTGAGGTAGATTTCGAACGTCTGATTTTTGGTTACAGCTTCGACGGCGAAAATTGGACTTGGTTACGCGAACAATTTGATGCCAGCATTCTTTCGGACGAGGCGAGCGCGCCGGGTTTACCGAACTTTACCGGAGCCTTTGTTGGTGTCTGTTGCCAGGACTCTTCCGGCTTGGGTCGTCCGGCAGATTTTGACTACTTCGATTACGAGGAAAGGGATTACCAGCCGTCACCTGGCTGGCTAGAATGAACATGCGAACAAAGAAGGACAGAAGACAATTCATGACCGACTCAGCAACCGCGGCAGCTGGTTTGCTCCTGAGCTCAACGTTGGCTTCAGGAAGAGTCGTTCATGAAAACAAAGAGGAGACTCGAGCGATGCAAACAGAGCCGCGCCTTCGGTTCTCGGTGATCGGAATCAATCATGACCACATCCACGGGCAAATCGCAGCCACCAAACGCGGCGGGGGTCAACTCATTTCGTTCTTTGCAAAAGAACCAGACCTTGCCGCAACCTTCGCCAAACGCTATCCGGACGTAAAACTCGTTAGCGATCCCAGACAGATTCTTGACGACAAATCGATTCAACTCGTTGTAAGTGCAGGAGTACCAGAGGATCGCGCACCCCTTGGAATCCAGGTCATGCAAAGCGGCAAGGACTATATGTCCGATAAGCCTGGCATTACGTCTCTGGAGCAACTTGCGGAAGTCCGAAAAGTCCAGAAAGAGACGAAACGCATCTATTCGATCTGTTACAGCGAACGCTTCGAAAATGCCGCAACTGTCCGCGCAGGTGAGTTGGTCAAGGCCGGGGCGGTTGGGCAGGTGCTGCAAACCACCGGACTTGGACCACATCGCATGAACGTCAAATCGAGACCCCAATGGTTCTTCGATAAGAAACATTACGGCGGGATCATTTGCGACATCGCCTCGCACCAGTTCGATCAGTTTCTCTTCTTTACTGGCTCAACGTCTGCTTCCGTCGTCGCCTCGCAAGTTGGCAATATTCACTTTCCACAGTATCCGGAATTCGAAGACTTCGGTGATGTGATGTTGCGCGGTAACGGCGGCATGGGTTACATCCGCGTGGATTGGTTTACACCGGACGGGCTTAGCACCTGGGGTGACGGTCGACTAACGATTCTTGGGACAGACGGCTTTATCGAGATACGCAAGAATGTAGACATCGGCGGTCGACCAGGCGGCAATCATCTCTTCCTCGTGGACCAAAAAGAGACTCGCTACTTCGATTGCAGCAAAGATCCGCTGCCGTACGGACAACAACTTGTGGACGACGTCCTTAATCGAACTGAAACCGCAATGACCCAGGAGCATTGTTTCCTGGCAACGGAGCTCGCGCTTAAAGCCCAGGCGCAAGCACAGAAGATCACCGTGAGGAAATAGCCATGAAAGAAAAAGGGCAATCCCTGGTATCGCGTAGAACCTTTGTTAAGTCTGCGCTGGCCGGCACAGTCGTGGCATCAGTAAAGCTCGGAGGATTCCCGACGATTGTCCCTGCGTCGGTGTTAGGTGAATTTGCGCCGAGCAAGCAGATAAACGTGGGTGCAATTGGAAACGGCAGAATTTCACGAGGTCATGATTTGCCCGGCGTCTGGCGCTACGACGACGCACGCGTGATTGCAGTCTGCGATGTCGATAGCAAGCGAGTCGAGGAGGCGCGCATTCTCGTCAACGACTACTACACGAAGAAAACCGGGGCAAAGTACGACGGAGTGAAAACATATGCCGACTATCGGACTCTGCTCGAGAATAAAGACATCGATGCTGTTTTGATCAGCACGCCTGATCACTGGCATTCGTTAATTGCTGTTGCTGCTGTCGAGGCAGGCAAAGATGTCTATTTACAGAAGCCGGCGTCACTCACGATTGCCGAAGGACGCGTCTTAAGCGATGCCGTCAATCGCACTGGACGTATTTTCCAGATTGGCAGCCAACAACGTTCGTCAATCCAGTTTCGCTACGCCGCCGAACTCGTCCGGAATGGTCGCATCGGATATTTAAAGACAGTGTCAGTGGGCCTACCAACTGATCCCGCCGGCGACGAAGAACCGGAGATGCCAATTCCCAAGAACCTGAATTACGACTCGTGGCTGGGGTCGACGCCGGTTAAGTACTACACGGAGAAACGCGTTCACCCCCAAAACGACTATGGACGCCCAGGCTGGCTTCGCTGTGAACAGTTTGGCGCCGGGATGATTACTGGGTGGGGTTCACATCACATCGACTCAGCGCACTGGGCCATGGACACCGAGTACACCGGTCCAATTGAAGTCTCCGGCTGGGCCGAGTTTCCGAGCAAGGGGTTGTGGGACGTACACGGCAAGTTTCAAACGGAGGCCGTGTATGCCAACGGCGTCAAGATGATCGTGAGTTCGGAGTTTCCTAACGGGATAAAGTTTGAAGGCACTAGTGGCTGGATCTTTGTCTCACGTGGAAACGAATCGGTTACTTCAAGCGATCCGGTCGCGAAGCTAAAGGATCCAAAAGCACTCGAGGCCAGCGACCCGAAGATCATTACCTCCGTGATTGGTCCGAACGAGATCCATCTTTACGAAAGCAAGGAGCATCATCGCAACTGGCTCGATTGCGTAAGAAGTCGAAAGTTGACAATTGCGCCTGCCGAAGTAGCGCACCGTTCCTGTTCGACTTGTCTCATTCATCAGATCGCGATGAAGCTCAAACGAAAAGTAAAGTGGGATCCGCTGAAGGAACGGTTTCAGAATGACGACGAAGCGAATAGCATGATCTCGCGGCCGATGCGTTGGCCATATGCGTTTGACAGACAAACCTAAAAACAAGGCCACCGATTACTTCGTATACGCAGCGCGTTAGCAGCAAACCAACATGGTCCAGATAATTGATAGTCGAGTTGGCAATTCAACTCTCTGCGCCTCCTCAGTGTTCTCTGCTTCTCGGCGGTGATCTGCTGTCCTACAGTTGAGTGTCGTGAGACTTGAACTTAACCGCGGAGACGCAGAAAACGCTGAGGAGACGCAGAGAGTTGATTTGAGACCGGACTCTTCAGACCACGTAATAATATTGCTAAGAAACAGAAAGTTTTTTCACAGACAAAGGCTTTCCGAAACTGACGTAATCTGCGAAATCTGCGGATCTAACTGGAGTCACAATGAGACATCGCCGTTCCATCTTTGCTTCTATTCTCGTGCTAATGATCTACATTCAAATGGCTCCATCGAGCGATGCGCAAAAGGCACCCGAATACAAGAACACTGCCCTGCCCTTCGAGAAACGCGTCGATGATCTCGTCTCGAGAATGACGCTGGAAGAAAAGGTTTCTCAGATGATGAATGGCGCCGCTCCTATCGACCGGCTGGGAATCCCCGCGTACGAATGGTGGAATGAAGCACTTCATGGTGTTGCACGTGCGGGTTATGCGACTGTGTTTCCGCAAGCAATTGGCCTGGCGGCAACCTGGAATACTGATCTGATGTTCGAAGTTGCCGATGTCATATCGACTGAAGCACGCGCAAAGCACCATCAGTTTGCGCGGCAGAACGATTTCGGACGCTACAAAGGGCTAACGTTCTGGAGTCCGAATATCAATATCTTCCGCGATCCACGTTGGGGACGCGGCCAGGAAACATACGGTGAAGATCCATATTTAACCGCGCGACTGGGCGTCGCGTTTGTAAAAGGTCTTCAGGGCAATGACCCTAAGTATTTCAAAGTAATCGCCACACCAAAACACTATGCTGTTCACAGTGGACCAGAGCCTGAACGTCACAGTTTCGATGCAATAGCCAGCCCGAGGGATCTTGAGCTGACCTACCTGCCACAGTTTCGTGCAACCATCCAGGAAGCTCATGCATATTCAGTTATGTGCGCTTACAACCGCACCAACGGTGAGCCTGCCTGCACAAACAAATTCCTTTACGACACGTTACGCAAACGTTGGGGATTTGATGGCTACGTCGTTTCCGATTGCGGCGCGATCGATGATATCTACCTGCGTCACAAATACCTGAAAACGGAGGGCGAAGCGTCAGCAGCAGCGGTGAAAGCCGGGACTGATCTTACTTGCGGTCGCGAATACCGTTCGCTGGTCCAGGCTGTTAAAGATGGATTGATAAATGAAAAAGAGATCGACGTAGCCGTCAAGCGATTAATGCTCGCACGATTTCGTCTTGGCATGTTTGATCCGCCGGAGATGGTCCGATATGCGCGGATTGCCTATTCGGAGAATGCTTCTGCAGCACACCGGCAACTCACCTTGCGCGCTGCCCGCGAATCGATTGTTCTCTTGAAGAATGACAATTCCACGCTGCCTTTGAAGAAAGATCTGAAACGAATTGCGGTCATTGGCCCATCGGCCGATTCACTCGGTGTGTTGCTGGGAAACTACAACGGTCAGCCTACAAAATATGTGACACCACTCGAAGGAATTCGCCGGAAGGTTTCTTCGTCGACCGAAGTGGTTTACGCGCAGGGCATGTATCCGACTGGTGTTTTCGTGGAACCGATTTCAAAGAACAGCTTTGCAGGAGGCGCGTTGCGTGGTGAGTATTTCTCCAATCGCGAACTCAAGGGGGATTCAGTGCTGGTCAGAAATGACGAAGAGGTAAATTTTGATTGGGGCGCAATGAGTCCGGATCCAAAAGTGCCCGAAGATAATTTTTCTGTTCGTTGGACCGGCAAGCTCACAGCGCCTGAATCAGGAAAGTATTTGATCGGGCTGGCAGGAAATGGCGGAGCCCGTTTGGTTTTGGACGGTCAAACGATTGTTGAAGAACTCAACAATCGCCGCACCCGAACCGTCACAAAAGAAATCACGCTGGAGGCTGGCCGCTCGTACGATCTGCGCTTCGAGTACTTCGAAAACAATAACCAGTATTCAGCTGCAAAACTTGTGTGGGCTCCGCCAAGCGCCGCCAGGAACTTGAAGGCCGAGGCGCTCGATAAGGCTCGACAGTCTGATGCAGTTGTCATGGTGATGGGAATCTCTCCGTCGATAGAAGGTGAAGAAATGGACGTGCAAGTCGACGGCTTTCGTGGTGGTGATCGCACGGACATCGCACTCCCCAGACCTCAGGAAGAGTTGATTAAGGAGATCCAGGGCCTTGGAAAACCGGTCGTGCTTGTACTACTTGGAGGTAGTGCCCTGGCAGTCAACTGGGCCAACGATAATGTGCCTGCGATCCTCGATGCGTGGTATCCAGGTGAGGAAGGTGGAACGGCGATCGCCGACGTCATCTTTGGAGATTACAATCCGGCCGGCCGTTTGCCAGTGACATTCTACAAGTCTGTCAACGACTTGCCGCCATTTACCGACTACAACATGCAAGGTCGCACTTATCGGTATTTTAAAGGCGAGCCACTCTATCCGTTTGGCTTCGGACTCAGTTACACAAACTTCAAGTACCCGAAGATTCAAGTTTCACCGGCGCCAGCACGCGTCGGGAAGCCCGTGACTGTAACCGTTGAAGTACAAAACACAGGAACGGTCGCCGGCGATGAAGTTGTTCAGGCCTACTTGACAGACGTAGCCGCGACCTATCCAGTGCCGATTCGATCGCTGGTTGGAATTAAGCGAGTGACGCTGAAACCAGGTCAGACGCAACAAGTGTCATTCACTATTACGCCAGAGCAGATGGCGGTAGTGGACGATAACGGCAAGCGACAAATCGAACCTGGCGAGTTTGTGCTCACTGTCGGTGGAAAGCAGCCGGGATTCAAAGGAAATACTGACGCGCGAACCACCGAAGTAATAACGGGCAGGTTCGAGTTGACGGGCCGAACTCAGTCTTACGATAAATAGCGACTCACGTTCCCAACGATCCTTGCTGAGACACCACCGACTTTAGTCGCGTGGAGTTTCACCTTCTTCGCTACAACAGGCGCTCCCAAATACTTTCGCAGTTTTTGATGGTCCGGGCGCGTGGAAACGATGTCGAGGTGTTTTTTCCG
>JADMIO011432806.1_pt1 | contig 26446 bp, 4 predicted proteins | sample 8958161 | NCBI WGS metagenome assembly JADMIO01 (sample SAMN16585339, study PRJNA669376) | soil metagenome | isolation source: Crop rotation soil | place: USA: Cullars Rotation, Alabama | collected 2011 | reverse complement strand
GCCGGCGGGTGTGACCGCCGCGAAGAGCAGCACGTGGGTCGTGTCCGGGCCGGCGGGGACTTCGACGGTGAGGACGACGCCGGTGCCAGCGGCGTTGGCGGTGAGCGACCGGCGCCGCGGCACGGCGGCGGGCGCCGTCGACGGCACCCGCACCGCCACCGGCAGGACGGCGCCCCCCGCGGAGACGTGCCCCAGGGCGTCGGCGGCGCGCACCCGGTAGAAGAAGCGCCCCGGCTTGGGCGGCAGCCGGTCGTCGATCAGCGCGACGGGCTGCGTCTGCCCGCTCACGCGCGTGAAGAACGACTCCGGATGCGCGGCGTGAGCGAGCAGGTAGACCTGGTAGCGGTTGGCCAACTGCCGCGGGTCGCTCGAACGCAATACCGCCACGACCGCCGCCTGATCGGCGGGATCGGGGAAGGAGATCGTCTGCGCCGTGCCGCCGGAGTCGGCGAGGAGCAGGTGGCCGGCGGCGTCGACGCTCAATCGCGACAGCAGATCATCGGAGGAGCAGCGCTCGAGCGCGATCGGCGAGCCCGGCGGCAGGGCACCGCCCAGCAGCGCCACGAGGTCGAGCGAGACCAGCACCTGGCGCCCCGTGGGCTCCTCGGTGACCAGCTCGGGGACGTCCCCCACGGGAGGCGGGAGGCTGAAGACCGGCTGTCCCTGGTAGCGGGCGGTGACCGCGCAAGCCGCAATGCTGCTCTCGTTGCCGGGACGAGGCGCGTTGGGACCGGAGGTGAGCTCGTCGGCGACGTAGGCTTCCCCGTCCGCCGCCGCGACCCCGACCCAGAGCGCATCGCGCGGGTGCGCCGGCGTCAGGGAGAGGAGATCGTAGAAGATCTGGCTGTAGCTGTCCTTGGCGGTGAGCGACACGACCGCGACCCGCTTTCCCCACCCCGCGGGGCGCTGGTGCGCGGGCCGCAGCGGGCGGCCGAAGACCGCGGGGCCGATGGCGGGAGCGGTTCCGACCCGCGCCAGGGCGGCCTCGACGACAATCTGCGGCGCGCTGCCCGAGTCGTGGCGCACGATACGAAACGGATAACCGCCGGCGGTGATCCACTGGCCCGCGCATTCGTCCACCGCGAGCGGCCTGACAGCGGGATCGCAGGTGAAGGAGAGCTGCCAGTCGGGAGGCACGCTGGCCACGGTGGTGATCACGCCGCTGGCAACGTCGAGCGGCGTCGAGACATAGACGCGGAACTCGGCCGTGGTGGGATCGAGGTCGCGCTCCTGCTGGCGCCACCCCCAGGCGAGCACGATGGCGTTGGCGTGGGCGCCCAGGAGCTGCTTGTCGGCCTGGGTGAGGCCCTGCGCGCCGGCGACGATGACGCGCGCCCGGGGGCCCGGTGGCGCCGTCAGGTGATGGTCGGCGCCGATCGCCGGCGGTGGCTGCGGCCCGACCGGCAGCGGCGGCGGCAGGCGCTTCTCGAGCCGGACGGGGGTGGAGAGGGTCCAGCCCGCGCTCACGCGGCCGACCGCGTCCATGGCACGGATCTGATACTGATGCATCGTCCCCCCAGGCTGCGCCGGGCGCACCGTGCCGGTGGCGGGATCCTTGCCGCCGAAGACGTCGGCGAGGTGCAGCGTGAACCCGGCGCCGGCCGGGCGGCGGCGGACGCGCGCATAGACCTCGTCGAGGTCCATCCCCTCCTGAAGCCGCATCGCCGGCTCCGTGGCATCGCGTGAGCCGATGACGAGGTTGTCGTCCCCCTGGATGTTTTCCCAGGGATTCGCGGCCTCGGTCCTGCGGTGCTGGATCTGATAGGCGATCGCTTCCAGGGGCGGCCCGGCGGCGAGATCGTCCGGCCACGTCGTGAGCCCGCCGGCGACGGCCGGCAGCCAGCTCAGTTTGAATCCCAGCGGCGGGCGCGGCGGAACCTTCGTCGAGTCGTCGATCGCGCCGACCAGAGGCGTGAGGGGCTGCTGCAGATTGGCCACCGTCAGATTGATCGGCGGCGCCGGAAGCGGCTGCGCGGCGAATTGGATGGGGGCGGTCTCGGCGTACAGCGCGATGATGCCGCTCCTGCCCGACGGGAGCCGTAGCGCGAACAGGGTCCCGGTGCCGGCCAGCCGCAGCTGCGTGATCGGCGTCGCGAAATGGAGTGCCGCACGTGGCCCTGCGGGGAGCGGCGCGGCCGCGGACGGGAAGGCCCCAATGTCTCCCCCCACATAGGTGAAGGAATGCCCCGCCGCCACCTCGAGGACGAGATCGGTCACCGGACGGGGCAGGTCGAAGACCGCGCTCCAACCACCGAAGCTCGGGGTCAGGAACGACGCGTCGAAGCCGGCGGAGTCGATCCGGATGCCGCGGCGGCTGGCGGCCACAAGCTGGGCTGGCGGCGGCGGGGGATCGAGGACCACCTTGGCAGGCTTCTGGAAGCGCACGCCCAGATTGCGGATCGTGAAGGCAGTGGGTAGCGGTGTGGACGCCGACACCAGGTGCACGTCGTAGACGTCGTCGTAGAGGTCTTCGGCATGGAAGCGCCCGGTGATGCGGTAGACGTAGGTGTGGCCGGGAGCGAGCCCTGTCCGATCGGCAAAGCCGAAACCGAGGGCGCGCCGGAGCTTCGGGTGCACAGAGAGAGCGGCGAGCTGCCCTTCGAAGGCGAGCTCTTCGTAGGCTTGATCGGCCGCCGCGCGCACCAACACTACGCGCTCGCCGCTGCGGCCGAGGGTGGTGCCGGCGGCGGGCTGCCGCAGGGTGTCCGCCAGCTTGGCGAAATCCGGCTTCGCGAGCGACTCACCGCCGACCAGGCGGGCCTGCGCGGCCGCGAGCTCGGGGTCGCCTCGGGTCAGGGTCGGGTCCACCTCGGCGATCGGCAGGGTCAGACCCTTCACGACATAGGGGGCGCCGCGCCACTGTGCCTCCGAGGTCCTGGCGTCGGGGAGATCGAAGACGCAGATCTGGAGAAACTTGGCGACCGACGCCGCATAGAGAACGACGGTGTCGATCGCAGGCGCGCGCAGGTCGAATCGGGTGGCGTCGGAGACCGGCACACTGCGCATGGCCGCCACGGCCTTGCCCTCGAACAGCGCGACCACGACTGCGGCGCCGCCCGTCAGCGCCGTCACCGTGACGTGGTCGGTGGGCGCCGTCAGCTCCTGGATAAAGGCGTTCACCTGTCCTTCACCCACGGAAATCGCCGCCGGCCCGATGCTGGGGCCGGGCAACAAGGGCGCCAGGGTGACGCCGGGGCGAAGGCGCAGCGGCCCGAGCGGTGCGGGGTACTCGCCGAACGCCACCAAGGCGTCGAGGATGGGCTGGTCGATCGTCTCGCAGCGGGGCTGCCGCTGGTCGAAGACCTCGCGGCGCTGGACGTCGTAGCCGTTCTCGGAGAGCGGCAGCAGGTCCGGCCAGGTCCAGACGAGGTAGATCCCCTCATTGCCTGAGTCGAGCCGTGGGATGCCAATCGCGTGCACTGGTCGACTCCCTACCCGCCGCAGCTCGTGAAGCCCAGGAAGCGCACGGTGATGCGGTTCTGGCTGGGCAGCCGGTAGTCGAGCAGCCGCACCCGGGCGAAGCCGATCACCCGGTAGTTGGTGTTGGCCCCCTGCCCTTCGGTGGCGTCCCACACCGGGACCACGATGTCGCGCGTCTCCAGCGTGTCGAGAGCGTTGCGCACTCCGGAGGCGTTGGAGACGCCCGGCTTGCCCTGCACCCAGTCGCCGATGGAGATCTTGTGGTCGCCCGGAGCGTGGGGGTTGACGTAGGTGCTGCTGTTGCCCGGCGGGGTGAGGCTCGCGATGAGCGCGGGGACGCCGTTGTCCCCCGCCCAGGTGAGCCAGCCGAAATTGCCCCGGCCCGCGCCGTTGAAGACGTCGGCGATCGTGTCCCCCGGCTGGCGGCCCGCCAGGGAAGCCACCCAGAGGGCGATCGGATAGAGCTCACAGGTCGCGGAGGCGATCGTGAAACGCACCGTCCGCACGGCCTGGTTGCCGCAGGTGTCGGCGGCGGTGACGGTGAGGGTGTAGCTCCCCGGGGCGCTCACCGCGGTGCCGGACGCGAAGGGCGCGCCGTTCAGGGTCGCGGTGACCGCGCCGAGATGGAGGTCGGTGGCCGCGAAGACTGGAGTGACCGGGCCGGCGCCGGTCTGGCCGTCGGTGACGCCGCTGACGGTGAGGGCCGGCGGGGTCTTGTCGATGGTCCAGGACCGCGTGACCGTGCCCTGATTGCCGCAGGCGTCCACCGCCCTGGCCTGGAGCGCATAGGCGCCGTCGGCGGTGACCACGGTGCCGCTCACGAACGGTGCGCCGTTCAAAGTCGCGGTGAGACTGCCGGGATGGAGATCGGCGACGTCGATCACCGGCGTCACCGCCGCATTGACGCAGGCCCCCTCCGCCACCCCACGGATGTTGACGGCCGGCGCCGTGCGGTCGATGGTGAAGGTGCGGGTGACGGTCGCGGTGTTGCGGGCGGCGTCGGTGGCGGTGACGACGAGGGTGAAATCCCCCTCGCCGGCCACCGCGGTGCCGCTCGCGAACGGCTGGCCGTTCAGGGTGGCGGTGACGCTGCCGGGATGGGCGTCGGTGGCCGCGAAGGTCGGGGTGACGGCGGCGGCGCCGCAGGCCGCCGGCAGGCCGCCGACGGTGATCACGGGCGGCGTGCGGTCGAGGGTGAAGCGCACGGTTGCGGCGGCGTGGTTGCCACAGGTGTCGGCAGCGCTCACCACCAGGGTGTGATCCCCCTCGGCAACGACCGGCGTGCCGCTCGCGAACGGCGCGCCGTCGAGGGTTGCGGTCACGCTCCCCAGATGATCATCGGACACCGTGAAGGCCGGGGTGACCGGGGCATTGGTGAGGGCTCCGTCGGCGACACCGGTGACGGCGAGTGCCGGCGGCGTCTTGTCGATCGTAAAGGTCAGCGTCGAGGCGGCGACGTTGCCGGCCGCGTCGCTCGCCGTCGCCTGCAGGGTGTGCGCCCCCTCGGCGGTAACGGCCGTACCGCTCACGAACGGCGCACCGTCGAGCGTCAGGGCCAGCCCCGTGAGGTGGATGTCGGTGGCGGTGATCCGGGGCACGACGTCGGCGTTGCCGCAGGCGTTGGCCACCACGCCGGTGATCTGGAGCGCCGGCGGCGTCTTGTCGATCGTGAAGGTCACCGTCTTCGCCGCCGGGTTGCCGCAGGTGTCGCGGGCGGTGACCGCGAGCGTGTGATCCCCCTCCGCCGTCACCGTGCTGCCGCTGGTGAAGGGCGCGCCGTCGAGGAGGAGGGTGACCGGCCCGAGGTGGAGATCGGTGATCGTGATCACCGGGACGATGTCGGCCTTGCCGGTCTGGCCGTCGGTCACTCCGGCGATCTCGATGGTGGGCGGCCGGCTGTCGATCGTGAAGGCACGGGTCTCGGTGCGCTGGTTGCCGCAGGCGTCGGCCGCCATCGCCGTCAAGACGTGGTCGCCGTCGGCGGTCACCGCGGTGCCGCTGAGGAATCCGGTGCCGTCGAGGGTGAGGGAGGCCGGGCCGGGGTGGGCGTCGGTCACCGTCACCACGGGCGTGACCGGAGTGGCCACGCAGGCGGCCGGGACGCCGGTGATGGTCACCGCCGGCTGCGTCAGGTCGATGGTGAAGCTGGCCTCCTTCACAGTGCGGTTGTTCGCCTCGTCGGTCGCCGTGGCCACCAGCAGATAGCTCCCCTCGGCGGTGACGGGTGTGCCGCTCACGAACGGCGCGCCGTTCAGCGTGATGAGGAACGTCTCCAGGTTGGGATCGGAGGCCGAGGCGACCGGCATCACGGTGTGGTTGACGCACTCGGCGGGGACGCCGTTGATGGCCACCGAGGGCGGCGTACCGTCGATCAAACGGACGGCGATGCGGATGGTGGCGGTGGCGCTGCCGCCGTGGCCGTCGATCACGGTGTAGGGGAAGACGTCGGCGCCGAAGAAGCCTGGAGCGGGCGTGTAGGTCAGGGTGCCGTCCGCATGGACGACGGCGGTGCCGCCGAAGGGCTGCGGCGCAACCACGAATGCCAGGGGATCGCCGTCGGCGTCGCTGTCGTTGGCGAAGGGGGCGATCTCGACCGGCTTGTCCTGATCGGTGCTGGCGAGGTCGTCCACCGCCACCGGCGGATCGTTGACCGGCGTCACGGTGATGGTGACCGTGGCCGTGTCGGTGCCGCCGGTGCCGTCGCTCACCGTGTAGGTGAAGGGGTCGGTACCGTTGAAGTCGGGGGCCGGCGCATAGGTCACGCGGCCATCGGTTTCGACCGTGGCGGCGCCGTGCTCGGGCGGGGTCACCGATGCGACGCTCAGCGTGTCGCCATCGGCGTCGGAGTCGTTGGCCAGGACGGCGATGGTGACCGGCGTGTCTTCGGGGGTCGTCGCCGCGTCGTCGCCGGCCACCGGCGCGTGCAGGAGGCTGTCGGTGTCGGCCGCCGTGTTGTTCGCCGGGGTGGGGTCCGGACCGGCGCTGCCGTCGTCGGTGACGGACGCCTGGTTGGTGACGGCGGTGGTGCCGGCCGGCAGGGTGCGGGCGAGGCGCACGGTCAGCGTGCGGGTCGCGCTGGCGCCGGCCGCCAGGTCGAAAGCGGGCCAGGTGACAATGCCGCCGGCCAGGGTGCCGCCGTTGCTGGCGCTGACGAACGTCATCTGTGGCGGCAGGGGGTCGGTCAGCCGCACGCCGGTGGCGCCCCGCGGACCGACGTCGGTGACGGTCAGCGTATAGGTGAGGGTCTGGCCGGGCACGGCGGTGACGCGACCATCGTCCTTGGTCAGCGTCAGGTCCGGCACGGCGGGCACGGTGAACGCGAGCGAGTGGCGGTTGTTCCCCTCGTCGCACTCGCTGACCTTGCCGCGACCGGTCGCCGATGGATCGACGGCGACGAAGACGGTGTACGGGCCGGGCGCCGCGCCGCGCCAGGTGAAGCTCACGTCCTCGAAATCGCCGGGAGCGAGCCGCCGGCTGGTGGCCACGGTCCCCAGCAGGGTGCCGCCGGCCGCCGGATCGCCGTTCCAGAAGGCCACCGGCACGCCGGCCAGGACGGCGAGCCGGCCGCCGTTGCCGATGCGCGCGGTGAGCCCGACCTCGATGGCCGGGTTGCTCAGGTTGACGACGATCCGCGAGGCGGTGAGGTCGGGCGCGGCCAAGGGGTCGTTCCCCGGCTGCAGGTTGAGCCGGTAGGTGTTGTGGCTCTGCCAGCTCGGCGCCTCCTGGCGCGGGATCGAGCCGTCGTCGTTCACGTTGCTGACGTGGTAGGTGTGCTGGTTCCAGATCCCGCGCGTGGGCAGCCAGGAGTCGGCGGCGTCGCCGATGACGTAGACGCCGGTCTGCGGTCCGAAGCCATGGAGCGTGTTGGCCACCGCCACGATCTCGGCGTTGCCGTCGCCGTCCACGTCCACGACCAGGGGCAGCTCATAGGCCGTGCCTGAGCTCTTGGCGAGCTGATAGAGAACGGTGCCGTCGCTGCCGCGGAAGATGCGCAGGAATTTCTCGTCGCCATAGACCACCTCGGCCTTGCCATCGCCGTCGAAGTCGAAGACCGAGGAGCCGGTGATGTTCGAGCTGCCATCCTGGATGACGGCCTGCCATTTGATTGAGCCGTTGGTTTCGAAGACCACGTAGCGGCTCGCTCCGGCCACTCCGATCTCCGGCTGGCCGTCGCCGTCCACGTCAGCGATGGTGGGCGCGCCGCCCAGGCCCCCACCGGGGAGGGAGACGGGACCCCAGACCGTCGTGCCGTCGTGGTTGAGCAGGTAGACGCGGCCGGTGGTCACCAGGACGACCTCGGGATACGGATCGGCGTCGAAGTTGCCGACAGCGTTGAAGCCGTCGCTGAGGTCGGACCGGCGCCACAGGACGGTGCCGTCCGCACGGTACACCGTATTGCCCGCCACGACTTCCGGGTTGCCGGTGAGGTCGAGGTCCGCCACCAGCGACAGCGGGCCCGAGGTGTTGTTGTTGTCGCCCCTGCCAAAGGCGCCGGTCCAGCGGCGAGTGCCATCGTGGTTCAGGACCGTGGCCCCAACGACGATCTCCGGCGTGCCATCGCGGTCGAGGTCGGCCAGGGCGGCCCCGCCCTGGCTGATGCCGCCGGGGATCACGCCACTGCGCCACTTGAACGTGCCATCGTGCTCGAAGGCGAGAAGGCGATCTCCGGACTCAGCCACGGCGAGGATTTCGGGCCGGCCGTCGAGGTCGATGTCGCCGACGGCGATGCTGCCGAGGCCGCTTACGTCGAAGGTGGGATCGGTGACCGTGAAGATCTCCGCGCCAGTGCGGCCGTCGACCGCCCGCAGGTGGCCGTCGGTGTTGTAGTTGCTCCCCGTGTAGGTGGTGAAAACGATATCCGGAACGCCGTCGCCGTTGAGGTCGATCACCGCCGGCGCCATGATGACCTGGTTCGAGTCGGGCAGGACCGGGCTGCCGGTCCACTGCCACTCGACCACCGGCGTGAACTGTCCCACCGGCGGCTGGAAGGAGCAGAAGGCGCCGGTCTGGTTGACGTTGTTGTCCTCGTCCAGCTCCACGATCGCCCCCTCGCTATCGGCGAAGGCCCAGATCAGGTCGTCGCGGAAACGCAGGGTGCCGGCGACCGGCACGGCGAGGCTGTCGGTCTGTCCGGGCGCCAGAGCTACGGTGTGATCGGCCGCTCCGAGGAGGGTGTCGGTGCCCGGCGTGAAGCGGCCGTCGCCGTCGCGGTCCTGGAACAGGGAGATCCGGAACGGCGCGGTCACCGCGGCGTTGCCCTGGTTTTTGACTGACACCGCGACGCTCCCGCTGACCGCGAGCGTCTGGAGGTCGGTCACCGCGCCGCTGCGGTCGAGCGCCGGAATGATGAGGTCGGGGGCCGGAGTCACGGTCACCGTCGCGGTGTTGTTCGTCCGGTCGCACTCATCGATCGGGCCCTGGTCGTTCGCCACCGCGTAAAGGGTGTGCGTGCCGGCCGGTGGTGAATTCCAGACGAACGTCACGTCCTGGTGCTCGCCCGGCGGCAGCGGGAAGAGGTCGGAGAACAGGCCGATGCGGGTGCCGCCCGCGGCCGGATCGCCGTCGTAGAGCGCTACCGGCACCCCGCCGGCCACCGCGGCGTCGCCGCCGTTGCCGACGCGCACGGAGACCTCGAGCGACGACGGCTTGTGGACCGTGCGCGGGATGGAGGCGGTGAGGTCCGGCAGGCCGGAGCGCGTTTCTATCGTGACGTCGTAGACGATGGGGGTCTCCCCCGCCGACGACGGCGTGAGCGTCACCTCGGCCTGGAGATAACGGCCGGCGGGGAGGCCCGTCTCGATGCCGTTCTGGACCGTCACCCAGCTCTGGTTCCCCAGGGCGGCCACCGTCTCGGCCGTGCGTGCCCGCACCGTCACCGTGCCGCCCGGCGGCTGCCAGCTCGTCCAGCGCACCCGGCCCCACGGCGCGCCGGCCTGGCCGCTGTCGTGGGTCACCGTCCACCGCCCCTGCGGCGCCGTCCGCCCGAGGGCCACGGCGCCCGTCATGTCGCTGTAGTTGTAGGGACCGGCGCCTGGACCCAGATAGACCGTCAGGTCCACTTTATTGGTCGCCGGATCGATCCGCATGGCATTGTCCGAACCCAGGTTGGCGACCCAGATCTTGCCCAGCGCATCCACTGCCACGCCGGTGGGGGTGACGCCGACCGGGATGGTGGCGAGCAGATCGCCGTCGTTCGACAGGCGGGTCACCGTGTTGCTCCCCGAGTTGGCGACCCAGATGTTGTCGTCCGCGGTTACCGCGACGCCGCGGGAGCTGTCGCCGCCGGTGGGGAAGACGTCGATCACCGAGCCGTCCGGACGCAGCTTGGTGATCGTGTTGTCGCTCCATTGGCTGTTCCAGACGTTCCCCTCGCGGTCCAGGGCGAGGCCGTAGGAGTTGGAGACCACGAGACAGGTCATCTGGCCCGTCGCCGGGTCGTAGCGCAGCAGGTCGCGCGCCGACCAGAGCACGCCGTGGGCGTCGATCAGACCGCCATAGCCGCCGCACGGCGGGCGGATGGTGTCGAGGATGCGGCCGGTGGTGCCGTCGAGCAGGTTGTGCACCGAGTTGCCGGTGCCGCCCACCCAGAGATTCTTCTCCGGCGTGATCGCCACCGTCCGCGCGCCGGTGCCGTCCACCCGCACGTAGAGGAGGATGCACTCGTCGGCCGCCGTGGAGACGCCGCCGTTGTTGTCCACGCCGCCGGTGTTCGGCCACGGCCGGATGTCGCCCAGCCCCGTCGAGGTGTCGATGACGCCGTTGCCGTTGCGGTCCACGCACTGGAACGCCTCTTTGAGGCCGATGTGCACCACCGAGCCCTTGCCGCCGTCGAATTCCGCCCGGTTGGTCACCCAGACGTTGCCGTCCAGGTCGACGGTGGTGCGCGACGGATCGGCCCCGCGGCCGGCCGGCGCGGTCAGGTATTCGCCCAGGATCTTGCCGGTGACGGCGTCGATCTTCACCGCCGTGTTGCGCCCCGACTTGGCCACCCAGACGAAGGGGAAGGGCTCGGTCACCTGGCTCACCCGCAGCTCGTCGTGGTGCGGCGCGTTGTGGTTGGTGTTCAGGAACAGCCCGGCGTCGAAGTCGGCGTCCAGGGTGTAGGTGCGGCTGCTCGGCGGCGTGGCCGCCCGGCAGGCCTGGGCCGTGGAGCGCAGGTTGTTCGTCTCGTCGACCTCGGCGATCACCCCGGCGCTGTCGGCGGCGGCCCACAGGAGGTCGCCGCGGAAGCGGGCGCTGCCGGCGACCGGCACGGCGACGGTGACCGACTGCCCGACGGCGAGCGGCGCCGGCACCTCGGCCTGGCCGAGGACCCGGTCGGCGGCCGGATCGAAAGCGCGGTCGCCGTCGCTGTCCTCGAAGGCGGTGACGGTGAAGGGCTGGGTGACGTCGAGGCCTCCCTGATTGGTGACGGTCACCCCCAGCGTGCCCGTGAGGTTGAGGGTCGCGAGGTCGGTCGCCACGCCGCTGCGGTCGAGGGCCGGGATCACCAGGTCGGGCGGCGTGTGCGCGGTGGCGCCGCCGGTGTCGTCGCCCGCATTGCCGGGCCGCACGTTCGGGCCCTGGCTGCCGTCGTCGTGCACGGTGGCGCGGTTGGCGATCACCGCGCCCACCGGCAGCACATGGTCGGCCGCCAGCGTCGCCGTCAGCGTGGCGGTCTCGCCCGGGGCGAGGGTGCCCACCGTCCAGGTCAGCGTGTCGGTCTGCGGATCGTATTTCCCGCCGACGCTCGCCGAGATGAAGCTGGTGTACGCCGGCAGCGGGTCCACCACCTGGATGCCGGAGGCGGTCAGCGTGCCATGATTGGCCACGGTCAGCGTGTAGTGCAGGGTCTGCCCGGGCTGGATGACCTCCGGCGCATCGCTGGTCTTGGTCAGCGCCAGATCGAGGACGGCGTTGACCTGCAGGCTGTCGCAACCCTTCGCGCCACCGTTGTCGGTGACGCAGACGGTGACCAGGAACGTGCCGTTCGTGGCGTAGACGTGGGAGCCGGCGACCGTTCCGGAGCCGCCGCCCTCCGCCACGGTTCCCGCTTCGACCGTGCCGTCGCCCCAGTCGAGGGTCGCCGTGTGCGTGTCGCGGACGCCGAGGTCGGTGAAGGTGGCCGGCGCCAGCGAGACCGCCTGGCCGGGATCGGCCAGCACCTTGTCGCCCGCGTGGACCACGGGCGGCATATTGCGCACCAGCACGGGGAGATCGTCACAACCGGTGCCGCCGTCCTTGTCGGTGACGCAGACGCGCAGCCGGAAATTGCCGTCGTCCGGATAGGTGTGGCTGCCGGAGGCGTACTTCGCGCCCTGGATGGTGCCGATCGTGGCGGCGGCGGGCGCGGAGCCGTCGCCCCAGTCGAGGGTGGCGGTGTGGGTGTCGAGCGCTCCGGCGTCGGTGAACCCGGCCCGCCCGTCGACCGGCCGCCCCTCGTCGGCCACGATCGACTGCAGAGCCAGCCCGCGGAAGGCCACCTGCGCCTGCGAGTAGGTGTAGAGGGCGAACCGGCCGGTGGCGAACGTGCCGGGGAGGTCGATCTCCAGCACGTCGTTGACGTAGACGCGCAGCCGGCCGGGGGTCGACTCCACGGCGATCCGGTAGTCGGTGTCGTACGCCCACGGCGTGGCGCCGAGATGGACGGCGCGCGCCAGCTCGGTCACGCCATTGTCGTCGTCGTTGCAGTGCCGGCCGTCGTGCGCCCACAGCTCGGCGTCCGCAGCGGCGCCCTGCACGCGGGAGACGGCGAGCCCCTTCTTCGCCTGCGCCGCGCCGCCGCAGCCGAAGTTGAAGCTCTGGTCCTGGCGGCGCCAGTCGATGAGCAGGAAGTCCGCCGCCGGATCGGTGACCCCGCCCGGCTGGAAGCCCAGGGCGAAGCCGAACGCGTCGCCGTCCGGCGCGGCGGCGGACGCGGCGCGGACCGTCGCCTCGATGCGGCTCCCCACCGCCAGGAAGTTGCTGTAGAAGAGGGCCGGCCGGCTGTTCGCGGCCTGGGTGACGGTGGTGCCGTCGGCGGCCACCTGCCAGTCCGGCGGACCGTCGTAGCACGAGGCGTAGTCCTCCGGCCGCCAGGCGCGCAGGTCGAAGGCGCCCGCCCCCTGCACCACCGGAACCTGGTTCGCCACCGTGACTTTCACCGTACCGCAGCCAGCGTCGCCATCGTCGTCGGTGACGCAGACCCGCACGTCGAACGGCGCGTTGCCGGGCCGGTTGTCCGGATAGACGTGGCTGCCGGTGACCGAGCGCACGCCGCCGCTCACGGCAATTGGGACGGCATCCACCGTCCCCTCCCCCCAGTCGATGAACGCCGTGTGGGTGTCGGCCGTGCCGGAATCGGTGAACGGAGCGGTGATCGTCAGCCGGTCCCCCTCCCCCACCGTGCGGTCCGCCCCGGCGTCCACCACCGGCGGCCGGTTGGCCACCGTCACCTGCGCCGTGGCGGTGTCGGCCCGGCCGGCGGCGTCCACCACCCGCAGACCCGCGGTGAAGGTGCCGTTGTCGGGGAAGGTGACGGTCGCATGGACGCCGGTCGCGTCGCCATAGGTGCCGTCGCCGTTGAGATCCCACTCATAGCGGACGATCCGGTTCCCGGGATCGCTCGTGGCCGAAGCGTCGAGCGGGATCGCCTCCCCCTCCCCGCCGCTGTACGGCCCGCCCGCGTCGGCGCGGAAGGAGAGCAGGTCGTCCGTATCCGTGGCCGTGTTGTTCCCCGGCGTGGGATCGGGCCGGCCGCCGCCCGAGACCGTCGCCGTGTCGGTGAGGACCGTCACGTCCGCCGGCACCGTGGCGTCAACCTTCACGGTCAGCGTGCGCGTCACCCGGGCGCCCGCGGCCAGATCGAAAGCCGGCCAGGTCACCGCGCCGCTCCCGACCGTGGCGCCGTCGCTCGCCGCCACGACGGTCACATGGTCCGGCAGGGTGTCGCTCAACAGCACGCCGGTCGCCGCCGCCGGGAAGTAGTTGCTCACCGTCAGCGTGTAGGTCGTCGTGTCACCGGGGCGCAGCGACGGGCGGCCGTCGCTCTTCTGGAGGAAGAGGCCCACCTCGGCGAGGTCGTAGGCGAAAGCATAGGAATTGTTCGCCTCGTCGCACTCGCGTTCCCGGCCCTTCCCCGTCCCATCATCATCGGCCACGATCCAGATCGTGGCCGGCCGGTCCGGCGGCGCCGTCCAGGTGGCGGTGACGTCCTGGAACGCGCCCGCCGGCAGGGCGTCGAGGACCGCCGTGGCCAGGAGCGTGCCGCCCGCCTTGGGATCTCCCGTGTAGAAGGCCACCAGGACGCCGGGAGCCACCGTCGAGCTGCCGCCGTTGCCGACGCGGGCGGTGAAGCGCAGGCTGTGTGGGAAGTCGGAGACGTCCACCCGGCCGCGCGAGGCCGTCAAATCGGGCGCGGCGAAAGCGGTCCCGGGGGGCGCGACCTGCGACCGGTAGCTGTTGTGGGTGAGCCACCCCCACTCCGGATCGCGCGGGATCGTGCCGTCGTCGTTGACGTTGTCGACGTTGTAGGCATGCTGGTTCCAGATCGCCCGCGTGCCCACCCAGTTGTCGTGGGCGTCGCCATAGACGCGGATGCCCGCGTTGGTCGCGTTGCCCGGGATGCCGCTCTCGTGCGAGCCGTGGTCGGCGCTCACCACGATCTCGGCGTTGCCGTCGTTGTCCACGTCGGCCACCACCGGCTCCTCGGTGAGCGTGCTCGACGGCACCGGCGCCTTGAACAGCTCCTGGCCGTCCGCACCGCGGTAGATGCGCAGGAACTGCTCGTCGCGGTAGGCCACCTCGAACTTGCCGTCGCCGTCGAAGTCGAACACCGTGGAGCCGGTCTGCCCCGACGAGAGGTCCTGGGTCGGACGCTGCCACTTGACGTGGCCGTCGGCGCCGTAGACGACATAGAAGTTGGCGCCGGCCACGCCGATGTCCGGCTGGCCGTCGCCGTCGAAGTCCGCGATCGTCGGCGCGCCGCCCGCCATCGGCTGGGCGCCCGGCAGCGTGAAGGGACCCCAGATCAGCGTGCCGTCGTGCGCGTGCAGGCGGACCGTGCCGTGCGCGACCACCACGATCTCCGGGAACGGATCGGCGTTGAAGTTGCCCACCGCGGGATAGCCGTCGGGCAGCGGGACCTGCCAGTAGATCGAGCCGTCCGAGTGGTACGCCGTGTTGCCGGTGACCACCTCCGGATCCCCGGTCAGATCGAGGTTCGCCACGATCGACGTGGCGCCGCTCGCGTTGCCCTCATTGTTGAAAATCGACTGATAGCCCTGCCCGCCCGTCCCCTTCCAGCGCAGCGTGCCGTTGTTGTTGAAGACGTTCGCCCCGACGATGATCTCGGGGACGCCGTCGCGATCGAGGTCGGCGATGTAGGGGTTGTCCCGGTTCGCGAAACGCCCCTGGGGATGCGTCGAGTAGACCGGGCTGGTCCACTTGAGATGGCCGGCGTGGTCGTAGGCGCGCAGCCGGTTGCTCGGCTCGCCGCCGCCGACGAGAAAGAGGTCGAGGACCGGCACGATGATCTCCGGCAGCCCGTCGCCGTCGATGTCGCCGATCGCCGGCGTGGCGAGGACGAAGCCGATGATCCTGGGGCTGGCGAACGTCTCGGGGACGTCGAAGACCGCCTCGCCCGTATCGCCGCGGATGGCCCGCAGCATGCTGGGGATATAGGCGCCCAGAGGCGGATCGAGGTCCGCGGTGGTGAACACGATGTCGGGGACGTCCTGGGCGTCGATCCTGCCGTCGCCGTTGTGATCGGTCAGCCGCGCCACCACCGGGCTGGAGTCGCTGTCCACCGAGAACGGCTCCACGATGCCCGGCCGCGGCCACACCAGCTTGAGGTCCGGCGTGAACGGCCCCGTCGGCGGCGCCGCCTGGCACGCCGAGGCCGTGCTGCCCAGGTTGTTCGTCTCGTCGAGCTCGGCCACGGCGCCCGCGCTGTCCGCGAAGACAAACAGCTGGCTGCCGCGGAACGCCAGCGTGCCGCTGACCGGCACCACGAACGGGACGTTCTGCCCGGCCGCCAGCGCGGCGTTGTACGTCTGCCGGCCCAGCTGATTGTCGGTCCCCGGCGTCCACGCGCCGTCGCCGTTCGTGTCCTCGAACACCGTGACCTCGAACGGCGTCGTCACGTCGGCCGTGCCGCGGTTCTCCAGCCGCACCAGCAGGTCGCCCGCCAGCGCCAGCGTCTGGAGATTGAACGTGGTCTGCGTGGTGTCGACGCCCGGCACTGCGAGGTCCGGCTGGTGGATCACCGCCGTGTGATCCACCGCGCTGTTGTCACCCGGAGTGGGATCCGCGCCGTTCGCTCCGTCGTCCGTCACCGTGGCGGTCGTGGTGAGCTCGGCGAGCGTTGCCGGCAACGGCGCGTTGACCCGCAGGCTCAGAGTGCGCGTGACGCTCGCTCCGGCGGCGAGAGTGAACGGCGGCCAGGTCACCGTCGTCCCCGATTCCCGGCCGCTGTCGCTCGCCACATAGAGGAGGACGTCCGCCGGCAGCACCGCCGTGACCTGGACCCCCGCCGCGTCCTGTGTCCCGCGGTTGCGGATCGTCACCACCGACTCCAGCCGCACGCCCGGCAACACCTCCGTGCGCCCGTCCGTGACCTCGACCGACAGATCGGGCGCGGCGTCCAGCGGATCGGTGTCCAGAGCCGTGTTGTTGGCGAAATTGGGATCGATCCCGTTCGCCGGAGCGCCCGTCACCGTGGCACGGTTGGTGAGCGCGTCGATCCCCGCCGGGAAGCGGCTCGCCAGCCGCACCGTCACCAGCCGGACGGCGCTCCCGCCCGCCGCCAAACTGAACGACGGCCACGTCACCGTGCCGCCCGCCTCCGTGCCGCCGTCGCTCGCCGTCACCAGCGTCGCCTGGGCGGGCAACGTATCAATGACCGCCACTCCCGCCGACACCCGATCGCCATGGTTGGTGATCGTGAGCGTATAGGTCACAGTGTCGCCCGGCGCCAGGCGGTCGCGGCCGTTCGTCTGCGCCAGCTCGAGGTCGATCCCCAGCCGCGCCGTCAGATCGAGCCGCGGATAGAGCCCGCTCTGCCAGACCGCCGTGGGCGTGGCATCCCCCTCCAAGACCTTGAACACCACCGTCTGCCCCGGCCGGCCGCCCTCGATCTGCGGCGTGGTGGGGACGTCGGCCGGGACGTCGATGCGGTACCAGGTCTTCCCCGAGAGCACGATCGGCAGCGTCTCCGCGTACTTGACGCCGTCGATCCAGGCCGAGATCGCGGTGCCCGGCGGCACCGGCGTCCCCTCGGCCGTGACGCTGCCGTAGAAGCTCGCTGGCAACGGGGGCGAGCCCGGCTCGGACGCGGCGGCGCCGCCCGTCAAAGCCTGCAGCAGCACGAAATCCCCGAGCTCGGCCACCTGGACGCCCCCGAAGAGCGGCACGGCCGGCGTCATCGCCACCGCCGGGACGTTGGCGAACGGCGTCGTGGCAAAGGGGGTGAACAGCACGTTGTCGCTCACCCGGTCGCCCGTCCCCGCGGGATTCGTCGTGGACTGGAGCGGCCCGGAGGCGCTCCCCCACCAGTTATTGCGGGCATCGATCGACACCGTCTGAGCGTTGAACAACCCATACCCGGCATTGCCGGTGAAATTGTTGCCGGTCAACGGCGGCGGCGCCGTGGCGGTATCGATATAGACGCCGTAGCGCTGGCTCTGCTGGATGTCGCACGAAGAGAGCGTGAAGCCGCTGACTGCGGTGCGGAGAATGCCGAAGTTGCCGAAGCCGGTGTTGGCTCCGTATGCCAGCACGCAATGGCTGAAGCGATTTCCAGTGCTGCCAGGCCAGAGCCGCACCTGCCCCCAATCGCCTGGCAGCGGGCCTGACGCCGTGCCGTCGCCGTTGGTGTCACCGCCATAGCGGTCGTCCTTCCAGGAGGTGAAGACGACCGGCTTCGTAGCCGTGCCGTCGGCGATCAGAGAGCCGAAAACGTGGACGTCGTGGTCGCCGGCCGTACCCTTGATCACCGTCCCCGGCGAGAGCGTGAGCGTAGCGCCTGCGTTCACGGTGAGATCACTGTTGAGCCGCAGGGCCATGCCTGTCTGGCCGCTCCAGTCGATCCCGAGCGCGCCGGCCACCGTGCCCTGAATGCCGAAGGCGTTGGCGCCGTTGCCCGTGGCTGTATTGTTGCGCGCGGTGATCTGCCCGGCGGTGCCGGTGAGATTGAAGAAGGTCGCCCACTGGCCATTGGCGGTGAAAGTGTTGCCGTCGAGCGTGACGGCAATGCCAGCGGCGAGATTGTCGAGGAGGAGGCCGGTGAAGGAGCTCGAATCGAAGGTCGTTCCTGTGACCGGGAAGGACACGCCTGTGGCGTAGACGCCGTGCTGGCGGGATTTGCGGATGGTGCTGTTGGAGACCGCGACGGCCTTCGTGTCGGAGCGGAGATCGGCCGCGATGCCTGTGTACCCCGCCGCCCCCGCATAGGCGATCACGCAGTGGTCGAGGACGTTGCCCGTGCTGCCTGCGTGCAGCCAGATCTGACCCCAATCCCCGGGAGCCGGAGCGGTCGCCGTACCGTCCCCATTGGTGTCACCGCCCATCGAATCGTCCCGCAAAGACGTAAAGACAATCGGCTGTGCCGCCGTGCCGGCCGCCACCAGGCTGCCGTTGACCTGCAACTGTGTGCTCGCCCCGCTCACCTTGAGCACCGTCCCCGGCGAGAGCGTCAGCACAGCGCCCGTGTTGACCGTCAGGTCCGCGTCGTACAACTGCACCGGCAGATTGGCCTGACCGCTCCAGTTCAGTTGCAAGTTGCCGGCGATCGTACCCCTCGTCCCGACACCATTGATCACGTTACCCGAAGCACTATTGCCCTTCGCCGTGATCTGGCCTGACACTCCCCGCAGGTCGAAGAAGGCCGCGTGGCCGTTGTTGCCCAAGAACGTATTGCCCTCGAGCGTCGAGCCGATGCTCCCCACCAGGGCGTCGAAGAACAGACCGGCTCCCAGGTTGCTGTCGAAAACCGAATTGCGGACGTCGAAGGTGACGTTCGGTGCGTAGAGGCCGCTCTGCCGCGACCGTCGGATCGTGTTGTTGGTGAACGTAAGGCCCGGCACGTCCACCCGCAGGTCCGCGGCGATCCCGCTATAACCTGCCGCCCCGCCATAGGCAAAGACGCAGTGGTCGAGGATGTTCCCCCGACTCCCCGAACGCAGCCACACCTGACCCCAGTCCCCAGGCGAAGGTGCCGTCGCCGCACCATCCCCATTGGTGTCCCCGCCCATCGCATCGTCCCGGACCGAGGTGAAAACCACCGGCTGCGCCACTGTCCCCTGTGCCACCAGGCTACCGTCCACCAGAACCTGGGTATCGTTGAACGCCGCCTTGACGATCGTGCCCGCCGACAAGGTCAGCGTCGCCGGGCTCTTCACCGTGAGGTTCGAGGCCAGACGCAGTGCGAACCCGGACTGGCTTGTCCAATCGAACCCGGTGGGCCCGTTGAGCGTCCCTTGGACTCCCACGCCGTTGACCGCATTGCCGGAGACCGTATTCCCGCTCGCGACGAGCTGGCCCGAGGCATCGATCAGATTGAGGAAGACCGCGTGCCCACCGTTGCCCGTAAACGCGCTGTCCTGGAGCACCAGATCCCCCAACGCTCCGGGATTGTCGAAGAACAGACCCGTGAAGGCGTTGCGATCGAAAGTCGCCCGAGTCACGTTGAACGTCGCGCCCAGACTATAGAGACCATACTGGCGCGACTGCCGAAGTACGCTGTCCGTCAACTGCACCTGCCGAGTGTCGGAGCGGAGATCGGCCGCGATGCCCGTGTACCCCGCCGCCCCCGCATAGGCGATCACGCAGTGGTCGAGGACGTTGCCCGTGCTGCCTGCGTGCAGCCAGATCTGACCCCAATCCCCGGGAGCCGGAGCGGTCGCCGTACCGTCCCCATTGGTGTCACCGCCCATCGAATCGTCCCGCAAAGACGTAAAGACAATCGGCTGTGCCGCCGTGCCGGCCGCCACCAGGCTGCCGTTGACCTGCAACTGTGTGCTCGCCCCGCTCACCTTGAGCACCGTCCCCGGCGAGAGCGTCAGCACAGCGCCCGTGTTGACCGTCAGGTCCGCGTCGTACAACTGCACCGGCAGATTGGCCTGACCGCTCCAGTTCAGTTGCAAGTTGCCGGCGATCGTACCCCTCGTCCCGACACCATTGATCACGTTACCCGAAGCACTATTGCCCTTCGCCGTGATCTGGCCTGACACTCCCCGCAGGTCGAAGAAGGCCGCGTGGCCGTTGTTGCCCAAGAACGTATTGCCCTCGAGCGTCGAGCCGATGCTCCCCACCAGGGCGTCGAAGAACAGACCGGCTCCCAGGTTGCTGTCGAAAACCGAATTGCGGACGTCGAAGGTGACGTTCGGTGCGTAGAGGCCGCTCTGCCGCGACCGTCGGATCGTGTTGTTGGTGAACGTAAGGCCCGGCACGTCCACCCGCAGGTCCGCGGCGATCCCGCTATAACCTGCCGCCCCGCCATAGGCAAAGACGCAGTGGTCGAGGATGTTCCCCCGACTCCCCGAACGCAGCCACACCTGACCCCAGTCCCCAGGCGAAGGTGCCGTCGCCGCACCATCCCCATTGGTGTCCCCGCCCATCGCATCGTCCCGGACCGAGGTGAAAACCACCGGCTGCGCCACTGTCCCCTGTGCCACCAGGCTACCGTCCACCAGAACCTGGGTATCGTTGAACGCCGCCTTGACGATCGTGCCGCGGGAGAGCGTCAACTTGGCTCCGACATTGACCGTGACGTTCGCTGTCAGCCGCAGCGGAAGGTTCACCTGGCTGCTCTCATCGATCGTAAAATCTCCGGCGACCGTCCCCTGGATGCCGACGCCGTTGATCGCATTGCCGGAAGCGGCGTTGCCGCTCAAGGTGACGCTGCCGGTAGCGCCTCCCAGGTTCAGGAACACGGCGTGGCCGCCGTTGTTGCGGAAGGTGTTGCCTGTGATCAGAAGGTTTTTAATGCCGCTCAAGGAGACGTTCAGGCCGTCCGAGAAACGGTTGTTCTCGAAACGGGAATCCCTCACCTCGCGGCCACCATTGGGCATGTAGATACCGATCTGCCGCGAATCGTGGAACACGGAGCTCTGGACGGTCAGGTCCGCGACGTCCGAGCGGACCTCGCTGATCTGGCCCGAGAAGCCGGTGGCGCCGCCGTAGGCCACGACCACGTTTACGAGTTGGTTGCCCTTGCTCCCCGTACGGAAGTAGATCTGTCCCCAGTCCCCCGCAGCAGGGACGGAGGCCGCAGCATCGTGATTGGTATCACCGCCGACCGTGTCGTCTTTGAAGGAGGTGACGACAATGGGCTGATCGGTGGTGCCGACGGCGACGAGCGTACCGTCCACAAGCAGGCTGTGGCTCGAGCTGGCAAACTTGACGACCGTTCCGGCCTCCAGAGTGAGGCTCGCTCCGGCGGCCACGACCGGGCTGTTGCCGGTCCGGTAAGCCAATCCGTTGTTGACGCCCCAGGTGTTCGTTCCCGCGAGGGTCCCTTGCACCAGGATTCCCTGGAAGGAATTCCCGGTGCCGCTGTTGCCCCGAACCTCCCCAAGCGTGCCGTTACCGTAGTCCAGCAGGATCGGATAGTTGAGGTTCTTGTTGAAGGTGTTATTCACCAGCCGGGAAGCATTCGTGGCGGAGTTGCTCTGCAGCCAGACGCCCACGTTGGTGTTGTCGGAGATCGTCGAGTCCTCGACGGTCGCGGTGCCGTTCTGGCTCCACAGGCCGTACACCTGGCTCTGCTGGAGAGTCGAGTGGCGCACGGTGGCCGTGCCTCCCGCCGCCACGAAGACGAGGGCGGTCGAGCTGCCGGCGTATTCGACCGTCGCGTAGTCGAACGTGGCCTTGCCGCCGGAGAGCACGTCGATGCTCCGCCAGTCGCCCTTCCGCAACCGGCTGCGGTTCGAGGTGAAGACGATCGCCTGCGTCGCGGTCCCCGAAGCGGCGAGGGTCCCGGAGACCTTCATGCCGATCAGGGCATTGAATTTGACCACCGTCCCCGGCTCGATCGTGAGCGTCACCCCCGCCGGGATCACCAGCTCGCACGTGATGATGAAGGGGCCGTCGAGCGCCTGCCACGTGGTGTCCTGCGTGATGTTTCCGCACTCGAACGTGGGGCCGCGGGTGACCAGGTCGTTGTCGGCACCTGTCGAGTTGTCCGGCACGACATCGGGGCCGTGCAGCCCGTCATCCGCGATGCTGGCGCTGAACGAGATCACCGCGCCGATGGGCGCCGTGGTCGACACCGTCACCGCAAAGGTCACCGTGCCCGTCTTGGCCGGATCGAGGTCCGGCAGGCTCAACGTATAGGTATTGCTGCTCCCCACCTGCCGCCACGCGGACGAGCTGTCCGTGGGATCAAACGTCGTATTCGCGGGAACCGTGGCCGTGATCACCACCCCGCTGGCCACGTCGGCGCCGTGGTTCGCATAGGTCAGCTTGTAGGAATTGATCGTGCCCCGCGAGGTGGAGGGGCGGGCGTCGTCGACCGTGAGGGTGAGATCGGCGCCGAGGCAACCCGGGCACTGGGGGCAGAGAGTGGAGAAATCGGGGATCGACTGAGCACCTCCCGCCCGCCCCAGCATCAGGGCGACGGCCACCATCCACGAGAGGTGTCTCAGGCTTCTCACCGGCTAGAACTCCCAGCCCAGAATGAAGATCCCTTTGGCACGCGGCGCGTCGTGGTTGAGCCCCGCAAGCAGCACGATGTCCATGTGGGCTTGCGGGAGCGGACGAATCTGGAAGCTCGGCCCTAGGAGCTCTTCCCGCACATAGTCTCCGCGGTGGCTCTTGGTGTCTTCCCAAGCAAGCTTGAGCTCGGGGCCGACCGAGAACTTCTCGTCGCGCACGGTGTAGCTCAAGCCCGCGGTCAGCTCGCGCGTATTCGTCTGCTCTCCTCCCATTTCATGCTCGAAGACGAGGTTGGCACCCCAGTGGAGCCGTGGTGCGATCTGATCTCCGAGCAGGAGCTTCCCTTCGAGGTGATCGGGCGCTTTGTCGATCGCCACCCATTCGAGATAAAGCGCAGGGTTGCCCCAGAGCCGTCCCCAATTCGCCAGCGCCCAACGCACCTCGAGCTTGGTCTGGTCGAGCGCCAACGATCCGGTATTGCCCTGTTTGTGCGTCACCGCATAGAGGTCCACTTGAAATCTTCGCGGCAATCCCATCTCGAGCTCGAACTGCTGCTCAATCTCAGTCTCCTCGCCATGACGCTGCAGCTCGGGAACCAGCCAATACTCGACCTCGACGTCCCCTTCCGGAATGACATAGACCCGCGTCTCCCCGAACCGTCGCCGCGCCGTCCACCGCGGCTGCTGATGAGAGCCGATCAGTTCCTCCTCCCGCAACGGCGCCTGTCCGACGACCGTTACCGTCTCACCCGCGACTTTCCAGGAGGGAAGATGGTCCTGAGATTCTGGTGTCGGCTGGGTCTGAACCTGTGGCTCCTGGTTGGCGTCAGTCTCGCGGTGGCTTACCGTCTCCTCATTTGGTGGATTGATGCCCTGCGCGAGGATCGCCTGCGCTCCGAAGCACGAAGCGAGGAGAACGCAAGGCTGAGCGGTCGCCACAGATGCCATGGCGAACATCAGTATTAGGGAGTAAAGCATTGTTTCCTGCAATCCATCGTTCTTTAGTCCTTGAGTTCGGCTATCGACTCACGGCGACTCCTAAAACGGACCGACTAAGGGTATACCTATCTCACCCTCAACTAGTTTCTTGAGTTTCTTGGTATAATTGTTCGACTCGATTCCTAGAAAGACTTCTGCTGGACGGTTCTCTCCTTCTCTCACCACGTCAAGGGTATCTCCCCACTCTCCCCGCGCAGTCAACTCTCCAAACTGCCAGGTTATTGCACGCCAACCGACATTCACTCTCTCTGCGTAAATGTTATTGGCTATCTCAGTCGCATCGGCCACAGGCAAAGCACGCTTCGCGTGCCATAGCCTCGCCGCTTTGGCCGTCGCCCCCGCCAGTTCGCGCATGGCGGCCCTTGTCTCGCCGGTACTAACTGTCGACAGTTCCTCCTCGCTTGCCTTCATTACTGCAAGAGCATGCTCCTTGCTCCCAAATGTCTCGAGTTCCCACTCCCGGACGGGGCCGAGGCTCTCCGCAATGTTCAGAATTAGTCCTGCGGCAGGAGGAGCTTCCACAAAAGTCACTTTTACCGCTAAATGCGAGCGCGTCTCCATGTCCCAAACCTCCCCGCGCAGGTGCCAGCGTTCATTCCTTATGCTACTACCCATCTCGTGCAGAAGTCTTCGACTAGAACCGTTCTCTGGCTCAACACCAAGCACCACGCCGAGCCTATACAAAAGGGTGTCTATAACCTGAAGACGATCCTCAACCGGCAATAGCTGCTCAAAGTCTATTGGTTTATTCCTGTCGGTATGTGAAGCAAAGAACCGCAAAGTGAGACTCCACCGACTGTCTACACCTCGTTGGTATACAAGCGACTGAAGGCCTCCAAGAGATAAAACTATCTTATCGTCCTGTCCTCGCAAGAGCGCTGCTAGCTTGGGCTTGACCGGGTGCCCTGCACCCCGAGATCTTACACGGACCGCCCAATCATCATTTACCTCGCCCAATCTCTCAAGAACATCGGGCATCTGAGTCGCTGGAAAGTTGACTATGTTTACTACGGGCCCGACCCGGTCGCTCACGAACTGCTTAAGGAGCGCCTCTCCGAATGCAACTGCCTCCGCTGCCGTAGAGAACTTATTCTTCACTTTAAATATCATAATAATTACCGCCGTTGCTATGGCGTAAACAAGCGCACAACGATGCCCTGGTTCTCTAAAAATTCGATTATCCGCTGTGGCGCTCCACGGGAAAGCCAGAAAACAATGTCCGTTGTTTCAGGAAAGCCTTCGGCGCCGCGAACTGCCGCTAAGAATGCGCGTCGATTAGCAATCTGTCGCAAGAAACGCTCCTCAACCTTTTCCAATAGAAAATCGTTGTACTCAGACCAGACGTAGTTTTTGACCTCATGAAGTGCACCACGCGATAGAATGTCGATTTCGCCTCGTATCCGAGTTCCTGTTTCAACCGTATACCAAAGATTTTCGTGCAATATCTCTTCACCACTTGACTTAAGGACATTGACAACCGCCGCTTGCCCCGTCCGTCCGCGCTCCGCGGCGGTTAGCACTCGTCCAACCGCGGCCGCCTCCAGGAGGACCTCACCGAGAGCACCGAGGGCAAATCCCGTGAAGAAGGCCTCACTCACAGTTACTAGAACATCGTCAGTCTTACCCGTGATCACAGAAATAGTTGCTGCGATCGCCGCATTAATAAGGCCGCTTATTGTAGCCGAGTACAGAACGCTCGCAAGATTAATCTCAAATAAACCGCTCGCGTCATAGCGATTTGCCGGATCTCCGGACGCGTACACATACTGATGTAATAGACGAGGCTCTGAGAAGGAGGGCCACAGAGGATCGGAACTAATGAAGCGCCCAAGACTAGGCGACAACCACCGCGCACGGTTGTACTGAAATCCCGAATTCGGCTCGAGCCATTCACCTGTAAACAAGAACAGATTTGGATCACTGCCGACATGCTGCCTGAGCGATCCAAATACTTCAAATTGGTAGCGATCGGTGACGGCACCAGATTCATCGGTCAAGAAGCGTACAGTGCTGTCACCCTCTGTGAGATAGAAACGTAAAGTGCTCGATCGAATTACACCGAGTAATTCATTGCCACGAACATAGGATTCCACGCCAGAAACGGAGTCAACAACCAAAACTGCTTGGGAAAGAGATTCTGCGCGCTCATTAGTGCCGATTTGCCATTGAGGGTCAACCAGGTACTCGGTCTCATGTATACCGGTGCCCGAGCGAACAGAAGTTTTTATTCTATTACCGTCCGCATCATATACATGCTCCACTATTGTCCCGTTAGTCAATGCAAGTCGAGTCAGGCGATTCTCGTAGTCCCACGTATACGTCGCCCCAGCCGCACCCGATTTGCTGCGCTGGTTACCGTTATTATCCGAATCGTAGCTGATATCACCTTCTTGAATTAAGCGGTCACGGTCGTCATAAGTGTAGTTGATCGACACCGCAGGGTTGATTCCCTGTGCTTTGGCTTGGCTGATCCGATTGCCTACAGGGTCATAGACAAAGGAGTTACGAAATACAGTACTCCCGTTTCTCGTGACGTGCTCATCATTGAGCCGGTAGAGATCGTCGTATGAATAGCTTCGACTCGTACCATCTTGCTCGTCGACTCGGAGGCGGTTTCCCGCCGGGCCTAGAAGATAGGTATAGCTCTGAATAACCGAGCCGTCTCTCGTCTTCGAAGCAAGGTTCGCCAGGCGGTTGAGTGCATCGTAACTATAGGTCGTCGTGATCCCATTTGGGTAAGAGAGCGAGGCGCGGTTGCCGTTCGAATCATAAGTATAGGTATAGATTCGCCCATCAGGGTCAGTCACTGTTTCCAAGCGGTTCAAGGCATCATAGCCGTAGCCCGTCGTCCTAGTGACGGAGCCGATCTGCGCAGTAAGGCTCCTACGGTTCCCTTGGCTATCATAGTCATAGCTGAGAAGGCGTCCGTCCGGATAGGTCAGGAGCTTAAGGCGATCGCGGTGGTCGTAAGCATAGGTCGTTGTGCCTCGGGCGTCCGTTACCGACGCCCTCCGGCCCGTTGGAGTGTAAGTGAAGGTAACTAAAGTGCCGTCCGGATAGTTGCGCGAGAGAAGCCGCGAACTAACGTCGTAGGTATAGATCGTGGTCACGCCGTTGAAGTCTGTTCTCGTACGGCGGTTGCCTATCGCGTCGTAAGTAAAGGTCTCAGTGGCTCCCCCGGGCAAGTTCCTCTTCGTTTGCCGGCCCAGTTGGTCGTACTCGAAACTCGTCGCATGCCCATTAGCATCGATTTGCGAAATTCGGTTTCCCTGCTCGTCATAGCCGTACTGCGTAATCTGATTCAAAGCATCGGTGATCGCAGTGAGCCGGCCGAGTTTGTCGTAGCTGAAGCGGGTCACGAGCTTTCCAGCACAGTGGGATCCGAAGCTTGGAATTCACGTGACTTGAAGTCGCGG
>JADMIO010955823.1_pt1 | contig 26447 bp, 9 predicted proteins | sample 8958161 | NCBI WGS metagenome assembly JADMIO01 (sample SAMN16585339, study PRJNA669376) | soil metagenome | isolation source: Crop rotation soil | place: USA: Cullars Rotation, Alabama | collected 2011 | reverse complement strand
GGAGCCCCGCCGCGGGTGGTGGGTTATTTGGTGCGGATAGTTAGCGGATTTGTAAGCGAGACCTTGAGCCTGCGTCCTTCTGCAAGCCGAATTTCTTTGCCGTCGGTGGCGAGCACGACGCCGGTGCCGGCGCCCGCGCCCACGGCCGTGCCGATCGCGGCGCCCTTCTTGCCGCCGGTGATCGCGCCGATCACCGCGCCGGCCGCGGCGCCCACGCCGACTTTGACGGCGTCATCTTTCTTCGTCGCCTCGGCCATGTAGCCGAGCGGCTTGGTATCGATGTCGTAGGTCGAGCGGCCCACGGTCAGGCTCGTGAAGCGAAAGCCGAGTGAGGCGCGGCCCTTGACCTTGCCTGATTCCTTGACGTTCGTAACGTGGCCGCTCAGCGCGCTACCGCTCGGAATCACCGTCACGCCGTCGATCACCACCGGCGATGCGAGGGTGGCGTTGACGGGCTGCTCGACGCGGCTGGTGTCCGACGCGAGCGCGGTGTTCAGCGTGACGTCCAGAACCGTGTTGTCGGGAATCGTGATGCTGCGAACGACGTCCGCTTCGCGACGCGCCGGCGGAGCCGGGTCCGCCACGGCCACCGGAGCCGGGTCGGCCACGCGCTTCACTTCGGAAATGCGCGAGCGCGTAATCTCGGTCGTCGAATTCGGGATGTCGCCGCTCAACTTCACGACGTCGCCCTCGACGCTGACGATCTTGCCGCGTACGGTCGATCCGTCCTGCGTGACCACCGTCACTTCCGTGCCCGCGGGAATCTTTTCGATGGCTTCGGCGCGCGTGCAACCCACGGTCACCATGAGGACCGCCAGGGTCTTCAGGGCGCTCCCGAGGAAGAACGACTGCCGAATCAAACGCATCATGCCCTTCCATAGAGCAAGGGCCATGCCGAGCCGCAAACAGCTGTTTACGGCCCGGATGTGGAGTTCGGTTGTCTAGGTGGGTAAGACGCGACTTAGTTACGGCAGAGCCGTGTCAGTCGGCCCGACTTTCCTGATGCTGCCGAAGCGCGGCAATGAGCGTCGACCACTGTGATTCCACTCGGCGGAAGCACGCGGGCGCATCGACCATCGCCCCGTCGCGCGCGATGCGTTCGAGATCCTGCACCGCAGTAAACGCCGCATCGGCCGCCAGCGTTGCGAGCGCGCCCTTGAGCGAATGCGCGGAGCTTTCGAGCGCGCGCGGATCGCCTTGGGCGATCGCGCTCTTGATCGCATAAATCCGTCCCGGTGAGTCCTCGAGAAACTGCTGGATCAGCTCACTGCCAAGCGCTTCATCTCCGCCGAGACGCGCCAGCATCCGCCCTCGATCGAACGGCGCCGTCGTCGCTGCGTCGGAATGCGGCGCGGTTACCGACGGGAACCCCTCTTCGACGATCGCATACAGGCCGATCCGATCGATCGGCTTCGCCAGGTAGCCGTCCATGCCGGCAGCGAGATAGCGCTCTCGATCGCCGGACATCACGTGCGCCGTGAGCGCGACGATACGCAAGTGACCACCGCGTTGCTTCTCTCGTTCGCGAATCGCCGCGGTCGCTTCGAGGCCGCCCATCTCCGGCATCTGGATGTCCATCAAGACCAGGTCGAATTCCTCGGCGTCAATCGCGACGAGCGCCTGCACGCCGTTCGCGACCACGCTGACGTGGTGGCCGCGCTTGGTGAGCAAGCCCGCCGCCACACGCTGGTTGACCGGGTTGTCTTCCGCCAGCAGGATGCGAAGACGCTTCGGCGCCGGCGGCTCCGGCGCAGGCGGCTTCAGGCTCAAGCGCGATGGATGCAGCAGCTCGGCGATCGCCGCGCGGAGATCCTTCTGCTTGATCGGCTTGGTCAGGTAGACGGAAATATTGAGCTCGCGGCAGCGCGCGGTATCACCGTAGCGGCCGGACGACGTCAGCATCATCACCGTCGCGCCCGCTAATTCCGGACGCGCCAGGATTTCCTCGGCGACCGCGAAGCCGTCGAGGTCCGGCATGTTCGCGTCGAGGAGGACGAGAATATAAGGGTTACCGGCGCGCACCGCCGCACTCAACTCGTCGAGCGCAAGTCGGCCGGACTCGACCGCCTTCGCCGCCATCCCCCACCGCGTGAGTTGCTCGAACAGGATGCGTCGATTCACCGGGTTGTCGTCGACGATCAACGCCGGCAACCCGATCGGCAGCGGCGGCTCCGGTATCGCTTGCGGCAACCGCGCCGCCGGTTGATCGACCGTGAAGTGGAACGTGCTGCCCGCGCCAACCACGCTCTGCACCCAGATCTTGCCGCCCATCATGTGAACGAGGGTCGACGAAATCGCGAGGCCGAGCCCCGTCCCGCCGTACCGTCTGGTCGTCGATCCGTCCGCTTGCCGGAACGGCTCGAAGATCGCGGCCTGCTGCTCCGGCGGAATGCCGATGCCGGTGTCGCTGACGCTGAAATGCAATCGCGCTCGGTCGTAATGCTCTTCGCCGGTGACCTTGATCACGACGTGGCCGCGGTCGGTGAACTTGATGGCATTGGCGACGAGATTCGACAACACCTGCCGCAGCCGCACCGGATCGCCCTGGATCGCTTCCGGCACGCGCTCGTGCACGTCGATAACGAGCTCAATGTCCTTTTGGTCCGCCGTCCACACCAGCGGCCGCAAGGCGTCTGTCACAACGTCGCGGATAGAAAACGGCACGGATTCGAATTCGAGCCGCCCGGCTTCGACCTTAGAGAAATCGAGGATGTCGTTGAGCAACGACAACAGCGATTCCGCCGACACGCGCAGTGTGCTGAGATTTTCGCGCTGCTCGATCGTCAGCGCGGTGTCGAGGATCAGCTCCGTCATGCCGATGATGCCGTTCATCGGCGTGCGGATCTCGTGGCTCATGTTGGCGAGGAACTCGCTCTTGGCGCGATTCGCCGCTTCGGCCTCGTCTTTGGCCTTCTGCAGCTCGACCTGGCCCTGCTTGAGGTCGGTAATCTCGATCAGCGTGCCTTCGACTACCGCCGGCACGCCGTTGTGGCCTTCGATCAGCGTGGCGCTCTCGAGCACCCACGCGGTGCGGCCGTCGGCGCGCTTCAACCCGCGCTCGAAGTGCGACACGCTGCCCGTTTCGCGCAGCCGCGTGATGAACTCCTCGCGGCCCTGGTCGGTGGCAAATCCCGGCTGCATCGGATTCGCGAGCAGCGCGTCTCTGCTGGCATAGCCAAACACGCTCGCGCACGCGTCGTTGCAGTCGACGATGCGCCCGTCGAGCGTGGCGCGATAGACACCGGCCAGGCTGCGTTCGAACAGCAGTCGATACCGTTGCTCCGTCGATTCGAGCTCCTGCGCCTGCGCGGTGAAGCGGCGTCCGGCCATCGACGTGACCAGCGCAAGGCCCAGCACCATGAACGTGACGAGCGTCACGCCGGTCGTGCCGAGAGAGGTGATCGTAACGGCGTGGGCCATGTCGGGGATCAGCGTCGTGGCCGAAAAGCTTGCCGCGCCCATGCCGACGTAGTGCATCACCGGAATCGCGGCCCCCATGATCACCGCGGAGCCGATCTTGAGCCACAAGCCGCCATGCCGCTCGTCGCGAAGATGGAACGACAGCCACAACGCCACGAATGAGATGACCATCGCGAGGACGACGGACAGCGTCACCAGCGAGGAGTCGTAATGACACATCGCCGGCAACCGCATCGCCGCCATGCCGATGTAATGCATCGCCGCGATGCCCGCGCCCATGAAGACGCTGCCGAGCGCGGCCTGCGCCAGGCCCATCCTGGCGCGGCTGACCACATACAACGCGACGGCGGATGCGAGGATCGCGGCCACCAGCGACGCGAGCACCGTCGGCCAGTCGTACATCACCGTGATCGGCAGGCTGAACGCGAGCATGCCGATGTAATGCATCGACCAGATGCCGAGTCCCATCGCGGTGGCGCCGCCGATCAACCACAAGCGGCGATACGACCCGCTCGCCGCGGTCACGCGGCCGGCGAAATCAAGCGCCGCGTACGACGCCATCACGGCGATCACGACCGACAACGCGACGAGCCAATAGTCGTAGGTGCCCGGCAGCAGCGAGGCGTCTAAGGTCACGGCAACTCCATGGAGGGTCCGCGGATTCTACAACGTGGATGTCTCGAGGCGCTGACGTTCTGGGACGAACGTACTGCTAGACTTCTCCCGTCTTTTCGGAGGAATCCATGAGTATTCGAGCAACACGGTTGAGTACGGCGGCACTCGTTGTCTGTGCCCTGGCCGTCACCGCGGATCGCAACGTCTCTATTTCGGCGCAGGCGCCCTCGATCGATCCCGCGCTCCTCAACGCCTACAAGTGGCGCAGCATCGGACCCGATCGCGGCGGCCGGTCGATCGCGGTCAGCGGCGTCAAGGGACGCCCGCGCGAAGCGTATTTCGGCGCCGTCGGCGGCGGCCTGTGGAAGACGACCGACGCCGGCAACAACTGGGCGCCGGTCACCGACGGCTTGATCACGAGCTCCTCCGTCGGCGCGATCGCCGTTTCAGAATCGAATCCTGATGTCGTCTACATCGGCATGGGCGAGTCGTGCATCCGCGGCAACATCATGCCCGGCGATGGCGTCTACAAATCGACCGACGCCGGCAAGACGTGGAACAACGTCGGCTTCAAGAACGTCGATGCGATTTCGAAGATTCGCATCCACCCGACGAATCCGGACATCGTCTATGTCGCCGCGTTCGGTGTGTATTACGGGCCGAGCGACGAGCGCGGCGTATTCAAGAGCGTCGACGGCGGCAAGACGTGGAAGCGCACGCTCTTCAAGGATGCAAAGACCGGCGCGGTTGACATCGCGATCGATCGCCGCAACCCGAACGTGATGTTCGCGGCCATGTGGGAGGCGTACCGCGTCGAGTACCAGATGTCGAGCGGCGGGCCCGGCAGCGGTCTCTATAAGTCCACCGACGGCGGCGAGACGTGGACCGACATCACGCGCAATCCCGGCATGCCGTCGGGCATGGTCGGACGCATCGGCGTGGCGTTGACCGCGGCGGATTCAAATCGCGTCTATGCGCTCGTGGAGAACGAAAACGGCGGCCTGTTCATCTCGGACGATGCGGGCGCGACCTGGAAGCTGCAGAACGCGAATCGCGCGGTGCGCCAGCGCGCGTTTTATTACACCCACGTGTTCGGCGATCCGAGCAACAAGGACGTCGTCTACATGCAGAACACGCGCGTGTTCCGGTCGACGGATGCGGGCAAGACGATCCTCGGCATCGATGGCGCCACGCACGGCGATCATCACGACATCTGGGTCGACCCCGACGATCCGAATCACGTCGTCGACGGCAACGACGGCGGCGGCGCGATCACCTTCGACGCGTCATCGCGCGTGCCGAATTGGAGCCCGCAGGACTTCCCCACCGCGCAGTGGTATCACGTGACGACGACGGCGCATCTGCCTTTTCATGTCTGCGGCGCGCAGCAGGACAACAGTACGTTGTGTGTGCCCAGCAACCGGAACGCACAGGGCGGCGGTTTTGGCGGCACTCCTCCGGTGGAGCCGTATCAAGTCGGCGGCGGCGAGCCGGGTTACATCGCGGCGCACGCGACCGACCCCGACATCTTCTGGGCCGGCGCGAACAACGGTTCGTTCCTGACGCGGCTCAATCGCCGCACCGGCGAATTCAAGGAAGTCGGCGCGTATCCGCGATTCTTCTCCGGCGAAAATTCCGGCGAGGTCAAGGAGCGCTGGCAGTGGACCTATCCGATCATCCTTTCCTACGCCGATCCGAACGTGCTCTACGCGAGCTCGCAGCGCATCTGGAAGAGCACGAACGGCGGCGATACGTGGGAAGCGATCAGCGGCGACCTGACGCGTCACGATCCAAAGACGATGGGCGATTCGGGCGGACCGATCACCCACGACATGAACAGCCCCGAGATTTACGGGACCGTGTTCTCGATCGGCCCCGGCAAGAAAGACGTCAACTTGATCTGGTCCGGATCGGACGACGGCATCATCCAGTTGACGCGTGACGGCGGCAAGACGTGGACGAACGTGACGCCACCGGACATGCCGGACTTCGGTCGCGTCAGCCAGATCGACGGTTCGTCGTTCGACAACGGCACTGCGTACGTCGCGGTGAAGAAGATGCTGCTCGGCGATCGCGCGCCGTACATCTTCCGCACCAGGGATTACGGCAAGACCTGGACGAAGATCGTCAACGGCATCCCCGCGAACGATTACGTGCACGTGGTCCGCGAGGACCCGGTGCGCCGCGGCATGCTCTACGCCGGCACGCAGCACTCGGTGTTTATCTCGTACAACGACGGCGAGAACTGGATGCCGCTGAAGAACGGCTTGCCGGATACGCCGTCGACTGACCTCGTGGTCGAGGACAACGCGATCGCGCTGGCGACGCACGGCCGCGGCTTCTACGTTCTCGACGACATCGCGGCGCTGCGGCAGTACGGCCTCGCGCCGCTCACCGACGTGATGCTGTTCAAGCCGGCGAGCTCGACGCGCGGGCTCGATCGCCCGATCGTCACCTATTACTTGAAGACGCAGCCGAAGGCGCTGACGATCGACTTCCTCGATTCAAAAGGACAGGTCGTGCGTTCGGTGCAGGGCAATCCGCCGCGTCCGGCGGGGGCAGCCGCGCCGGCCGATGACGAGGGGCCGCGGCCGCAGGGCGCGCCGATGGCCGCAGGCGTGAATCGCTTCACCTGGGATCTGAACTCGACGGGCGTCGTCACGTTCCCGGGGATGATCCTCTGGGGCGCCACGCAGAACGGGCCGACCGTGCTCCCCGGCAATTACCAGGTGCGCCTCACCGCCGACGGCGTGACGCAGACGCAGCCGTTCACCGTCCTCAAGCATCCGCTGCGGCCGATCAGCGATGCGGATCTGCAGTTCCAGTGGGATCTCGCCAGCCGCATCCGCGACAAGGTCAACGAAGCGAACATGGCGGTGATTCGCATTCGCCGCATCAAGACGGATATCAACGATCGCATCAAGGATGCGCCCGCGGAAGTGCGCACTGCCGGCGAGCAGTTGATCAAGGCGCTCTCGGCGGTGGAAGAGGATGTCTACCAGGTGAAGAACCAGAGTGGACAGGATCCGCTGAACTTCGCCATCAAGACGAACAACCGCTTGGCGTCGCTGCTGCGCGTGGCGGTGTCTGGGGAAGGGCGTCCGACTGGTAACGTCGAGCCGATCTTCAACGACCTGATGCAGGAGCTCAAGGGCGAGACGGATCGCCTCGAGAAGACAATCAACGATCAGCTGCCGCCGTTCAACAACATGCTGCAGCGCATCAAGAAGGCGCCGATCGCGCCAAAGTAGGCACTGGGCATTGGGCACTGGGCTTTCGGCCTTGGGCAGGCCGCAAGCCGCAGGCCGCAAGCCCTAGGTCTTTAACCCTTCGAGGCCGCGGCGGAAGAGCGAAAACGCTTCCGTCTCGGCCTTTTTCGTTTCCGCGCTGATCGCCGCGATCTCGTCTCGCCACGCGCTCAAGATTTCCTTCGCTTCCGGCACATTCGCCAACGCCTGAGCGAGATGTTGATCGGCGGTGCTCTTCGCGCCGCGCGCGGCTTTCTCGCCGAGCGAGATCGCATCGAGATACGCGCGCTCAGTGTCGCGACTGTCGCGCCGCTCGGCCACTAGCGCTTCGTCCACCGCGTTGCGGTAGCGCTGCTGCGCGGTTAACAACGCCTCGTCATGCGTCCTACGGGCGAGGTCGAGATCCTCGCGGCGGCCGCGCTCGGCATCGTGCGCCGCCTGTGCGCGATCCTTCGGCGCGACGTCGCGTAAATCGGCGATGGCCGCTTCGTATTTCCGGTTCGCGGCGTCTTCCGACCGGCGCTTTCCCGCCACCGCCTCGACGTCGGCGGATCGGCGCGCGAGCTGCGCATCCTCGAGGCGATCGCCGCGGCGATCGACGGCAATCATGATCGCGGCGCTGCGGCCGCTTTCCGCCTTGCTTTCGGTCGCGATCTGCTTGTCGCGCGCGACCGACAGCTCATCGTCATATTTACTGAAAGCGGAGGCGGCGGCCGGGATGGCGCGCAGCTGCGAATCGCGCAGCGCCTGCGCCTGCGCGAGACGGATGTCGCGCGTGCGATAGATCTCCGACAGCCGCTGCGAGTGCGCCAGCGTGATTTCCTGCAGAGTCGGCATGCGTTCGTTCTACACCCTGTTGCTGAGGTCCGCAGCCGTCAGCGACCAAAAACCGTGCAACACAGTTGGTATTGAATCTGCACTAGTAAGGGTTGTGACTAACCGGCCGCTTCGCACCGGGCCATTACTGGCAACCTGCTTCGCACTCTTGTGCGTAGCGGGCCAAGGCGTGGTCACCGGCTCGGCCGCCACCTCATTCGGAGACGGTTACGAACGCATCCTGGCGCGATTCAATACCTCCGCGCCTCCGGCGTATCGCGCCTACCGGAAGATGGAAGCGGGCTTGCTCGATTCGGACCGCCGCGCGTGGATGGAAGTCTGGACGTCGTATTCACCCGGCCGCGGCTTGACCTACGAAGTGGTCAAGGAGGGCGGCTCCGATTACGTGCGCAGCAAGATCCTGATCGATTTCCTGAAGAACGAGCAGCAACTGATCGCGCGCGGCCAGCCGATGCGCGCCGCGGTCGACGCCGGCAACTACACGGTCGAAGACGCCGGCGTTACCAATGACGGACTGCAGCGCATCTCGCTGCACGCGACGCGAAAATCCGATGGCCTCATCAACGGGACGCTGTTCCTCAACCCCGAGGCCGGATACGTCGTCCGGATGCAGGGCCGGCTCGTGAAAAGCCCGTCATTCTGGCTGCGTGACGTCGATGTGACGTGGAAATTCGCCCGCATCGGCCATCAGGTGCTGCCGGTGGAAATGTCCTCGACCGGCCGCGTCCGGATGTTCGGGCGGTCCGACTTCCGGATGAGTTACGAATACGTCTCGATCGACGGCCGGCCTACGGGCAGCGCCGTCGTTGCCGAAAGAGAATAGTCACCGTTCTTCAGAGGTGTATGCTGGGGCCAGTTAGCGCCCCTGCAGACGCACATGCCCGTCCGCTCACGACGTGCCGCGGCGACCCTTCTCGCGATCAGCGCGATGGCGGTGTGCGTTTCGTCGCAACGCCTCTCCGCCCAAATCCAGTTCTACGAGCGCGCCGTCGCTACGTTCAATCGCAGCGAGCCGCCGGCGTATCGCGCCTTCCGCCGCCTCGAAGCGGGCCTGGTCGATTCCGACAAGCACGGATGGCTGGAGGTTTGGACAGAGTTCCGTCCCAACAAAGGCTTCACCTTCGACGTCGTCCGCGAAGGCGGGTCGGAATACGTGCGCAACAAGGTGCTGCGCAACCTGTTGAAGAATGAGCAGGAGTTGCTCGCCGACGGCAAGCCGCTCCGCCAACCGCTCGATGCGAAGAACTACACCTTCGAGGACGGCGGCACGACCGAGTCGGGGCTGCGACGCATCGTGCTCAAACCGGTGCGCAAATCCATCGGCATCGTCAACGGCCACGTCTTACTCGATCCCACTGCGGGCATCGTCGGGATGACAGGCCGGTTAGTCAAGAGCCCGTCCTTCTGGGTGCGCGATGTGGATGTGACGTGGAAGTTCGCAACGATCGCCGGCTACGTGGTGCCGGTGGAGATGTCGACTGACGGCCGCGTGCGGCTATTCGGCAAGTCGTCGTTCAAGATGACGTATCAGTACGTGAGCATCGACGGTCAGCCGACGGGAACCGCTGTCGCGGCTATCGCAAGAGAAGAAGAGAAGAAGAATAAGAGATAGTTCTATCGGAGCTGGTCGAGCATGCTCTTCGCCATCGCGGCCAACGAGTCTTCACGAGCATTGCGCAAGAGTTTCGCAGCCTTACCGAACACGTTCCCCTCGACCGTCTTCCCATTCTTTGCGATTTCCACCATCACATCCGACGCCGAGCGGCCACGCACTTTCCACTCGCCGCCCAGTTCTGCGATCAGTGCCTCGCCGAAAAACGATCCAATCAGGAGAAGAGTGGACGGCAGGACACGACCAGAAGGACCGAGTCGTTCGATGACGAACTGATCGACACGCTCCAGCGCATCAAGGCCCTGGCCGAGATCGATGCCGAAGTATTCGTGCGCCAGCCGCCGCAACGTCGCGGCGTTGAGCTCTGTGAAGTGTGGTGTGTCAGTCCACTTCACGTTCATCATGCCCGTCAGTTCAAACGCATTCCGGGGGCTGTTTTCGGCGTAGGTGCTAACGTCATCCGGAATATCGGTCGGGGATCGGATGAGGACCGGCAGCTCTTCGCGCTCTGATGTGCGCAATGCGGCGACCCACTTATACCAGCGAGTTTTCGCCGCGTTATCCCACGCACCGGTTTCGACATAGACCGCGTGTTCGCGGCCCTCCAGTTCGACCAACAGCGGAATCGAGTGCTCTCCGTAGATCGATCCGAAGGCGACCGCCATGTTGCGGACTTTTCCGTCGAACTCGCCGCCGGCGAGCTGGAGTGCCATCGTCGCGTTAACCATGTCCAACGGCAATAACTTCTGTTTCAATGCCGGTTGCGTGGGCTCAGATTTCGCGGCTGGCTGCGCGATTGGCTTGCGTTTGGAGGCCCAGATGCACGTGCCACACAACGCCAATAGCGGAACGATCGGCATCCAGAACCACGCAACAACAAAGGCGATGATGCCTGCGATGCGCAGGAAGCGATCAGCCTTGCCGTACCGATAGCCAAGAAGTGCGATGAGGAGGAGGACAACAACTTGACCTAGCGTTCGAGCGCTCGCTGCCGCTGACAACAGACGCGACAGCGCGACAAGAGAAAGACCGCCGAACACCACAGCAGCCAGCTGGTTCATCGCTGGATACCGACTAGTCGGCGCAAAGGTCTTCAGTCAAATCCAACACCAATCAAGTCGCGCGAAGTGCCAATTACTGCACGTCGGTCTCCGACAGCAGCAACCCCGATAATGTCTGCGGGCGATTGAAACTTGCCTTCAAACTGGCCACTCCGAAGGTCAACACGGTGCAACTGACGCTTGTCGACGACAACGAATCCGTAATTGGGCGTCGCAGCCGCATGCATGCTCAGTAACCCAGGCGACGTCTGCCGCCATTCAACACCGCCATCTTCAAGTCGATATGCGCTGAGCTGCGCCGTGCCGCCATAGGCAAAGCGGTCGGTTGACCAGAGGATGCGATGATGGCCATCCTCGTCTTCTTCGGCGCGCCAAACGATGCGGCCTGAAGGCAACTGCACGGCCGCCCTCTCGCGAGGGCCAAACGAACACCACGTTCCGCGCTCCGATACAAACATCGACTCCAACCCAGAGGCGAAGGGCAACTGCAGGGGATCGACCTCAACCTGAAGCAAATCTGGAATGCGCGTGAATGCGATTGGCCGGCCGCGCTCAGCTCTTCCCAACCAGTGACCGCGAGCAATGCAATTCACGTCTGGCCATTCCCATTGGGTCTCGAGAGTGATCGGAGCAAGGCCCACTAGACCAGTAGCAGAAATCAACGGTCCGCGTAAGAAGAGCGGCCCTAAAGCGCTCGGTCTCTGCTGTGTTAGTTCCGAGTCCAGTTGCCGCTCGGCGACGACTCGCCCATTGGCAACCGCGATACACACCGCACGTTGACCATCAAGATAGACGTGATCTTCAAATGGGAAAAACAACCCATGTTCGCCGCTGGCAAACGAATAGCGCCACAGCAGCCGTCCGTCTCCATCAGCGGCAAACAGAGTCTCCAGTCCTCTATCGCCTGCAAAACAAACGGTACGATCGCCTACCGCGAACAAGAAACTCCCCGAGAAGATGCCGGGCATCCGGCTCTTCCAAAGCGCCGTTGCTTTCATACGAGAGGTCAGAATTTCAGGGCATTGAACAGAGATTTCGCCGTGTCCTGTAGAGGATGGGCCTTCCGCACAATAACATCTACCGGATCAAAGCTGAAACCGATGTCTCCCAGCCGTCTAAACTCTGGCTGCGCAAGCACGCCATTGATTCGCGCCACAATGGCATCCTTCGCCGCCGCAGAAGCATTCGGCGAGATCACATCCACCTTGAACTTCACATTCCTCATCGCGGCTACGATCTCGTCAGTAGACTTACCCAATCTCGCCAGCTCTCGATATTCGGCCAGTACCTTCGTGCGCAAGTGCTTTTCGATCTGCCGCACTTTGATTGCGTTGGCAGCGTCCAGAACGTATTTAACCTCCCAGAACTCCTTCAAGTCACCCAGGCGGGTGACGATGTCGATGCCTTCCTGACCGGTTTCTTCGATGATGTCAGCCAGCTCGCCGATATGCCTTCCAGCGAGCTCGGGAACCTTGTCGCAGATCAGGCGCATGATTCCATAGCCGCCCTGCGTATGGTTGGTAGTCCGCCCCAAGTCATTCAGGAATTTCCCAAAGCCAGGGGTATCCGCGGGGATGCAATCGACGGCAGCAAAGAACTTTTGCGCGATGTCGTCGGCCCATTTTCGCGATTCACTGGCGACGCCTTCGGCGAGATTCGCGATCGTCTTGCGCGCGCGTTCGGTGCTGCCCTGTAACTCGAGGTACCGCTCGAGGCCGCGGATCGCCGCCGGATCGCTTCCCCACTTCGAAATATCAAGTCCAAGCGCCTTTGCCGCGGCAAGAACTTCGACGCTGTGCACGGCGATTTCATCGGCATTGGCAATGCCCCGCGCCGCGGCTTCGTCCGCAGCAGCGGCGATACGCTCAATCGCTTCGCCGCCTTCCGCGACGACGTCGGCGAGCGCCTCCGCTTCCTTCTCGCTGCGAATGGCCTTCGCAATTCGGGTGATCACGCGTTCGCGCGCGAGGTCGCCCATCGCAGCGAGCAACTTACCGATCTTCACGATCCCCGCTCGACCTCTGCCGAAAACGAAGTCCTTGATGGCGTGTTGCACGACGGCGCCGACGGCCTGTTGGGCTGCCGCGTTCAGCCGACGAAGTTGTTTGGCGCCGATCTTCGCGGCGGCAACGAAGAAGTCACCGGGCGGATAAATCGTCGTGAGAATCCCGACCGTCGCGAACGCGAGAACGACGTAGTCGGCTGTCGTCAAGGTCCCCGTCGCCCACTTGTAAAGGGTGAGGAGCAGATCGCGTACGTCGCCCACCGCTGAGAACGATGCGACCAAGTCGCCAACCTGCGCTTCAACGCTACTCGTGTCGCCGGTAATCGCGCCCTCGAGCGCGAGTAAGACGCTGGTCCACAGCTCAACGGTGTAAATGACGATCAGCGAGCGACCAGGTCTGAGAATCCAGTCCTTGCCCTTGATGATGATCGAAACCTGACCATCGTTTGGACTTCCCGTACGGAGGTTCCCGAGAGAGGCGACCGGGACGTCCGCCGTACCGTCGGAACCAATCGTGATTTCGACCGTGTCGCCGCCGTTTGCGAACGTCAGCAAACGCGGGCGCGCTAAATCGTAAATCCTGGCGTTGTCGAGATGTCCTTTGAAGCCGTCGCCAATCTCAACGTCGCCGGCAGCCACCTGCAATGCGCCTTGCTGAGCGACAACGACCTCATCGTCATCAACTCTCAGCGTCAGCGTACCGTCGGCAAATCGCGCAGCGGCCTTATGCCATTCGCCTAGAGAGACCGGCGCTGAAGTCACGGTGGCCAGTCCGCTCGACGTCATGACAGACGCACGAACTCGAACGTCGGAACCGTCGACGACGAGATCGAGTGCGTAGGAACCGGCGCGCGAGATCAACGACGCCGACTGCGACTCTGTGATGCGGAAGTCCGCGGCAAAGCCCATCCCGATCGCGGGCGCGAGCGCGGGATGACTCGGAATGCGAACGTGTCCGTCGCCAGTGAACAATAGGCTAGCGGCGCCGGTTGACTTGATAAACCGATCCACCGACACGCGGGCGATCGCGGAATTGCCATTTGGATCATCGAAGAACGTCAATTGCGCATCGTGATCGTGGTATTCGTCCTGGACGATCGTTCCGACGATTTCGTCCATGGGCAACAAGACGATCGGCTCGACATTGGGAGCCATCGCGTCACCCAAGGTCAGCGTCGCAGCTTCGTTCGGCGTTCCAGTCACATGAATCGACGTCGAGGTCCGGTACGGATACCGGGTGACGACGTTGTCCGCATTCGTGACGTCAACGAAGCCGTCTTCGCTCTTGTCGCCCACGATGCCGGGACGCTGCGGCGCCATGAAGGCGCCAGCGGGCCAGGTCACGTCGATACTGGACTCGGCGCGCTGCCGGCCAATCGACGCAGACACGTGCGCGGTTCCCGCATAACCAAGTGCGCTGAACGTCGCGGTCGCCTGACCGTCGACCATTGGCGACTGATTGATAACGCGGCCCAGAGTCGCCAGGACATGCAGTTCCGAGGCAGGATCCGGTGGACCAGCGTTGCTGGTGGCTGCGATCGACAGGGCGGAGACACCTCCGTCAGCACGCACTGACGTCAGGGACGGCGTCACGACAAGTGCAATTTCGGCGAGATCAATCGCCAAGGGCGCACTGTCCACACCGTCGGCGGCGGCGGAGATCAGGACCGTTGCAGGTCCTTCAGCAGCTCGGTAATTGACCGTCGCTACGCCGTTCGTGGTTTCCGAGAATGCCGTATCGATGGAACCGAGGCCGCTGAGGCGCCAGTGCACCGGCGTGCCGTCCGCGACGTTGTTACCGACTTTGTCGTGAACGACTGCGGTGACCACAACTTGGCTGACACCATCCGCAGGCACCGCTGACCGATCGCCAGACACTGTGATCGCCGATGCGGGGCCCGGGCTGACTTGGATAACATCTGCAACAGCGACGACGTCACTGTTTGGCAATCGAGCACGGATCGAGAAGGTGGCATCCCGATTCGTGGGCAGTCGAAGCGTCGACTGGAAGACGCCGCTAGAACTCTGGGCGACAGATGGAGTGATGGTCGCGTTGGAGCCCACCACCTCCCATAGGAGAACGCTCGCAGCGGGCGGATTGAGCGGATCGAGCGCCCGCTCCATCAGCGCGGCGCTGTTCGCGACCACGTCTATTTCATCTGCCGCGATGTTGGCGAAACCCTCCGTATCGATGTTGACCGTTCCAACGTGAACCAGTCGCGCTGGGCCAGCTAGCTCGCTTTCCAATCCTCGATCGATTACTAGCCGCAGGAACTTCGGCCCGCCTGACAGTAGGAGTCCGATCGGGTACTGGTACTCCCCGCGCCCCGCGGCATCGAGCGACACGGGTGTGCGCAGCACGACTGCCGCAGCGGATCTCAGTTCAACCTCCGCGGTTTGAATGGAGAGGCCCGCCGGAATGACTCGCACTTTCGCGGTCAGCGGCTCGGCGGTCTTGCCGTTGAGATCGAGGACGACTGTCGATGGCCGGAGCTGCTGAACGAGCGCCGTTGCACCGAGGGTGGCGGTTCGCAGACCGCCATCCTCATGTGTCGTTTGCGTCAGGCCGCGATAGGTGCCGAATAACAGATCGCCCTGGCCGAACGCCAGTCGTCCGCTGATCCCTGGAATCGTGCCGATCAATTCCGGATTCTCCGGATCGGCGATCGTCACCACATACGTTCCGGCGTTGGTGCCGATGTAGACCGTTGTGTCTTGCAACACGACGTCCTGCACCGCAGCCGCGGAGCCGGGAAGATCGATCACCTTGAGCGCGCGCGGCGCTAGCGGATTCGACAGATCAACTACCGCGAGCACGCTCGCACTGCTTGACGGACCGCCGGCACCAAGCGCGGCGACGACAGCAATCGGGACGCCGGCGACGGTACCAGCCGCAACTCCGTAGCCCCAGCTCGTGAGCGGCGCGCCACCCTGGCCATCGTTGATCGGACCGTTGTAAAGCAAGCCGTCGGTCTGCGTCGCGATCACGAGCGGACTGCGACCCGTCGCGACGACGGCCGTGGTGAGACCATTGAACGGCAAATCGGTGACAGCGAGATCCCACAGCTGCGAGTTGTCTCCGCTGCCAGTGTTCACCGGGATCGTCTGGACGATCGCTTCTTGAGCAAAACCCTCGGTTGAGTTGAGCTGGCCGAGCATGTGCCAGTAGTCCGCACTCTGTTCGCCGGCGGCGAGCGCGTTATCGAAGGCACCCTGCACGGCGCCGAGATCCACGAACTGAATGCCCTTGCCGACGCCGGCCGTCGCGGCATAGAGCATCGAGCCCTTCATCTGAATCCGGCGGATCATGCCGTCGGAGGGCTCGCGGCCGAGCGACACCGCGCCAATCCAGTGCCACTGGCCGTCGTTGCTCACGTCATACAAGCGCACGTTGGACGTGTGATACGGATACGCGAGCGGCGTCACGGCAACCGCGACGACCGGTCCACCGGTCAGCGGCGATTCCTGATCCGATGCCACGTCCACCGGCATGCCGAGCCACCACGCCGGCGGCGCCTTGAACACCTGGCTCGCCGAGGGCGCGTCGTTGGAGATTTCCTGCGGCGAGGTCGGATCGCTGATGTCGAACAACCGGAGGTTCGTGAAATACCGGCCGATCGCCTGGGGCGTCGCGACGTAGGCGCGATCGCCGATCACGGTCATGCCACCAGCGGTGAACGTATCCGCAGTCTGGCCGATCGATTCCGGCGCGAACGTCGTAAAGCTCGTCGTATACGGCTCGAGCGGCTTGTGTGCCTGCGTGTTATTCGCGCCGTCGTCGGTATCGACGATGTCGCTCGAGAGCGACAACGTGTAGCGCGTGCCGTACTTCAAGCCCGAGGTTGGCTGAATCGTGATCGAGGTGACGATGCTCGCGTTCGTGACGGTGGCAATCGCACCGTTGGGACCGACGCCGGAGAGCACGAAACCAATCGCGCCACCGCCGTCTTCGGTCAGCGACAATCCTGCCGGAACATTCTGCACCGGCTCGGTGAATACGATCTGCTGTACGCCGCCGATCTGCACGCCGGTGGCATCCGCCTTCGGCACCGTGCGAGCGGTGATCACCGCCGGCGCATCGTTCGGGAGCGAGTCGTTGTTGCCGCCGCCTGCCGCGGCGGCGCGAATCACCGTGTGACCAACCGCAACGCCGCCCGCAGGATTGAGCGCGGTCGCGGTAATCGTATAAGTGCCGGGCAATGCGAACGTGACGCTGCCATCGGCGATCACTTCAAACGCCGCAGCACTCTGCCCCGCCAACGGATCGGCGCGCACGGCGTACTCGGTTGAGTCGCTGCCGTTACGGACCTCGAGGCGCTGCACCGTCATGCCGCCGGCCTTCACGCCAACCACCAGCGGCTCGCCGGCGACCACGATGCCGTTGCTGTTCTTGCGGGCGCCGTTGATGTCCAACGTCATCACGCCGACGGTCACCGGTGACGGCGGCACGGCAGGCGCAACCGCCGGGAAGGTGATTGTCGCGTTTGCGACGTTGCGCGCGAAGCGCAGGCCAGGACTCTTAGTGTTCTGCGGATCGACTTCGTATGCCGTCGACTTGAACGTCTGCCCGTTGTAGGTCGCGGACACGGTCACCGAGCCGCCGGTGAATTGCGGATCGAACAACGAGTAGGTGCCGTCCGCCTGGCTCGTCGCGATCAGTGGCGCGCCGGATCCCGGCGTGCCGGTCGCGAACAACGGATTGCCGGCCACATCAACGCCGGATACGATCGCGCCGACCACCGGCTCGTAGCTCGGCGTCGTCGCACCCGGATCCCATTTCACCCGCAGGACCTTGCCGGTGATCACGCCGCCCAGCGCGCGGCCCGGCGACGCCTGGTCGTGGAAGAACATCAGGATCGCGTAGTTGGTGAACTGACTGCCGATCGCACCACTCTGATCAAGGCCCTGCGCGTTGAAGCCGTTGACGCTCGAGACGTAACCCGAGAACGGATACGACGCGGTGACGACCTTCGCGTTCGCGCCCTCACCTTCGACGTCGGCGTAATCAAGCGTCTCGTACGCGATCTTGCCGTCGGGGCCGTCCATGCGGCGATAAATGAAGTACGTCGCATCGTCAGGCGCATCCGCCGGTTTCGGGAATGCGAGATCGACTTCCTTGTTGAACGCGGGCGGCTCAGGCGATTCAAGCTTGAGCGCCGTTGAGGCCGTGGCGCCGGGCAACCCGATATCCGGCAGCGCGCCTTCCGGCAGCTGATCGAGCGAGATCGCCGCGATCTTGAGAATCGCCGCAACGCCGTTCATCACGGCGTCTTCAGGAATGCGAACTTCTACTCCTCCATCGCCGAGAATCTCGCCGCCGCCGTTACCGACCGCGGTGGTGCCATCGGGCTCGACATATTCACTGCGCTTGAAGGTGGTTTGACGGCCCTGCAGATCGGTGATCGTCACGATCAGTCGATCCGCGATGTTCGCGACCAGGCGGCCGCCAACGTCGCTCACCGATCCGTCGTTGTTGACGCCAAGCGTGCTGACTTCCCCAGTCGATTCATTGACGACGAGGATGGTCGAGCCCGGCGCCAGCGTTCCCGGCGGGCCGTTCAACGTGACCAGGCCCTGATCGTCCGGGAACGTGAACACCAGCTTGTCGAGGTCGTATTGCGGCGAGCTCGTCGACTGCGTCGTGAACGTCGTCGACGGCACGCTGATCGCGCCACCAACGGCATCGACGAGGCCGCTGACTGATACGGCGTACGTCGCACCGTCGGCAAGACGCGTCAGTGGGACGATCGCCAGCATGCGGCCGGACCCCGACAGCACGATGCGATACGGCACCGCGCCGACGGGATCGCTGGTGCGCGTGAACTGGATCGTCGCGGCGCTTGCACTCGCGGCGGTGATCGACGCGGCGGTCGTCACCTCGACTTGCACTGCCGGCGACACACCGATGGCATTCGCCGCCGGCGTGATCGATGCCACTGTGATCTGCCCTGTGAGCGACAGATCGAGCGACGAATCAGCATTCAGCGAAATCAGGGTGGACGCTTCAGCGGCCAGCGATGTCCCGGCCGCACGCGCGCGAACGGTCGCATCGCCTGGCCGCGCCACGTTGGCGTACTGCCCGTTCGCCGCCGCCATCGCGGTGAACGCCAGCGTCGACGTTTCGACGATGGCCGGCAGGCCGGTGCCATTCGCATCGACGGTGCCGCGCACGAATCCAACGCCACCGGCAACGCGATACCAGACATGACGGCCACCGAGCGTGATGCCGTCAAGACCATGCGTGGCGCGCGCGTAGTAGCGATCGCCGACCCGCTCACCGATGGCCACGGGCACGAGGCGCGACAACCCTTCGATCGAGTCGACGCGAACGATGACAAGAGCATCGTCAGCGGTGACGCTCGGAATCTGCGAAGCCAGCACCGACAGCTCCGCGCTGTTCAGCAGCCGGCGGCCGGAGAAGTCGACCGAGAATTCAAGCAGCGGCGTCACGTCCGCAGTGGCGGGCAGGAACGACGACAGCACGGCCGACTGGAATCCGATCGGCACGTCTTCGGTGAGTGCGCCCTGTGCGAGTGAAAGCGTGGCGCCCGTCGTCGTCAGGGTGACCGGGATGCTGCCGCCCGCCAACCCGCGCGCGGATTCGCGGCCGGCGAGGATATCAAGATGGACGATGCCCTGCGCGAGGTTCGATGCGTCGAACGTCCGCGACGGCACGACCGGGAACGTCGCGACCAGTCCCGGTTGAGCGCGATAGAGAACGAAGTCCTGCGTGCGCGCGTCTTCGGAGATCGTGTCGCCGCTCGTCAGCGTGAACGTCTCCGTGACGACGGCCTGCACGACGGTGCCTGATGGCAACGGCGTCGGCGATACCACGGTTAGCGTGCCAATCGACGTGCCGCCACCCGGCGACAACACGGGTGGATCGAGAACGCCCGTGCTCGTCGCGGTAAGAGGAATCGCCACCGCGGCCGACGCTGATAACGGATCACCGTTGGCCGGAACCGCGGGCGCACCATCGCCGGTGTCAGGCACAACCAATGCGACGACGATCGCATCCGCGAGCGGCAGCGCGACGCTGATGGTGCCGTTGGTGTCAGGTGTCAACGCATCGCTGGCGAGATGCCACGATCGATCGACATATCGCGCGAGATACGCCGTCTGCGCAACGACGTGATCGGCCCGCAGCGTCAACGCCGCCGACGGCGCCGCTCCGCGCAGATCGAGCGCGGCAATGGGCGACCAGCCAAGCGGCAGCAAACCAGGCAAACCTTGACCCGACAGCGGCGTGACGTTGAGGTTCGATCCATCGACGAAAGCGCCGGCCGGAATCGCCAGCGACAGCGCGGGCAACGCCGTAACCGTAGATGCCGCGGCGCCGACGGCGGTCGCGGCCGCGATCGGGGTGAGTCGCGCGTCGAGGGCGACGGTGCCGGACGCGCCGGCAATGTCAAAGGCGCGATCAACGGTGGTCATCGCGGGTGCGGTCACTGACAGCGCTACGCGCGTATCACCCGTGGCGAAGCTGTATCGCCCGCGTGCGTCCGTCGCGGTCGGGGCACCACCATCGACCGCAATCGTTGCGTTGGTCACCGGACGCCCGTCGTGATCGGTCAACACCTGTCCGACCACTGCACCGTCGTTCACGACCGGCAGCGACGCTGCCGATTGCGATCGGTTGCCGACGCGGTCGATTGCTTCCGCGACGACCGTCAGTACGTCGCCGGCCTGTGCCGACGCCGGTGCGGTGATCTCGAGCACGAAGGGCGGCGCCGTGAACGTCTGCACCAGGCTGCCGTTCACCGACACCGTCACACGATCGAGCACGACGTTATCAGTCGCGATCACGCTCGCCGATGCGGTGCGGGCTCTCGATACCTTGGGCCCGACGTTGAGCGACACAACCGGCGGAGTCGAATCGCGCGTCACCGTCACCTGCGTGCTGCCGGGGCGGCCGGCCGCATCGACCGCCGAGGCGATGATCGCGTTATCGCCTTCGCTGAGCGTGACCGTTGCCGTGAAGTTTCGTGGGCCGTAGCCAGGCGCGGGGGCGGCGAGCGTCGCCGGTGTGCCGTTGACAAGCACTTCCGACACGCTTACGTCCTGCACCGTACCCGCAACGGCAACGCTGCCGTCGCCGGTCAACAGCCCGGACGCCGGCGTCGAGATCGTCAGCACTGGAGCGCTCAGATCGACCACAACCGGACGGCTCGCGGTCGATGAATTGCCGGCCGCATCGCGCGCGACGACGTTCAGTGTGGCGTCCCCTTCAGTGACGTTCTCGATCGTCACCTGCCACGTCGAGCCGCTCACCGTCGCCGGCGTGTCGTTCACCAGCACCGTCGTCGTGGTCAGATCATTGACGGTGCCCTGCACCGTCAATGCGGACGATGAAACCACCGCGCCGGAGCCCGGACTGGTGATGACGAGGGCCGGCGCCGTGCGATCGGAGATCACGCTCACGTCAGCCATCGATTCGTTCCCGGCCGCGTCGGTGGCGGTGACGATCAGCAGGTTCGTGCCTTCGGACAGTAGCGGCAGCGTGGTTGCGAACGCGCCGGCCACGACCGGAACAGAAACACCGCCGGCGATCACGGCGGTGGCCGATGCGTCAGCGACAGTGCCGCGGACCAGGATCGACGCTTGATTCGTGATCGTGAACGGCGCGGGTTCAACGATCGTGACCACTGGCGCGGCGCTGTCGACGGCGATCGTGCGTTCGGCGATCGACTGATTCCCCGCGGCGTCCTGCGCGGTCGCGCGCAGCAAGGTCGATCCCTCAGAAGCCGGCACTTGTCCGGTGAACGATCCGTTGGCGACCGTCATCGGCTCGCCGTTCACGTCGACGATGACGGCGGTCGCATCGGAAACGGTGCCGCTGACTTCGAGGATCGGGCCGTGCAGCACCGCGCCCTCGACAGGCGTCGTAAACGCAACGACCGGAGGTGCGCGATCGACATTGATCGTGACCGATGCCGTCGTCGAGTTGCCGGCCGCGTCGGTCGCCACCACGCTGATCGCCTGCGATGGCCCGTCGCCGACCGGCAGTGTCGTGGCCACGAACTCACTGCCCGAAATCAGCGCCGGCGTGCCGTCGACCACGACCGTGGCCGAGTTGACATCGATCACGCCGCCGCGAACTTCGATGGTGTGCTCTTTGGTGAACTGCCCCGCCGCCGGATCGACGATGACCACTTGAGGCGCCGTGCGGTCCACCGTGAACGTGACCGCGGCCGCGGAACCGGTGTTGCCGGCGTTGTCGGCAATCGTTGCGGTGAGCGTATGCGCGCCCTCGCCGATTGATCCCAGCGATGCAGATGCCTGGCCGTTGGCCCATGTGAACTCGCCGGCGCGATCGGCGCCGTCAACGAGGACATGCAATGACGATTGATTGAGACCGGATGCTGCTCCGTTCGCACCAGGCGCATCGTTGCCCTGCACGCTGACGGCAATGGTCGCCGCGTTCAGGAACGAGCCGCCAAATGGCGACGTGATCGTCAACTGCGGCGGCGTCGTGTCGCTGATGCCGTTGGTGCCGAAGAACGTCACGGTCATGAAGCGCCCGGGCCCGCTCGTCAGGCGATACGTCACCGTGTTCTGCGCCTGCAGCGTCACGGTCTTGTCGAAGCCCGCCACTTGCGGGGAGAACTCGCTCGGACTCGCCACCTCGACACCGTTCAAGGTGATCGTCGCCGAGGCGAGGCGATTCGATCCATTCGCGGCGCCGTTGACGACGTGCATCGTGAAGGGACCTGATACGCCCGCGGGCATCGCGAACGACGCGGTATAGACGTTCGGCGGACCGGCGGTTCTGGCGTAGGTATTCGGTCCGAAGACAACCACCTGCCCCGCCGCTTGCTCTAACGCGGCGGCTTCCGACGGTTCCACTCGTTCCAACGGCGACGATCTGAAGGCGGATTCGCCCTTCGGTGCAACGCTCGCGGCTGCCGCAGGCAGTTTAATCAGGCGCGTCGCAACCTTCGCGGGCGCGGGCACGAACGCGAACGTCGATTGCGCGAGCGGCTGCACGTACATCAGCAGCGCGAGTGCAACGGCGATGGAGCGCTTCAGTCGCATCGTCATGGCGTGATCACGTACGCGCCGCTCGTGATGGCGCCGGGGGCCCGGCCGGGCGCGAACACGCGCGCGCGGATCGTCAGGTTCTGGTTAATCAAGATCTCGCCGTTCGCCGGCACTTCGGTGCTGGCGTCGGTCGGCGCGGAGCCGTCGATGGTGTAGCGGATCGTCGCGCCCACCATCGGTGTCGTCACCACGAGCGTGACGGCGTTGGCGTACGTGCCCGGCATCACGCTGAACGACGGCGCCGCGGGCGCCCACGGCTCGTTGACGGTGAATGTCAGCTGCGGCACGGTTCTCGGCGTGCCGCTGCTCGTGCCATCACCCCACTGGCCGAGGTTGCCCTGGCCCCACGCGTAGTACGCGCCGGCCGGCGTGATCAATCCGGGATGGACCTCCGCGAAGAGCGTCGAGATGCTGCCGCTGAACTGGGTGGTGACCGGCGTCAGCCGCTGGCTCGCGGTCGATCCAAATCCGATCTGTCCCTGCGTATCCGAGCCCCACGCAGCGAGCGTGCCATCAAACCGCAGCGCGGTCGCATACGTATCGCCGGTCCAGGCCCCGACATACGGTGAATGCGTCAAGGCGGTCGGCGTCAGCAGGTTCGTCGTAGCGCCAGTGCCAAGCGCGCCCGAGGCGCCGGCGCCCCACGCGAACAGCTTGCCGTCCGTGCGAAGCGCATATGAGCGATCGCCTGATGCGGCAATCGACGCGATGTCCGACAGGCCGAGCAACACCGGTGTCGTGCGCTGCGTCGTGCTGTTGTCGCCGACCTGACCGGACGAATTCAATCCCCACGCGTAGACGTGGCCGTCAGCGGTCAACGTCACCGTGTGCTTGTTGCCGCCCGCAACCGCCACCACCGGCGGGAGGCTCGAGACCAACATCGGTTGGCTCTGATTACTGGTCGACCCGATGCCGAGCTGACCATTGGTGTTCTGGCCCCACGCATACAACTGACCACCGGACGTGATCGCAAGGCTGTGCCCGCTGCCGGCGGCGATTGCGATCGCGTTGTTCATCACCGGTAGCGCGGTAAACCTGATCGTCGTGAACGTGCCATCGCCGACCTGGCCAAGACCGTCACCACCCCACGCGTAAACGGTGCCGTCATAGGTCAGCGCCATCGAATGATCGGAGCCCGCCGCCACCGCGACCGCGCCGAACACTTCGCGCACGAGCGTCGGATTCGGATGCGCGGATGTCGAGCCGTCGCCGATCTTGCCCAGCGCGCCGTTGCCCCAGGCATACACACGTCCGTACGGCGTCACCATCACCTTGTGCTCGATGCCGCCGGCGAGCATGCCCGGACCGAGCGCGCCCGTCAGCGAATAGGTCGCGGACACAACGGCGCTCGGATCGACGCCGGTCTTGAACGCACGCAGCTTGATGGTGAACGCGCCGATCACGCGCGTACTGCCGGACGCGATTACCAACGACGTGGACGTCGGATCGGTGCCGTCCAGGGTGTAGCGAATCGTGTAGGCGGGGTCATCAGTGACTGTGAACGTCGTCCCCGGAGCGTACGTGCCGGTCGGCACGCTCAGCGTCGGCGCAGTCGCTTGAATCGTGAAGTTCGCCGATGCGATGCCGCTGTCGGTGTAGTCAGGGTTGAACGCCTTGGCGCGCACGTTCGTCACGCTGCCGGAGAAATTCGACGTGATGGAGAACGGACCGGTGTACGGCGTCGACGTCGTGCCCGGTGTCCCACCATTCGTCGTGTAGCGAATCACCGTGCCCGGCGGCGCGCCCGCCGACGTCAACGTCACGCTGACTGAATCAGCGAACGTGCCGCCATTCGGCGCGATCACCGGCGTCGCCAGCGTGCCGAAATTCATCGTGTAGGTCGCCGTTCGAATCGTCGACGGTGACGTGCCGTCGCGGAACGCGCGGGCCTTGACGGTCGTCGTCGTGCCGACGATAAACGGCGCGGTGTAAAGGAACGACGCCGTCGTCGGATCGCTGTTGTCGAGCGTGTAATACACGGACGCACCCGGCGACACATTGGTGATTGTGACAGTGCGCGCGGAGGTGTAGGTACCCGTCCCGGGTGAGATTCCCGGCGACTGCATGTCGATCTCGATCAGGCGGAAGTCGCTGTTGCTGTCGGGCATCCCCGCCTTGAACGCCTTCGCGGTCAGCGTCTGCGACGTCGTGATGGTCAGCTTGCCGTCGCTCGGCACCACGGGATCGGCTTCGGTCGGCTCGGCGCCATTCGACGTGTAGTGAATGATCGCGCCTGGCGTCGACGACAGGATCGTCGGCGTGATGCTGTCGAAATACGCGCCCGACTGATTGAGGTTGATGGTCGGTGCGGCGACCTTCCACGTGTATCCCGGATCGCTCATTGCCGTCGGGAGCGTGCGCGAGCGCGTGCTGCCGTCGCCAAGCTGTCCGGAACTGTTGAAGCCCCACCCATACAGGACGCCATCGCCGGTGACGGCGACTGAGAATTGCGAGCCCGCCGCCATCGCCTTGACGTTCGAGAGACCGACCGCCTGGATCGGCGTGAGCTGTGTCGCCGCGGCCGCGGGGTTCCCAAGTTCTCCGACGCCACTCGCGCCCCAACCCCACACAGTGCCGTCGCTCTTGAGTGCGAGCGCATGGAAATCGCTGGCGCTGATCGACACGACGTTGCTGATGCCAACGACGGGCACCGCGACGTTTCTCGTCACTGTGGTGTTATCGCCGAGGCGGCCGCCCTGTCCCACAGCCAGAAGGGTGCCGTCGCCGCGCAACACCACGCTGAACGTATTACCCGCTGACACGGCCATCGCGCCCGTCACTCCGGTCATCGGAACCGGCGTCGACCGATTCGTGAAGGTGCCATCGCCGAGCTGCCCGGATGTGTTGACGCCCGCGCCCCATACGGTCCCGTCGGTCTTGACGAAGAGCGTTTGATCGCCGCCGGCGGCGACCGCCATGACTCCGGTCATCACTAGATGCGGCGTATTCGTGGTCGTGGTGCCGTCACCGAGCTGTCCGAATCCGTTGTTGCCCCAGGTGTAGGCCTCGCCATTCGATCGCAACGCCACCGCGTGGTTTCTGCCGGCGGAAATCGCGATCACGTCGCTCAGCGAGCTGAGCAAAATCGGCAGCGGGCGCTGAGTGGAGGTGCCGTCGCCCAACTGGTGGTTGACGTTGAAACCCCACGTCCACAACTGACCATCCGCGGTCAAGGCGACCGAGAAGCTGTCTCCCGCGGCGACGTTGATCACGCCAGGGAGATCGTTCACGACGATCGGCGAACGGTGGTCCGTCGTGGTGTTGTCACCGAGCTGGCCGCGGAAGTTGCTGCCGAACATAAACAACCGCCCGTCCGCTGTGCTCAGCATCGTGTGGTTGCTGCCCGCCGACATCGCCGCCGGCGCAAGTTGTCCCGTAACGGTGTACGTGGCCGATGTCACCACGCTGTCGGTCGCTCCGGTTTGAAACGCGCGCGCCTTGAGTGTGAAGTTGCCGATCGTGATGCCACCTGCCGGCACGAGCGTCGACGTCGACGTCGGATCGCTGCCATCGATCGTGTAGCGAACCTGGGTGGCGAATTGATCACCGGTCACGAGAACCTTTGTGCCGGCCGCGTAGCTGCCAGCCGCCACGCTGAATTGCGGCGG